>Ga0209319_1000022_pt1 | contig 313820 bp, 253 predicted proteins | sample RifGroE2_FD_184000 | JGI IMG/M metagenome (GOLD analysis project Ga0209319, IMG submission 184000) | Groundwater microbial communities from Rifle, Colorado - Groundwater E2 (SPAdes) (version 2) | ecosystem: Environmental > Aquatic > Deep subsurface > Groundwater | place: Rifle, Colorado...
CGGTAACATCGAAACTCTGCGCAAACCCTGCCGTGATGCCTATTACAGCTACCACCAGCAGGGTGGTGAATCTTTTTATTTGGTTCATATTCTCTCTATTTTGTGGAGAAGTTCATCTCCTCTATCAGGTGATTTGCCTTTGCATATTTCTCGATAACCCAAAGAATGTATCGAATATCTACATTGACACATTTATTCATCTGAGGATGGAAGTATGCATCACCCGCCAGAGACTCTTTATTTCCGTCAAACGCGAGTCCTATAAGCTCTCCTTTTGCGTTGAGGACAGGGCTTCCGGAGTTTCCTCCTGTGATATCGTTATTTGAGAGGAAGTTTACATACAATTTGCCTTTGTCCCCCCATCTGCCCCAATCTTTGGATTTTAGCAGTGCAAGAACCTCCGGCTTAATGTTGAACTCATAATTGTCCGGGTTGTATTTGTCTATGAACCCTTGTGTTGTGCTTTGAGAGCTGTAGTAGATACCATCGGAAGGGTTAATTGGGCCGACTGTTCCGTATGTTAACCTCATTGTAGAGTTGGCATCCGGGTATTGAACCACACCCCTCTCTTTGTTCATCTGGTAAACAAGCCGGGTGTAGTAGGCCTCCATATCATAAACGCTCTCGCCATTCATAATCTTTGCCTCGTCACTGTTGAACTCGGTAATTTTGGCAGATCTGGAGAGCTGTGATATAGGGTCTTCAATATAGAGATCTATCGGCTGGTCTTTACCTGCAGTAGCACGGAACTTATCCGGGTTGAGAATGATTGAGTTTTCAAAGATATAGTCTGTCATCAATTTACTGTCGCCATAAAACTCCTTATAAAGCCTGCGGATGTAATCTCCCCAATACTCTTCGGGAACTGCTCCCAGGAACTCGCGCAGTTGAAAGTACATCAACTCTTTCTCTACCCTGAGGTCACAAGACTCATAACCACTTTCTATGTTTCTTACAAGTGTCTTGTGATGCTCACTGCCTACCTTCAGAGTATCCAGCTTCTCTCTATCCTTAGCTGTTTTAAGAGAGTTGGTGCGGTTTCCCATATAGATAAAACCTTGACCTGCAACCATCGTCTCCTGGAAATATTTTTTGGCCTTTGCAATTTTCTCAATCTTATTGTAGCTCTCCTCCATCTTTTTAAGAAGGTCACCCCATTTTTCGGCTCTTGTCGGGTCGCTCATTATCCAGCTCTGAAGTTCACCCTCCTGGCTCTTTTTGATGTCAACAACACCAAAACGCCTGAAGTTGGTAACCTCTCCGGCCATAAGCTCCTGAACATTGCTGATACTAAAGTAATGATCTGCATATTTAAGTCTTACGGCAGGATCTATCTCCATAAAGCTGTTCATAATCTGCAATTTGCCCTTGCGAAGCTTTACCGAAACCGGGTTTGTAACCCTCTCCTTCTCATTTACCCCAAATGAGGAGTTGTAGCGATTTGTTCTGCCCGGAAAACCCATTACCATTGTAAAATCTCCCTCTTTTACCCCTTTAGTGGAGATGTTGAGAACTTTTTTTGGTGTAATGGGAACGTTGTTGACAGAGTATTTTGCCGGTTTACCGTCTTTGCCTCCGTAAACTCTGTAAAGTGCAAAGTCTCCTTTATGCTGCGGCCACTCCCAGTTATCTGTCTCCCCGCCATAGGCAGCGATTGATACCGGAGGTGCTCCGACTAAACGAATATCGGTATAGACTTCGTAGTAGAACATATAGTATTTTGAGCCTCTCCACATTGACATCAGCATACTCTCCATACCGCTTTTTTTACTTGCAGCACCCTCCATCACCGATGAAATTCTTCTCATCCCGGATGGTTGACCGGCTGTTTTAAGTGAGTCCGAAACTCTCTTCACCTCGTCGGAAACATCCATTACCTTTCTCAGGAAGAAGACAGACTTACCGTTAATATAGATCTCCTGGTCTCTTTTCATCGCCCAGAAACCATCTTCAAGATAGTTTTTGTTAGGCGTGCTCAGTGCGTGAACATCTCCATATGCGCAATGGTGGTTTGTGATAAGCAACCCATCTTTTGAGATAATACTTCCGGTACAGCCGAAATCCAGTGCTACAACCGCATCACTCAAGGATGCGGTGTTTTCGTCATAAATAATCTTTGGGTCAATCTTTAGCCCTGCAGCTCTCATCTTTGAGGTGAGGTTTTTATCCAGCAGGTTGATTAACCACATCCCCTCATCTGCCCTTGATGGTGTTAATATCAAGAGCAGGGTGAAGAGTGTAGTGACTTTAATTAAATTTCTCATCTATTTTATTTGCCGTTAAATATATGATGCAGTTACTCTTTGGTAACCGCTTTGGTAGCGCCTTTGGTTTCAAAAGCGAATTTTGGATCTACATCTTCCATTACACCATCTTTGTTTTTGATAGTCCATTTAGCTTTGTTCAAAGCTTCCCAGATCTTATCATCGTTTAGAACATCTGCTCTGTAGGTAATTCTGAAGCAATACTCGTCACTCTCATTAAGGGTTGTCTCGATAGAGAGGAAGCCCTCCAGTTGAGAGAGGTGATTTGAAAGATATGGAAGGTTTCTCGTGATAAGCGGTTTGTCAAGATTTGGATAGACAAGTTCATATACTGCAGCGTTTTTGCCGTCCCAGCTCTCCTGATTCTTTTTGAAAGGAACAGAGAACTTGTTAAACTGACGCTCCAAAAACTCTCTTCTGGTAATGGTATCTGAGCCCTCTGCAAGGCCAATATACTCAAAATCTACCTCTACGATATTTACTCCACCACCGTGTACAGGCATCTCAAGTTGCTTAAGTTCAACCATCTCTTTAAAGAACTTCTCATCTACAGGCTCATTTAAATCCATATAGAGTCTTACAGTTAACGGGCAAGAGTACTCAGTTTCGATGCCATAGTAACCTTTGCCGGTATTCCTGAACTGAAGACCAAGGTAGTTTGGATCCATTCTGTCGTACATCTTCTCGGTGTAGATTGTAATGACCTTTATCTGCTGAGCTTCAACAGGTGGGGTTGCAATCTTGAATTTTGAAGGAACATAAATTAATTCGCGAATCTTATCCTCTGTAACCTCTGATGGTAGATAGTAGATGTCTACATTGGATTTTTTTACAAATGTCGCAACACCGTATACACCCGGGATCTTCTTGAGAGTGGCAGAGAAAGCCATTGAGCTTCCGTAGCACTTAACAGAGCGAAGCCCCTCAACGCGGAAATTCTCCAGTTGTTCGTGTTTAGCTTCATCACCCCATCTTATATCAATAGTAGGGAGCTCCATTGTTTTGCCAAGGAATAGGGCAGCAACAAAAAGCACGATTGTAAGGATTGCGGGAACCCAGCGGAAACTTTTTTTGCCGCCAAATGTAAGAGCATCCTGGTTGCAACTTGCAATACACTCGCCGCAAAGGTTGCAATCTACATTCTTAACAGAGCCTACTTTATCTACATTAATTCCGTATGGGCATTTTTTTGCGCAAAGACCGCAGTCATTACACTTCTCGGTTGACCTTACAACTTTAAGAAGAGGGAACACCTTAACTTCAAGGTATAATATCTCCCACAGATAGCCTATCAACGATGCGGCTCCAAGAAGATATACCCACGAAACAGCTAGCCCGCTATAGTTTACAAGTGCAAAAATTCCAACAAGAACTGCAAAAGTTATAGCGTATTTGAAGATATTGCTGAGTGCTCCAAGTGGGCAGAGATATTTGCACCAGAACATTTTAACGAATAGGTTACCAAGTACAAAAATTGCAATGGCCAAAAGTGCCATCCACATTGTAAGTTCACCCTGGAAGCCTGTAGCTGCAGCGTAATAAGGGTCAAAGTTCTTGCAAAATAGCTCAGAACTGTTTACGGTTGTGTAGAAGATCCAGAATAGAAGCACATATTTAAACAGACGCAGAATTTTATCTGCAATTGTGCCGTAGTTAATTACGATCTCTTTAATCTTTAGTTTTTTGCGCAGTTTTGCAAGATACTCGGTTGCCCAGCCAAGAGGGCACAAATAACCGCAAAAAAGTTTGCTAAACAGGATAACTCCCAGAGCCAGTACAACACCCATCATAATTTGTGTTGCAGTCATACTGCAGGCCATTGAGCCGGCTACCAGATATGTTCCCAGCGTCTGGAGACCTCCGAATGGGCAGTAAGCTTCAGGATCTGCGCTCTCATTCCCGAATACCTTTGTCAGGATAATGATAATCGCAATTAAAGTTCCCCATTGTATTAAATGGCGGAACCAGTTTTTTTTCAAATTCTTCATTTTAGAAAGTGGTTATAAATAAATATATGTTGTGAATAATGTTTATTTCCATTTTCGGGATGACATTTGTTTCCGGTCTCTTCTGGGGCAGGATTTAAATTCCGAAAACAATAACTGTTACAAAAAAATAACGGTTTATCGCAAAAATAGCTAAATTTGCTGAAATATAATACCAATAAGGGTTTTATATTGATCATACAGTTATATTCGACTGGTATTCAGCTTAAATTTTACTATATCTTTAGAGAGATATTTTTACAATAAAACAGATTATTAACTCAAAATTATTATCGTGAAAAAAAGATTACTTATTGTTGCGTCATTTTTTATCCTTATTCTACCCAGGGCATCTGCCGATGAGGGAATGTGGCTTGTTAACCTGCTGGATAAACAGCTTTTTGAACTAATGAAGAGTAAAGGGCTGGAGTTAAAGCCGGGTGAAATCTATAATCCGGAAGGGATTGCACTCTCAGATGCCATTGTGGCAATTGACGGAGGAAGTTGCAGCGGAAGCATCATATCACCTAACGGGCTTATGATTACTAATCACCATTGCGCTTACGGAGATATTCATTCATTGAGTACTCAGGAGAATAACTATCTTGAGAATGGTTTCTGGGCAATGAATATGAGTGACGAGAAACCAATAAAGGGGAAAAGCGTAACCTTTCTCAGAGGAGTTTCGGATGTGACAGATTTAGTCAATAAAATTATTGACAGTCTGGATGCTACAGGGCCGCGCGGGCTGTTCTTTATGAACAAGGTTTCCGGGGTGATAGAGAAGAAATATGAGAGTAACCCATACGAAAAATCGCTCTCATCTATGTGGAGAGGAACTAAATACTATCTCTATTTTTATGAGACATATAGTGATGTTCGTTTAGTTGGCGCTCCACCTGTCTCTGTAGGGGCTTTCGGCGGGGAGACAGATAACTGGGGATGGCCTCAGCATAAAGGCGACTTTGCTATTTACCGTGTATACTCGGGCGCAGATGGTAAGCCTGCACAATACTCTGCAGAGAACAAACCACTGGTTGCCAAGAGATACCTCTCTGTATCATCAAAAGGTGTAAAGGAGAACGATTTTACAATGATTCTAGGCTACCCCGGCAGAACCAACAGGTATATGTCATCGTTTGAGCTGCGGGAGAAATTTGAAATTCTTAATCCGGTTATAAGCGGAGTAAGAAGATCAAAACTTGAGGTGTGGAAAAAGTATATGGATGCGTCACAAGAGTTAAGACTTAAATATTCCGATAAATATTTTGGTGTAAGTAACTATACAGATTACGCTAAATGGGAGAACCTCTGTATTGACAGATTTGATGTAATAGATGTGCTGGAGAGTAGAGAGGCTAAACTTGCTGCCTGGATATCTGCCAAACCGGAGAGGGTTGCAAAATATGGTTCAGTATTGTCTAATCTAAAAACTGCATATGATGTGAAGGCAGAGATTACACGAATTCGTGAATATTTCCGTGAATCTATGGTCAGGGGAGCAGAGTTTGTAGGGCTGGGTCAAAGGTTCAACGGGTTGATATCTGCACTCTCTCGGGCAAAAATTGAGGAGTTTACCCTGGAAGATGAGCTGATTAAAAACTTCAATGAGATTGCATTAAAAACATTTGAAAGCACAGATTTTGAAGCAGATAAAGAGCTGTTAAAAGTGATGCTCAGGTATTTTACAAAGGAGGTTCCACAAAGTTTTTATGATGATGCTTTTGTGAATCTGCTTGCAAAATTTGAAGGAAATACCGATAAACTTGCAGACTATGTATATGACAACAGTGCCATCACAAGCAAGGCAAGACTAGAAAAGTTCTTTTCTCAAAAGAGAACTCCTAAGGATATAGGGGCAGACCCTATCATTGATATCGTTAAGACAACAGGAATTCGCAACTATAACAGATTGGAAGATTCTCTACTCAAGGCGGTTAATATTGATCCCGGAACTCAAAGAACAGCCTATGTTAAGGCAATGTATGAGATGCAAAGTGAGACTTCCAATAATATCTATCCGGATGCAAACTCTACAATGAGACTTACATTTGGTGAGATTGGCGGTATAAAGGCTAAAGATGCTGTTTATTATCACTACCAAACAACCACAAAAGGTATTCAGGAGAAGATTAACCCGAACGACTATGAGTTCCGCGTTAAGGCCAATTATGAGAGTGCTCTTAAAGCAGCCGACTGGGGCAGATGGGGCCAAAATGGCGCTCTCTATGTTAACTTTATGTCCGATAACGATATCACGGGAGGAAACTCCGGTAGTGCAGTAATGAACGCTAAAGGGGAACTTATTGGTCTTGCTTTTGACGGAAACAGGGAGTCTATGGCAGGCGATGTCTATTTCGTTGAGGGATACTGTAAATCTGTGAGTGTAGATATCCGTTATGTACTTTGGGTGATAGAGAAATATGCCGGAGCAACCCATCTTCTAAAGGAGATGGATATTAAATAGAGCTTTGGATTACCACGCATAAGTGGCGACTATATAAAAAAGCAGAGGCTGCCTAATTTTAGACAGCCTCTCTCTTTTTAATGGAGTGTTTAAGGTAACTTTTACTTTAATGTGTAATTATTAGACCACATTTTAACAGTTACATATAACATTTGAACAACATCTGCCTCTAGAATGAATAACCCAGAGCCATATAGAATACACCAGCATTGTCACCGTCGTGGTATTTAAGCTCTTTCGCTTTTGTGAAAGAGTATTTCAAATCCAGATATATTGAGCCTGCAGTGTTCTGTGTGGATACAAAACGGGAGTATCTGAAGCCGGCCTCTCCCTGGAATTTACCTGCGGTAAGAAATTCGTATTCACGGTTTAGCAGAGCGGTTACCTGAGTAGCCACAACATCATCTAAATTGATACCAACTGCATTTTCCGAGATACTCTCCCTCTGCTTAATACCGCTTCCGGAGCTGTACGCACCCAATAGAGAGAGGTCTATCATACCCTTATCAAGAATGAAGTTTTTATTAACCTTTCCGTATGCAGATGCTACCCGAACATCCTGGGTATAGTACAATGGGTTGACAATTGAACTTATTGAGGTCTGAGCAGTATAGCTGTATCCTGCTTTAAGATTCCAGTTTGGATTGCATTTGTACCGACCAAGAGCTATCTCATACTCACCGTTTAAATTAAAGTTTCTTCTGGAGAAAGCTTTGTTCAATCCGTAATAGAAGGTAACATAGATACCGCCGATTCTCTCCTGGTTTGTTACCTTATCGTAGTTGGTAGCATCGGAATAGTTGGCATTAACCTTTAGGTAGTGTCTGATATGATCCTGCTCAAAAGATGCTATACCTTTATATTCATAGGTTTCAGCTTCCGATTGTGAGAATGCTTTATCTGCACCGGGGCCTGTTAAACCCTCCTGGCTTTTATAGGTGAATTCATTATGGAACTTGAATTTCTCTTTTAGAAACTCCACCTGAACAGAGCCACCCTTTATTACATCTGTAAATGGTCTTGAGAGATTCAATGCATCGTTTGTCCAGTTTTCGAACATTCCGAACCAAAGACCTTTAAAAAGGTATCCTGTGTAAAGAATATCATCATCTGCCACTTTTGAGAATGTAACCTTCTCGTGGAACTTTCTGTAATAGTAGTTTGCACCGATGTTAAACATCCCGGCTTTGTAAATCAAACCTCCTGTAACTTCAAAGTCAAGCAGCTTAGTTAAATGTCTGAGGTCTTTCATCTTTGCAAGATCTGCAGTTTCGTAGTTAATCTGAGCTCCGAAAATAAGATTTGTTGCAATAGGGGTAGAGAATCCTCCGCTGAGTTTATAGCTCTCTTTTCTCTTCTCTGCCGGTCTGCTGTCGGCAACAGCGAGGAGATATCTCTCCGGATAGATAAGGCCGCTCCAGGTCATATTTTGCCCTCTAAAGTTATTGTAGTCAATCTTACCGAAAAAGGTAGTTTTGTTGATCTTTTTATATGAAGCGGTTCTTAAACCGAAGTTAAAATTGTCGTCAGATTCATTATACTTCACTAAAGCACCGTCCCCTTTTCCCATATAAGCCTCTATAAAAGAGGAGTTATTGAAATCTATAAACCCAAGGCCGGCAGCGTTGTAGCTATCTGTCCAAGTCTGTTTCCTGCTAAGGTCGTCAAAGTGGTACAGACACTTCTCTTTAATCTGCTTCTTGTTTTGGCCTGTAACTTGTGAGCTAAAAGCCAATTGACAAAGAAAGAGTGCAAATAAGATATATATATATTTATGTTTTATTTTCATAATCCTGATTTTTTACTATTCTTTAATTGATTGACTTGATCTCACATAAAAATCATTGGCAGAGTTGTTTGTATCCATATAAACAATCCTTCCTCCGGCCTTTTGAGTTGCCTCTTCATCAACATTTCTGTGAACTGTTTTACCCAGATATCTGTCTGCATCTCCCATTACTACGAAAGTTGCATCGATAGAAGCAGGGAATCGTTTATTACGGGTTGTAACATCAAAACACTCAACTCCGTCCAAAACCCAGGACGATGGAATCATAATATATTCAGTTGCAGATGTGGTCCCCGGTTTACGGCTCCTGTTGGCGGGATTGTCAATATATGCTTGAGCTCCAACCTCAGGAATCCGGAAAATTACCGGAGCCGGACTTACTGTTGAAAATGGATAAGCAGTTGAAGTTCCCTGTTTCCAAAGCAGATCCAGCCAGTGGTTGGCAAGATTTGGTCCGGGAGATGGGTGATAACTGGCATTTGTGTATCTCTGATTATAACACACCCAATAGCCGGGAACATTGAGGTTAACAGACATTGGTCTTAATATGGTGTGATCTACAGCAGCACTAAGAGCCACGACTACCTCCTGTCCGGGTTGAAGCGGGTGACTTTTTCCTGTTCCGGGGAATTGCCAGATGGCTTCGATAATAGGAATAGTGTCTCGGATAACTCTCTGACCGTCTGCACTAAGATAGCTCCAAGGTGTTGGATTAGTAGGGGCGTTGTAAGGCTCCACAATTCCGAAACAGACACTGTCCAGATATGCTATATCATCGCTGTTATTGTAAAAAGTGATGTATTTATCATATTGGAAAGTTTTTAAATCTAAGCCGGTACATCCTCTGTAATAGACCTCCTTAATGATAAGCTGACCAGCATATGAGAGGGCAAGTTCTACATTAAGATTGAGGTCACCTTTTAGAGTGTCAATAAGACGAACCTGGTCTACGCTTCGGTTGAAGATAGGGATAGCTCCGGAAATAGGTGCACCCTTATCTGTTACGGATACGCGGTAGAAACCGTACTGAAGATCTATTGAAGCCTTACCCAAGTCGTTTGAATATAATTTGTATTCAATACCGTTGGTTGGATTTAAAACCTTAATCTCTGCTCCCGCTTTTTCGCTTTCAAAACCGTCGGGATATATAAGATTAATATTGAGCTTTCGTGTCCCCTCTCCATAGGGATTTTCATCTATCAAATCCTGCAATTTTTGCTGGCAGGAGCAGATGAGAGTGGCGAAAGCGAGTAGATATATTATGTATAAACTTTTTTTCATATCCGATTAGTTTAAAATTTTATTCTTAAAGTTGCTCCATATGCAAAGTCAATGTTTCTGGCCACCTTAACTCCTGTAGCCCAACTCTCCAGATATGGATTGCTTTTTGTAAAGTTGTTAACATAAAAAGATAGTGAAGCTAAATCGCCAATCTCTTTTGTAATACTTAAATTTGACATAAAGTATGCGCCGTTACCATCTCTTACGAAAGAGTAAACTGTATTTGCCTGACCAATCAGATATCCGAATTTTGGATCCTGTGCCTGAACCTGTGTAAATGGACGGACAACTCCGTCGAATCCCATATATGCTACGGGCCATACACCGGAGTAGTACTCCTTTTGATTATAAACACTTCTGTCCATTTTGTTCCCATTCTCGTCCAGCAGAAATGCCCACTCCTCGCCATTGTAGTATGTGAGTTTTTGTGACCGGGCATATAGAGTCCCCTCAATCCGGAGAGAGATTGTCATCCTTATCTCCGGAATATGAGTTGTTGCGGTAAAGTTGGCTGTGAGCCCATCTCCCCACGCACCGTTATATGTTTGATACCTGCCTGTTCCGCCAAGATAGAAAGCAGCATACTCGTATGATCTTCCTGCATTTGTAGGGAGTGTAGAGTGTGATTGCCTGGTATAAGATGGATTTAGTTTCTCCGAGATCTCTTTTGTGTATGAATACCTGGCATCTACGCGGAAAGATGTTCTGATAGATTCAATCTTTCCAAAGTCCATAGTAAGCTCCACCCCTTGTCTTGTGCTTGGCTCTCCGTTAGCCTGCATACCGTTTGTAATAAATAGAGTATCGGTAACAGATTTAGGGATGAGAACCTCTCCCAGTGATGGATTGTCTTTATCCAAAACAAAGATGTCTCCGGTATTTTTATCTACACGAAACTGAGGGTTATTAGGTACTGCAAAATTTTCATTTGTTTTGCTATAAGAGTAGGGCACAAGATAATCTTCAGTAATGTAAGGATTCTTTGCTTTATTGTTATAGTAAACTAACGAAACTTGAACTCCGCCTAAGTTTGCATCAATACCTGCCTCAATGTTACGGCTCCTGGACCATCTTAGATCCGGGTTGAAATAGTCACGGAAAACAGTTGTATTTGATACATTGAAGTAGCTGTTTTGAGTTCCGTAGTTTTTTGAATAGACCGGAAAGTCTCTGTATTTATCCATTGGATAGATAACCGAGAGAGCAGGCAGCTTCTCCATCATACCCCAGCCGCCTCTTAAGCTCAGGTTTCTTAAAAATCCGGCTTCGGATCTTCTGTCAACCAGAGTGTATTTTCCGTTAAACCTTGGAGATGCAGATATTGCATTATCATATGCCATATCTTTAATGAAGTTCCCCTCAATACGAACTCCGCCTACAAGCGACAAAGATGTCTTCCCGATAGGGATTATAACATTGTCTTCTATATATGCGTTTACATTATGCAGGAAAGGAATATCAGTATAAGGCCTTGGTCTGTAGCCATCCTCATATAAATTATCTTCAAAGTTCTCTCCTTTACCTACATTCCCACTGCTTGTCCAGCCCAAACCTACTTTAAGTTTGTTCATAATATCGCCATATCTTTTGTTAAGGTTGGCCTTAATGTTTGCACCAAAATTTAGACTTTTACTGTCTATAATCTTAAGGTTATAAAACTGAGCAGGAAGATAGTTGGTTTCGTAGTATCCGCTCTCCGTTGCGTTAGTTGCCGGACGAATAGTAGCATAGGAGTAGTATTTATTATCCTTGTAAAGATCGTCCTTATAACTGGCGTTTATACTGAAATCAATATTTGTAATGTAATTGCTGTTAATAAGCCAGTTAGCGCTAGCTCCGAATCTAAGAGCGTTATCTGCAGTTGATGTCCAGGTATCCCTGTATGCATCAGGGTCTGCCTTAGAGTCCTGACGGCCTATTGTCCCGCCTACATTAACATTGAGTTGCAGTGGTTTGCCCTCTCTGTTAAAGGTATTGGTATAGCTTAGTCCATATCCGTTACGAAAATAGGTTGTGTATGGCGACACAGGATTTTGAAAAGCGTGTGCATACTCTGCATTTACATTAAGGACCCCTCTGTCTTTTTTCAGGTCAAATCCTTTGCTAAGCGAAACCTGCTTTGTGGTTGGGTTTAGCGAAACTGTAGCATTATACTGAGAGCGTCCTTTTTTGCTTTTAATGATAACCAGTCCTGAGGTCATATCACCGTACTCCACAGATGGAACTCCTGTGATAACCTCTATTGATTCAAAGTTTGATGCAGAGAGGTTCCGAGTATCTACTCCGGTTGCTCCGGAGAGCGCACTGTTGTTTGAGAGTCTGATTCCATCCACCTCAACGGCAGTTCCGAAAGTTCCGTTTCCGTCACCTCCCCTTATTGTGAAAATACTCTGACTCATTAGGTTCGGGTTAACAGTTTTTCCCCCGGGGAGCAGACTCATAATGTCTGTAGGGTTGATAACCTGAAGGTGATCAATAGCCTGTCTGTCCATTCTGGAGGATGTGTTAAGAGAGCTTCTGTTTTCGGTAGCTGTAACAATTACCGACTGAAGTTTCAGGTTATCCTCTTTCAGCTTAAATGTAAGGCTATCCAGATCTCTCTCGATTGTAAGTCTTGTCGCCAGAGTCTGAAATCCCAAACAGGTTATCTCCATTCTGGTTGTACCGGGAGTAACTTTGTTGATGGTAAACATACCTTTTGAATCGGTAGTTGCCCAAAGATTAAGATCTGGAAGAGAGATTAAAGCCATCTCAATGGGAAGGTTTGTCTCATTTTCGTAAATGAAACCTTTCACTGAGTATAGCTTCCTTGCTGTCTGAGCCGGCAAAATTGTTGCAAACCCAATACAGAAGAGAAAAAACACCAATAGTTTCCTTTTCATAGTTTAGTTAATTAAGTTAAGTATAGTAAGTAGCGTTAGTGCGAAGTTTTTTATAAAGGGTTATCTAAAAAATATCCAAGAGCAAGTTGCTATCTACCTCATAATAAATTATAATAGTTTAGCTATCATAATAGATAATAAATATTTATAGTAAAAAATCTCTGAATCCTAATCCCAATATAGATTTGCAAGGTAAAAAAATTTTTTGTCAATGGAAGAATTATTGATTAAAAATAATAAAAAAATTACAAATCGGTATCAGTTTTAAATGACCTCTGAGGCAGATATTCAAGGAGTAAGAGGATAAAAAAGCTCTCTTCAATATCAATATCGAAGAGAGCAAAGAAAAAGCAAAAAATCTGCCTGCTTGTAATTAATAATTATAGTTTTTTATTGCCGCTCATACCGAATTTTTCCAGAAGAGCATCAGCCCTTGGCTCTCTTGAGCGAAAGTTTATGTAGAGTTTACCGGCATCTTCCAGGTTTCCTTTTGAGAGGATATTTTTACGGAAAGATTCTGCAACCTCTTTGTTGAAGATTCCTCTCTCTTTAAACAGGGAGAAGGCATCTGCCTCAAGCACCTCTGCCCATTTGTAGCTGTAGTAGCCGGCAGAGTAGCCGCCGGAGAATATGTGACCGAAGGAGGTAGAGATACATACCGAATCTACAACCGGCATAATTTGGGCCTTTTTGATTGCGCTCTTTTCAAATTCCAGAACATCGGTTATCTGTGATGCCGAAGTTACAGAGTGCCACGCCATATCGTTTATGGCAAATGTGAGCTGCCTCACATTTCCATAGCCGCTAAGGTAGTTGCGTGCATCAATAATCTTTTTTATCAATTCGTCCGGAATTGCCTCACCTGTCTGGTAGTGAGTTGCAAACGATTTGAGAAAGAGACTTTCGGTTGCCCAGTTTTCCATTATTTGAGATGGAAGTTCAACGAAATCACGAACTACATTTGTTCCTGTAAGGGATGAGTAGTTACCCTCTGCCAGCATACCGTGAAGTGCGTGGCCAAACTCGTGCAGAAGGGTGTTGAACTCATAAAATGTAAGAAGAGAAGGGCTTTGTGGAGTTGGTTTGGTAAAGTTACATACAAGTGATACAAATGGTCTCTTCTCTTGTCCCTCTACAATTGACTGTTCGCGGAATGATGTCATCCAGGCTCCGCCCCGTTTGCTCTCGCGTGGGAAGTAGTCTACATACAGCAGAGAGAGAAAACGACCGCCGGTATCGTGAACTTCAAAAACCTTCACATCCGGGTGGTAAACAGGTATTGAGTTGTTTTGAGTGAATTTAAGCCCGTAGAGAGAATCTGCAAGAGAGAAGACCGCCCTCTCTACACTCTCCAGTTGGAAGTATGGTTTCAATAACTCGTCATTGATTGCATATTTCTCACTCTTGTATCTCTCAGACCAGAAGCTGAAATCCCACGGCATAATTTGTGAGTTGAACCCATTTTGAGCTGCGTATTGTTGAATCTGCTCTATCTCTTTTTTTGCATATGGGAGTGTTTTTTCTAGAAGGTCACCCAGGAATTTATTTACAGCCAAAGATGTACCCGCCATATTATCTTCCAGAACATAATCTGCGTGGCTTGTATAACCTAGCAGGTTTGCCCGTTGAAGTCGAAGATCAACAACTCTTTTTACAATTTCTCTGTTGTCAAATTCATCTCCGAAGGATTTACTGTTGTATGCTCTCCACATCTTCTCACGCAGATCTCTGTTATTGCTGTACTGCATAAAAGGGCCGTAGCTGGGAGCGTTGAGTGTAAACACCCACCCCTGAAGGGACCTCTCGGCTGCCTCTGCACTCGATGCCTCTGTTACGAACTGAGGTAGACCATCCAGCATTGAGCTGTCTGTGATATGAAGTGTAAATTTATTTGTAGCGGCTAACACATTCTGACCAAACTGAAGTGTGATTTGCGAGAGCTCTTTATTTATCTCGCGAAACTTATCTCTGCTCTCACCCTTAAGGTCTGCTCCGTTTCGGGCAAAACCCTTGAAGGTCTCCTCTGTTAACCTAATCTGCTCGGGATTAAGGCCAAGCTCTCTCCGCTTATTATACACAACCTTAACCCTCTCGAAAAGTTTTTCGTTAAGCATTATGTCGTTTGAATACTCCGAGAGCAGAGGCGAAACATCCAGGGCAATCTGTTGCATCACATCGTTGGTATTCGCTTCGTTAAGGTTAAAAAATATTGAGCTTACACCCGAGAGTACTTTCCCGGCATACTCCAGCTTCTCTATAGTATTTTCGAAGGTGGCTGTATCTGTGTTGTTTGCAATTGAGTCTATCTGTGCCCTTCCCAGAGCGATTGCCTCTTCGAATGCAGGTTTATAGTGCTCGTCTCTAATTTTGTCGAAAGCGGGAGCCTCAAACGGATTTAAAGATTGGATCAGTAGCGGATTTGTGTTTTTCATTTTGTTGCTGTTACAGGAGTAGATTGAAAGAACAGTTATTAATGTAATAATTGTTCCGGATTTAATTCTCATATTCTGTTTTTTGTTTGATTATTTTAGGGGGCCTATTTATGACATCACACAACCAATGCCGGACTACATCTACAAAATGCAGCCCGGCACCCGGTTATTAATGGCGTGATAAACTATTATTGTATTTGAATTACAAGATACTTGGTCTGCTCCCAAAATGCTGCAGGTGAAGATATCTTAATTACCTGCATCCCGTTCTCATCCGGCTCAACGCTATATGTGCCTGTTGGGTGAACAGAAAGAACCTTGGCTCTTTTTGCATTCAGGTTAATTTCATTAACATCTCTTATGTCTATTTTTACAAATGCACTTTGTTCTGCCTCATAAGAGATTCTTGCAGAGCGAAATAGACCACCTTTAGAGAGAACTTTGGCAGCTATAAGCTCATCTTTTGTTCCTGAGATATAGAATGCACTGTTCAGGAGTTGATCTTGAGTTGCAATTGTCTCTTTTTGAGCCTCTTTTTCCTGTGACAGAGAAGATACATCGCTGCGCAGGTTGTTCACAGCCTGGTCCAGAGTTGCAATCTGCTGGGTTTTGAGTCTCAGTTGAGAATCCTTCTCTTCCAGTTGCTTTTGAAGGTCTGCAATCAACACAGATTTCTCTTCAAGCTCCATACTAAGAATGTCAAGTCTCTTTTTAAACTCTGCAGATTTGATACGGTTTTCACTTTTAAGCTTCTCGATCTGACTTTTGTAACCTGCAATTGCTTCGCTTATTGCTGCTACATCTGACTTCATCTGCTCTCTAGTGTTAAGGGTAAGCTCTTTTCCCGACTGGGTCTGAAGAGCCAGAATGTTTTCGGCTTCGCGAAGGGATTTCAATCCGTTCTCTACCTCGTTCAAGGTCTCAAAAACCTGCTCAAGCTCTGCACTTGTAGAGTCTTTAACCAGAGTTAAGGAGTCCATCTGGGCCAAAAGGGTTTTGTATTTTTTTGAACTCTCTACGCAAGATGTGAGCGAAGAGAGGATAAATACAATGGTCAATAGTGATAAAAACTGTTTCATTGTGTTGGTGATTAGTATTTTAGGTGTTTTTAAAGCGAATCTAATAATAACTCAAATGTAGTCAATAATTCGCTCTGTTTATTCAATTCTTAATTTTAATTATCTATTTACGGATACAACTATCAGTTTAGAATTAATTATTTTGTAAGAGATTAATTTATAAAAGATCAAATTATGGAAAAGTCACTAAACAGAGTTGAGTTAAGAGGGAATGTGGGGTTTGATCCACGCATCAGCAATTTTGAAGATGGGGGAGTTGTAATGAGACTTTCCCTTGCAACAAATGAGAGTTTTAAAAACAAAAAAGGGGAGCTTCAGGAGGAGACGGTATGGCACAACATTGTCGCCTGGGCAGGAAAGAGTATGCCGGATTTCGGTAAAATCAAAAAAGGAGATTTTCTCTCTGTTACAGGCAGGTTAAAACCGGTTCAGTATCAAACCAAAACCGGAGTTGAGAGGCAAACTTACGAGATAGTAGCCTATAACATAAAACTTGCAGATAGTGTGGAGGAATAGAAAATTATAACTATTTTTGAAGCGTTAAACAGGGGGGAGTGAAATCTCCCTCCTTATTGCTTTTACACTTATGGAAAGAGATTTTTTAATCTATAATACACTCACAAGGAGGAAGGAGAAGTTTGAACCGATAAACCCCGGTTTAGCCGGTATCTATGTTTGCGGTCCCACAGTATATGGCGATGCTCACCTGGGTCACGCCAGGCCCGGAATAACATACGATGTTCTGGTAAGGCTTTTCAGACATCTGGGTTATAAGGTTAGATATGTAAGGAACATTACCGATGTAGGGCATCTTGAAAATGACGCTGACAGCGGGGAGGATAAGATTGCACAAAAAGCCCGGATAGAGCAGTTAGAGCCGATGGAGGTTGTCCAGCACTACACGATAAGGTACCACGAGGCTATGAAGCTTCTCAATACATTGCCACCAAGTATTGAACCAAGAGCCTCGGGCCACATTATTGAGCAGATATCTCTTGTGGAGACAATTCTGGAAAAGGGATTTGCTTACGAGAGTAATGGATCTGTCTATTTCGATGTTGAGAGATACAATCGTGAATACCCATACGGTATTCTCTCCGGAAGGTCTCTCGAAGATATGCTCTCCAATACTGCAAGAACACTTGAGGGACAGCAGGATAAAAGATCTCAGTTTGACTTTGCTCTTTGGAAAAAAGCAGCTCCCGAGCATATAATGAGATGGCCATCTCCCTGGAGCATCGGTTTCCCGGGTTGGCATCTTGAGTGCTCGGCAATGAGTGCCAAGTATCTGGGAGATAATTTTGACATTCACGGAGGCGGAATGGATCTGCTATTCCCTCACCACGAGTGCGAACTTGCCCAAAACACAGCCTCAAGAGGTACAGGCGGGGTTAAGTACTGGATGCACAACAATATGATAACTATTAACGGCCAGAAGATGGGAAAATCTTTGGGCAACTTTATAACCTTAGAGGAGCTCTTTACCGGCTCTCATAAGATTTTGACTCAGCCCTACACCCCGATGACAATAAGGTTTTTTATTCTTCAGGCTCACTACAGAAGTACTCTGGACTTCAGTAACGAGGCACTTGTCGCTGCAGAGAAGGGCTATAAAAAGATGATGCAGGCAAAAAGAGATATCTCTTCAATCAATACAAAACAGGGAGTACTTTCACCCGAGATTAAGAGCCTGCACGAAGGCATCTATGAAGCACTATGCGACGATATGAACACTCCCATTGCCCTTGCTCATCTATTTGATGCAGTTCGAATTGTGAATTCGGCTAAAGATGGACAGATGACGCTTACAACTGAAGATAAGCAGGTTATAGAGGACCTCTTCGAGAACATAGCAGAGGGTGTTTTAGGTCTGACAGATGAGCAGTCGCTCACTTCAAACAGTAAGATTATTAATGGAGTGATGGAGATAGTTCTTGAGATGAGAAAAGAGGCGAAAGCAAACAGAGACTTTGCCAAAAGCGATATGATAAGAGATAACCTAACCCGGCTTGGGATAACGATAAAAGATACTAAAGAGGGAGCCGAGTGGAGTATTTGATTTTTTTGATATAACTAATTCAAAATACCACTTTATTATGGAAAGAAGAGACTTTTTTAAAGTTGTCTCTATGACAGGTGCTGCTATGGCAATCAATCCTGTTCTTAAGGCAGCAGAGGGTTCGTCGTTACTGTTTGGTGCAGATGCAATCGAAACAAATATTGCAGATGCGGTAAAAATCCCGAGAGTAAAAGAATCTATGCCGGGGCTCTACCCCGGGAGAGTTATAAAAGTTGTAGACCAAAAATCTGTAGTTGACGGGAAGCCTCAAGAAGAGGCTGCATACAGAATGTTGAGTGAGGCTATGTTATCGCTGACAGGCGAAAAAAAGCTGAAAAAGGCGTGGCGACAATTTGTGGGGCCGAAAGATATAATAGGTCTTAAAGTCAACCCTGTAGCCGGAAAACTCCTGACTACATCTCACGCTGTTACAAAGTCGGTAATAAAGCAGCTGGAGGAGGCAGGAATCCCAAGAGAGAATATTGTGATATGGGACAGAAGGGAGATGCAGCTACACGAAACCGGCTATACTCAGGAGAACTATCCCGGAATAACAATTACGGGAACAGAGTGCCAGGATGCAGAAGGGGGCTTTTATGATAAGCAGGGTAAACTTCATAGTGAGAGTCGTATAGATAAATCTCAATTCTTCTATGCAGACCTTGACGGAGTTTATGACGACTATACAATTCCATATATGGTTAATGGCGGAAAAAACTCATACTTCACAAAAATATGTACAGAAAGGGTTACCAAGATTATTAACCTGCCTATTCTAAAGAATGCAGGACCAACCACAACACTCTGCCTCAAAAACCTCTCATTCGGGGCAATCACCAACACATCCCGGCTCCATAAGTTGTGGCACGAAACCTGCGCCTATATCTGCGCTTTTCCCCCTCTGAGAGATAAGGTTGTCTTAAACATAGTAGATGGTCTTGTCGGGTGCTTCGACGGGGGTCCATCTGCAAAACCTCAGTTTATCTGCAACTACAATATGCTTTTAGTGGGGAGCGACCCGGTTGCTGTAGATAGAGTTGGTCACGATGTGATTATTAAAAAGAGAATTGAGAACGGTATCCAGAAGGAGGACTTACAAAAGTCTTCAAGATTTATAGATCTTGCTCAGGAGCTGAAACTTGGAGTGGGAGATCGTGATAAGATCTCTGTTACAGAAAAAATAATATAGATTCCGGAATTATAAGAGATGGATTTCAATTTAAAAATCAACAAAATAGTGTTACTCATTGTAACCCTTACGCTTTTTAAATCAGTTGATTCCCTATGTGCACAGGAGCTTCAGGTTACAAGAGAGAGAACATTCACCGGAACCGCCCTTTATGGTTTTATGAACGGTGGCAGCGATCTATACCTGGAGTACGATTTCAAAGAGTTAAGAGCTTTGGAGGTTACATATAAAGGTGAGCAGTATACCATTGAGATATACAAAATGCCAACACCAGAGGATGCTTTTGGAATCTACTCACTTCACACCTTCCGTTGCAGTTGTGTAGATACACTTTCGATGTTTAACTGCTTCTCACCATACCAGATGCAGGCAGTAATTGGAGATATTTACTTCTCTATTGTGTATGAAAATAGTGCTGTGAGGTTTAAAAAGGAGGCGGTTGAGTTGCTGGCAATCTATTCAAAGGGTTTAGAGAGAAGAGAGCCAACATTTCCTGCAGAGATTTCTACAATAAATCCGGTTTCGGGAAGGGTAAAATATATTCGGGGTAAACTGGCGCTGGTAAATGGTGCCCCCGGACTCTGTTCACTTTTAGAAGGAGTTTCAGATTATAAGCTATGGGTCGCGGAGAAGGGGTTAAATAACAGGAATTTGGCGGTAATTTATTTAAAAAATAGCAACCATCTTACACTTTTAAAAGATATACTTCCCGCTTCCTCTATTGTTTCTTGTGATGAAGATTGCATCCGGTTTGAGTTTTAAACAATTTTTTTTACTACATTTGCCACAACGGCAGGTTTAATAAAAGTGGTTGTAAAGAATTTCATACTGACTACAGCAACAATTTCCATCTATCTTTTTACTTTGATGGGTGTTGGCAGATATTCCTGCCACTGCGACCACGCATCCCAACTCTCTTTTTTCGGTATCCGTACACAATGCTCTTGTACCCACGAGGTAGAGAGTTCTCATAAAGGTCACAAGTGTATCTGCGGAGAACACCTGCTGGCAAAGGAGCCAAAAAAAGATGACTGTTGCTCTGTCTCATACTATTTTCTTGATTCAGATCAAGATTCTCAGGATTATTCGTTTGATTTTATTTTAACGGATATCTCACTGTTATTGCCGCAGAATATGCTCTGTCTTGGGATTGCCATTATCCAGCGTCCAATTATCAAGACCTTTCACGCGCTGTTCCGATGCGCCCCAATACCCATATTCGAGTTGAATCGTCAGCTGATTTTATGATCTGCAGCGATAGGGGGTAAAAATCTTACCTCCCGTTTTTGGTTTTTGTTTTCGCAATCAAGTTTGCGGGGATTAAATTTTATATACATCACATAAACAATAATGATGAAAAGATTTGTTACAATATTACTGATTTCATTTTCAATACTTCAGGCGGGTTTGCTTAATGCAAAACCTGCAAAAAGGGCAGTAGCAATAGTGGTTGACAAGGCCACCTACGACAACTGTAAAAATTCAATTGATGGTTTTGCCGGCTCTGTAATGACCGACGGACTTGTCCCGATAATAATGGTAGATAAGTGGGGAGTGCCGGACTCTTTGAGAGCAGAACTTTACAAACTATATGTTGAGAAAAATCTGGAGGGGGCCGTTTTTATCGGCAACATACCCGTACCAATGATTAGGAACGGGCAGCACCTCTCTACAGCTTTTAAAATGGACCAGAGAAGGGCCTGGGAGGACTCCTCAATTCCGTCGGACAGGTATTACGACGACTTTGACCTTAAATTTGAATATATAAAAAGAGACTCTGTTCACACTCTTTTTCATTACTATAATCTGAGCGATGACTCACCGCACAGAATCAACTGTGACATCTACAGTGCACGTATCAAACCACCTGTTGTACCCGGAAAAAACAGCTATGAACTTATAAATGAGTATCTGGATAAAGCGGTCAGAGAGAAGGGTATAAAAAGGGGCATAACCGATGTGTCATATTTTGCAGGGCACGGATACAACTCAAACTGTATGGTATCCAGGGCAGATGAGAGAGTGACTCTGATAGAGCAGTTCAATATTTTTCGCGAAGGTAAAGGGAAATTGAATTTTATAGATTTTACCTTTGACGATTACGTTAAACAGCGCCTTATGGCAGAGCTCTCAAGAGAAGATCTTGACCTTGCAATTCTTCATCATCACGGATCGGAGGATGCGCAGCTTCTTAACGGCTCACCAATAACCAATTCGGCCAATATATGGCTTGATCTAACTAAGAAATTCTTCAGAGGAAAAATAAGAAACGCAGAAGATACAACTGCTTCAAAAAAATATTATGTAGAGAACTATTCAGTTCCGGAGTCCTGGGTAGAGAATGCTTTTAATCCCGAAGTGATGAAAAAGGATAGCCTGGATGATGCTTCTATGGATATTAACATTCCGGATATGTACGGATACAAATCCAATGTTCCGGTTATTCTCATTGACGCCTGTTTTAACGGCTCTTTCCATCTGGATGACTACATCAGCGGCCACTATATTTTTAACGAAGGGAAGACAGTTGTAGTTAAGGCAAATTCGGTTAATACTCTTCAGGACACCTGGACGAATCAGCTGATAGGTCTTATGGACCTTGGGGTGAGTGTGGGCAACTGGGCTAAAGGTCAAATGACCCTGGAGTCTCACCTGATTGGTGACCCTACTTTCAGATACACATCTTCAAGAACAGATCTTAACTGGCTGGACGAAGCTCTGGTATTAAAAAAGAGCGACGAGAAGCTCTGGAGAAAGGCGATGAAAGATTCAAATCCGGAGCTAAAATCTTTGGCAATGAAGATGCTCTTTTTTGCCGGTAAAATCACAACGGACGAACTCCTAACAATCCAGAGAGGCGAAAGCAGGCCTACCGTAAGGTTGCAGGCATTCTATTTAATAAACAAAAAAGACAACCCTAACTTGGTTGCCTCTATAAGAGCCGGTCTATACGATAACTATGAGTTAATCAGAAGGTTTGCTGCCAAAGAGGCCTCCACAAACCTATCTCCAGAACTTATAGATGATGTTTTCAAAATAAGATACGCTCCCGGGACAAGCAAAAGAGTTGAGTTTCAGCTTAACGGCGGATGTGAGACATACTCAAAAGTTGAGGCTCTCAAAGCATTTGAAAGAGTGGTTGAGTCTAAAAGCGAGCAGTGGTACAAGAACAAAAGTGCAGATAAAAAAAGACTGCTCTATACACTTGACAGGGCAGAGAAAGAATTTGCTGCCCTTCTTGACTCGGAAGTTGCAGTTAAAAATAAAAGATTTACAATTACTGCCCTGCGTAACTCCAACAGTATTGCCTACATCGATATCTTGTTTAAATTCCTGAGAACATCTCAAGATGCCGATCTTAAAATCTATCTTGCAGAGGCTTTCGGATGGTACACAAACTCCAGCAAAAGGAGCGAGATAGTTGCCGTTTGCAAAGAGCAGGCAAATATAGAGAAGAACGAAGCTGTTAAAAAAGAGCTTCTAAGAACAGTCTATCGGCTTACTTACTGATTAAATTAAGAATATTGAGAAAAACTTATACAACTAACCCAATTTAACAATTATTAACTATGAAGAGACACAAAATCCAGGTTCCGGACAGAGGTGCGAAGTCATTTGCTCTGTCTGCGTTAGTGTTGTTTCTTGTAATGGGATTTTGTGCCAATCTGGCGGCACAAAGTTCTGTTCAGGGAAATTATGCTACGTTAAAAGGTGTTGTGCTTGAACGGGGGACAGAAAACACCCCTGTTGAGTTTGCAACAATCCAGGTTCTCCCTCAGGGGTCGGTAACCACTACCACCACAAAGGGGGAGTTCTCATTTGAAAAATTATCTCCGGGAAGAGTGAATGTTAAAATTCAGTTTCTCGGGATGGAGAGTGTAGATACAACCTTTGTACTTTCTGCCGGCAGGGTGACCGAGATCACCTTTCGTATGCAGTACAGCTCATTCCGACTCTCTGATGTAACCGTTGTGGCTACTGCAGGAAAAGCGGGACAGGCAACAGCCTCCAATATCTCAAGACAGGCAATGGACCACCTTCAGACTAGTTCGCTATCGGATATTATGCAACTACTTCCGGGCGGAATTACCGTAAACCCAAGTCTCTCTATTGCCAAAACCTTTACTATACGCAGTATAGGGGGCTCTGCAACAAATATGAACAGTATGGGTACCTCAATTATTGTAGATGGTGCTCCGTTATCAAATAATGCCAATATGCAGACTCTCAACCCGACAATCAGCGGAGGAGGATCGGCAGTTGCAGGGGGCTCCTCTCCAAATTCAGGTCTGGATATTCGCTCCATCTCTACAGACAATATTGAATCTGTTGAGGTTATAAGGGGTATCCCTTCCGTGGAGTACGGAGACTTAACCTCAGGAGCAGTTATCGTAAGGTCTAAGGCGGGTAAAGAGCCTCTTACAATCAGATTTAAAACGGACCCTAATATCTATCAGACCTCTGTAAGTAAAGGGATAAGTCTGGGGGAGAAGAGAGGTAATATCAATATCAGCGGAGACTATGCATACAGCGCATCAGATCAGACCGAGTCATATGCATACTATCAGAGGGTAACTGCAAAGGCACTCTATTCAAACACCTTTAAGAACTTATCTTCTACAACCTCATTCGACCTATCTCTGGGTAAAGATACACGCGAGAGAAACCCGGATGACCAGAGAACTCAGCTTGAGACAGGAGCCAAGGATATGGGCATCAGGTTCAATACAAACGGAACCTGGAACATCAATTGGGGCTGGCTCAATAATATCAAATACACGGCATCTGCAAGCTACAGAGACAAACACTCATTCCGTCAGGAGCTATTGGGAAATGCTTTTTCTGCCTACTCAATGTCCAGAACAGATGGTGCTGTACTAAGCAACAAACCTGGTCAGAAGGTGTACCATATGAACGGGAGCGAACTTACAAATATCCCGTCAAGCGAGAGCAGCTATTATGCCACATATCTGCCTAACGAGTATTTCAGCCGTTACGACATCTATGGTAAAGAGCTCAATGTTTTTGCAAAGATTAATGCAACCTTCTCAAAAAGAAGCGGAAACATAACAAATAGAATAGTTTTGGGTGCAGATTTCAAGACAGACGGAAACCTTGGCGACGGTAAAGTTTATGATCTTAAAAATCCTCCATACAGAGTACTAAGTTCGGAGAACTCTTCATCGAGACCTCGTAAATATTCAGATATACCTTTTGTAACTCAAATGGGTCTATATGCAGAGGAGAACCTAACCTGGAATATCGGGGAGAGAGATCTTACCGCACAGGCCGGAGTTAGGTACGATAATATAGCGGGTAAAAATATTGTTGCTCCGCGTTTTAACGCATCTTTTGAGCTTCTGCCCGCCTCACTTTGGATAAGAGGAGGTTACGGAGTATCTGCCAAAGCTCCCGGGACTCTATATTTGAGTCCGGAGAACGCATACTTTGATTTTGTGCACTACAACACTCTTAACAGCTCGTCTGTTCCTGTAGCAGAGCAGCTTCTACTCTCTTCAACCAAGATTTTTAACACCGAAAACAAGGCTCTTAAGATTGCCTCAAACACCAAAAGTGAATTTGGGTTTGACCTAAAAATCAATAAGATGAGATTCTCTGTTACTGCATACAACGAAAACCTTATCAACGGTTACGATTTAGGTATGAGGGCAGAAAACTTCAGACTTATCAACTATGTTCAGTACGAAATTGGTGAGGCAGTACCCGGCTCAATCCCTAAGCTAAAGGAGAAATCTACAAACAAGGTGTTTGTAAGTTTTGCAACCCCTATGAATACCATTAAAGCGAACAACCGAGGAGTAGAATTTGATTTTGATTTCGGAAGGTTTGACGCAATAAGGACCTCATTTGTTTTAAGCGGTGCCTATATGAGAAGTACCGAGTGGAATGATGCGAATAGCTTCGGGACCAACAAGAATCTTAACAGCCTGGAGAAAAATATCGGTATATACGAAGAGGGAAACACAAAAGACCAGAGAGAGAGATTCTTAACTACATTAAGAGTTATTCACAATATCCCATCTATCGGATTTGTAGTTACAGCTACAGCGCAGATTACCTGGATGAACAAAACCTGGACCAACTACGGAAATGACACTATGTTCGTCTCATATATTTCAAGAGTGGATGGACAGGTTAAACCATTCAATCCTGCAATGAAGGATGATCCTGAATTTGCATATATGTTTTCAAGCAAAAGTCCTACCCGTTTCATAGCTGAATCATATTATCCGGGGTTAATAATAAATTTTAACCTTACTAAAGAGATAGGTGAGAATTTAAAGGCCTCCTTCTATGCAAACAATATGTTTAACAGCAGGCCACTCTACGAGAGTAAACGAACACCGGGCTCATTCACCCGACTGAACATACCTCTGTTCTTCGGATTTGAATTGGCATTAACAATCAAATAGTTAAAAAATGTCAGAGATGAAAAATATTTATAAAATATTAATAGTAGCTGTTTTGGCTCTTTTCACCGCTGCATCTTGCCAGCAGTTCGAAGAGGTTTCCAAAATAGGAGAGATCGAATCACTAAGCATAGTGGTTAAAGCTAACCTCGATCTGGGCTCCGCTCCCGCTCCCAACGGATTTAACGTAAAACTGATCAACTATGCCGAAAGATATGAGGTTAATACCACTATGGGCGCAAACGGCACAGTTACAGTAGATAATGTTATTCCGGGAATTTATACCATTACTTTGTCTTCTGAGAAGGCTCAGGATGGATTTACCTACAATTACAGCGGTAATGTGGTTAATGTAGATATTGTAACAAACAATAAGCAAATATCAGTCAATGTTGGTGCTTCAAAATCTGGTGCACTGGTTTTGAAAGAGGTCTACTATTGCGGTTCTAAAACTCCTACCGGAGGTTCATATTTCCGGGATCAGTTCTACGAAATTTACAACAACAGTGAAACTGTTCAGAATGTAAGGGGTCTATGTATTGCAATTCTTAACCCATTGACTGCAACAGCAAACCTACCTGTTTGGCCGGGTGATGACGCATCCAAGTTTGTGTATGCATCTACCATTTGGCAGGTGCCAACAGATGTTGACTACCCTCTTAACCCGGGAGAGTCAATTATTATTGCTCAGATGGCAGACGACCATAAGAAGTCCAATCTTAACCCAAACTCTCCCGTAAATCTGTTGAGTGCAGAGTTTGAGACCTTCATCAATACAACATCTCTTATCCAGAACAACCCTGCAATTAATATGGTAATGGCGTTCTGGCCATCACCGACACCTCAGTGGTTAACCACAGTTTTCGGAGGAGCTTTTGTAATCTACTACCCCTCTGTTGCTATAAACCCTGCCAATTACGTTAGTCCGGTGGGAAGTACAACCAAGAACTACAAAATTCCGATTGAAGAGGTTGTGGATGCCCTCGAGCTGGTGGGAAATGCAAACCAGGTTCAGCTTAAGAGGATGCCTGCCGTTTTAGATGCAGGAGCAGCTACTGTTGGAGGAACTTACCTGAGCGTGAGCGTAGGAAGAAAGGTAAAAGAGACAAAGACAGATGGAAGGGTAATTCTGTATGATACAAACAACAGTTCGGAGGATTTTGAAGTGTTGAACCCTCCTGTTATCAGAAGATATGGTGCAAAAGCCCCATCTTGGAATACTTGGAAATAGTGTTTAACATCATCAATAATATTAAAATGAGAAAAGTTAAATATATATATTGGGCAGGAGCACTAATTATGACTCTATTAACCACTAATTCAGCGGTTGCCCAGGAGGCGGCGAAACAAAATTCGCCGGCATCTATTGAACTCTTAAAGGCCAGGTCTTTATGGTTCAATACAAACAACGCAGCTGGTCTCTCTTTGGACAAGATGCACGACTACAGCGACCTTAATTTTCAATATAAAATTAAGAGCGGTGACTTTAAAAAGAGCCACAATGGTGAGAAAGAGAGCTTGTTGGGAGTATCTACAGAGGGAGGTTTAAAACTAAACGGAGGTTATGTTTGGGGAAAATTCTCCTACAATAACGAAACCCTTAGAAACACCCTTTTCAATACCACGATGATCAATCCGGAGAGAGGTATGCCATTCTACACTGTAGATAAAAATATGAGTGATTGGAAAAGCCAGAACTATAAACTGGAGATGAAGGTTGCCAGCAAACCTTTGTGGGATAAGTATATAGTTGGTGTCCAGGGCGAATATGTTACAAGCACCGGAGCAAAGCAGGTGGACCCACGCTCCGTTGGTTATTTCTACACAGTAACTGTTAAACCTGGTATTGCAGCGATGTTTGGCAAGCACTCAGTAGGGGTAAATATGGTCTATCAAAACCTTGTGGAGGAGACCAGAACTACCAACAGCAACTCTCAGTTGAGCCAAGATGTCTATGTTATTAAAGGGCTTGGAAATTTCTACTCGGCAGTAGTGGGCGGGCTTCAATCGTTAGGTTCGTTTGTTTATAGCGGCAATAAATTCGGAGGAGACTTTCAATACTCTTACGGCATCTCAGATATCAACTTTATCCTGTCGGGTAACTACCACTTGAGGGTGGAAGATGTTATCAGCTCCCCAACAAAACCCAAGAAAGAGGGTACAGTAAAGGAGGAGATGATGTCGGCCAACCTTACCGTAACAAAGAGCTGTGATAATTTTCATCGTCTGGATCTCTCATACAGTGTAAATAATACAAGCGGTATAGAGTATGTTCAGGTTCTTGATAACACATATGAGGTTCAGCGTTGGGTAGATGTTTACAGCAGTGTAAGATCTACATACAACCAGATTGATATGGTTGCCAGGTATGACTTTTTCCGCGGTGCCTCTCACGAGTACAAGTGGAAAGCGGGGCTTTTTGCTAATTACAGGGATAACGACGACCTCTACATTTTACCAAAATCCAAAATGAGAGTAGAAAATCTATATCTTGGGATAAATGCAAAGACTAATATCCCTCTTAAGCTTGCAAACAGGTTGATTCTGGGTGCAGATTTTATCTATAAAAATAATATTAACGGATACTATATCTATAAAGGAGCCGATGCCACCTCACCTGTGATTACCCAGTTTATGACACCGGATATGCAATATTCCAGTATGGACTACTATAAAATTGGAGGCGAAGTGAGCTATTTTACAAATATCAGCAGAAGTAACAAATCCGGAATGTTTGTTAAAGTTGCCGCCGATTTTTACAAACCTGTAGAGGGTGAAGGATATCGTATGCAGACTACTATCGGGCTTGGATTTACCTTCTAAAATTGCACTTAAAGAATGTTCAAAAAGATATTAGTTCTTGTTCTTACGGTAATCTCTTTCTCTGCGCAACTTATAAGCGCAGAGAGGGGGTTTGCCATAATTGTTGATAAAGATACCTACACGGCCTGCAGGGCCGAAATAGAAAACTACAGATCTGTGTTGGAGAGAGAGGGGCTCTCCGCTGTAGTGGTTGCGCGGGTGTGGAGCGATCCTATGCAGGTTAAGGATGTCCTGCACGGGTTATATCTTAACAAAGGTCTCCAGGGGGCTCTCTTTTTAGGGCAGATCCCAATTCCTATGTTAAGGGATGCTCAACACTTTACTTCTGCATTTAAGATGGATCAGGAGCTCTTTCCCTTCGGGAGCTCCTCGGTCCCATCAGATCGTTTCTACGACGACTTCGATCTGAAGTTTGATTATCTGGGTAAAGACAGTGTTAAACCACTGTTTCACTACTACTCTTTACGGGGAGACTCTCCTCAAAAGATTGAGTGTGATATCTACACCGGAAGGATCAAACCAACCCGAGAGGGCGAGCAGGGGTATAGCCAAATACGAGGCTATTTTAAGAAGTTGCTTAGCGAAAGAGCCAAAGAGAACTATCTGGATGTAATAACATCATATACAGGAGAAGGGTCATTCTCAAACAGCATTACAGCCTGGAAAGAGGAGGGACACACACTCAGGGAGCAGTTTCCTAACACATTTAAAGATAAGAACTCTGTAAAGTTTCTACTCTTTAATATGTATCCCTATATGAAGGATGTTGTCTCTCAGGAGTTAAGAAGGAAGGAGATGGATTTGATGATTTTTCACGAACACGGTATGCCCTATCGCCAGTATCTTACAGGAATTCCTTATAGTAAAGGTATCTCGGAATACAGCGAGGCTGCCCGTTCTCTCTTTCGTGTAGCTCTTAGAAAAGAGAGAGACTCTCAAAAAAGAGAGCAGATGAAGATCCGTTGGATGGAGCAATATAAGATAGATTCCACCTGGTTCGCCGGAGTGTCAACAAATGAGCAACTTGAGAAGGATTCACTAACCGATGCAAATATGGGGATTCTCCTTGAAGATATCCCGGGCATAAAACCTAATGCCAGGATGGTAATCTTTGATGCCTGTTACAATTCAGATTTTAGAGAAGATAGTTTCATTGCAGGAGAGTACATCTTTAGCGAGGGTAAAACATTAGTTACATTTGGTAACAGTGTGAATGTTCTTCAGGACAAATCTTCAAGTGACCTGATGGGGATGCTCGGAATGGGCTTCAGTGTTGGAGAGTGGGCCCGGAGAGTCAATATTCTGGAGTCACATATCATCGGAGACCCAACCTACAGGTTTAAAGGTGACGGGCCAGCCAGGGTTAATTTAGAATCACGGGAACCGGACTACTGGCTCTCGGTGCTTAAGCTCGAGACTCATCCGGATATGCAGGGGTTAGCCCTTCACACCCTCTTTAACCTCAATTACCAAGTTATGAGTGACCTGCTTTTGCAAACCTACAAATCTTCGCCCCACTATATGGTACGGTTGCAATGTTTTCATCTGCTTCAGTATTACAATGACGGTAAGTTTGAAGAGCTCATTAAAAGCTCTATCTATGACCCATATGAGTTCATAAGGCGTAAATCTGTATTTGCAATGGGAAGAGTCGGTAAGGATGAGTATATACCATACATAGCATCTGTATATCTGAACGACTATCTGGACGAGCGGGTGCAGTTCAATGCTGCATTCTGTTTTGATCTTATGGATATGGAAAAGCTCGAAAATGAGGTTAAAGCCCAACTGGACCTTAATACAACTTTTTATGATAAAGAGGTAGTGTGGGCAGATTTCAAAGATAGGTTTGACTCCCGGAAACGGATTGCTCAAATGGCAGATGATGTTACAAACCCGGCTAAAAGCACAAAAGCCAGATTATCTGCAGTGAGAATGCTCCGCAACAATGCATATCACAACAAAGTGGAAGATCTGCTTAAAATTCTGAAAGACCCTAAGGAGGATCTTGCTGTGAGAACCGCTCTGGCAGAGGCTCTGGGTTGGTTTAACCTCTCATACAAAAGGGGCGAAATTGTTGCTGTATGCAAAGAGGCATCCCGCGACAAAGAGATTGACCCTAAGCTGCTTGGGGAGCTTACAAAGACAATTGCGAGATTAGAGGTGTATATGCGATAATGTGAGATAAAGATGAAAAAAGTAATAAAATACATATTTTTAGCTCTGATACTGATTGGATCTTTATCGGAGATGGAGGGGAGAGGTCGCATTATCCCTGCAAAGGGTAAATATGCATCCAGATTTCTGATTGTAATAGACAGGGAAAGCTTCGACGCAGCTTCAAAAGAGGTTGCAGAGTATAAAAAAGTGCTTGAACAGCAGGGTTTGGGGGTTGAGATTCTCATTGGAGAGTGGAGCTCACCCGAGACACTGCGTGAAGAGATACGAAAGATCTACAAAAAGCGTCCGGTAATGGAGGGGGCTCTATTTGTCGGAGATATTCCTGTTGTAAGGGTTCGTAATTTTCAACACGCAACCACAGCCTTCAAGATGGATGAAGATAACTTCCCCATTACCGAGTCATCTGTAACAAGTGACAGATATTATGACGATCTGGACCTTGAGTTTGTGTTTTTTAAAATAGACTCTTTGAACCCACGCCACTTCTACTACAATCTTAAGGAGAGTTCACCCCAGAGGATAGAGAGTGAGTTCTACTCTGCGCGGGTTCTTCCTCCATCAGATTTTGGGGTAGAGCCATATGAGCTTATCAGGCGTTTTTTTAAAAAGGCGGTTGAGGCACATCTGGAGCAAAACTATGCAGACAATATTATCTTCTTTAATGGTCACGGCTATAACTCAGATTGTCTTACTGTTTGGCAAAACCAACAGTTTGCAATTAAGGAGCAGTTCCCTGCAGCGTTTCTCTCTTCAAAAGGTAACGCTTTCTACAACTTCCGGCAGGACCCATTTATGAAGTTCAAACTCTATGAGAGGATGCAGCGTAAGGGTACCGACCTCTTTGTCTTTCACGAACACGGAGCGTTTGATACCCAGTATATCAGCGGAGAGTACCCGGCACCCAACACCCTCACAGGTAAGGTTCCAGGCCCGATGGAGGCGATGAGCGTCTCCATTAGAAATACATACCGCAGATATGCCGGAAAGCGGAAAAGTGACTTCAAAAGCAGTATGATGGCAGATTTTGGCATAACAGAGTCCTTCTTTGACCAAGAGGTACTCCGTTCAACCAAAGCTGCCGACTCTACATTTGCCGCCAACATCAACATCTCCCTTGAGGACCTTAAAACTATCACACCACAGTCCAGGATAACCATCTTTGACGCCTGTTATAACGGCTCATTCCACCAGAAAGGTTATGTTGCCGGATACCACGTGTTTGCAGATGGTAATACTGTTGTTGCCCAGGGGAACACAGTTAATGTACTGCAGGATAAATGGTCGATGGAGCTTATCGGAATGTTGGCCGAGGGGGCAAGAGTGGGCTTTTGGCAAAAGGAGATCCAGACCCTTGAGTCTCACCTTATAGGAGACCCTACATACAGGTTGATTCCGGGAACACAACCGAAAACTTCGGCAGAGCAATTTGCAAACGGTAAAATTCGGGCAGATCTGTTAAACAGAGATCTTGCAACCAGAGCGAAGGACAACAGATACTGGATGAGCATCTTTGAGAAAAACGCAGATAATCCAAATTATCTGGCAATAGCTCTTAAACAGCTCTCAAAAAACCCTCCGGCAGGCTATTCAGATCTTCTTTTGAAGGTCTTAAAGGAGAGCCCTTACTACATTGTTCGTATGCAGGCACTCAAAAGAGTTATAGACCTGGCAGATAAAAACCTTACAGATGCTCTGCTGGTTGGTCTGGAGGACCCGTATGAACTCATAAGGAGAAATGCTGCCCGCTTTTCGGGCTACTGCGGCGATCCTAAACTAATCTCCCCGCTGGTGAACACCCTGCTATTCTCAAACGAGAGTATACGGGTTCAGTATGCAGCTCAGAGCTCTTTGCTGATGTTCGAAAAGGAGTTGCTCCTGAGTGAGGTTAAAAGGCAGAGTGAAGGATCAGCTCTGCAAAACCCGACGAAAACCGTAAGTGAAATTTCTGAGTTTTTTAACAAAGAGTTCAAAAGACAGGAGGCAGGATTAAAAACTATATTTGACAAAAGTGCTGCGAATGATCAAAGGATATCTGCAATAAGATCATTGAGAAACTACAACAACCGGAAACCGCTCTCCCAACTACTAGCGGTTTTGTCAGACACTTCGGATGACCTTAAGGTGAGAATCACTCTGGCCGAGGCTCTGGGATGGTATAACTGGAGTATTAATAAGAGCGAAATTATCGGGGCGCTTGAAGCACTCTATAACGATAAAACTACCGATGGCTATTTGAAATCAGAGGCGCTGCAAAGCATCTTAAGGCTAAAATAGGGTAGTTATTAAGTACCTTGTGTTATGTAACGGCAGGGGCGGCTCAAAATGGCCGCCCCTTCTATTTTATAAAGTTCTAATAGACACAGTTCTAATAAATACCGTTTTGTATTTATCAGTTACAATTTTACCACAACCATCACCGGATTTGACTCCTCGGTAAGGGTTGCTGCAACCCTCTTCATTTCGGGGGAGTCGTACTTTTCACTGAGTTCAGTAAACTTAGCAGCAGAGAGCGGCATTATCATCTCGCCCTGGTTTGAGATATGTACCGGCCAGAATGGAGCGCCGTTATCCAGATCATTATTAAACCCCCAAAGCTCCGGGGTTACCCTTTCAAGAAGAGTCAGCTCCCCGCTCTTTTTGTTAAACACTCCCCTTACAAGCGGCGGTGTATACCCGTTGGGTATATTATTACCAAAGTTATAGGTGAGAAACAGGTAATCTTCCCATTCACAGGTAAATCCGGATATAAGAAAGATTGACTGTGATCTCTGTTCGCCGGTTGAGTTAAGAGGCAACTCATATTTTCCATATTCAAAATGATAAAGAGCTCTTTTTTCCATCTTAGGATTAAAGGTGTAGAGGGTGTCTGTATTTCCCATCAATCTGGTGTTATCTTTATAATCGTACATATAGGGTGTCGATACAGCTATGGCATTGGATGCAGACAAGACTGTGGTACTCACTTCATTTGACTCTTTGGTTTTTACTCCATCTCTATTTTGTGCTTTAGGTAACTCAGGCGCCCCTTCAATTGCTTCTCCATTCGCATTAAAAAAAAGGTAGAAAGCTTTGCGTTGGTCAAAATCATAAAGAGTAGAGATGTAGTTATCACCTAATTTTTTAACTCTAAGTAACATTAAATTAAAAGTAGATTCAACCGGGGATTTTACCTCCTTTATGTAATTACCTTTTTTATCATACTCAATAACTTTATTTGTAGAGAAGATTATGGGATTACCACTTTTGTAATCAACAGAGAGTGCAAGTGAGGACAGATTTGTCTGGTACTCGCCGGCTGCTCTGCCGTACCGACCCAACTTGCCTAAAAATTTACCATCAATATTATACATCATAAACTCCTCTTTAAACCCGGACCTGATTGTAACATAGAATACCCCGTTTTCCAGAATAGGTCTTGGTATGTTGCCAAGCAGTGAACTATCCGAGGTCTCCAGAGGTATGTAACGTATAGATTGGGCAACTTCGCTTAGATTTACTATCCTCTCTTTGCCAATAGCATCGGGTAGGGAGATTGTTTTAATACCTGTAGATGAAGAGTCATAAGTACTCTTCTCTCTGCAGGAATGAGCAAAGAAAATTATGACAACCGATAAATACAGGAGTTGATACTTCTTCATAATTCAATTTATTTTAGTTTAACAACAACCATCACCGGATTTGAGTTTTCGTTGAGGGTGGCGGCAACTTTTTTCATTTCGGGGGAGTCATACTTTTCACTGAGTTCAATAAACTTAGCAGCAGAGAGCGACATAATCATCTCGCCCTGGTTTGAGATATGTACCGGCCAGAATGGAGCGCCGTTATCCAGATCATTTTTAAAACCCCTCATATTGGGATCTGCCCGTTTAAGCAAAATCAACTCTTCACTCTCTTTGTCGTAAATTGCCGAAACTAGAGGAGGAGTATATCCATTAGGTTCATTGCCCCCGAAGTTATATGTAAGGAATAAATAGTTATCTGTTTCACAGGTAAATCCTGCAACAAAAATTATACTTCTTTTCCAATCATCTTCGGTAGCCTTAGTCTTAATTTTATATTTCCCGAAATCGAGGTTGTAGTGAGTGGTGATATTCAGTTTTTCATCTAAAGAATATATTTCAGTTCCGTTATCTGCCACAAATCTGAACCCTGTTTTATAAGGGTAGAGAGTAGGATGCCTGCTTATAATAACTACTGAATTTGTCATTACACCCCCTATGGATATTGTCATACTCTCTTGATTGCCGGCAACATCTTCTCCACTTTTATTCTCATCTTTTTTACCTGTAACTATCCCTACGGGAGACTCAGCTATTATCTCTTTGTTACTGTTAAAAGAGATAACCCCGAATTTATTTGCCATCATATCGCTAACCATAGAGATGTAACTCTCTCCCACCTTATGAAGTTTAAAACTTCTAAAATTACCTCCCTCATCTATTGGCGCGTATACCTCCTTAATAAAATTTCCATCTTTGTCATATTCAACAAGTTTGTTGATGGAGTAGATCATAGGATTTCTCGTTACAGGATCGAAGGAGAGGGAAAAATGCTCAATTTGAGGCAGCTCACCTTTTGCCCTTCCTATTGTTCCAAGTTTCCCCTTGAAACTGCCGTCAATATGGTACATTCTGTACTCATTTTGATTAAACCCTTTACTGATGATAACATAAAACACCCCATCTTCCAGTATAGGTCTGGAAATATCACCCAAAAGCGAGCTGTCACTTGTCTCCAGCGGGATGTACTGAATGGACTTAGCCACTTCGCTTAAATTTACAATCCTCTCTTTGCCAATAGCATCCGGGAGTGAGATTGTTTTTATACCATCCGAGGCAGATTCGCCGGATTTATTGCCGTCACACGAATTGAGCAGGGAGCTCATACAGAAAACCAGTAGGAGAAAAGGTAGATTTTTCATAACGGGGATAATTGTGTAAGTGAAGTAATAGATTGGTATAGAGCAGAATTCCGCGTCAGTTAGCCACAAATTCCGTGCCATTACTCTTTGCCTGCATTCTCAACTGCTCTATGCAAAAAAAACGGGCCCGCAACGTGTAAACGTTGCGAGCCCGTAGTTATTGGTGAAGCGATTTAGGTTAAGTGCTTTAAAATGAGCAAAGCCCCACGACCCTTGGCAAGGTTACCCTACAACCCCCAATCTATTCCTTTAAGTACAGCAGGAACGCCCTTGTCCATCCAGGTTGGCATTGGTGCCCCTTTGAGGTAGTGGTCAAAGAATTGTGATAGTCTTACACTAAGGTCTTTAGCGTTAACTCTGCTCACAAGGTTGTGCTTCTCTTTGTTGTACTGGAGCATCCACACTGGTTTGCCAAGACGGCGAAGTGCGGTGAAGTACTCAATACCCTGGTACCACGGAACTGCGTCATCTTCGTCGTTGTGCATAATGAGGAGTGGTGTCTCAACTTTATTTGCAAAGAAGAGTGGGGAGTTCTCTATGTAGAGGTCAAATCCATCCCAGAGAGTTTTGCCGATACGGCTCTGGGTGTGCTCATACTGGAACTGGCGAACCATTCCGGAGCCCCATCTGATACCGCCGTATGCACTGGTCATATTTGCAACGGGAGCACCCGCTCCGGCAGCTTTCCATTTGAAGATCTCCGGCTGGGTAACCATATAGGCCACCTGATATCCGCCCCAGCTCTGTCCCTGAATTGCAACATTGTCGCGGTCTGCCCAAGGGTTTTCACAAATCTTCTCTACTCCGGGCACAATGCAGTCCATTGCACTTTTTCCCGGATATCCTATCTGGTAATAGATGTCCGGGGTAAATACCAAGTATCCGTTACTGGTAAAGAATGTGATGTTAATAGTTGAACGGCTTGGTGCCGGAGCCCTGTAAACGTGAAGAAGATCTGTGATGGTCTCATAGAAATATACAATCATTGGATACTTCTTGGTCGGGTCAAAATTCTCCGGCTTGTGAAGAATTCCCTCTACATCCAGTCCTGTTTTTGATTTCCACTTTACAAGTTCGGCAGTCCCCCAGTTGTAATCTCTCTGTTGAGGATTGATATCTGTCACCTTAGTCTGGGTTTTGAAGTTATCTTTGGTAACCCACACATCCGGAGAGTTTGTGAAGTTGTGTTTCACATAGGTAATTACATCTCCCTTCTTTGCTTTATTAAGATAGACAAAAGTAACCGGCTCCATAACCCACTGCTTCATTAGAGGTTTTCTCTTACCCATCTCCTTAAAGTAGTATCCATTGTTTTTGGTAACATTATCAAAAGCAGAGAAGTAGATAGTCTCCTTAGGTTTGATTGGCTCCATTCTAACTCCCGGGGTTCCCGGAGGAAGAAGAATATCATCAAGGCGAACAATCCGGAAAGTCATATTGTTTCTCCTTCCTTCGCCGTCGGTAAGCATAACTGTAGGAGCAACCCCTTTAGGGTCAATCTGCCAGATGTCATATCTGTCATAAAGGTAGATTGCTGCATCTCCCTCTGCCCAGCCACCGTGACCATAAGGTCGTGCCATCTCCGGAGTGTCGTGCATCTCGTCTGTAAATGAGACATTCAACCCATTTGTCAGACAAACGGTTTTACCGGTTTTTACCTCATATGAGTACCAGTTTTTATCTACACTGTTGTACCATACCAGGAAGTTTGCATCAGGAGATGGAGCGCCGCTCCCAATGTACTGGTCCTTCATAATCAGTTTGCTCTCACCGGTATTCACATCTATAAGATAGACATCTCTTCTTGGGTTTGCACTCCACTGAGACTCCAGTTGATAGTTATAATCCGAAACAGCGTAGGCCCAGTCGGCAGACCACTCGTCTGGAACCTGTACCTGCTCATACTCCTCTTTGGCAAGCTGAACAAGTTTAGGCTCTGAGTCAAGTCGAATCACACTTACATATGATTTTCTCTGCTCTCTTGTGAGGTTAATAAGTTGATAAGGTTGTACATATGTATCCTTATAATGCCAGATATCAAGTTTGGCCAGTTCGGAATCTACAAGGGTTGTATCCCTCTCTCTCAATATTTTTGAGATTCCGAAAAAGAGTCTGTTACCCTCTTTATTAAACTGCAGTGACCTGTTTTCTGTAACCCTCATACCCTCCGGCATTCCGGTTAAATTATTGTCAATTACCAGTTTCGCCTGAGGCAGTGTAGCGTTGTAGTAGAGAATAGAGATGAATTTATCTTTATTCTTGGTTGTATCCAGTTTGGCATAGAATGACATATGTTTGTTATCCTTACTCACCAGCGGAAGTTTAACACTCTGTTTGAGGTGGTAATTGTAAAGGGTAGTAATGGATTTTGTCTTTGGGATATATAGGAAAAGACCGGGTTTATTAACACTATCCTTTGAGTTAGGTCTTGTAGCAAAGAAGAGTGAGTCCCCACCTCTTGTAAAATCATAATCCGAAACAAATTTAAGTGTATCAATCATCCCTGTAGATAGTTGATATACCATCACATTTTCGCCCTCATCCTTATCCTTTTTAACAGGCTTTTTGCTCTTGCTTGTATCTGCAGGAGGAGTTGTTTTAAAAGCTATAAAATCCTTGCCGTAGCGGCCAATTTTAAACTCTTTGAGATACGGAATCTTCTTAAGCTCTTTTGTCTGGATATTGTAGATTCCCAAAGTGTCTTTAGGCATAAGATCCGGCTTAACCTTCTTAATGCGGGCATCTCTGCTCTGATTAAATGTAGGTTTTATAGTTGCTGCAACAAATTTTCCGTCGTCTGTCATCTTAGGACCATTTACTCTTGCTATAGAATCTCTTGTAAAATTTATAAGATTCATTGAGACAAGGTAGTTATCGCCCTCCTGCGGGTTAACCATAAATATGGTGTATTTGCCATCTTCGGTCATATTGAATGCTCCCACACTCTTCCAACCGTCATAAACGCTGTGATCCAGAGGTTTTTTTTGCGCAGTTGCAAAAGAGACCGTAAGAATCAGTGCCGTAAATAGTAAAATTCTCTTCATCACTTCTTGTTTGTATGTAATTATTGCTTTGTATGTAATTATTTAATTGATTCCATTCATTTGATACTATTCGGTTTTAAGCCATTTGTCCAGCCAGCGGTAGAAGACCCTGTTCCACTGAACGCTGTTTTGTGGCTTTAAAATCCAGTGATTCTCATCCGGGAAGAGCAGCAACTCCGAGGGAACCCCCAGAGCCTGAGCTGCATTGAACGCTGCCATCCCCTGATCAACCGGAACTCTGTAGTCAAGCTCCCCGTGTGTAACAAGAATTGGGGTATTCCAGTTCTTAACCAGCTTGTGAGGAGAGTTTGCATAGTGCCTCTTTGCAGTGGCATTGTCGTCCCAGGGTGCCCCTCCGTTATCCCAATGTGGAAACCACAGCTCCTCTGTTGTCATATACATATGCTCCTGGTTAAAGATTCCGGCGTGAGCCACAAACGCGCTGAAAACACCTTTGTGAATACCTGCAAGGTAGAAGATGGAGTAACCGCCATAACTTGCGCCTACAGCACCAACCTTGCCAATATAGCTCTCCCTGGTCATCTCCTTAACAGATGAGAGGTAGTCCTGCATATTGAGCCCGATATAGTCACCGGAGATCTGCTCTCCCCACTCCAGCCCAAAGGCAGATGTTCCTCTTCTGTTAGGAAGGATCACCACATATCCGTTGGCTGCCATCAGCTGGAAGTTCCACCGATATGACCAGTTCTGGCTAAGTGTCCCCTGTGGGCCACCCATACAGAATAGCAGAGCCGGATATTTTTTTGCCGGGTCAAATCCCGGAGGATAGACCACCCACATATGCATATCTTTATTGTCTACGGTTTTTATCCATCTCTCCTCTACCTTACCCATTGTTATCTGTTTGAGCAGATGTTCGTTCTCTTTAGATATCTGCGTGTACTCTCCTGTTATCGGATCTACCGACACAATCTCGTTTGGCTGCGACATACTCCTGTAGAGAGCGATTAACTTGTCACCGGCAACTGAGACGCCGCCGAAGTCATACCACCCTTCGGTTATTTTGCGGATAGTCTCATCTGCAATATTTATCTGATAAATTCCTGTAAGAGCCTTTACGCAAGAGTTGAAATAGAGCCCGGATCCATCGGGTAACCATACAGGGCTCTCTGCATTGTATGCAAAATTACGGGTAAGATCTCTCTTCTCTTTTGTCTGCAGATTCATTATAAAAAGACGGGATTTATCTGCCTCATATCCGGCTCTCTCCATACTCAGCCAGGCAAAATGGGTTCCGTCAGGAGAGAATACAGGGTCTGTATCGTATCCAGGCATACCATCGGTGAGGTTTTCGTGACTCTTAGTATCAATGTCATATAGATAGATATCTGTATTTGTAGAGTAGGCATATTCGCGGCCCACAACTTTTCTGGATGCATAGAGAACCTTTTTACCGTCGGGGCTCCAGCTGAGCTGCTCAATTCCACTCAACGGCATTGTTGGAGATTCATAAGGCTCTCCCTCGAGAATATCAACAACATCTGCAATTGCACTGCCATTAAAACCTGCAATAAAGGGGTGTGGGATAGCCTCTACAAAATGGTCCCAGTGACGATACATAAGTTTGTCTATCATCCTGCCGCTACCTTTATCAAGGTCACTCCATAAATCTTTGGATGTCTGTATAGATTTTACCTCGGATACGAAGAGAATCTTATCCTTTGCGGGAGAGAGTTCAAATTCCGAAATACCCTCTCCATACTCACCAACTTTAACTGGGTTAGATCCATCCCTGTTCATTTTCCAGAGTTGGCCGCTCATAAGGTAGAGAATCTCTTTTCCTTCGTTAATCCAGCGGGCGTTGTTTTCACTCTTTACTGTTGAGGTTATCTGGCGGTTGTTGGAACCATCTATATCCATAATGAACAACTCGCGGTTGTTCTTATTCTCCGCAATGCTTGTAAAGGATACACCATAAAGAATCTCTTTTCCGTCCGGCGATACCTGCGGGTCTGTAACCTTGCCTAAATTGTGCATTATCTCGGGGGTCATAATGCCATTAACAACCTCAATGGAGCTTCTGCCGATTGGCGTCTCCGTCATTTTTTCTCCTCCCTCTCCTGTACAGGATGAGGCCATAACTGCCGATGAAACTAACATAACCAGTAATTTACTCTTCATAATCAATAGATTTTTATATTAATATCGTATTATTTTAAGCCATAATCTTGTAAAATTAAACTAAAAATGGTTACATAGGTCTTTTTTTAAACTCTTTTTATTGTTTGATTGAACTTTTCTTTACAGATATGTGATTATTTGTTTATTATCAGTTTATTGGTTACATTTAATGTGAAATTCCCAACTCTTATTTTTAACTCATATTTTATGAAAAAAGTAATTTTAGCTGCAACCACTCTGGTTTTGCTTATCTTCTCCTGTAGCCCCAATGATAGCTCCAATGCTCAAATTAATATCGAAAGAAGAGACAGCGTCTCAATTTTTGATTTTGTAGACTCTATCTCTGTTGTTCAGCTTGAGACAACAAAAGATGTTCTGCTCAGTCGCACTTCTGGGATTGTTTTGCACAAAAACAGGCTCTATATAATGTCTGGAGAGAAACAGGTTATATACTGTTTTGACTCAAAAGGGAGGTTTCTGTTTAAAATGAACAATCAGGGCAGAGGGCCTCAGGAGTTTACATACTCGGGACATTTTAATGTAGACCCCTTCCAGGATCAACTGATGGTGTTAGTGCCCTGGGGTATATTGATCAACTATGACCTCGATGGGAATTTTATCTCTAAAATACAACTGCCTCCGGATTTAAGAGCCTACAATGAAGTGTATGCAATTGATAAGGACAATCTGCTCTTTTTTACCTGGGGCTATGACTTTTATGCATACTACTATTCAAAATCTACCGCAACTCTATCAAAGGGATATGTGCCCACAACGTTTGATTTAAGTAGGTCGTTTCCTCCTTTCAGGAAGTCATACTATTATAAAGACTCTCTGTACTTTAATAATGTAGGGTTGAAAAATGAGATTCTTAATATGTCGGATACAGCCTGCCGCTCTGTTTACAGTTGGGATTTCGGAGAGAAAAATTATACTCTAAAACAGATGCAGGATTTAGTTGAATATGATTTAAGCTTCAGAGGAAAAACTCCTACAAAAGAGAGCCAGTTACAAAGGTTCAAAGAGAGACACGAGAACCCGAAATTCCCTGCATACTATTCATACGGAGGGTTCGAGACAGACAAATTCAGGGCTACAAGCCTGGTCAGTGGCTGGCCGGGGAAATTTACAAATGTTATAAAGGAGAAGCAGAAGAGAAAAAGCTATGTTTTCTTCGAGACGAAAGAGGGGCTAAATCTGAGTTTTTCTACCACTTGGGGAAATTCGGTAATAATACAGTATAATATTGAAGATCTCCAGGCTTTTAAGAAAGTATTAAAGCCAGAAGATCTTAAAATAGTAGAATCTCATAATCCGGAAAAAGATAATCCTCTCTATATTATCTATCATTTTAAATAGAGAGGTTCAAAAATATATCCCCCCTTCTCATCTGCCTTCACGCTCCCCATTGCGGGGAACGGGATATGCATTCCGGCTGCTATGAGTCTGTTTTGCACTATATAGTCGAGCATTTTGAGCCGTGATTTTATTGCCATCTGTGGGTCTGTGTCGTAGGTAATGGCAACATTTGGATACGGCATCTGCAGAGCCATTGCGTGGGTAAGGTCTCCCCATATCACAAGGTCGTCTATAATAAATGCCGTATGGCCGGGTGTGTGGCCGTAACAGGCCATAGATTCTATTTTATCATAAACTTTTAGCGGGGTATCAACGCCTGGTTCAAACTGAACCATCTCCTTTGAATAGTGGTTAATAATCTTTAGTGCACTCTCGGAAGCACTCTCAAACTCCTTTTTAGAGAGATAGAGAGCAGCCTTTGGAAACATTCGCACACCCTCTTTTACAAGCCCTCCAATATGGTCTCCGTGCAGATGAGTCAGTAATATTATATCAATATCTTCAGGAGATACTCCAAATGCCTTAAGATTATTGAACAGCTCCCTGCCGTGTCCCGTATCTACAAGAATATTCCTGCCGCCAGTGCGGATAAGAAAAGCGTTGGTAGCTCCGGGGAAAGTTTTATCGGGGGCAACATCTGCAATAATCTCAGGGGTAAGCCCGATAAGATTATTCAAGTTACTAACTCTTTGACCTTCACTTAACAGAATAACCTCTGCGTTTTTACTCTTATGGCTGAATGTGTTTTGAGCTGTTACTGTAAGGGTAAGGCATAGTGCAGCTATTGTGATAATGGTTTTCATATTTAAAACAGATTAATCTCCGAAAATAATGGTTAATAATCTAAAAAACAATTCAGGGGCAAATATGTTCGCCCTATTGTATGGTTGCCGCTACAAGGTTATATTGACACCTGCCTTAACCCAGCGTCTTGGTTGCGGGAGGTTTCCAATGTGCAGATAGTTTGTGTTAAAGAGGTTGGTTGCCTCTGCAAAAGGTTTAATGTTTCTCCCGTTCCAAACGATTTTCAAATCGGCTAAAACAAAACCTTTGTAAGGCGTCTCAATGTTTGCAGGGCCAAGATAGCTTCCCTCTCTTTTTTGCCAGCTTAGATCCCAACGCCCGCTTAGCTTTGAGATAATATTATGCTCAATGTTGAGAGCGGCCTTGTGCCGGAGAAAATCTGTCGCATAGAGGGAGTGTACACCTGCACTCTGTTTTGAAACATCCATCCAGGAGTATGAGAGTCCGGCTCTTGATATAAGACTTGATTCGAATGTGATATAGGCACTAAAATCTACACCTGCAGATCTTATATTTGTGATATTACCGGCGCTCCACTGGTCGCTTCCGCTCTCCCTTGTCCAGTCTATGATACGGTATCCATATCGGTAAAAGGCAGATAGAGAGGCTCTAAGTTTGTGTTTTGTATATCTTAGCCCAAGTTGTGCAGAGAGTGCCTCCTCCGGTTTTAGCCCCATATTACCGGTTTGGGTCGGGCTCTTGTAGTAGAGATCTGTAAAGGTGGGGTTGCGGTAGCTGTTGTTAACCCAGCCGTTAAGTTCAAGGTATGGGTTTATTGTGTATGCTGCAGCAAATCCTGCATATATTCTGTTTGTAAATATTACCCCGGCAGAGAAACGCCACCTCTCCAGCTGAAGGATGTGTCTTAAATAAATTGAGGCTGTTTTTCTGCTTTTCCCTTTTGTGAAACTTACTCCATCTTCACCCGGTGTCTCTACAGGTGTCCCGAGAAGATCTCCTAGTACTGTGCTGTAGATATGCTCATATCTGTAATCTGCACCAAAAACAGAGCTACCCCACCTTTTCCAGCGGTATGCCACGTTAACATTTATTCCGGCCACATCGTTCATATGGTAGTTGTGCCCTTTGTACCACAGAGGAGAGTCGTACCGAAAAAGTTCAAATCTGTCGTGATGCCTTCTCTGATATATAGTTGCGCTCACCTGAGAGCGTCTGCTCTCCCATAAATACTTAATACTTGATAGAAAAAGGCGGGTTTTTTCAAACTGCTGAGGATATGCAATAGTATAGAAGCTATTGGCGCCGAAAGATTTATTTTGCCAACCGGCCTGAATATCTATTGAGTGACCGCTGTTATTGGTAAGAGAGATATTTGAGTAGAGGTTAGAAATCTCAAAATCTGTATTATCTGTATAACCATCACTTCTGTTGTGGCTACCGCCCCCCTGTCCGGAAATTTGCCACCGCTTGAATATGGAGCCGGGGGCAAACCCAATATTGGCAGAGCCTCGAAAATAGCCCTTTTCTCCCCCCGATAGAGAGGCTTGCAGATCTTTTTTTACCGGTTTTTTTGTTATAATGTTAATGGCTCCGGCGTATGCGACACTCCCCTGAGACCACGCTCCCGGCCCGTGAAGAACCTCAACTCTCTCAATTTGAGAAATATCTACGGGAATATTTAGCGAGTGGTGCCCTGTCTGAGGGTCAGAGAAGTTAACTCCGTTTATCATCACCATTGTCTGGTCGAATGTCCCCCCCAGGATGTTAAGATCTGCCTGAACCCCTTCGCTCCCTCTGCTTCGCACATCTACACCCTGCAGATACCTTAGCAGATCCTGAACATTTTGAACGGCTGCCCGCTCTATCTCCTTTTGTTGTATCACTGCAACAACTCTCACCAGGGGCTGAAACTGTGTGGGTCGCTCGGTATTTATCACAACCTCCTCCAGAGCCCTTAGTGTCTCGTTCACATTTTTACTCTTACTCTGGGCGAGCATCGGTTGGCTTTTAAGCACAAGCAGCGAGGATGTAACGCAAAGCACCCCTATGCGTATAATCTTGCCAATTGAGGCAAGCAGAGCCCAGGAGGCTCTTTTCCAGCGTTTAAAAGATATTTGGGGCCTGGTTATTTTACGGGTGTGCATATTTTTATAAATTTTGAGCTAAAAGCGAGGCGCAAAAATGCCACTTAAATAAAAATCTCACAAATTAATTTTCTATTTTTGAGAAAAGATCAAAAATGAAGAGAGTTATCATTTTGAAATTTATTGGTTTTATAATTCTAAATTTCACAGGCATAATGGCAAATTCCCAAAACAAAATCCCGGCAGGGCAGCTATTCAATGAGATGAAAAAGATGAGGCAGGTTCTGCATAATTCTCCCGAATACTCTCATAAAGAGGAGCAAACTGCTCAGATTCTTCTGGGATATTTAGAGCCTACCAAGCCGGATTATCTGCATAAAAACATTGGCGGATACGGAGTTGTCGCCGGTTATAAAGGTAAAGGCAACGGCCCCTCTGTTATGTTTCGTTGTGAGATGGATGCAATCAAGACAGAGATGGGATTTGAACACCTGTGCGGGCACGATGGGCATATGGCAATTCTGTTGGGTCTTTCGCAGATAGTATCGGGAAACAGAGATTTTGACGGTACTGTATGGCTGCTTTTCCAACCTGCAGAGGAGATTGGAGAGGGGGCCTCAATGATGGCAAAGGAGCTTAAAGAGCTCGGAATTAAATTTGACTACGCATTTGCTCTTCATAATCATCCGGGCTATCCGCTTAATTCCATCATTATTCACGAAGGGGTCTATGCTGCCGGTTCGGTGGGGATGGAGATCCGTTTTAAGGGCTCTCCCTCACACGCCGCATACCCGGAACAGGCGGTATCTCCATATAATGCAATAGTCTCTACAGCAGACTATATGAAGAGTCTGAACACATATAAAGAGTCCTTTAAGGATTTCATCTTAGGCACTGTTGTAAACATTACATTAGGGGAGATAAACTACGGTGTCACTCCCGGGGAGGGCTATCTGCGAATGACTCTCCGCTCGTTTGCAGATGAAGACCTTGATAAATTGTGTTCAATGATGGAGAGGTTTGCAAAGGCGAAAGGGGAAGAAGATAAGCTGGAGGTGACCATTGCCTACTTTGACAGATTCCCGGCAACTGTTAACGATAACAGCGCAAACTCAATGGTAGAGGCAGCTGCAAAGAGTGCCGGATTAGAGATAATCTACGCAAAGGAACCAACCAGAGGCTCAGATGACTTCTGTTTCTTTGCATTTGATTCTCTCTCCTCCTTTTTTGATATCGGCAACGGGACAGATGGAGAGGATATTCACCGCAGCGGGTACAAATTCTCTGACCAGATTATGGAGACAGCTTTGAATATTTACAGAACAATGATTTATAATTTTAAGAAACCAAGCTATGATTAAAAAAACTCTTTTTGCAGTATTAGCAGTTATATTGATTAACAGTAATACAATCTTTGCACAGAATTCTGTATTTGAGAACATCTTCAACAGAAAAAGCGTAAGAAGCTATACCGAGCAGCAGGTATCTCTGGATGACCTTAAACTGCTTGTTAAGGCCGGGATGGCAGCCCCATCCGGAATGAACCGCCAGCCCTGGGAGTTTGTAATCATACACGGAAAAGAGGAGATGGCTGCCCTTGCACAAAAGCTTCCCAACAACAGAATGCTCAAAGAGGCTCAGGCTGCAATAGTTGTTGCCGGTAACCCTCAAACATCTCACTATTGGTATCTGGACTGCTCGGCTGCGACTCAAAACATACTTCTGGCAGCAGAGTCTATGGGCCTTGGAGCAGTGTGGACTGCAGGATATCCGGGTGTAGAGAGAATGAAGGCAATCTCGGATGCTGTTGGTATTCCGGAACCCTATCTTCCCCTTTGCCTTATCCCTATCGGTTACCCAAAAGGAGAGCAAACCCCTAAGGATAAATGGAAGCAGGAGAAGCTTCACATCAACAAGTGGTGAACAGGCTCTCTCTAACCACTCTTCTGTTACTACTGAGCTCAACTCTTTTTGGAACGGTTTTCGGCGGCAGGGTCTCTGACCGCAATGGATTGCCGGTTCCATTTGCCACAATATATGTATATGAAATCTCATCCGGAGTAAGTGCAGATGACAAGGGTGAGTTCCGGATTTCACTCTCTAAAGGCAAATACACCTGTGAAGTTTCATCACTTGGATACAAGAGAGAGAGATTTACCCTTGAGGTAGCAAACGAGAATATCTTTCGGGAGATTGTTATGCAGGAGGAGGTTTATCAACTTAATGACGCATACTTCAGTTCAAAAGGGGAGAACCGTGCCAACTCTGTAATGAGAAAAGCTATAGCCAGAGCTCCCTTTCACAGAGAGCAGGTTAAGAGCTACGAATCTTCGGTATACCTTAAAGGGACAATGAAGATTACAAAAATACCCGCAATATTAAAAATTCAGGCCGGAAAAGCCAGGAGCAACCTTGTGCTCAACAAGCTCTTTCTATTGGAGTCACACTCACTAATCAGTTATCAATATCCCGGAAGCTATGATGAAAAGGTTATGGCTTTTTCCAGTACAATCCCTTCAGAAATAAAGATAGATAATATCTCAGGAGTGATGAGAACTTCAATCTACGACAAGGAGTTCTTCGGCAATCTCTCTCCACTGGCAACAAACGCCTTCAGATACTATAGTTTTATTTACGAGGGGATCTCCAACGAATCCGGGAGAGTTGTGAATAAAATTCGCGTAATACCTAAAGGTGGAGACTCTAAACTTTTTAGAGGGCATATCTATATTGTAGACGACACCTGGAGTGTCTCATATATCGACTTCACCTCAAAAGAGACCGGTGTTACTATGAATATCAGCGTAAACTTCAACGAAGTTAAGCCACTGGTTCTAATGCCCACTTCATATGCTATGGATGTAGGGATAAATCTTATGGGAGTTAATGCACAAGGGAGGTTTAACTCATCTGTAACCTTTAGCAGGGTTAATGAGGGCAAACCAAGCAGAGATAAAGGTGCAGAGCTATCACAGGACTCTTTAAAAAACAGCATCGGCAAAATATCACAATCTCAAACCCAAAAGAGAGCTACAAAGCAGATAAAAACCCCACAAAGACTCGAAATTAAAAAAGATACCAACATTAAAAGGGAGATAGATACACTTGCCCGTTTACGAGATACTACATACTGGGCCGAAGTTCGCAGGCTCCCTTTAAGAGAGGATGAAATTCTCTCATACAAACAGGCAGACAGCCTTAAGGGAGAGTTCAAAAGAGTATTTGAAGAGGACTCCCTAAAGAGGGTTAACAGATCTACCGGTAATAAAATATTGGATAGACTTCTCTTTAAAAACCGCTTTAAGGCAGGTAAAAACCTCACTTTGGGTTATAGCGGCCTGTCGGGAGTTATCGGTGATTTTAATTTTGTGGACGGCTATCAGATAGGGCAGGAGCTGTTTGCAAAGTATGAGTTCACCAAAAACTCTGCAATAACAATTACCCCGGCCCTATACTACTCCTCGCACAGAGAAGAGCTTTTGTGGAGTATTAACCTCTCTGCAACATACTCTCCTTTAAAGCTCGGCAACATCTCCCTTAGTATGGGAGAGAGCAGTGCAGATATAAGCAATAACTCTTCCGTTTCGCCATTTGTAAACTCCTATGCCTCCTATTTTTTTGGACTAAATCCAGTTAAATACCAATCCAGAAGATGGGTAGAGGTTAAAAACAGCATTGAGCTTGCCACCGGACTAAGGTTTAATGCAAGCCTGGCCTGGCATCAAAACTCTCCGCTTGAGAATGCCAATATTACCTCACTGTTCCGACAAACTCCATCTCCAAATATTCCCGATAATATCTACGGAGCCACATCTCAAAGCAACACCTCACTCTTTTACACCGCTTCACTCATCTATACACCAAACTACTACTACAGGGTTGTTGAGGGTAGAAAACGATATGTAAGAACTAAATATCCCACATTTTCTGTTTTTACGCGAGCATCACTTCCCTCTTCCGGGAGTTCAACATCCAAATACGGGATGGTTGGAGCATCTGTATCCCAAAGATTTAAAAGCGGGCTCTATAGTTCTATCTACTACTCTGTTGAGGCCGGAGGATTCTATAACAGGAGCAGACTTTTTCTAAGTGATTACAAACACTTTCGCTCCTCCAATATTATGGTTACAGAGAGCGGATTCCTCTCTTCATCTCTGCTTATGGATAACTATAAGTTCTCTACGCCCCAAAGTTGGCTGACTGCAGTTTGCGAATACAACACAGATTATCTAATTCTTAACAGACTCCCATTTTTAAACAGTCAGTTGTTGTACGAGGCCCTTCACCTTAAAACAGTTTGGCTCCCGGAGAGAGATGTTATTCACACCGAAGCCGGATACTCTTTTGGGTTGAAACAGATTATCAGAGCAGGTGTTTTTGTGGGATTTGACGGATCCAAATATAGCGGAACGGCATTCCGGCTGGAGATTCCTATATTAACCGAGATTAACAGATAGCAGATTTTTAACAGAGAGGGTAATCTCCGGGAAATAGATTACTTTTCGTAGTTGAGGATATAACTGCAGACAATTTTTGGAAAATGCTCTTTTTCAAGTGCGTGAATTTTTTTTGCAAGAGAGTCTGCTCTCTCGCCACTCTCTATAGCACATTTCGCCTGAAACAGATGCTCGCCATTATCGTAAATCTCATCTACAAGATGAATTGTGATTCCCGACTCAGTATCTCCGGATTCAATGACAGCCCGGTGAACAAACTCGCCATACATCCCTTTTCCTCCGTACTTTGGGAGTAGTGATGGGTGTATGTTAATAATACGCCCTTTGTATTCAGATACTAGCCTGTCCGGAAGTTTTAAAAGAAATCCTGCCAGAACGATAAAGTCTATTTTGTTGTATGTTAGAAGCTTATCTACAACCAACTCATCTCTTAGCTCTTTTGCCGAAAACACTACACTCTTTACATTTAACCTGGCTGCCCTTTCAAGGACATAGGCATCACTTCTGTTGGAGAGCAGCAGTTTTGGAGTGATATTAAACGTAGAAAAATTATCATTAAGATAATTTATTAAGTTCTCTGCATTTGTACCGGAACCTGAAGCAAATATTGCTATATTTATACCGCTCATTTTTATATTGAAAAAATCAGTCACAAAGGTAAGGAAAATGGAGCATTATAAAGAATTTGAGAATAACTATACTTTGAATTTTTTAAATACTGAAAATCAGTAGGATGTAATTCCACTTTATAGAAATTTTCATTTTTGGATTTTTTTAACTTTCTTTGCACACTAATTTTGAAATATCAAATAACTTTTTTTTATTAACTAATTCTTTAGAATCATGGCAGACATTAATGCAAAAGTTAAAGCCATCATCGTTGACAAGTTAGGCGTTGAGGAATCGGAGGTTACTCCTACAGCTAGTTTTACTAATGATTTGGGTGCTGACTCACTCGATACAGTAGAACTTATTATGGAGTTTGAAAAGGCTTTCGGTATCACAATTCCGGATGAAGCTGCTGAGAAGATCTCTACAGTAGGAGACGCTATAGCTTACATCGAGAACAATACCAAGTAATTTTACAAAAGAGGATATGCAATTAAAAAGAGTTGTAATTACAGGTATCGGAACAATTAATCCGATAGGAAACAATATCGCCGAGTATTTTGGCAATTTGGATATTGGTCTTAGCGGTGCCGATCTTATTACCCGTTTTGACACTACCCTTTTTAAAACCAAATTTGCTTGTGAAATTAAAAACTACGATCCGGCAAAATATGGTATCGATAGAAAAGAGGAGCGGAAGATTGACCGCTTTACTCAATATGCATTCATTGCAACTGAAGAGGCTATCAATGACAGTGCACTCGATACCAAAAATATTAACCCGGACAGAGTAGGAGTTATACTTGGCACAGGAATCGGAGGAATAGAGACTCTGTTCAATGAGATAGTGGGCTATTGCGAAAGCGGAAACGTTCCTCGTTTTAGCCCTTTTCTTATTCCTAAAATGATTCCGGACATCGCACCGGGTATGATCTCAATGAAATATGGATTTAGGGGGCCAAATTATACAACAGTATCGGCCTGTGCATCCTCAACTCACGCAATGATTGATGCCTTCAACACAATAAGACTCGGAAAAGCTGATGTTATGGTAACCGGCGGTTCTGAGGCGGGAATTACAATTCCAAGTGTAGGCGGCTTCAACTCTTCGCAAGCTCTCTCTACAAATAATGAGAACTACAAAACTGCTTCAAGACCATTTGACAGGACCAGAGATGGTTTTGTAATGGGAGAGGGTTCAGGAATTCTCATTTTTGAAGAGTACGAGCACGCTATAGCAAGAGGAGCAAAGATCTACTGTGAAGTTGCAGGAGGCGGAATGACAGCAGATGCATACCACATTACTCAGCCACATCCGGACGGATTGGGAGCAGCAAATGTTATGAAGTTTGCCCTTGAGGATGGAGGTATTGCTACAGATGAGGTTGATTACATCAATGTACACGGGACAGCAACTCCTCTGGGAGATATTGCAGAGTTAAAGGCTATAATCTCCCTATTTGGAGAGCACGCCTACAAACTAAATATCAGTTCTACCAAGTCAATGACAGGACACCTTTTGGGTGCAACCGGTGCTATTGAGGCACTTGCCTGTGTCCACGCAATTTGTGACGGGATTGTTCCACCAACTATCAATTTTGAACACGAGGATCCGGAAATTGATTACAAACTAAATCTCACTCTGAATAAAGCACAAAAGCGAGAGGTTAATGTAGCTTTAAACAATACTTTTGGTTTTGGCGGACATAACTCTTCGGTAGTCTTTAAAAAGATTAAATAGGTTTTAAAAGAGAACAGAATAAAATAAGGCTGCCTAATAATTATTAGGCAGCCTCTATTTTTATATAAAGTCGACACTTTTGCGGTGGAAAGCTCACCGGCTGCAACGCAGTTTTTTCAAACGCTTTTTTCTTTGTGTTTTTCGGGGCTTCCGGAACGCCTCCCTTCGGTCGTTGAACGGTCCTCAGCCTTTTTCCGAAAAACCCTTCAGAAAACAAGCTAAAAAACAGATGTCGCAGCCGGTGAGCTTTCCACCGCAAAAAAACTGCTATATAAAAATATCACTTCCTTGAAATTCCTAAATCGTTATATGCTGTTGTTGAACGTATTAAAAAAAGGATGACATTTTGGTCATCCTCTTTTTTTTAAAATTGATATCATTATGGCATTACGGCGTAGGTCAATACCAAAACAGGTTTTCTTGTCATCCCTTTTCCGTTGAGTATTGCTTTTCCGTAAAGGATGTTCTGAATATAGTAGTAAACAGCACCCGAATATGGGTCACTCTGCTGAAGTATGGGAGCTACCCAGGTTTGCATTGATTTCCCTGTAATTTTGTTCTGTACAATCTTCTGGAGGTATGTACTTATATCCAAAGAGTAATACAGAAGAGAGCGGTTTATTGAGCCATTGGATTCATAATAAGAGATATCATCCACAGGTTCATACATTATTGTAGGGGTGGTAGTGGTTCCCCCCTTCTCTCTTGTGAACAGAAAAAGCTGAGATGGGAAGTATGTCATCCTGGTAAAATCTTGTGGAAACTCATATGGAAACCTTAACTCTGCCTTGGCAATTATCAGTTTTGAGATATCCGTGTTATTTGCCTGAGCCCAGCTTGTCATCTGATTTTTAACATCATTGAAATCTATATAGGGTTTAATCCCTGCAAGCCCCTCAACATAGATTTTCTGCTGTGGGTTTGTGCTCTGAAGGCTCTGTGATGAGTGTTTAAAGCGGTTAAGTGTTGGTCTTACATCCGAGACAAAATAGTAGATGAGACTGTCTTTATCAATGTTTTTGGCAGCATCTATATGTCTATACTCAAGAGTAAAGAAAACATCCAGAGGATCAATCAGGTTAAACCTGCCACCCTCGAGTGAGCCCGGAAGCGGATCTGTTTTCATATAGAGCCCTTTGAACCTCTTAAGGAAGATCTCTGTACTATCGCTCTCTGCAGTAGTTGCCGAGAGAAGTTGTTGTGCGTAAGAGAGTGACAAATCCATCACCAGGCTGTCCCCTCCAAAAAAGATGCTTCCCCCCAGATTTATTTTTACAGGGTTGTAATCTGAATCTGTGAGTGAGTTATTATATGCAACCGATGAATCCAAATCTCTGGTAAGCGTATATACGTGGAAATTTTGAGGAACATATTGGTCCTTTTCGTAAAAAAAGGATTTATCTGCAACATTAACATACATTTTAAAAGATTTTGCAACCGGATTGGTTCCAAAACTCAGGCTGTCTGCCGCAGGAATCATCTGAAATGCCGTGGATGCCTCTACCAGACCCAGATCGGGATCTTTATAAGCTCCAACCACTAATGATCCCGAGAAGATTGTCTGTAAGCTGTCAGACATCTTCATCTGAACCGGAAGGTCAAATATAGCGGTCTTTACCTTAAGAATATGGTTGTCCGGAACTAAGCCGGAGCCTGTTGTTTTGTCGGTCTCAATACAGGATGTTATCAGTGAAGAGATTAGGATCGCTGCTGCAGAACGAAAGATGTTCCTTATAGTCATTTTTTAGCCAAGATTTTATCGTAAAATTGAGTGTACTCATTTACATAAGTAGATATTTCGCCTGAGGTGTCTATAAAATTGAGTGTAGGGAGGGAGCTCTTATCAATAGCCTCCTTTAACTCCGGTTCAACAATCTCATCCCCGAAAATTATACCATTTGAGTACTGAATTGCTAATTTAGCAAGATTTATGCCATTGGCAGGATTTAAAATATCCATATCACGGTTTTTAATTCCAGGCACAATAACTTTTGACCTGGTATCTTCATTGAATACCTGGCTAAGACCTTCGTTATAAAGTGATAGAATGATTTTGCTCTCTGCAAAAATAGGGTCATCCAAATACACTTTATTAATAAAAAGAGGAACGAAATGTGAAATCCAACCCTGACAGTGTATAATATCCGGTTTCCATCTAAGCTTTTTCACAGTCTCTAGTACACCTCTTGCAAAGAAAACCGCTCTCTCGTCATTGTCACGGAAGAACTCCTCCTTCTCATCTCCGTAGACATACTTTCTGTAGAAATAGTCTTCGTTGTCTATGAAGTATACCTGCATTCTTGCAGATGATATTGAGGATACTTTAATAATGAGGGGCCTGTCTATATCATTTATAATGATATTCATACCCGATAGCCTTATTACCTCGTGCAGCTGATTTCTCCTTTCGTTAATTAACCCGTATCTGGGCATAAACGAACGAATTTCGCACCCCCTCTCCTGAACCCCCTGTGGTAAGTAACGACCAATTCTGGATATTGCAGATTCCGGCAGATATGGGAAAATTTCAGAGCTTACATAAAGGACTCTTGTGGGCTCACTCATTTTGATGAAAAATTTTAAAGGCAAATTGTTTACAAAGATAATAAAATTAATTTAATTAGACATTTTATGTATCTTTGGAAACTGTTTAGGAAATGAAGAAAAGAGAAAAAAGCATAATCTACCGCAGGCTTGTACAGTCTTATTTATCGTCGGTTATAAGCATTAGTCTGGTGCTTTTTCTTGCCGGTCTAACGGGTCTTTTAGCAGTAAATGCCAAATCGGTATCTGAATATTTTCGGGAGAACATTAAGATATCTATCCTTTTTGAAGATTCGGCTACAGATACTCAAGCCGGGGTGGTTCTCGGAATTTTAAAAGGCAAAGAGTATATCAAAAGCGCAACCTTTATCTCAAGAGAAGATGGAACAAGGGAGATGGCAGAGATTCTGGGAGGTGATTTTCTGGAGATATTTGAAGTTAATCCGATTCCCATCTCAATAGACCTTTTTCTAAAAGCCCAGTATCTTGAAGGTGATGCTCTCTCCGAAATTGAAGAAGAGATCTCCTCAATGCCTCTTGTAAGAGAGGTGGTCTACCAGGAGTCCCTGGTGAATACCATCAATAACAATATGGAGAGGGCCGGGATGATTATCATTGTTTTTATTGCCCTCCTGTTGTTTATCTCTTTTGTGTTAATCAATAATACAATAAGACTTAACCTCTTCTCAAAGCGTTTTTCAATACACACTATGAAATTGGTGGGAGCCAGGCGAGCCTTTATAAGGCGTCCTCTAATTGCAAAGGGTTTTGTTCAGGGCCTTGTTTCGGGTCTTATCTCTGCGGCGTTACTGAGTGGGGTGGTATATTTAATCTGGCAAGATCTGCCTGACCTATATAAAATCTTGGACATAAAAATGATATCGGCAGTGATCGGGAGTGTTGTTGTTTTAGGAGTCCTGCTCTGCGTAATCAGCACCTTTTTTATTGTTAACAGACTGGTATCAATGTCCGGCGACGATATGTTCTATTAAACCTAATATGATAACAAATTAAATTACATCAATATGGATTCCGGAAAATTTGCAATTCCTTACAAAAATCTTGTCTATATCCTTGCAGGGCTGACACTGATGATAATAGGCTATGCTCTTATGACAGGCGGAGGCACAACAGATCCAGATATATTTCCAAAAGAGGAGATGTTCAGTTTCAGAAGAGTTGTTCTGGCACCGGTACTAATTCTTGCCGGTTTTGTTGTTGAGATTTTCGCAATTATGCATAAGCCAAAAAGCAAATGAGTTTTCTTGAGGCGCTACTGCTGGGGTTGGTTCAGGGTCTTACAGAGTTTCTTCCTGTGAGCAGCAGCGGTCATCTTGCGATAGGAAAAGAGATACTTAATATCGAGAGTGAAAATCTTGCATTTGAGGTTGCCGTTCACGCTGCTACGGTATTAAGTACAATAGTTGCATTTAGAAAAGAGATATCCAATCTGATTATTGGGGCACTAAAATTTCGCATTAATGATGAGACCACGTATCTAATAAAGATTGCAATCTCAATGATCCCTGTTTTTATTGTAGGAATATTCTTCAAAGAGTTTGTGGAGTCTATCTTTGGATCGGGACTGTTGGTTGTGGGAATATCGCTTCTTGTAACCTCGTCTCTTCTTATGCTTTCTCATATCATTAAACCAAAACAGAGGGAGCTCAAAAACAGAGATGCATTTATAATTGGAGTTGCACAGGCAATTGCTGTGCTACCGGGACTCTCCCGCTCCGGAGCAACAATCTCAACCGGGCTGATGCTTGGGGTAAAGAGGGAGGAGATTGCTCGTTTTTCGTTCTTGATGGTACTTGTTCCAATATTGGGAGAGGCTTTTCTGGAGATGATCTCCGGGGATTTCTCATCCGCATCTACCGGTGTAGATCCTTTGTCACTTATGGGAGGTTTTGCTGCCGCGTTTGTATCGGGGCTCTTTGCCTGTAAGGTTATGATAGCTCTTGTAAAGAGAGCAAAACTGACCGGGTTCGCCCTCTATTGTCTCATTATAGGCGTATTAACCATTTTGTGGTCTGTAATTAATTAACAAGTTTGCTTTAAAGAAGAGATTGTTCACAATATGCAGGATGTACCAAATCTACACTATTTTATCTCAGATGTTCATCTGGGTCTTAAGGGTTTCAACCCCCTGGAGAGGGAGAGGCACTTTGCCAATTTCCTGCTAACTATTCCGGAAAATACGGCTGAACTATATCTGCTTGGGGATATTTTTGATTTTTGGTACGAGTACAAATATGTTATCCCGAGAGGACTGACAAGAACATTGGGTGCACTTGCCCTTCTTAACGACAGAGGGGTCAAAATTTATTTCATTAACGGGAATCACGATGTGTGGACATTCAACTATCTTCAAAATGAGGTTGGGTTTATTATTCTGGACGAGCTGACAGTAAGAGATATTAATGGAGTTAAGTTTTGTCTTGCACACGGAGATGAGCTTACCGGTGAATCTTCTCACATCTTCCTTAAAAAAGTGTTCAAAAATCGTCTCCTGCAGAGAGCCTTCAGCGCAATACATCCAAGATGGGCTTTTGGGTTAGCCTCAAGATGGTCAAGGCATAACCGACTAAATTGTGGCCGGAATTTTGAGTTCAGAGGCGAAGAGGACCCGCTTTACAATGTTGCGGTTGAGTTTGAAAAGAGAGAGAAGGTAGATTACTTTATTTTTGGCCATATGCATACTGCAGGCAATAACCTCACCCCGAAAGGAGCCGGTTTTTATATTTTGGGTGAGTGGATATATGGATGTGACTATCTGGTTTACAACTCTATGACAAAAGAGTTGGTTTGGCAGAGAGCAAATATGAGTTAAGAGGAATTTAAAAAATTGAGAAGTAGAGATACTCAAAGGTACCACTCTTATACATCTGCACAAGCTCTTCAGTCAGTTTATCATCTCCGAATTTATCATAAGGCTTTTTCATATCTGATCCGAAAATTTTGGCTACACCTTGCCAGAACCCCGCTGCTGCACCTCCTCTGTAATTCTTTATAATAAAGTATGAGCTCTGCCCAATCTCCCTGTCTATAAGCTTTAAAAGCAGCTTCCCCTGAGAGAATGTCATCTTGCGAAGAGGTTTCTCAAACTCACTAAAAAGGGTTTTTTCAAACTGTTGTATGAATTTCTCCCGCTCTCGTTTATTGAATTTTTGTGTTGCCAAGATGCTGTCTGCCTCATTAATCTTCTCTTTGGCTATAAGGGCGTAGGGGTAAGTCTTTCGGAAGTTGTATACCAGACGATAGAACTCCCGCCACTCTTTATCTTTTTTTCTTTTATTGTCCCAACTGAAGAGATACACCTCTGAGAGATTCATATAATAAACTGTATCCCTGCCCTCGACTCTATATCCCAGAGAGTAACCCTTCTCTTGAGAAAACAGGTTATTTTGCAGGAAAAGAACGGGGATAAGTATTAAGGTATATAGGGTGCATCTTCTCATAATGGGCAAAAGTATCTCTTTTTTCGCATACGTTCAAGAATTGGACCAAATTCTAAATAAACAGTAAAGATTTTGAAAAGAGTGTTGATAGATATTAAGATTGTCAAAAAAGCACTATTATTGCTATCATTTTTTTTATCTTTAGCCGAATAAACTTAACTATGTTTGATCAAAGTGCATCGGATCTGAAAAATGGCTCAATCAAGGCCTTTGAAGAAATTTATCTTAAGTTTCTCAATAAGGTTGTCTATTTTGCATATCAGTATCTCTTGGATATGAACAAAGCTAGGTGTGTAGCACACGATGTTTTTTTAAGTTTATGGGAGAACCGTTCCTCAATAAATGAGGAAGGAAACCTGCAATCTTATATTCTAACCACCACCAGAAACAAATGTATTAACATATTAAAACACAATCTTGTAGAGACGAAATATGGCACAAGCTCCGAAAAATCTTTGAGAAGTTTGAACTTAGAGGCCTTGTGTGATGCATCTGCCGATTTACTGCTTACAAACGAATTTATGAAAAAATTCAGTGATTCTCTAAGTAAACTACCAGAAAAAACTCAGGAGGCATTTATTTTAAATAGATTCAAACATTGTAGTTATGAAGAGATTTCAAAGAAACAAGCTGTATCGGTGAAAAATATTGAATACAGAATGATGCAGGCTCTAAAATTACTAAGAAGAGATCTCATTGAATTCTTCCCTGTTCTTTTAGGGTTAATAGCTACTGGTTTGTATAGTATATGTCAAGTCATATTATGAGAAAACAATTATTAATAAAATTCATTGAAGGCAAAGCATCCAGCGCCGAACAGGAGCAAATTTTGTTCTGGATTAATATGGATGAGGCTAATAAAAAATATTTTCTTGGTCTAAAAAACCTATATGTAATATCGAGCCTTCCAAATGAGCAAGCGAAAAAAAGAGAGTTTGTATTTTTTAGAAAGAAATTTTTATCCTCTGAAGTTCAAAATATAATTCGTTTTTCATTCGTGAGAGTGGCAGCATCAATTCTATTAGTGGTTGCCATAGGACTAAATATATATCAGTATTATTCTGGTAGAGATGAGGTATCCAACAGCGATGGCATCTTTTCCAAAACTAGAAAAATGAACACTTTAAGCTTTTACACAAATAAAGGTGTTAAAGGTGTAGTAACATTGCCGGACAACTCTGTGGTCTGGTTAAATTCAGATACGAAATTAACCTACCCGGAGAGATTTACAGGAAAATACAGGGAGGTGAAGATTTCTGGAGAAGCTTACTTTGAGGTCAAGAGTAATCCAGATACGGCAATGGTTGTAACAACCAGCAAAGGTCTTAAAATTGAAGTGCTTGGCACAAAGTTTCTTATAAGATCATACGAAGAGGATAATGATGCACAAGCAACTCTTTTTTCTGGATCAATCAAGCTTACCTCTCCAAATGGAGGTTATCGAAGAGATTATGTAAAGGAATTAAAGCCACTTCAATCGGTTATAATTGAGAATAATCACTCTATAAGAGTTATCCAAAAGGCAGATACATTAAAGTCAATCGCCTGGAAAAACGGTACCCTTATTTTTGAAGAGACACCTATTGATGAGGTACTCAAAAAGCTTGAAAGGTGGCATGGGACTGAATTTTTAGTAAAAGATAGATCCATACTCTCGTGTAAAATAACAGCTCAGTTTAAATCTGAATCTATTGTCCAAATTATGGAAGTTATAAAATATTGTTCTCCAATAGACTATAAAATTAAAGATAAGCAGATAATCTTGAGCAGAAGATAAAACATCTGGATTTCTAAAATTTAGAACTTGTTTAGGGTTTTTTTCCCCTGGAATGTATAGTATTGTAGAGTCTAAAACTTCTAAACATTATACATATGAAAGCTAACTTCAGAGTACTTATTATTCTTTCAGGGTTGTTATTGTGTAGCATTAATCTTTCTGCGCAACAAATCTCTCTTGACTTAACTAAGACTCCACTTAAAATGGTTCTCAAGGCTATTGAGAAACAGTGTGACTTCACATTTGTCTATTCTAATTCACTAAACGGAATAAACGACGAAGTAACAATCAATACCAATAAAGAGCCATTGGAGAATGTTCTAAAGACCCTTCTTGTTACAAAAAATATTGTTTACAAGATTACGGAGAAACAAATTGCACTCACACCAAAGGAGCTTGTCCCAAACGAGACCCCTCTCTCTACCCAACCTACCGAAGTGAAGAGTCCAAATCGACCGGTTATCAAAGGATTAATCAAAGAGAAGAGTAGCGGAGAACCAATACCGTTTGCAAATATTTTTATTAAAGAGAATAAGTTATTTGGTGCAGCTACCGACATTAACGGTGCTTATTCAATTCAGGTAGAAAACTTAACCCAAACTATTGTTGTAAGTTATATTGGATTCAAAACTGAGGAGATAGCTATAGGAGGCAGATCTGTTATTGATATTTTTCTGGTATCAGAATCAACTAACTTAGATGAGGTAATGGTAGTTGCATACGGTACTGCCAAGAAAAGTACTTTCACCGGATCTGCAGCAATTGTTAATGCAGAGAGTTTTAATCAAAGACCAATTACTGAAATATCACAAGCCCTTGCTGCTACAACTCCCGGAGTTCAGGTAGGTACCTCTAACGGGCAACCGGGGTCAGAACCGACAATACGCATAAGAGGTATTGGCTCTTTTAATGCAGGAAACGCCCCTTTGATTATACTTGACGGAATGCCTTATGATAATGCATTTTCTAGCATAAACCCGAATGACATTGAAAGCGTTACAGTTCTTAAAGACGCCTCTTCTGCCTCTCTATATGGCGCGCGAGGAGCAAACGGAGTTTTACTTATTAATACTAAAAAGGGTAAGCAGGGAAAACCAATAGTAGCTGCAAAATATAATTTTGGTGTTACATCCCAGCAAACTGCAGACTACAAACTTTTAAATGACACAGACTATATGGAGTTATACTGGGAGACCCAGCGTAACACTTTTGTGCTAAACGGCTACAGTGAAGCTGATGCTGGTACCCTTGCAGGACCTGCTTTAATAGCCGGTATGAGCTATAACCCTTATCTGATGGATCCATCTCAGTTGTTCGATTCAAACGGGAAGTTGAACCCCAATGCAGTAAATCGCTGGGCAGAAGATACAGACTGGTACGGGGCAATCACCCAACTAGGTAAAAGGCACGATGCCAGCATTTCAATAAGCGGAGCTAATGATAACACAGATTACTATACCTCTTTAGGTTATATGAGCGAACAGGGTTATGTAATTGGTTCACAGTTTGATAGAATATCTGCGAAAGCCAATGTTAACTCTAAAATTACAAAGTGGCTTAAAGTTGGAACAAATCTTAACATCTCCTACTCAACATCTGAGGGGGAGCAAAACGAATCAAGTGGTTCAAATGCGAACCCTTTTAGATTTGTAAGATATTTAGGAAAAATATTTCCTATTCACCTTCATAATCCTGCTACAGGAGAGTATATTTTAGATGCCAATGGTAACAAAATGTATGATTTTGGAAACGGATGGCAATCTGAAGATGGTTCTATAGTTGTACCAAGCCGTGACGCTTTTGCAGGCAACAACCACGCGCTTGAGGTGCATAATATTTATAACGGATATCTCAGGCAAACTATCAATTTAAAGGGATATGCAGATTTATCGCTCGCAAAGGGTCTAAAATTTACAATAAACGCGGGTCTTGGATCCAATATGTATCGCAGCTGGAATGGTGGATATGTTTATGAGCAGAAGGGGAATGCCGGTACATCTTCAAAAAACATTTCAAACACAACCACTTGGACATTTCAACAACTATTGAACTACAATAAAAAAATTGGAAAACACAGTTTTGACATTCTTGCAGGTCACGAGAGTTATCAATATGCCTATAACTATATGAGTACCTCTATGAAGACCCAGACAATCATTGGCAGTAATTTTGAATATGCCAACTTTACCGAGGTTAATGCCTTACCTTATTCATATACAAATAATTACAGAGTAGAAGGTTTTCTTTCTAGGTTAAATTATGATTTTGATGAAAAGTATTTCTTCTCTGCTTCTTACCGAAGAGACGGCTCATCCCGCTTTTATAGTGATGTTAGATGGGGCGATTTTTGGTCTGTTGGTTTGGGTTGGACTTTGGACAAAGAGAAATTTATGACCGGGGTCAAATTTGTAGATATGCTAAAATTGAGGACCTCCTATGGTGTTGTAGGTAATGATGACCTCTCTAGTTACTACCCGTGGAGAGCATCCTATGCTGTTAGTAATAACGGTGAACCAGGGTATATTCAATCCTCTTTAGGGAATAGAGATCTAACGTGGGAGACATCAAAGAACTTTGATGTAGCGGCTGAATTCCGTTTATTTGGAGGCAAGCTCGACGGATCACTGGAGTATTTCCATCGAGTATCCAGCGATCTGCTTTTTAGTGTTCCTCAACCTATATCGTCCGGTATCGAAAACATTGACATTAATGCCGGCTCTATGTACAATAAGGGATTTGAGATTGTGTTGAATGGGATTGTATTGAATAAAAATGACTTTCAAATTAGTCTAAACGGTAATGCGACTCTTATTGAGAATAAAATAACAGACCTTCCGCTAGACCCTTACCCAACCTCTGTTTACAAAATTGAAGAGGGTCATTCACGATATGACTTCTGGCTTCGACAGTGGCATAGTGTGAATCCACTTACAGGTTACAACCTATTCAAAGCTGATATTGAGCAATTTGAATTTACAGATGGAGAAATTATAGATATAGATGGTGTAAGCTATACAGAAAACATAGCTAAGAGTCTGTATGAGTTTTCCGGATCTGCCCTGCCTGTTGTTACCGGAGGAATTGGTACAACAATGAGTTGGAAAAACATCAGCCTTAAACTAAACTTCTATTTTCAGTTAGGCGGCAAGTTTTACGATAATAATTACCAGTCTTTAATGACCGGTTCCAATCTTTACTTTGCACAACACGAAGATCTGCTAAACAGATGGCGTAAGCCGGGTGATGTTTCAAATATTGCCAAAGTTACTGCTGGAACTGCTGCAACCAATATTGGGGCATCAACCTCTACAAGGTGGCTATTCTCCTCAAATATGATAGAGTTAACCAATATAAATTTATCATATAAAATTCCTTCTAAGTTCCTTAATACAAAGAATATTACCGAAGCCTCAATCTATTTTTCTGCCGATAATGCATTAATGTTAAGTGCTAAAAGAGGGATGTATCCAAGAAGGAACTTCCAGTCTGGCTATATCGCTAATGGAGACGTTTACGCTCCTTCGAAGGTTGTTTCATTAGGTTTGTCATTAACTTTTTAAATTGATGAATATGAAAAAATATATATCAGCATTATTTATAATTGCAATAATGTTCTCAATATCCTGTTCCAAGAGTTTTCTTGAGACAGAATCGACCAGCTCTGTAGACCAGACAACGATGTTCAAAGATACCAAGACAGCACTTATGGCAATAAATGGTATTCATAGAATAATGTATGAAAAAGGGAATTACGCTCCCAAAATGGGATATCAGTACTATATGCTTTGGATGGATTTTATGGGTGAAGATCTTGTCTATACCAAATCAAACGCACAATTTATGAACGAAACTAACTGGACAAGGCATAGAGATCCTGTTAGTCAGTATCCTCGACATATTTATGAATTTCTCTACAAAATAATTGCGAATGCAAATATGGTACTCGAGAACATAGATGCTGCCGAGGGGACAGAAGAAGAGAGAAATTATGTTAAGGGACAGGCAATATTCTACAGAGGATTCGCACACTTTGCAGCTGTCCAGCTTTATGGAAAGAGATATGACAAAGCAGGAAATAATATCCAAGATGGTATAGTTCTTCGTCTCGCTTCCACAACGGAGCCATTAGCAAGGTCTTCTGTAGAAGATGTATATACTTCGATAAATGAAGATCTGAACCAAGCCATCTCTCTTTTGTCCAGTGTTAACATTAGTCGTACAACAAAAATGCATATTAATGTTCACGTGGCAAGAGCTATAAAGGCAAGAGTTCTGCTTACTCAAGGTAAGTGGCTGGATGCTGCTGCAATGGCAAAATTGGTTGTAGATAACTCAGGGGCGCAAATGGACAAATCTTGCTACGATTTTAAACAAGGCAGATGTACCGACGCTAGCAACAAAGAGTGGATATGGGCAAAGATAGCTCAACCGGAGATTGAGACAGGTACTTTGACAAATTTTTACAGCTATATCTCAAATTCAAATATCTCTTACAATCGAAACACTCCTAGGGCTATCTATAATCAGCTTTACAAAACTATCTCAACCACAGATGTTCGTAAACAACTTTGGGTAGAAAATGTGAGAACAGCAGTTAACTTGGTTTATCCTCCCGGAGGAAATAGATATAAATGGATGAGTCAGAAATATATAATCGATTATCCAATTAATTCATCTTCCTCTTATAGCGGTGCCATAATTACTGCAGATTTAGCATTGGTCCGTCTTCCGGAGATGTACCTAATAATGGCCGAAGGTAATGCCAGAGGAGCTCAGGAGACACTTGCCCGTAACGCTCTTTATGTTGTTGCAAAAGACCGTGACCCTATGTATACTCTAAGTACAAAAACTGGAGAAGCTCTCATAGAGGAGATTATGTTTCAGCGCAGGGTTGAATTATGGGCAGAGGGATTCAGATTCCTTGATCTGAAAAGACTTGATATGTCATTAGATAGAGGGCCTGCTCCAAGAGCCGGATACAATCAGGGTGGTGCAGTGAATGGATGGAAGACATATAGCGAACCAACAAACCTAGATCCTCTTGCTTCAAATTTTAATATGTACGAAGAACAACCTATCGGAGAGTTATGCAGATATGTACCTGCAGGAGATATTAGATGGCAATGGGTCATCCCGGAACTTGAGATTAGCTATAACCCTCTTTGTAAACAGAATCCTCTTTAGACACAAAGATAGTTTTCAAATAAACTAGAGAAACGAGCATGTTCGTTGTACCAAAGAAAAATGATGGAGTCCAACATGCGGGGTCCATCATATTTTTAACAGAGCAGTAAAACTAACATTATTTGCCGATGAAAAAAGTATTGATATCCATATTCGTAATACTCACTTGTACTCTAATCCCTACTGAGCTATTATCGTGCACATCTGTAATTATATCCGGGAAAGCTACAAAAGATGGAAGACCATTGATGTGGAAAAATACAGATACACAAAATATGAATCACCGACTAATTTATTCCGATTTTAGGGGTTACCCTCTTATTGGCATTGTTAGAAGTGATGCAACTGACGAAACCAGAGCCAGCATTTGGATTGGTACAAACTCTCAGGGGTTCTCAATTATGAATACAATGTCTTATAACTTGACTCAAGAGAGCATCGGTACAAATAATGGAGCACTAATGAGAAGAGCCCTTGAGGTTTGTAAGAATGTAACAGAGTTTAAGCATTACCTGGATACCCTCAGAAGACCGATGAAGGTCTCTGCAAATTACGGAGTAATAGATGCAGAGGGGAATGCCGCATATTTTGAAACATACAGTGATGGCTACCATATGGTTGATGTAAATGATCAATCCAATGCACCAAACGGCTATTTGGTTTATACAAATTTCTCTTATAACGGAAAATACGATGCAGGGCAGGGCTATATTCGCTACCAAACAGCTAATGATATATTTGCAAAAGGAGCACCGGAAAAACTATTCTCTCCGCAATGGATTATCAACAATCTTTCAAGATCGTTTTACCACTCACTAACAGGAGTTGACTTGAGGAGCAATGAGGCACTCTCTCTGTTTAAAAATGGACTATTCCCCGATTCTGACTTTATTCCCAGAAGAATTACTGCCAATGCGTGTGTTATCCAAGGGGTAAAAAAAGGAGAGAACCCGGAGCTGACAACATTTTGGGCGGTTTTAGGATATCCACCCTGTTCTATTGCTATCCCGGCTTGGGTAAAGGCAGCAAATAACAACTCATATTTACTTAAAAAGAGTGATGACTCTTATAACTCCCCAATGTGTGATAAGGCCCTTGCAATAAAATCAAATGTATTTGCAATAACCAGAGGCAACGGAGATAAATATCTGAATTTTAACAAACTCTTTAATGCAGAAGGTACAGGGTATATTCAACTCATAGAGCCGGTTGAAGAGAAGATATTTGAGATAAGCAATAGAAAGATAGATCAATGGAGAAAAACCGGTATAATTTTGTCTGATATGAACTCTCTCACAAAAGAGATAGCCTCACTTATTGAGAAAAACTTTCCTGAGAAATGAAAAATTTACGATTTATTAATATAGCGGTATACACTCTTTCGCTTCTCTTTTTAAGCTGTAGTAAAGCCCCCGAACCAGTTGTGACTCCGGGTGAAAACCCTGGGGGCGGAGGGACAGGTATATTTGTAAGACAGACTTTCACTAGTAGCTATATTGAATACAGAACAGGTAACTATCCGCTCATAATAACAGTTCCTCACGGAGGAACTCTAACCGACGCATCACTTACCCTAAGAACAACAAGTAACTGCCCTGACCCTAACTTTTCAACCGTTTATGATACTTATACACCGGAATTGTCAGAGATGATAGATTCAGTGGTTTTTGCCCGCACAGGAAAATATCCTTATATTATTTTTTGCAGACTTAAGCGTACATACATAGATATGAATCGATCAATCGATTACGCTATACCCCGCGGTAGTGCAGCCGCAAAGAGTATTTATGATAAGTTTTATAGTTATATTGATCAATCAAAGAATCTTATTTTTGCGAAATACGGTTCAGGGTTACTAATAGATATTCACGCTCACGGTCACGATAAACAGGAGGTGGAGATAGGATATCAACTGAGTTCTTCGCAGCTAAATTTGAGCGATTCAGAAATTGATAATAATAATTTAGCCAGTCAGTCCAGCGTTTATAACCTATACAAAACAGTAAGCGCAAAACAAAGTTTTTCTCAAATTCTCAGAGGAGACAACTCTTTCGGAACATTGTTGCATAATAACGGAATAGCTTGTATCCCAAATAAATCTAACCCCTCTCCCGGAATTACAGGTTATTTTAGTGGAGGACATATCACCGAAAGTAGCGGTTCAGGCGCAGGAGGGACAATTGATGCCATTCAGCTGGAGTTTAACCGAGACAGCAGAAATAGTTCAACAGTGAGAAAAAACACGGCAGAACAACTGGTAAAAGCTATTGAGCTTTTCTTTAATTTGAATTATAACTTTAAACAATAAAACAGATAATATTTATATATGACACACAAAATCATAAAGTTAATATATTCAATAAAAGCTAATATTATAATTTTTTGTTTTATAACATTCATAAATAATAGTTTGTTTTCTCAAGGCTATTATAAAGATATTTTTATGAATGGTGGGATAAAGCTTACATCTCGGACAGACCTTCCGGCAGCAAGAAGGCTAAATCTTAGTATAGAGCACTTTGTATCCGGGAAGGATACTCCCCAATCTCCGTTGACTCACCAAGATACAATATTGCAGCAGCAGATTTTTTCCGGGAGTGAGACAGACCTCAATGGAGTTTTACTCTATCCCGATGGTGCACCTCGTTTCAGGATGATTTATGTGAATGGAGGAAAAGCAACACCTCACGGTACATCCCTATCAGAAAAGGGAAGAGCAAATATCCAGACATTTGTAAATAATGGAGGGAGTTATCTCGGCACTTGTGCCGGAATGTTTCTGGCATCTCTTGGTTATGCTTCTTCTCCCGATTCAGTCAAAACAAACCCGTCCTATCTTGGAATATGGCCAGGAATTGCACATACAACAAGGTTAGCAAAAAAACCGACCGGCCATTTCATTGAGAAAGGTGCATCAATTTTGAAATATTATGATTTCGGAGGAGATATGCATATTGATAGTGTTTATCACAACGGAGGAGGATTTGCATACGATGTTAAGGAATTGCCCACTGGAACTGAGATTTTAACCAGGTACGATTATAAACCAATTATTGGGAAAAATAGCTCTATCGATAAAAAAATCAGCTCTTGGGCTTGGAAGAGGGATGAAAATGCCGGCCGAATAGTTTTAACAGGATCTCATCCTGAGAGTTATGTGTCAGGTGAAAGATTAGATCTTATGAGCGCTCTCATACAACTTGCAATAGAAGGGTGTGGAAATCCTACAATTAAGGGGGAGTTGCTAAATGGAGTCACGAGAGATATGATTAAATCGACAAATGATAATGATCCGGGTTATACAAAGATAGGAGACAAACAGTACCATCATTTTACTGCTACAATCCCCAAAAACGTAAAAAACATAAAAGTACAACTAAAAGCAGATGACCAATATAATCTTAATCTTTATATAAGAAAAAAGGCTCCTGCGTTCAAACAATATGCCGATTATATGGACATTTCTTTGGGTGCAAACAAAGAAATTGTTCTTGACAATCTTCCTGCAGGCAAATGGCATATTGCGGTCGAATGTACCTCTACCGTAGATGTAATAAATTCTGAGTGGGGAGAGTTATACACCGGGAATTTGTCTCTCTTAAATGGAGTTCCGTACTCAATAGTTATATCCTGGGAATAAATTTTATACCCAGCATCGGAGTGTCACTACAAATAATATCTAAATTTTATGATGAGGAGATTCTTAACAATCATACTATTTCTTAGCTTTACTCTCAGTGGGTTATTATCAGCCCAAAATTTAAGCTTCTATTTTCCGGATGAAATCAAACAATTGAATCCCGATATCCCTTCACCAAGGGAGTTTTTAGGATTTGAAGTCGGAGAGCAATATGTCAGCTATGACCAAACAGTTTCATACTTAAGACTCCTTGCACAAAGATCTGACAGAATAGACATTATAGAAAATGGTTATTCTCACGAGCGTAAACCACTCATATTTCTTGTGGTAAGCTCAAAGAAAAATCTTGAAAGATCTGAGTTTATCAGAAAACAGCATCTGGATCTGTGTAATCCGGTCAAATCTTTAAAACTTTCCGTCGACACCCTTCCAATTGTCACCTGGATGGGATATAGTATTCACGGGAATGAGGCAACTGGAGTGAATGCCTCTATAGTTGTCGCCTACATTCTGGCTGCCGGCGAAGATGAGTTTATTAAGAGGATTCTGGATAATAATGTGATATTAATTCAACCTGCACAAAACCCCGATGGTGTTCAAAGATACGCAGCTTGGGTAAATTCGAATAAATCTGCAAGTGAAAACAGTGATGCCAATACAAGAGAGTTTAAAGAGCCTGCTCCAAGCAGCAGATCCAATCACTATTGGTTTGATCTTAACCGTGACTGGCTCTTTGTGCAAAATCCGGAGAGTTATTACAGGATGGAAGTCTACTATAATTGGCTGCCAACTTTTGTTAATGATTTTCACGAACACGGGAATACTTCCGGAACATATTTCTCTCCCGGAATCAAAAATAGTACAAACCATCTAATTCCCGACGATAACTGGGATATTAGCAGGAAGATAGCAGATTATCACACGAAGACTCTAAGCAAGATTGGAACAATGTATTATTCAAGAGAGGGCTACGACGACTACTATACCGGAAAGGGAGCCGCGTTACCTGATATATTGGGAGGAGTTGGGTTACTGTATGAACAGCCTAACCCCAGAGGTTTTGTGAGGGAGGTTGATGGTGTGAAAATCAGATTTGCAGATATGATCAAAAATCAGGTTTTTTGTTCATTCTCTGCACTTGAGGCATCTGTTGAGATGAAAAATGAGTTATTAAACTATCAAAAGAGATTCTTTATCCAAAAGCAGAAAGAGGCACAAAAAGATGAAGTGAAGGGTTATCTGTTCGGCAGCAGTGATGATTTGTCCCTGACAAAAGAGTTGGTGAGGATTCTTAAAGTTCACAAAATTGATATTTTCAGACTTAGCAAAGATTTGTCAATCAATAAAAAGAATTTTAAAAAAGAGAGCGCCTACATTATCCCGGTAAATCAAAATAACTATTCTGTGATAAGGACTATATTTGAGAAAACGACAACTTACAAAGACTCTTCGTTTTATGATATTTCTACTTGGACTATTCCGCTGGGACTAAATATACAATATTCGGAGTTAAATGATCTAAGCACTCTTGTCGGAGAAAAACTGGTGTCAGAGATCTTTTCTGAGTCATATAGTGTGCCCTTAACCCATTACGCTTATCTGTTTGAGATAACAGATTTCTATGCATACAAATTTTTGTATTATCTTCAAAGCAAGGGAGTAAAGCTTAAGGTATCGGACTCGCCTTTCTCTATTAATAGAGGGGAGAAGAGGTACGGGTTCAACACAGGAACTGTATTGATATCTGTGAATGAGCAGTCTATGGGGAAAGAGGAGCTCAATCAAATACTAAATAATTATATATCTGCAAATAAAATAGATGTTCTTGCAGTTGATAATGGCACAGGAGATAATTTTGATTTAGGAAGTGGACACTTTAAACCTGTGACTAAACCCAAGATTGCTTTGTTGACAGGAAAAGGAGCTGCTTATAGTATCATAGGTGAACTGTGGCATTTAATAGACCTTAGGTTTGGAATGCCCGTGAGCCTTATAGATATTGATAATTTGGCTACAATAGATATTAATGAATATAATATTATTGTTATTACAAACAGCTTCAGATTGTCAAAAGAGGCAGCAGATAAACTTTCATATTGGGCAAACAGCAATACTTTAATCGGTATCGGGACTTCGTATAAAACGCTCAATGAGTTAAATATTTCGGAGATAAATATTTCAAAAAGTATAACCAAAGAGGAGTCAAAAAAAGATGGCTCTTTCTATGATTACATAAAGAGAGATAACAGCTCATCTATAAACGGAGTTATTTTAAGTTCAATCTTGGATATGTCAAGTCCGCTTTCATATGGATTAAGAGCAAAAGAGATCCCCTTATTTAAAGAGGGAGAGATTATTATTACTAATTCAAAGAGAGGATATATTACTCCGTTAATCTATTCCGAGAATCCTCTTATGAGCGGATATCTGAGTGCCAATTATTCATCCCAGATTAAAGGTACACCGGCTGTCCTGGCCGGTAAGGGGTTGATATACTTTGTTGATGATCCCTATTTTCGTGCTATTTGGCTTGGAAGTTCAAGACTGTTTATGAACGCAATTTTTTTTAGAGAGTTGTTGGCAAAGGAAAAAGTCCTGACTGAAAAATAAAAAATCCTATCTTTGACTTAAATACTTAAACTATGTTCTCTTCTACATTCGGTCCTTGGTCTCTGTTTACCGATCTTGGTCTTATTTTTGGCCTATTACTTGTCGGGAAATTTATTCGTGTTAAGGTAAAATTTATTCAGCAACTCTTTATTCCACCCAGTTTGATTGCCGGCTTTTTAGGTCTTGCAATGGGCCCTAATGGGTTGGGTTGGCTACCCTTTTCGAATCAACTTGGCACCTATTCCGCAATTTTAATTGCTCTAGTATTTGCATCACTGCCACTCTCTTCACCAAAATTCTCTTTTAAAGAGGTTAGCGGGAGAGTCGGATCGATATGGGCTTATGCACAATTGGGAATGTTGTTACAGTGGTCAATAGTTGGATTGTTCGGCCTTTTTGTCCTTAAATTGATCTGGCCGGATCTGAACTCAGCATTCGGACTGATGTTGCCGACCGGCTTTTATGGCGGACACGGTACAGCTGCGGCAGTAGGATCCGCCTTTGAGGGTCTGGGATGGGACGAAGCCAGGAGTCTGGGAATGACAACGGCAACCGTGGGAGTGGTTATGGCAATTATATTCGGGCTTATATTTGTCAAGATGGCAGCAAAGAAAAATGAGACTTTATTCATTAAAGATTTTTCAGAGTTGCCTAATGATCTGAGAACCGGACTTACCCCAAAGGAGAAGAGGGAGCCTGCAGGAATGAGTACAACTTCATCAATATCTATAGATTCATTAGCCTTTCATCTTGCTTTGGTTTTCTTTACAGCCTTTATTGGATATCTGCTGAGTCAGGGTGTGAAGTCGGTTTACCCCAAGCTGGAACTTCCGGTCTTTTCCTGCGCATTTATAATAGGGCTGATTTTGAAAAAAATCTTTGACAAGTATAATGTATCTGACTATATATGTCCGGTTCAGACCACCAGACTGAGTGGAACCTTTACAGATCTTTTGGTGGCTTTCGGAGTTGCATCTATACAACTGAGTATTGTGGTTAAATATGCTCTACCATTAATAATTCTGATTATTTTCGGAGTATTTACAGTCTGGGTAATCACTTTTTATCTGGGGAAAAGACTTCTCAAGGACTCCTGGTTTGAAAGATCAATCTTTGCCTGGGGATGGTGGACAGGAACAATGGCTATGGGAATTGCCCTGTTAAGGATAGTTGATCCAAAGATGGAGAGTAAAGCTCTGGATGATTATGCTCTCGCATATCTTCCGATTGCTCCTATCGAAATTTTGGTGATTACTTTTGCCCCAATCTTGTTTGTAAACGGACTGGGATTTTGGTTTTTGATTACACTATTTATTTTGGCAGTTTTGATATTGTTACTGGCAAAAAAAATGAAGTGGCTTCATAAAGTTTAATATAGATTGAAAAACAGATGAGAAAAATAGTCAGAACTCTTGCCAGATATTCAGTTATCTCTGCAGCCTTGTTATTTCCCGCGGTGTTGGTAAGCCAGAATCACACGGATGCGGAGCTTATAAAAAAAGCAAATTCCATACATAAAAGAGTATTAACAATAGATACCCATAACGATACTGCACTTCGGATTAACAATCCCAATACTGCCACCCGGGTAACTACCGGGCAGGTTACATTCCCACTTATGAAAGAGGGAGGGCTTGACGCATCTCTGTTTGCAATATATATAGGTCAGGGTGAAAGAGATAGTGTCTCATTGATAAAGGCAACAGAGTACGTTAAAGAGCAGCTTTCAAAATTTCGCTCTTATGTAGAGAGTTACCCTACTGTTTCAATTGCTTACAACAGCGAAGATCTTTTAAGAAATAAAAAAGAGGGAATTACATCTGTAGTGCTTGCAATTGAAAACGGGTATGCCATTGCAAAGGATATTTCAAACCTTGAGATGTTCCGGGATATGGGGGTAAGGGCAATAACACTCTGTCACAACCTGAATAATGAAATTTGTGACGCTTCTATGGATAATCAATCAGAACATAATGGACTCTCTGCTTTTGGAATAGAGGTTGTTAAGGAGATGAACCGTCTTGGTATTATAATAGATCTCTCTCACGCATCTACAAAAACTCTCTTTGATGTTCTTAAAGTGAGCAAAAATCCCGTTATGGCTAGCCACTCGGGAGTCTTTTCCATAAAGAATCACAATAGAAATCTCAAGGATAACGAGATGAGGGCAATTGCAGATGCAGGGGGACTCATTCAGATAGCCACCGGTCGTTTTTTTCTCTCCGAACTTCCCAAAGACTCTGTTAATGTCAGCCACATCGCAGACCATATAGATTATGCCAAAAAAATTGTTGGGATAGATCATATAGGTATCGGTACAGATTTCGACGGAGGTGGAGGAGTTGTTGGGCTGGAAAATGCCTCAAAAATGAAAAACCTCACAATTGAGCTTCTAAGAAGAGGTTACTCCGAAAGTGAGCTTGAGAAGTTCTGGGGTGCTAATTTTCTGCGATTTCTAAAAATGCAGAAATTGTAAATATTTTTCAACATCCTTTTGCACATTTAAATTTTTTGGTATATTTGCATCCCGCCAAATATGCACTCAATATGGCTATTTCGCAGGGAATAAGGGGTTTAACCCCAAAATTTTTTTGACCAAAGCACACAAAAATATTTACTGTTATCGTTAAACTGTAAAAAAAGCAATGTTACAACCAAAAAAAACCAAGTTCAGAAGGCAACAGAAAGGCCGTATGAAAGGGATCGCACAGAGGGGAAATCAGCTCTCATTTGGATCTTTCGGGATTAAGACAACAGCGGCTTGCTGGTTAACCGGCCAGCAGATTGAAGCTGCTCGTCAGGCCGTAGTTAGGTATATGAAGCGTGAGGGTCAGATCTGGATTCGCGTATTCCCCGACAAACCATTTACCAAGAAGCCTGCAGAGGTTCGTATGGGTAAAGGTAAAGGAGCTCCGGAGGGGTTTGTATGTCCAATCACACCGGGTCGTATGATAATTGAAGCAGAGGGGGTTCCGTTGGAGATTGCCAAAGAGGCACTTCGTCTGGCAGCTCAGAAACTGCCGGTAGTTACAAAATTTGTAGTTCGCAGAGATTACCAGGAATAATTTAATGAAGAAATAATAAGATGAAAGCAACCGAAATTCGCGAATTATCTATAACTGATCTAAAGGAACGCATCGAAACCGAGAAGGCAAACCTCTCTCGACTTAAGATGAACCATGCAATTTCTCCGTTAGATGATTTATCTCAAATAAACAAGGCAAAAACAAATATTGCCAGAATGCTCACCATATTGGGCGAAATGGAAATTAAGAAGGACAAATAGAAGTCATGGAAAGAAATCTTCGTAAAGAAAGAATAGGAATGGTGGTAAGTAACAAGATGGAAAAATCTGTTGTTGTTGCTGTTAAAAGAAAAGTTAAACACCCTATTTACGGAAAATTCGTAAATAAAACCACTAAGTTTGTAGCTCATGACGAGAAGAACGAGTGCAGCGAAGGAGATAAGGTGCGCATTATGGAGACTCGCCCTTTGAGTAAGACTAAACGCTGGAGACTAGTAGAAATTGTAGAAAAAGTTAAATAGCCATGATACAACAAGAATCGAGATTATTGGTGGCAGACAACAGCGGTGCAAAGGAGGTTCTTTGTATACGTGTATTGGGGGGAACCCGCCGCCGTTATGCCGGAGTTGGCGACAAAATTGTTGTTACCGTAAAAAGTGCTATTCCCGGTGGAGACACAAAAAAGGGAACAGTTTCCAAAGCGGTAATCGTACGTACTAAAAAGGAGATCCGTCGTGCAGATGGTTCATATATCCGTTTTGATGACAATGCTTGTGTGTTGTTAAACAGTCAGGGTGAGGTCCGCGGAACACGTATCTTCGGCCCTGTAGCCAGAGAGTTGAGAGACAACTATATGAAGATTGTATCTTTAGCACCTGAGGTGTTATAATAATTTAAGAAGATATGAATAAGAAATTACATATTAAAAAGGGCGATACAGTTTATGTAAATGCCGGAGACGATCGGGGCAAAACCGGTAAAGTTCTCGAGGTCGTTACAGAGAAAAATCGCGCCATAGTTGAGGGAATCAACATGGTAAGCAAGCATACCAAGCCTAATGCTAAACATCCTCAGGGTGGTATTATCAAACAGGAGGCTCCGATTCATATTTCAAACCTTCAGGTGATAGATCCTGTTAAGGGAGGCCCTACAAAGATCGGACGTCGTTTGAATGACAAAGAAAAATTAGTTCGTTACGCGAAAAAATCTGGAGAGGAGATTAAATAATGGCAAATACTAAAGATGGAGCTGCAAAAAAACCAGCTGCAAAGACTCAGACAACAAAGGTCGAAAAACCTTCAAAAGCTGCTAAAGTAGAGGGAGCTCAGGTTGTGGTTAAAGGCTACATTCCAAACCTTCAGAAAAAATATAAGGAGGAGATTGTACCAAAACTCCAGAAAGATTTCGGATACACCTCAGTGATGCAGGTTCCAAAATTGGAGAAAATTGTAATCAATCAGGGTATCGGAGCCGCTACAGGTGACAAGAAACTGGTAGATGTAGCTCAGCAGGAGCTTACAATCATTACAGGACAAAAAGCTGTTCAGACATTTTCAAAAAAGGATATCTCCAACTTCAAGTTGAGAAAAGGTATGCCTATAGGTGTTAAGACAACTCTTCGTGCTGCAAAGATGTATGAATTTCTTGAGAGGCTTATAGCTGTATCACTCCCTCGTATCAGAGATTTCAAGGGAATTAGCGAAAAATTCGACGGAAGGGGTAACTATACTTTGGGTATAAAAGAGCAAATTATATTCCCGGAGATTGATATCGACAAAATCACCAAGATGCTTGGTATTGAGATGACCTTCGTTACAACGGCTAAAAAAGACGAAGAGGCTTTTGCTCTGCTTCGTGAATTTGGACTGCCTTTCAAAAACATCAAGAAATAATCTTAACTTAAGAGACAGATAATGGCAAAAGAATCAATGAAGGCACGCGAAAGAAAACGCGCTAAACTATGTGCCAAATACGCAGAAAAACGCAAAGCTCTTAAAGAGGCAGGAGATTATGCTGCTTTGGATTTACTTCCAAAGAATGCAAGCCCTGTTCGTCTTCACAACCGTTGCTCAATAACAGGTCGTCCAAAGGGTTATATGCGTGTTTTCGGCATCAGCCGTATACAGTTTCGTGAAATGGCCAGCAAGGGACTTATCCCGGGCATTCGCAAAGCTAGTTGGTAGAAAAACCGTGGCGCGAGCTACGTATATATATTATTAATTACCAGTTGGATATCGGGCACTCATAATGAGTGTCGCATAAACTAAAAACAAAACAATAATGACTGATCCAATTTCAGACTTTTTAACAAGAGTTCGCAATGCGTCTCTTGCAGGGCACAAAATTGTGGAGATCCCTGCGTCAAAAATGAAGCTTGAATTGACCCGTATTCTTCACGAAAAGGGTTACATTATAAGCTATAAGTTTGTTGAAGGGAAACCTTTCGGCACAATTAAGATTGCTCTTAAATATCATCCTGAGACTAAAAAGTCTGCAATCAAGAAGATAGTAAGAGTCAGCAGACCCGGTTTAAGGCAGTACGCCGGCGTAGAAGATATGCCAAGAGTACTCAATGGCCTTGGAATTGCCGTTATATCAAGCTCAAAAGGGCTAATAACAGACAAAGAGGCAAAAGAGTATAATGTAGGCGGAGAGGTTGTCTGCTATGTATATTAATGAATAATATTTAATAAAGTACAAATAATGTCACGAATAGGAAAATTACCTGTAAACCTTCCGGCCGGAGTCACGCTTAGCGTTGGTTCCGACAATGTGGTTAAGGTTAAAGGCCCGCTCGGAGAACTTTCGCAAAAGGTGGATGCCGATATAAAAGTTACCGTAGAGGGAAATGTGGTTCACGTTTCAAGACCGACAGATCAGCCAAGACATCGCTCTATGCACGGTCTATATCGCTCACTCATTCAGAATATGGTTACCGGAGTACATACCGGATACACCATCAGACAAGAGTTTGTGGGTGTTGGTTACCGCGTTGAAGCTAAGGAGCAGATACTCGAAATGAGTCTTGGATACTCACACGATATCCACGTAATGCTGCCAAAGGAGATTAAAGCAACTACAGAGGCTGTAAAGAAGGGGCAGGCGCCAATTCTTTCACTTTTCAGCCACGACAAGCAACTGCTTGGAATGGTTGCGGCAAAACTGCGCTCTCTGCGCAAGCCTGAACCATATAAAGGTAAAGGTATTAAGTTTGTAGGTGAACAACTTCGTCGCAAAGCCGGAAAGTCGGCCAGCGCTAAATAACAAGTGGAGGATTTATGGCTTTAAGTAAAATAGAAAGAAGAGACAGGATACGGATGCGCATTCGTAAAGTGGTTAACGGTACAGCCGATCAACCTAGAATGTGTGTATTCAGGAGCAATAAACAGATTTATGTTCAGCTCATCAATGATATCGACGCGGTTACTCTCGCATCTGCAAGCTCTATGGATAAGGAGATTGTATCTGAGTGCAAGGGAAAACCGGGTATCGAAGTAGCGAAAATGGTAGGTAAATTGGCGGCGAAACGCGCAATAGAGAAGGGTATCTCACAGGTATCATTCGACCGCGGAGGCTACCTCTATCACGGAAGAGTTAAAAGTTTAGCAGATGCCGCCCGTGAAGGTGGTCTTAAATTCTAAGATATTGAGTATGACAAATACAAACGTAAAAAAAGTTAAGACTACCGATCTAGAGCTAAAAGACAGATTGGTTGCGATTAAAAGAGTTACCAAAGTAACTAAAGGGGGACGCCACTTCAGTTTTGCAGCCATCGTGGTTGTGGGAGACGAAAAAGGTGTTGTCGGTTACGGTCTTGGTAAAGCCAATGAAGTAACAACTGCTATCTCAAAAGGGATAGAGGATGCAAAGAAAAATCTAGTTAAGATTCCACTTAGCAAACAGACTATACCTCACGAGCAAACGGCCAAATTTGGCGGTGCAAGAGTATTTATGAAACCGGCTGCTGCAGGAACAGGAGTGAAGGCAGGGGGTGCGATGCGCGCAGTGTTTGAGTCAGTTGGAATACACGATGTTCTGGCAAAATCTAAAGGATCTTCAAATCCTCACAACCTTGTAAAGGCAACTGTCGCTGCCCTTCTTGAGATGCGTGATGCATATACCGTTGCTGGTTTGCGTGGTATACCAATGAACAGAGTTTTTAACGGTTAAGGAGGAAATTGAAATGTCTAAAGTAAAAGTTACACAGGTTAAAAGTAAAAACAGTGCTACTAAGAAGCAGGAGGCAACCTTACTTACTCTCGGTATCCGTAGAATACACCAGTCAGTGGAGATTGAGATGAATCCTGTTTACAAGGGAATGGTAGATAAGGTTTTGCACCTTGTTAAAGTTGAAGTAATTAACTAATAGGAGATTTTATAAATGAAATTACATAATCTTACACCTTCGACAGGATCCTTGGGAAGAGAAAAAAGGATCGGACGCGGCGAGGGGTCGGGTCACGGCGGGACATCTACCCGCGGTCATAAAGGTGCTCAGTCAAGATCGGGATACTCTCGTAAAAAAGGATTCGAAGGGGGGCAGATGCCTCTACAGAGACGCCTTCCAAAATTTGGATTCAACAACATAAACAGAGTTGAATTTAAGGCGGTTAACCTCTCTACTCTTCAAACCCTTGCAGAGAAGATGGAGGTAAGCACACTAACTATTGATACACTTATAGATGCAGGTCTTGTATCCAAAAATCACAAGGTTAAAGTCCTTGGAAACGGAACATTGACCATTAAACTGGATATATCGGCTCACGCATTTTCAAAAACTGCAGTAGCCCAGATTGAAGCTCAACAAGGAACAGCTACAATAATCTAGACTATACAATGAAAAAACTGATCGATACAATTAAAAATATCTTCAAGATTGAGGAGCTGCGCAAAAGGATAGTCTATACTCTTCTTTTGCTGCTTGTCTATCGCTTGGGAAGTTATGTGGTTTTACCGGGTATAGATCCTACTCAACTTGCGAACCTTCAGTCACAGGCATCTTCTGGTCTGTTGGGGCTGCTAAATATGTTTTCGGGAGGAGCTTTCGGTAACGCCTCTATATTTGCCCTTGGTGTGATGCCTTATATATCGGCATCTATCGTAATTCAGCTTTTAGGAATTATGATACCATACTTCCAGAGAATGCAGAGAGAGGGGGAGAGCGGAAGAAGAAAAATGAATCAGTGGACACGCTATCTGACAATTGCAATACTTGCACTACAGGGTCCTGCCTATATGGCAAATCTGCACGTACAGCTACCGGAGAGCGCGTTTTTATTTGATAGTTTCACATTTAATGTTTTTGCCACTGTTGTTCTCATTGGCGGAACTATGTTCATAATGTGGTTAGGAGAGAGAATTACCGATCGCGGCTTAGGTAATGGTATTTCCCTCATAATCATGGTCGGTATCGTTGCTCGTATGCCTTTTGCCCTTTTAGCCGAGGGTGGAGCCAGAATCAATCAGACAGCAGGCGGTGGTATCCTTATGCTCATAGTTGAACTTATTGTACTGTTCTTTGTGTTCGTTGCTACAATAGCACTTGTTCAGGGGACTCGTAAGATTCCGGTACAGTATGCCAAAAGAATCGTTGGTAACAAACAGTATGGCGGGGTTCGTCAGTACATACCTCTAAAGATAAATGCGGCAGGAGTTATGCCAATTATCTTTGCTCAGGCTTTGATGATGTTCCCTCTCATTTTTTCAGGTTTTGACGCTACCCGCGGAATTGCTGCTGCTCTTACCAACCCTATGGGAGTTTGGTACAATCTTATTTTCGGCCTGATGGTTATGGCTTTCACTTACTTCTACACGGCAGTAACTGTGAACCCGACTATGATGGCAGATGATATGAAGAAGAATGGCGGTTTTATCCCCGGAATAAAACCTGGCAAGAAGACCGCAGAGTATTTGGATGCAATTATGTCTCGTATTACACTTCCGGGTTCGATATTTCTCGCACTCGTAGCTATAATGCCGGCTTTTGCTTCAATGCTGGGAGTTAACAACCAGTTTGCTCAGTTTTACGGAGGAACCTCGTTATTGATTCTTGTAGGTGTGGTTTTGGATACGTTACAGCAGATAGAGAGTCATTTGCTGATGCGTCACTACGATGGCCTTATGAAGACAGGACGTCTTAAAGGTCGTTCGGCGATGTAATTGAATCTCAAGTTCTTTGAAAGATGATAAGATTAAAAACCGAGGAAGAGATTGAGTTGTTAAGAGAGAATGCTCTCTTAGTTTCAAAAACTCTTGCGGAGGTAGGAAGGCACATTGTTCCGGGTGTAACAACGCTCGAACTCAATAGAATCGCCGAAACTTACATCCGGGATAATGGCGCAGAGCCGGCATTCCTTGGTTACGGGGGATTTCCCTATACACTTTGTATATCTGTAAACGATGTTATAGTCCACGGATTTGCATCGGATTACCGTCTGGTTGAAGGAGATATTATCTCCGTAGACTGCGGCACAATCTACAAAGGGTTTTACGGAGATTCCGCCTACACCTTCCCGGTGGGGAATATTTCGGAAGAGAGTAAGAAGCTTCTGCGTGTAACTAAAGAGTCTCTTTACCTTGGTATTGAGAAAGCAGTTAACGGAAACAGAATCGGAGATATCTCTTTTGCAATACAACAACATTGTGAGAAAAACGGATTTTCCGTTGTGAGAGAGATGGTCGGGCACGGTATAGGTAAGAAACTTCACGAGGCACCGGAGGTTCCGAATTTCGGAAGCAGAGGTCAGGGTAAAAAGCTTCAGGAGGGTATGGTAATTTGTATTGAACCTATGGTTAACGCCGGGGAGAGATCGGTCCATATGCACAAAGATGGCTGGACATTGAGCACTGCAGACAAAAAAAATTCGGCACACTACGAACTTACGGTAGCAATAACGAAGGGTAAACCGAGGGTCTTATCTACATTTGAGTACATTGAGAATAATAATATTTAAATTATAAGGATTATTTCGGATGGCAAAACAAGCTGCTATTGAGAAAGAGGGAACAATAATTGAAGCCCTGTCAAACGCGATGTTTCGCGTAGAGCTGGATAACGGGCACGTAATAATCGCCCATATCTCCGGAAAGATGAGAATGCACTATATTCGTATTTTACCGGGAGATAGAGTGAGAGTTGAGATGTCACCTTATGATTTAACAAAAGGAAGAATTTCTTTCAGATACAAATAAAATTTAGATAATATGAAAGTTAAAGCATCCATTAAGAAGCGCAGCGAAGATTGTAAGATAGTAAAGCGTAAAGGACGCCTTTATGTGATCTGCAAAAAAACCCCTAAGTTCAAAATGCGTCAGGGATAATTTTTAATTGTAAACATTAAAGAGAAAAGATAAATTATGGCACGTATAGCCGGAGTTGATTTACCAAAAAACAAACGAGGAGAGATAGGTTTAACCTATATCTACGGGATCGGAAGCAGTTCTGCCCAGAAAATCCTTGCCAAAAACGGCATCGATTTCAATACAAAAGTAAAGGACTGGAATGACGATCAGATTGCTGCAATAAGGGGAACCATTGCGGAGGAGTACAAAATTGAGGGTGAGCTACGCTCTTCAGTTCAGACGAACATTAAACGACTGATGGATATTGGTTGTTACAGGGGTATTCGTCACCGTCTTGGGCTTCCTGTTCGCGGTCAGTCCACAAAAAACAATGCCCGTACACGTAAGGGTAAGAAGAAAACTGTAGCTAACAAGAAGAAAGCAACTAAATAGAACCTAGATCATGGCAAGAAAGACAGGAACAACAAATAAGAAAAAAATTGTAAAGGTTGATGCGTTAGGTCAGGCACACATTTCATCTACCTTCAACAACATTATTGTATCCCTTACAAACAGCACAGGCCAGGTTATAAGTTGGTCATCTGCAGGTAAAATGGGATTCAGAGGTTCAAAGAAGAACACTCCTTACGCAGCTCAGACAGCTGCAGAAGATTGTGCCAAGGTGGCTTATGATTTAGGTCTTCGCAAGGTTAAGGTCTATGTTAAGGGGCCGGGTGCCGGACGTGAGTCTGCTATTCGTACTATTCACGGAGCAGGTATTGAAGTAACCGAAATTATTGACGTTACTCCACTTCCTCATAATGGATGCCGTCCTAAAGGACGCCGCAGAGTTTAACCTTTTTAAAATCATAATAAACGTTTTAACATGGCAAGATATACAGGGCCTACCACAAAAATCGCCCGCAAATTTGGAGAACCAATATTTGGTCCGGATAAAAGTTACGAGAAGAAGAACTACCCTCCGGGACAGCACGGACTGGCTAAGAAGCGTAAGAAAACTTCGGAGTACGGAATCCAGCTTAAAGAGAAACAGAAGGTTAAATATACCTATGGACTTCTTGAGAGACAGTTCAGAAATCTATACGATAAAGCATCCAGAATGAAAGGCCGTAAAGGTGAAAACCTTATTTTACTGCTTGAATCAAGGATTGACAATCTGGTGTTTCGTATGGGTATTGCACCTAGCCGTGCTGCCGCAAGACAGCTGGTTATTCACCGTCATATCGTTTTAAACGGTGAGATGTGCAGTATTCCTTCCACCATAGTAAAGCCTGGTGACATAGTATCTGTACGCGAAAGATCAAAAAGTCTGGAGGTTATTCAAAACAACATCTCTCGTGGTGCCGCCAGACACTCTTGGATTGAGTGGGATGGTACATCGCTCTCAGGTAAATATTTAAATATGCCTCTAAGGAGCGAAGTTCCGGAGACTATAAACGAGCAGTTAATTGTTGAGTTATACTCTAAATAATAAAAAAATGGCAATTTTAGCATTTCAAAAACCCGATAAGGTAATAATGCTTGACGCTACCGAAACTTTCGGTCGCTTTGAGTTTCGTCCACTGGAGCCGGGATACGGTATAACAGTAGGAAACGCTTTGCGCCGTATTCTGCTGTCGTCTCTTGAGGGTCATGCTATCACCGCTGTAAGGTTTCAGGGAGTAGATCACGAATTTGCAACTATACCCGGAGTTATCGAAACAGTAGTTGATATCATATTGAATCTCAAGCAAGTTCGTTTTAAACGAATGGTAGAGGGAGAGGATTCAGAGATTGTAAACATTACGGTTAGCGGAAAACAGCAGTTTACTGCAGAAGATATTTCTAAACAACTCTCTTCTTTCAAGGTTCTCAACCCGGATCTTCATATATGTTCTATGGAGCCGTCGGTTACTCTCTCAATTGAATTCAGAATCGGAAAGGGTAGAGGATATGTACCTGCAGAGGAAAATCGTGTTGAAGATGCGCCATTTGGACTAATTCCAATTGACTCCATCTTTACACCTATCAAGAATGTAAAGTTCTCTGTAGAAAACTGGCGTGTTGAGCAGAAGACAGACTACGAGAAGTTAAATTTAGAGATAACTACAGATGGTTCGATTCACCCTAAAGATGCGCTTAAAGAGGCAGCCAAAATTCTGATCCATCACTTTATGCTATTCTCAGATGAGAAGATAACTTTGGAGACACCAATAGAGGTTGTAAGTAATGAGCTGGATGAGGAGTCACTCCGTATGCGCCATCTTCTTATGACTAAACTGGCCGATATGGAGCTATCCGTAAGAGCGTTGAACTGCCTTAAAGCTGCAGATATCGATACTCTGGCCGACCTGGTCTCTTTACAAAGGACAGAGCTTATGAAGTTCAGGAATTTTGGAAAGAAATCTCTTTCGGAGATCGACAACCTCGTTGAGCGTTACAGACTCAACTTTGGTATGGATGTAACAAAGTATAATATTGAAAAGAAAGTATTGAAAAATGAGGCATAATAAAAACTTTAATCACTTAGGCCGTAAGAGCGGACACCGTAAAGCGATGTTGGCAAATATGGCGTCGTCTCTTATTGAACACAAAAGAATCGAGACAACTCTGGCTAAAGCTAAAGCGCTGAGAGTATACGTAGAGCCTTTGATTACCAAATCTAAAGACGATACGACACACTCTCGTCGTACAGTTTTTGCATATCTTAAGCAAAAAGAGGCAGTAACTGAGCTTTTCCGCGTAGTAGCGCCAAAGATTGCAGATCGTCCGGGTGGATACACCAGAGTTCTTAAAATCGGATTCCGTAAAGGAGATGCAGCCGAAATGGCAATTATAGAGCTTGTAGACTTTAACGAAGCAGCTTTGGCATCAACTGCCAAGCCGGAGGTTAAAAAGAGCACTACACGTCGCGGTCGCACCAAGAAAGATGCTGCAGAGACAGTAGCACCGGTGCCAGCTAAGAAGGAGACAAAAAAAGCTCCAAAAGCAGCAAAAACCGAAGAGGTTGCTAAACAGGTTGAAGAGCCTGTAGTAGAATCACCGGCTATAGAGGCAACTGAAGAGCAAACAGAGCCAAAAGAGTAATTTCATTCTATATGAAAAGGGCCGGTTAATAAGCGATTATTAACCGGCTTTTTACTTTTGGTATATAAAACAAAAATTTTATACTATTTTCGTTTGGGGGTAATCCTAATTTAGTTGTACTTATATTGTAGATAAACTGTAAATGTAAATATATGAAAATAGAAAATCTGAAAAGTTTGGTTGGAAATACACCTCTGCTTGAAATAAGATTCTTGTATAAAGGGGAAGAGAGAGTCATCTATGCCAAGTCGGAGAACATTAATATGACCGGCAGTATTAAAGATAGGATGGCCTATGCCATTTTAAAGAAATCTTATCAAACAGGGGCTATTACGCCGGGAGCAACTATCATTGAGGCCACCAGTGGAAATACAGGAATCTCATTTTGTGCGATGGGAAGAGCTTTAGGCCATCCGGTAGTAATATTTATGCCAAACTGGTTAAGTGTTGAGAGATACGCTCTAATCCAGAGTCTGGGTGCCAAAATCAATCTGGTTACAAAGGAGGAGGGTGGTTTTCTTGGAAGTATAAGAATGTCCGAAGAGCTTGCTGCCAAAACCGAAAACTCTTTTCTACCCAGGCAGTTCTCAAATGAATACAACTCACAGGCCCATTTTGAGACCACAGGACCGGAGATATGGAGCCAGTTAAGGTTCAGGAATATAATGCCAGATGCATTTGTTGCCGGTGTAGGCACAGGGGGAACAATTATGGGTACGGGAAGATATCTTAAAATGATGAATCCAAAAATCAGGCTGCACGCCCTTGAGCCGGCCAACTCTCCCACACTTACGACCGGACATAAGGTTGGAAGCCACAGGATACAGGGAATATCAGACGAGTTTATTCCGGAGATTGTCAAACTTAACGAGCTTAACGAGATAATTCAGGTTGATGATGGTGATGCAATTATTATGGCTCAGAAGTTATCTTCGGAGCTGGGCCTTGCAGTAGGGATATCTTCCGGTGCAAATTTCATCGGAGCATTAATCGCTCAGAATATGTTGTCTTCAAACGCAAATGTTGTTACCATTTTTTCTGACGACAACAAAAAGTACCTCAGTACAGATCTTATGAGACAAGAGCCTGTCAAAGATCACTTCTACTCAAAAGATATAGAGCTTACAGGATTTAAGGCAATAAAAAGGGTCTGTATTACCTGCTGTGACCCTGTAGAGTGTACAGGCGGCAATGATCCGGCATCATTTGAGATGGGCAAACTCCCTAAATGTGTAAGGAGGTAATAGTATGGCTATTACTATGCAATGAGCATACCCACCATTGCAGCTGACATAAGTGCGACTAACGTGGCACCGAGCAGAGAGCGGAACCCGAATGCAGATAAAACAGGTTTTTGGTTATTTGCCATACCGCCTACCCCTCCTATCAGAATCCCGATTGAAGCAAAGTTGGCGAACCCGCATAATACATAGGTAGCCATTATTATTGATTTGGTAGATACAAATGCTCCTGTACGAATCATCTCAGCCAAACTCTGGTAGCCGATAAACTCTGTCATAATAAGCTTCTCTCCAAGCAGTCGTCCAACCAGGTCAAGATCTGAGCCGGATACCCCTGTAAGCCATATAATGGGGGCGAAAAGATATGCCAAAAGGAATTGAAGTGAGAGCCCCTCGTATCTTCCGTTAGTAAAATCTGCAATCACCGGGTTTAATGAGACAAGCTCTCCGGCTTTTAGAAAAATGGTATTAAAGCCTGCAATAAGGGCGTAAAACACCAAAAGCATTGCACCTACATTTGCGGCAAGTTTAAGGCCCTCTGTTGTGCCGTTAGAGATAGCATCCAGTACATTCTTGCCAATCTTCTCCTTTGGAACCTCTACACTATTATCTATCTCCTCTGTTTGAGGTTTAAGTATTTTTGCAATGGCTATTGCACCCGGCGCAGCCATTATTGAGGCAGATAAAAGGTGCTTTGCAAACTCCAGCTCCATAACTTTATCTCCGGCACCGAGCATCCCAATATATGCAGCCAATACTCCTCCGGCCATAGTGGCCATACCTGCTGTCATAATGAGCATAATCTCACTCTTGGTCATTTTGGGGATATACTCCTTCACCATAAGTGGTGCCTCTGTCTGCCCCAGGAATATGTTACCGGCTGTTGAGAGAGACTCCGCTCCGGTGAGTTTGAGTGTTTTTGAAAGCAGCCAGGCCATTGCCCATACAACTCTCTGAAGAATACCCAGATAGAAAAAAAGACTGGTTAATGCAGAGAAGAAAATGATGGTAGGAAGAATCTGGAGAACGAATATGAATCCGAAACTGTTAATATTCATTAATGAGCCGAAAAGGAAGGTGGAACCGGCCTTTGTCCAGTCCAGAACGGCTACAAATATCCCTCCCAGAAATTCAAAAATTGATTGTACCGCAGGAAATGCTATAACCGATATTGCGATTACAAATTGCATAGAGAGAGCAAACCCGACGGTTTTCCAGTTTACCTTTTTTCGGTCAAGACTAAAAATCCACGCGATGAAGATAAGGGAGGCCATCCCGAAGACTCCTCTTATAATGGACCAGATGTTGAAGGTAAGCTCTTTTTTTGCAAGAATATCTTTGTATGGATTAACTGCAACGGCGGGTACTTCGGTAGCCTCCTGTTGGGCAGCCACCTGTTGTTTAACCTCTGTTGATGTTCCGGTATTGTTGCTCTCCTGTGCCGTAATATGCGATATCGCAAAGAGAGAAATTATAAATACTAAAATGAGTTTTTTCACCTGTTTAAATTTTTGAATTTGCAATGAGAAGCAAATATAGCTATTATATTATTATCTTTGAGGGTTGTTTATAAAAGAATATGAGATTTGAAAAGATAGCGCAAGACCCACTCTCATCTGCACGGTGCGGACTATTTTATACAGATCACGGAGTTGTTGAGACTCCCATTTTTATGCCCGTTGGTACAGTGGGATCCGTAAAAGCAGTTTACCACAGAGATTTAAAAGATGACATTAAAGCTCAGATTATTTTAGGCAATACATACCATCTTTACCTCCGTCCCGGGCTGGAAATTATTGCCGGAGCCGGAGGACTCCATAAGTTCATTTCGTGGGACAGACCCATTCTTACAGATAGTGGCGGATATCAGGTATTCTCACTTGCAGAGAACCGTAAACTTACCGCGGAGGGGTGTATGTTTCGTTCTCACATAGACGGCTCAAAACACTTTTTCTCTCCTGAAGGAGTTGTGGATATTCAGCGGATAATAGGTGCAGATATTATTATGGCTCTGGATGAGTGCCCTCCGGGCAATTCAGACCACGCTTACGCAAAAAAGTCCCTCAAACTGACCCAGCAGTGGTTGGAGAGGGGAGTTACCCATTTTGACAACACTGAGCCTCTTTACGGTCACTCTCAAACTTTTTTTCCGATTATTCAGGGATGTGTATACCCGGACCTCAGAGCAGAGGCTGCAGAGCACGCAGTAGCGCTCAACAGGGAGGGGTATGCTATAGGAGGGCTATCTGTAGGAGAGCCAGCCGAGGTTATGTATCAGATATTGGAGGTGCTACAGCCGCTGCTACCGGAAGACAAGCCAAGATACCTTATGGGAGTAGGAACTCCGGCAAATATTCTGGAGGCGATTGATAGAGGAGTTGATATGTTCGATTGTGTGATGCCTACCCGAAACGCCAGAAACGGAATGCTCTTTACATCCCGCGGGATGATTAACATAAGAAACAAGAAGTGGGCAGATGACTACTCACCGATAGATGAAAATGGCACTTCATTTGTAGATGTTGCATATTCAAAGGCGTACCTGCGTCACCTCTTTGTCTCGGGAGAGATTTTAGGTGCTCAGATTGCCAGTGAACACAACCTGGCCTTTTATCTGAAGCTGGTCAAAGATGCTCGTGAGCAAATAAGAAGAGGCACTTTCCGGGAGTGGAAAAACTCTTATGTAAAACATTTGGAAACTAAACTATAGAGATGATCTCCAGGTTCAATATAATTGACAAATATATAATAAAGAAGTTTATCGGAACATACTTCTTTGCTATTCTGATATTTATCGGGATTGTTATTATTTTTGACGTAAGCGAGAAGATAGATAATTTCGTAGAGAAGGGGGCCTCGCTACAGGCAATAGTGGTTCAATATTACGGCAATTTTATCCCCTATTTTATGAATATGTTTAGCCCTCTGTTCATATTCATAGCCGTTATCTTTTTTACCTCAAAGTTGGCCTCTCACAGCGAAATTGTTGCTATACTGGCAGGAGGAATAAGTTTTAAGAGGATGCTCTACCCATATTTTATCTCTGCTTTGGGTATTGCCATATTCAGCCTGGTTTTGAACCTTTTTGTAATCCCTCCGGCAAACAGAGTACGCCTGGATTTTACCGACAAATACATTAAGGATAAATTTGTAAACACAAACAGAGACATTCATCTGCAGCTCTCTCCGGGAAACTATGTCTATATGGAGACCTTTAACAGTTGGAGCAATATTGCCTCAAAATTTACGCTTGAGACTATAGAGGGACACAAGATTGTGTCAAAACTAACAGCAGAAACAGCCATATGGGATACAACATTTGGTGGGTGGAAACTCTACAAATACTATATTAGAGATAACAGCTCTGCAATTCAAAAGATAACACAAGGAGAGACACTGGATACGGTTATCAATCTTACAGTTAATGATCTTAACCGGAGAGATAATATTGTTGAGTCCTATAACTACACCGAGCTTAACGATCTTATTCGAACACAGAAGATGAGAGGAGACAAAAGAGTTATTTATTCACAGATTGAGAAACACACCAGGTTTGCACTGCCTTTCTCTGCCTTTATCCTCACACTCATCGGTGTTTCACTATCTGCCAGAAAGAGAAAGGGGGGTATAGGTATAAATATGGGAATAGGACTGATGTTAAGTTTCTCCTATATCCTGTTTTTGAGGTTTAGTCAGATGTTTGTCCACGTAGGAGCACTACCTGTATTTGTTGCAATATGGGTTCCAAATATGCTGTATGCAATTATAGCTCTATTTTTATACAGAATTGCACCAAAATAGCTCTTTTAAGACTATTCCGGTGCAATCAATATAAACTCTGTTATTCCTATCTATTTATCTTAGCCGAGATTGCTTTTAGCATATCATCCACCATCAACTCCAGATCCCAGGTTGGATTCCAACCCCACTCTTTTCTGGCACACGAGTCATCCATTGAGTCCGGCCAGGATGCGGATATCTTATCCTTTACCGGGTCTACCTCATATATGAATGTTGCAGATGGTATCCTTGACTTAATGGCAGCAAAAAGCTCTTTTGGAGAGAAACTCATTGCAGTCACATTAAAACTGTTACGGTGAACGAGGTTCGCAGGGTCACAATCCATAAGTTGCGTGCAGGCGTTGAGAGCATCTGGCATATAGAGCATATCCATAAATGTATTCTCCGGAATTGGACAGGTGTAGTGTCCGGTTTTGAGAATCTCATAAAAGACCTCAACGGCATAATCTGTGGTTCCACCACCAGGAAGAGCTCCGTTGGAGATTATTCCTGGGAACCTTACACTGCGGGCATCAACTCCGAAACGGGTATAGTAGTAATCGCTCAACAACTCTCCTGCGACTTTACATACACCGTATATGGTGTTTGGCCTCATCACAGTATCCTGAGGTGTGTTTATATGCGGGGTGGAGTGTCCGAACGCCCCGATTGAGCTTGGAGTGAACACCGAGCAGTTGAACTCTCTTGCAAGCTCGAGAGAGTTTAGCAGAGCACCCATATTTATCTCCCAGGCCAGTTGAGGGTTGTTTTCACCTGTAGCAGAGAGCAGTGCAACAAGATTGTAAATTCTGCCGATACCATAATTGGATACAACCTCTCTGTAGGATTTCATATCGAGAGCATCCAGTGTTATCGCTCTGCAACTCTCTCCAAGCCGCAAAACATTATCCTTTTTGAGATCTGCAGCTATTACATTATCTTCGCCATAGAGTGACTGAAGATGAGGAATAAGTTCAGTTCCGATTTGTCCTCCGGCCCCAACTACTAAAATGTTCATTCTATAATAATATTAAATAAATTCCGTAAGCAAAAAGCGCAGCAAAAGTAAGAAATTTATAGATATTTTCTCTTTTTCTTTAATTAATTTTGTGAAATGAGTCCCGATGAGTTACATATAAAAATTAACGACCTTGCAAACCGGCTTGGATTCGCAGGATATGGTGCCGTGGCTGTAGAGAAGATGTCTGCAGAGCGTGCTCATCTGGAGAGTTTTGTCTCAAAATCGTATCACGGCTCTATGAGATATCTTGCTGCAAATATGGATATCAGGGAAGATCCCTCCCTGTTGCTGGATAGTGCAAAAAGCATTATGGTTCTGCTGGTTCCATACAAGCCCCTTCAAAGGCAACAAGAGCACTACCCAAAGATCTCCTCCTATGCATATGGCCTGGACTATCACTATTTTATCAAGAGTCGGCTCCGTGTTTTGGCAGAGAGCATAAAGGAGCTATATCCTCAAATGAGTTACAGAGTATTTACCGACTCTGCGCCCATATTTGAAAGAGCTTTAGCAGTAAAGGCAGGTTTGGGATTTATAGGCAAAAACACCTTTTTGATAAGTAAAACTCAAGGGTTGCACACATTAATAGGGATAATAATTACAGATATTCCTCTTAAATACAATCAACAAAAGGTCTCAAACGGCTGCGGAAAATGTACCCGATGTATGGAGGCCTGCCCTAACGGAGCATTGACTGCCCCTTTTGTGTTGGATGCAAGAAGATGTATCTCCTACAATACCATAGAGTCGCCTGTCGGAGAGAGGCTGTGTGACTTCTCTGTTTTGAGAGAAGATAATATTTTCGGATGTGAGATATGTCTGGATGTATGTCCCTGGTCCGGCAAAGGCGAGACAACAAGCTGGCAGGAGTTTCTCCCGATAGAGACAAAACAGGGGAGGAGTTCAATTGAGATAGCTGCCCGGGAGTGGTTGCAGATGGAGGAGGAGGAGTTTAAAATATACTTCTCAAAATCTCCGCTTTCAAGAGCCGGACTATCAAAGATTAAAGAGAGTGTTACCTGTGTAAACTTAAAAAAGTGACTTATGAGATGGCAGACTGAGGTTTTGATTTCACCACTTAAAGATAGGATCAACTACAAAGATGATATTATTTTTTTGGGGTCCTGTTTCGCTGCAGAGATTGGTGCCAAGATGGAGCAGCTCCGTTTTAAGGTTGTAGTGAACCCTTTTGGGGTGCTTTTTAACCCCGGGTCAATATCAAGCAGCCTTAACAGAATTCAAACTTGTGAACTATTCACGCAGGAGGAGCTCATAAAGGCAGGAGATATCTACAAGAGCTTCTCTCACGGAAGTGAATTTGCCTCCATCTCCAAAGAGAAGTTCCTATCCCAAAACAACTCGACTCTAATGCGCGTTTCAAATCATTATAAGAGCTGCAGATGGGTTGTATTGACATTGGGCACATCCTGGGTATATCGGGAGCGCAAGAGTGGAAAAATTGTGTCAAACTGCCACAAATTGCCCCACTCTTTTTTTGAAAGAGCTACAATGGAGGTAGAGGAGATAGTAGACTCTCTAGCGCCCGCTATTGAGGCTAATCCGGAAAAGAGGTGGATAATTACCGTAAGTCCGGTGAGGCACCTAAAGGAGGGAGCTAACGGAAATCAACTCAGTAAGGCGAGACTTCTCCTTGCAACGGAGATACTTGTAAAGAGATTCCCGAATCTCTTTTACTTTCCCGCTTACGAAATTTTTATGGATCAACTTCGGGACTATCGCTTCTATGCAGCAGATATGGTTCACCCCTCAGCGGAGGCAGTAAACTACATTTGGGAGCAGTTCTGCTCATTTGCGCTGGAAAAAAGCTGCGATAAAATTATGAAACAGATAGATGAGATCAACCTAATGAAGAGCCACAGGCCAATGTTTCCCGAAAGTGAAGATTATAAGAGCCTGCTTGAAAAAATTGCAAATCTTGAGCAAAAACTAGCCGATGAGGGGCTCTAAAATGGTGTTTTTATAAAGAGAGATTACAATTTTTTATCAATTACTCCCTTTTTTCCCAAAAAATAGTATAAAGTCAAGAACAAGAGTAGAATATTCTCCAATAATTTCATATTTTTTTGGCAAATAAATTCCTAAATAATTTGTTTATAAGAATTAATCGCTATATATTTGCACTAAACCCTATAGACTCAACATCCTAAACAATAAATTATGAACAAAGCAGAACTAATATCAGCAATCGCAGCTAAAGCAGAAATTACTAAAGTTGATGCAAAAAAAGCGTTGGATGCATTTATCGATGTAGCCGCAGACTCTCTTAAAACCGGAGATAGACTTACACTTGTAGGTTTTGGCTCTTTCTCTGTAACTAACAGAATTGCACGCAATGGCAGAAACCCTCGTACCGGATTGAAAATTAAAATCGCTGCTAAAAAAGTGGTTAGATTTAAAGCCGGCGCAGAGATTAACAAATTGATCAACTAAACTGTCTGCACCAAATTATTAAGACGCCTTACACAGGGGCGTCTTTTTTTTTAGTAAGTTATAAAGAGTAGAACACGACCCTTATCAAATATCAATTCAAAACTATCGTCAATGGATTCGTTAAGTGTACCTCTCCACCAGTTGTCAAAAACAACATTATCCAACGGGTACTTAAGTCCTATGGACTCTATCTTCAAATTGCAATCCAGAGCAAATATTGAGACCTGGCTACCTTTTGCTGCATAGAAAATCCCTCCTGAGTTAACAGGAATAAATCTGCCTGAGTTGGTCCACAACTCTACACTAACACTGCTCATAAGTGAGTAATCCGATAGTAGGGATATATTCCCAAGAGTGTGATCTTCCCGAAGTCCGGTTGCTCCCAAAATTATTATACGGTATGGATTAAGTGAAAGGGAGTGGTTGAAGGCCTTAGTTAAATCGTTGGTTTGTTGACAATCAGACTCTATAATAATGTTTCTATACTTTTCGCGTAAAGAGAGATCCAGTGAGTCCATATCACCCACAATAAAGTCGGGGGTGATATTGCAGGAGAGTAGCTTTGCAGCAGCACCATCACAACAGACTATCATAGAGGCATTTTTAAGCTTGCGGGATGGAATCTCGTGAGTCGGAAACTCTCCGTCTGCCAATATAATGATCTCGTCCATTTTCAGTTGAATTTATATGAGCTAATCTCTCGTATCCCGGATAGAAACTCCCGTATTTCCAATCTTCTCTTACCTGCTGCCTGGATGGATGTTATCTTTATACTCCCCTTACCGCACCCTACTCTGAGGAAGCTCTTGTTATCCGAAGCTATCTCCCCCGGTTTTAAATTGCCGGAGATATCAGAATCTGAGTCAATAGATATTTCATCTAAAGCCGAATAGATCTTAACCGGAATAACTTTATCGCTATAGCTTAAAACGGAGGTTGCACAAGGGTAGGGACTCAATCCACGAATAAGATTGAATATCTGAGTGCTGGTCTGTTGCCAGTTTATTATGCCGCTCTCTCTAGTGAGTTTTGGTGCTTCGCGCAGAGTGATCTCCCCGGTAATCAGGCTGCTCTGAGGAGTTCTCTTTACTCTGCCGGAGATAATTGCGTCAATAGTCTCCACAACCAGATTGGAGCCCAAAACCATCAGTTTATCGTGAAGATCACCGGCACTCTCGCTCTGCTCAATTGCGCACTCTCTGGAGAAAAGTATCTCTCCTGTATCTATCTTGTCGTCTATCATAAAGGTTGTTACACCTGTAAGACTCTCTCCGTTAATCACTGCCCAGTTTATTGGGGCAGCACCCCTGTATTGTGGAAGAAGGGATGCGTGGAGGTTGAATGTGCCGAAGGAGGGAATGGACCAAACCACCTTGGGAAGCATCCGGAAAGCAACAACAACAAAGAGATCTGCATTAAAACTTTTAAGATCGTTTATAAAACCCTCCTCTTTTAGCGATTCCGGTTGATGCACCTGTAGAGATCTCTCTTGTGCAAACAACTTAACGCTGCTTTGGGAGACTTTTAGTCCCCGTCCTACCGGCTTATCAGGAGTTGTAACAACTGCACAAACCTCGTGTCCGGCATCTAGGATTGCCCTAAGAGGCCCGACTGCAAACTCCGGTGTGCCCATATATACTATTTTACACCTCATCGCTCTTCTCCCCCCTGTATGAGTTAATCTTGGCCAGAACTTTATTGAAAAACATTATGTACGAGTCTGCGTTAAAGAGCGACGAGTCCCGTGTAGATTTTAGAGTTAAATAGACCCCAATGGGGAATAGAACCGCAGAGGATATGAGTGTACCCACCTCCGGCCCGATAACTCCGTCTGTGGCCAGTTTTTTCCCGCTTATATCCACTACCCAATATATAACAAAGAAGATCATTGATACAATGACCGGAGTTCCCAGCCCCCCTTTTCGTATGATTGCTCCCAGTGGTGCTCCGATAAAGAAGAATATAAAGCAGGCGATGGATAGAGTAAATTTCCTCAAACGCTCAATTCTGATTTTGCGAAGGGGATAGATGTACTGAAACTCCTCAATCTGGTAATTATCCAACAGGGTAACTGCACTCTCTAATTGCCCTATAGCCATTCGAAGGTTTCCCCGTTGCTCTTTGGGCGAATCCCACCGGAAAAGAGAGTCGTACTCTATCTCTCCTTTGTAGTTTCCAATGTAGGCCGTGTCCAACTCCCGGCTGAATGAGAGACCGCCGCCGCTTATGAGATTTCTGTATTGATACTGGTGGACCTTGGTATAGGATGAGTCCAGTGAATCTTTTGCGACTCTTAGCTGACTAAGGTTTTGCGACATAATCTCACTGCTGAATTTATTGTCGTCCGACCTCTGGAAAGCGTAGTTTGATATTGAAATAATCATCTCCTGCCTGGAGAATCCTATTCTCTGGAGAGTAAATGAGGAGTCCGAAGAGCCGTACTCTCTTGGTTCCTCTTCGTATGAGTAACCATCATAGAGTGTAAAGACTAGATTTTTTTTATCTGCAGAGAACTTTATAGAGCCGGAATCTGCCAGAGTAAGGCTGGTATTCCCTTTACTCTCCTTATGGGAGTATACCATCACATTGTAGATTGAACCGCTATTTTCGTTTCGGCTTCCGATTCTAATATTATAACCCTCAATCCCCTCATAGAAAATACCGGTGGGAATCCGTATCTCATCCTTAGTTTTGCTGATGTCGTCCCTTAGAGAGTAGATCTTGTTGTAGGAGACAGGAATTAGGTTGTTCGAGGCAAAAAAGGCCCCGATACTAACTGCAAACGATAGGAAAATCAACGGTAAAAGTACTCTCTGGAGAGGTATGCCTGCTGCCTTCATCGCCAGGAGCTCATTATCTTCGCCCATTCCACCCAAAGTCATTATTGATGCCAGTAGTGTCGCGATAGGAAGAGCCAGCGGTATGAGTGTCGCAGAGCCCCAGCCCAGAAATTCCAGAATAACAAGCACACTAAGTCCTTTCCCTACAAGTTCATCGATATAGAGCCATAAAAACTGAAGCATCAGGGCAAATATCACGATGAGAAAGGTAAGAACAAATGGTCCGAGAAACGATTTGACGATAAATTGGTCTAATTTTTTCAATTTTTCCGGTTTAGTCGCTATAACCTCTTAGTTGCAAGTTCGATTAGTTTATCTACTGCCAATTTTATGCCTCTATTATCTTTTCCTCCCGCTGTTGCGAAAAAATTCTGACCGCCGCCGCCTCCCTGTATGAATTTGGCGGCCTCTCTGATATCTTTAGATGCATTGAAGCCGTGGGAAACAAGGTCATCTGAGTACAATAGTGCAAGAGAAGCTTTATCTCCGTCTGTAAAGCCGGCAATAAATGCCCCATTGCGAATTTCGGATCTTAGGATAAATGCCGTGTTCTTTACAACATCGGCACTGTATTCACCACTGAGAATATAGATATTTACTCCGTTTATACTCTCCATCTGTTCAACTACCCTATCTTTAAGCGATTGTGCCCTCTCCCTGACAAGCTCTTCAAATTTTTTGCGGTAATCTTCATTCTCCGTCACAAGCTTCTGGATAGAGTTGATTATGTTAGGGGAGCTGCCTAACAGATTTTTTATACCCTTAACCAAATCTTCACTCTCCTGAACTATCCTCTGTGCACTCTCTCCGGTGGTCGCCTCAATCCTTCTCACTCCTGCAGCAATTGCAGATTCCGATATGATTTTAAAGAGACCGATGTTTCCGGTTGCACTTGTGTGAGTCCCTCCGCAAAGTTCAATAGAGTCTCCGAATTTAATAACCCGAACCTTCTCGCTGTACTTTTCGCCGAAAAGAGCCATTGCTCCCATCCCCTTTGCCTGCTCTACAGGAAGGTCGCGAAACTCATCGCGGGTAAGGTTTTTGCGGATAAATCTGTTTACAAGATTTTCTACCCGTCGCAAATCCTCGTCAGATATCTTTTCATAGTGTGAGAAGTCAAACCGGAAGTATTCTGAATTAACCGAAGAGCCCTTCTGCTCTATATGGGTTCCCAGAAGTTCCCGGAGTGCCTTGTGAAGCAAGTGAGTGGCAGTATGATTGTTTGCAATACTCTCTCTTCTCTCTTTATCAATTATAGCTGTAAACACCCCGTGCAACTTTGTAGGAAGCTTGTCTGTCAGGTGAATGTTAAGATTGTTCTCCTTGATGGTGTTGGTAACGATTATCTCCTGCGAGTCGGCAGAGATTAATCTTCCGGTATCCCCTATCTGACCTCCGCTCTCTGCATAGAATGGGCTCTTGTTGAGGACTAACTGGTAATAACTGCGGGTTTTGGTCTTAACGCTGCGGTAACGAAGAATTTCAACCATCTCCTCATCTTTGTCGTATCCGACAAACTCTGCCGAAGATCCCGGGTTAACCTCTATCCAATCTCCCTCTTGAGTTGAGGTTGCGTTGCGGCTTCTCTCTTTCTGTTTCTCCAGCTCTCTCTCAAATCCGGCGTGATCTATACTGTATCCGTTCTCTTTTGCAATAAGTTCACTCAGGTCAATCGGAAACCCGAATGTGTCATACAGGATAAAGGCATCCTCTCCACAGATCTGCTTTGTGGCAGAGTTCTTCTCCATTAGAGTATCCATCAGACGTATTCCCTTCTCAAGTGTTCTGAGAAACGACTCCTCCTCCTCACGGATAACCCTCTCAATGAGGTTTTGCTGATGCACCAACTCTGGAAATGCACCTCCCATCTCCTTAACCAGAGTAGGTACCAACCTGCAAAGAAGAGGTTCACTAGAGCCAAGAAATGTATATGCATACCGCACTGCCCTTCGTAGAATCCTCCTTATCACATAGCCGGCCTTAACATTTGAAGGCAGTTGACCATCTGCAATTGAAAAACTTATTGCCCGGATGTGGTCTGCAATAACTCTCATTGCAACCTCTGTTGCGCTGCTCTCCATATATGGCTTACCGGTAAGGGCAGATATTGTCTCAATCATCCCGGAGAATACATCTGTATCGTAATTGCTCTTTTTTCCCTGAATTGCCATACAGAGCCTCTCTAAACCCATTCCGGTGTCTACGTGTTTTTGGGGAAGTGGCACAAGCTCTCCGCTGGCCTTTCGGTTATATTGAATAAAAACCAGATTCCAAATCTCAATTACCAGAGGGTCTCCACAATTCACAAGAGTAGCACCATCTACCTCTGCTCTCTGTTTATCATCTCTAATATCTATGTGAATCTCACTACAAGGTCCGCAGGGTCCGGCATCTCCCATCTCCCAAAAATTATCCTTCTTATTACCAAAGAGAATTCTTTCCGAAGGGAGATATTTTTGCCACTCTTCTCTCGCCTGGTCGTCTGCAGATATTCCATCCTCCTTAGACCCTTCAAACACAGTGGCGTATAGTCGGCTGCTATCCAGCTTGTAAACCTTGGTGAGTAGTTCCCAGGCCCAATCTATGGCCTCTTTCTTGAAATAGTCTCCGAAACTCCAGTTCCCGAGCATCTCAAACATAGTATGGTGATATGTGTCGTGCCCAACCTCCTCCAGGTCATTGTGTTTTCCGCTTACCCTGAGGCATTTTTGGGTATCTGAAACTCTTTTGTGAAGGGGCTCGGCATTCCCGAGGAACCAATCTTTAAACTGATTCATCCCTGCGTTGGTGAACATAAGAGTCGGGTCGTCTTTAACAACCATTGGAGCCGATGGAACAATCGCGTGACCCTTGTTTTCAAAGAATTTTAAAAAATTATCTCTGATCTCTTTTGATGTCATATGTGTAAATGGTATTTATCTCAATTCAAAATGAATCACAAAAATAGGTTTTTTATTAAAATTATATAAATTTGCACGAAATAAAGAGTTATTTTTGCAAATGGCAAAACAGAAAAGATATAAATTCAACCACGAAACTTTAGCTTACGAAATCCATAAAATCCCTATAAAACGCAGGTTTTCAAAAGGTTTTATTCTATTTGTGCTAAGTTTGGCTATCTCGGTGGGGTACTATTATATTTATACAAGATATCTGAATCTTGAGACTCCCAAGACACTTTCACTAAAAAGAGAGAATGACGAGCTTGCAAACAGACTGGAGCTTATTAACAGGAGGTTCGAAAGTGTAAACAGGTCTTTGGTAACTCTGCAGATGAGGGATAACTATGTATACAGGCCCATTTTCGGTATGGAGGAGATATCTCAGGATGTAAGAAATGCCGGGTTTGGCGGTGTAGACAGATACTCTCATCTTCAAAATTTTGAGCGATCGGGTATTCTGACAAAGACAGCATATAATCTGGATGTTCTGTACAAGAAAACCTTCGTTCAGACAAAATCGTTTGACGACCTGGCCCTTCTTGCAAAAAACGCAGATGAGATGACTCTGTGTGTGCCTGCAATTCCACCTGTAAATATCTCATCATCAAAAATAAGATACTCCAGCAGCTTTGGCTACAGAAGAGATCCGTTTCACGGAGATTACAGAATGCACTCCGGCGTAGATCTCTCCGGACCTGTGGGAGAGAGCATTTTTGCCACAGGTAACGGCAGGGTTGTAGATATAGGATTCGATTTCTTCGGATACGGTAATTTTATCTTAATAGATCACGGTTTCGGATATAAGACCCGTTATGCACACCTCAAGAGTGCCCTTGTAACAATCGGAAAAGCAGTCAAAAGAGGTGAACAGATAGGTTTAATGGGTAATACGGGACGCTCTAAAGGTCCACACCTCCACTATGAGGTAATTTACAGAAATAAAACTGTAAATCCGCTGAACTACTATAATAGAGATATTAATGATCAACAGTTTAGAGAGTTAATATCTCCTAAGAGCTAGGGGCTATGAGCAGATATAAATTTAACAGAGAGCAGCTAAAGTTTGTAGAGGAGAAGCTGGGACTAAAGGGAAGGGTAGCTACGGTAGTGAAATATATTGTCGGTTCCTTTTTGCTCGCAGTTTTGTACTACATAATCTTTGCCGCAATTTTTAACACCCAACAGGAGGAGGTTCTGCTCAAAGAGAATCAGATGCTCAAATCTCAACACAGAGATGCTTCCAAAAAGATAGATGTGCTGGATAATGTTATTGGAGATCTTCAGAAAAGGGACAGAGAGATATATTTGAGCATCTTCAAATCTTCACCGCCGGATCTTCTCAATGAATACAACCCTAAACTATATCTGCAGCTGGATACCTCTTCCGACATCTCTTTAGTCAGCTACACCTCAGACAGGATAATGTTTACAAATTTTCTTGCCAAGGAGCAGACAGACAAGATTCAAAGAATCTACTCGGTGCTGCAGAGTGACAGAGATTTACTTTCCATACCCGCTGTGCTACCCATAAAGGGGATGACGGTGACACAAACAGGCGCGAGTGTCGGCAAAAAGATCCACCCCTTTTATAAGACAATGAGCGAGCATACAGGAATTGATCTTCTATCCGGAGTAGGGGCAGAGATTATTGCCACAGCTAACGGAACAGTAACATCTTTGGTTAAATCTGACAGAGACCGGGGAAATCAGATTAAAATTGACCATAACAACGGATTTGTTACCTACTATGCCCATCTTGGAGATATTTTGGTTAGGGACGGACAGAGAGTTAGCAGAGGGATGGTTATTGCCAGAGTTGGGAATAGCGGGCTCTCGTTTGCCCCGCATCTGCACTATGAGGTGAGGTACAACGGAAAAATAATGGATCCCGTAAACTATTTTTTTGCTGATCTTAACCCCGGAAGTTACAGAGAGATGTTGGTTATAGCCCTAAACAGCGGACAGTCTATGGACTAATGCTCCATTTTAAATAAGTAACCCTATAATTCTTTACATTATGCCTTACAAAGAGTTCAAAATTGAGAAGCTTTACTACACAATAGGTGAAGTGGCTGAGATTCTAGGGGAGAATACATCCCTCGTTAGATTCTGGGCTCAGAAATTCCCTGAGTATATAAAACCTGCAAGAAATAAAAAGGGTAACAGACTATTCACTGCAGATGATGTAACCAATTTCAGGCTGATACACTATCTGGTTAAAGAGAGAGGAATGACTCTTGAGGGAGCATCAAAGAGACTTAAGGATAATAAAAGCGGAGTGGATAGAAGGGTTGATGTGGTTGAGATACTCTCCGGTATAAAAGAGAGACTTAAAGAGGTTTCCGACTCCCTTTGATAATGAAAGCAAAAGAGATTATATCTGTAATAGAGGAGTTTGCTCCACGGAACATACAGGAGGAGTGGGATAACTCAGGACTTATGGCCGGAGACACCGGGAGGGAGGTAAAGAGCGTTCTTCTCGGGCTGGATTGTACACCGGAGCTTATTCTGGAGGCTTCAGAGATAGGCGCAGATATGATAATCACTCATCACCCGCTCATATTCAAAGGTATTAAGAGAATTGGTACAGATACAGTTCAGGAGAGAATGATATCTTCAATAATTAAAAAAGATATTGTGGTCTACTCCGTTCACACAAACATAGATAAGGTTCCCCTTGGAGTGAGTGCTCTTATGGCAGACAGAATTGAACTGAGAGATACAAAGATTTTAATGCCCCAACAGGATAGTGAAACCGGGCTTGGTATTGTTGGAGACCTTACCCAACCTATGGAATTTGATTCATTTATGAAAATGGTTAAAGAGAGATTCTCTCTTAAGGTTGTTAAGACATCCAAACCAATAAACAGTAAAATATTGAAGGTCGCTCTTTGCGGGGGGAGCGGTGCCTCTCTCATTCCTGCAGCAAGAGCTTCCGGAGCTCAGATTTTCATAACCGGAGATATCTCATACCATAACTATTTCTGTGAAGATGAGTTTATGATTATGGATATTGGCCACTATGAGAGTGAGATAGATGTACTTGAACTACTGATGTCTGTTATTTTGAAAAAAATACCTAACTTTGCGGTTCACATCAGTGAAAGAAATAATAATCCCATATACTACCATTAATAGATTATGTCAGCAGCTAAAACAAAAGCAACGATAGAGACCCCGTTGGACGGAGGAACATTTATCTCACTACAAAAGAGCTCGGTAGAGGGTGACCTCAGCATGGAATCTAAACTTTTTCTGCTTTATAAGCTTCAGCAGACAGACTCCCAAATAGACCAGATCCACCTTTTAAGAGGAGAACTTCCCCTTGAAGTTCAGGATCTTGAAGATGATATTCTCGGGCTTAAAACCAGAGTTGAAAATCTTCAGGTGGAGTTGAAAGAGATTGAGAAGAGTCTTGCTCAAAAGAAGATTGATATGGAGAACTCAAAATCTCTTATCGAGAAGTACACTTCTCAGCAAAATAATGTTAAGAATAACAGAGAGTATGACTCACTATCAAAAGAGATAGAGTTTCAAGGTCTTGAAGTTCAACTTTCGGAGAAGAGAATCAAAGAGAACACTATCATTATTGCAGATAAAAAAGTAACTCTTGCAGAAACAATTAAGGCATTGGATGAGAGAACTCTCGATCTTGAAAACAAGAAGAGAGAGCTGGACTCAATAGTTCTTGAGACCTCCAAAGAGGAGGAGGATCTCCTTAAATACTCTTCGGAGATTCAATCTCAGATAGATGCAAGACTATTAGCTGCATATAAAAAAGTAAGATCAAACGCCAGAAACGGCCTTGCTGTGGTAACTGTAAGAAGGGACTCCTGCTCCGGCTGTTTTAATAAGATTCCTCCACAAAGGCAGATGGATATAGCATCAAGCAAAAAAATCATTGTTTGCGAATACTGCGGAAGGATTCTTGTTAACGGCGATTTTGAGGCTGAGTAGATGAGTACAGTGCCCTATACAATAAGGGAGCTGTTTTTCAAACATATAGCACAAACATCCCCCTCTCCTTTAGGCATTGAGATCCAAAGGGCAGAGGGGGTTTTTCTCTTTACCGGCGACAACAAAAAAATTATAGATCTGGTCTCCGGTGTTTGCGTCTCCAATATTGGTCACGGAAACAGAGAGGTTATTGATAGTGTTGTAAATCAGATAAAAAGCCATATGCATCTGATGGTTTATGGGGAGGTAATACAAGCTCCTCAGGTTGAACACGCAGCACTTCTTACGGCACAACTGGACAGTAGTCTTAACTCTGTTTACTATGTCAACTCCGGAAGCGAAGCAGTTGAAGTTGCACTAAAGCTGGCAAAAAGGCACACCAACAGAGGGGAGATGATCTCTTTTTACGGAAGCTATCACGGCAGTACCCACGGAGCTCTTAGCGTAATGGGAAGCGAGGAGTATAAAAGTTCATTCCGCCCGCTGCTTCCACAGGTGCGACATATACGGTTTAACTCATTTGAAGATCTATCTCTTATCACCAACAGATGTGCCTGTGTTATTGCAGAGCCCGTAATGGCGGAGGCGGGAGTAATCTCTCCGCAAAGCAATTATCTTAAATCCCTTAGGGAGAGATGTAACCAAACAGGGACTCTGCTAATATTTGATGAGATCCAAACCGGGTTTGGCAGGACAGGAGAGCTATTCTCTCATCAGAAGTACGGTGTAGTTCCGGATATAATGACATTGGCAAAGGCGCTGGGAGGCGGTATGCCTCTTGGAGCAGTAGTTGCATCCTCCTCTTTAATGAGCGATTTCATATCCAATCCGGTTCTTGGACATATTACAACTTTTGGAGGGCATCCGGTCTGTTGTGCAGCAGCACTTGCATCGCTAAAATTGCTTTTAAAGGAGAATTGGGTTGCAATGGTTAATGAAAAGAGTGCTATATTTGTGGATAGGCTTAAAGATCATCCGTTGGTGAAAGAGATTAGAGCTGAGGGACTTCTTATTGCAGTAGATCTTATTGGTGAAGATTATGCAAAGAGGGTACTTCCGTTGCTTATCGAAGAGGGGGTGCTGAGCGACTGGTTCCTTTTCTCTCCTTCAGCATTCAGAATTGCTCCTCCTCTGATAATCACCACAGAAGAGATTGAGTATGCTCTTGAGAGGATCTTAAGGGCTTTAAACAAATTAACCTAGTAACTGCATTACAGATGGCTAAGATAACAGGCAGGGGAAAGCCCAGAAGTAACGAACCCAATATTGATGTTTTAGGGCTGGAGATGGGCAAGAGACCACCTCAGGCTGTGGATATTGAGGAGGCAGTACTTGGAGCCCTAATGCTTGAACCCACTGCTGTTACCGATGTTCTGGATATCATCAGCCCGGACTGCTTCTATAAAGAGACCAACAAGAAGATCTTTACCGCAATATCTGCACTTGCCTTAAGGCACGCTCCCGTAGATATCTTCACAGTTTCAGAAGAGTTAAAGGTAGTGGGTGAGCTGGAGAGCATCGGAGGGGTCTCTTACCTTAGCCAGCTTAGTATGAAGATAGGAGCGGCAGCCCATATCGACTACCACGCAAAAATTCTTCTTCAAAAATATATTCAGAGGGAGCTTATATCTATATCTTACGGTGTTCAGAAGGATGCTTTTGACGATACAATTTCGGTAGATGAGCTTCTGGATGGCACTCAACAAAAGATCTTCACCCTTGCAGACAGAAATATGCGCAAGGAGGCTCAGGTTGTGCAGTATGTAATTAATCACGCGATTGACGATCTTGAGAAGAACCAACTCAGGACAGATGGCTTGAGCGGAATTCCTTCCGGCTACACCTCCATAGACAGGGTAACTTTAGGGTGGCAACCCTCCGACCTTATAATTATTGCCGCAAGGCCATCAATGGGTAAGACAGCTTTTGTGTTGACGATGGCCCGCAATATGGCTGTAGAGCATAAGGTTCCGGTAGCCTTTTTCTCTCTGGAGATGTCCTCTTTGCAACTTGTAAAGCGTCTGATGATAAGTGAGACCGGCCTGGATTCGGATAAAATAAAGGGGGGGAAAAAACTCAAAGATTACGAATGGGAACAGCTTCACACCAGACTTAAGCAGCTGGTTAAAGCTCCACTCTATATAGATGATACCCCGTCTCTATCTATAAATGAACTTCGTTCTAAAGCGCGTAAATTGGTATCTATACACGGGGTCAAGATGATTGTGATTGACTATCTTCAACTTATGACCGGCCCGTCTGAGCTTAGAGGAATGAGGGAGCAGGAGGTATCTGCAATTTCAAGATCTCTGAAAGCAATAGCAAAAGAGCTCAATGTCCCTGTGATAGCTCTTTCTCAGCTTAGTCGTGCAGTAGAGACCCGGGGAGGAACAAAAAGGCCACAGCTAAGCGACCTGCGGGAGTCGGGTGCTATTGAGCAGGATGCAGACCTGGTTCTCTTTATTCACAGGCAGGATTATTACAGTATTGGTGATGACAACCCTGCACTAAAAGGGGTATCAGATATTATAATAGCGAAACACAGAAACGGAGCGGTTTGCGATGTTCAGTTGAGATTCCGCAGCGCCGAGGTTAAGTTTGTAGATATGACAGACTCTGCCCTCTCAAGAGACCCTTTTGCCACAGGATCTGTAGAGACATATCCATCTAAGATGAACCAGGAGGAGTTCCGTTCCAATTCGGACTTTGACAGAGAATTTTAGGAATGAGACCGATTCTAATAATTATACTCTCCTTAATCATAATACCTGTAAAAGGACAGGTTAAGCCGTGTGCCCCCGTAAATAATATCCCCGAGAACAATAGAGCATTTGGCGATGGCGAACGGGTAGTCTATGTTATAAATTACACCTGGGGAGTCATTAAGACCGATGTGGGCGAGGCCGTTGTCTCGCTTAAAAGGCAAAATGATGATCTCTACGGAGACTATTTTCATTCAATTATTACCGGTTACAGCTACAAGTTTTATGAGATGTTTTTTAAGGTGAAGGATATTTTTGAGTCTAAATTCAACACCACAAACGGGCGCCCCTTCTATTTTCACCGGGATATCTCGGAGGGGAGATACAGAATGAAAAACTGGTATACATTTAACCCGGACTACTCAATAAACGCAAGAGTTAAGAGAATGGAACAACCAACAAAAGACACTCTGCTAAAGGGAAGAGAGTGCACTTTTGACCTTGTCTCCCTCTTCTATTTTTCAAGGAATATGGACTTCTCCAGAATACTTCCGGGTGTAGAGCAGCCAATCTCATTTGCAATCGACGATGAGATTTTTGATCTCTACTACAGATATATCGGACCTGAGGTTAAAAGAGTTCCCGGAATGGGTCAGTACCGGACACTTAAGTTTGCTGCAAGAGTAGTTGTGGGCGAAGTATTCTCGGGAAAGGAGGAGCTGGTTATCTGGGTTAGTGACGATAAAAATAGAATTCCGCTTATGTTTGAAACACCTATTATCGTCGGAAAGGTTACAGGGAGGATATCCTCTTATGACAATCTGAAACATCCGCTTTCGAGCAAAATAAAATAACGATGAGTAAACAGGACTATGTTAATCACGATGGAATTATAACTGCAATAGATATTGACTATATCACTGTGGAGATTCTTAATAAATCTGCCTGCTCCTCTTGTCACGCAAAGGGTGTATGCACTCTGGGTGATGTTAAGATAAAGGAGATTGATGTTGAGAACACCGGGTACCAGACATACGAGGTGGGAGAGAAGGTCAATCTTTTATTAAAACGAACCCTGGGGTACAGAGCTCTTTGGCTCTCTTATCTGGTTCCCCTGCTCATTCTTTTAGTTTTATTAATATCTTTGTCTACTGTTGGGTTTTCGGAGCTTGCAGTCGGACTCTCCATCATCGGTGCCATCTCTCTCTACTATATTATCATCTGGTTATTCCGGGATAAACTGAAGAGAGAATTTGTTTTTACTATTGAAAAATTTAGCGAATAATGACAACTACAATTATTTTTACAATTGTCAGCCTTACTCTCCTTGGCCTGGTACTGGCCCTGATACTCTATTTTGTTGCACAGAGATTTAAAGTTGAAGAGGATCCCAGAATTGACGATGTAGAGGCAATTCTGCCCGGAGCCAACTGCGGAGGTTGTGGCTTTGCAGGGTGCCGTGCATTTGCCGAAGGGTGTGTTAAGGCAGAATCTTTAGATGCACTATCCTGTCCTGTGGGCGGTAATGAGGTCATGAAGAGCGTTGCCTCATATTTAGGGATGAGTGTCGCAGAGAAGGCACCTCAGGTTGCCGTTGTGAGGTGTAACGGAAACTGTGATACCAGAGACAAGACAAACCACTATGACGGATACTCCTCTTGTGCGGTAATGTCTACTCTCTACTCGGGAGATACCGGCTGCAGCTATGGATGTCTTGGTCACGGAGATTGTGTTGTATCATGTAGTTTTGATGCTATTCATATGGATCCCCGCACCGGTCTGCCGGAGGTAGATCAGGATAAATGCACAGCTTGCGGTGCTTGCGTCAAAGCGTGTCCTAAAATGATTATTGAACTCAGGAATAAAGGGCCAAAAAACAGACGGATTTTTGTCTCCTGTATCAACAAAGATAAAGGAGGGGTGGCTAGAAAGGCTTGTACGGTAGCTTGTATCGGCTGTCTAAAGTGCCAGAAAGTTTGCCCTTTTGAAGCTATAACAATTTCTAACAACCTTGCCTACATAGACTTCAATAAGTGTAAACTTTGCAGGAAATGTGTGACAGAGTGTCCGACACACGCTATTTGGGAGGTTAACTTCCCAATAAGGTTACCGAAGCCTGTGGAGAGTATAAATGTAGAACAGTAATAAATAAATCATATGAGCAGAACATTTTCCATTGGCGGTATTCATCCGGGCGATAATAAGATATCCGCAAATGCTGCAATCGAGAATTTCCCGCTTATGGAGACGGCATATATTTCGTTATCGCAGCACTTGGGTGCACCGGCAGAGCCGGTTGTTGCCAAAGGCGATAAGGTTAAAACCGGTCAGCTTATCGCAAAAGCTAACGGCTTTATATCTGCCAACATCCATTCGTCGGTTTCGGGAACAGTGACCTCAATAGAGCCATATCCGGATCTCTCAGGCAATCTGGTGCCGCACATCATCATTAAGGTAGAGGGAGATGAGTGGTTAGAGGGGATTGACAGATCTGAAGATATTGTTAGAGAGATCTCTATGGATAGTAAAGAGATCATTGGCAAAATTGCCGATGCAGGTGTTGTAGGGTTGGGCGGGGCAGCTTTCCCTACCCATATCAAACTATCGCCTCCTCCAAATAAAAAGGCAGAGTTCCTGATGATAAACGGTGCAGAGTGCGAACCTTACCTTACATCTGACTATAGGGTTATGCTGGAGTCTACCGAGCAGATTCTTATCGGAACCAAAATTATGATGAAGGCTCTTGGTGTAAAAAAGGCATATTTTGGAGTAGAGGAGAACAAACCTGCAGCAATAAAAAAATTGAAGGCGGTTGCATCCAAAGGGTACAAAGAGATTAAGATAGTATCCCTTAAAAAGATGTACCCACAGGGGGGCGAAAAACAGCTAATTGATGCGATTCTCAAAAGGAGAGTGCCATCAATGGGGCTTCCAATAGATACCGGAGTTGTTGTTCACAATGTAGGAACCGCTCTTGCAGTTTATGAGGCGATTCAGAAAAATAAACCCCTCATTGACGGAGTTGTAACAGTTACCGGAAAGTGTATGACCGAGCAGCGAAACTTCAGACTACGGGTAGGGACCAGTTTTGACACAATAATGTATGCAATCGGAGGGTTTCCTAAAGATGCTGTAAAGCTTGTGAACGGGGGGCCGATGATGGGTAAGGCGATATCTAAAATGGAGGCAGCATCTGTAAAGAGCACATCTGCACTTCTTCTTCTTACAGACAAAGAGACAAGGAGAGGGGTAGAGGGAAATTGCATTCGCTGCGGAAAGTGTGTAGATGTATGTCCGATGGGGTTGGAGCCCTATCTCCTTAACAGACTCTCAAGAGCCAACAGACTGGAGGATCTTGAGGTAAATATGGTGCACGACTGTATTGAGTGCGGAAGTTGTATGTACTCTTGCCCGGCAAACATTCCTCTGTTGGATACCATAAGACTTACCAAAACACAGGTTTTAAGAATTATCAGAAGCAGACCTAAAAAGTAACAGATATCACTATGAAAAAACTATTAGTATCACCTGCACCCCACATTCACGGAAAAGAGAGTACCCGGGGCCTGATGAGAGATGTAATCATAGCACTTGCCCCTTCGCTGCTGGTCTCTATCTACTTCTTCGGGTTCTCCGCCATAAAATTGGCATTTGTAGGCGCAATAACCTGTGTACTTGTTGAGTATGCAATTCAAAAATATATAATTAAGGCGAAACCCTCTGTGAAGGACTACTCTGCAGCTCTTACCGGGCTGCTTTTAGCACTGAACTTGCCACCCAACTCTCCCTGGTGGATTGTATTCATAGGGTCACTTGTCGCAATTGGGATAGCAAAGATGAGCTTTGGCGGGTTGGGACAGAATCTGTTTAACCCTGCCCTTGTAGGCCGGGTATTCCTGCTGGTCTCTTTTCCGGTTATTATGACAGATTGGACAACCCCTGCATCGTGGTTTCGTGAAGGGATAGACTCATCTACAGGTGCAACAGCACTTTCGATTGTAAAGGAGGGTCTCTCAAAGGGGATGAGTATGGATGAGATATTTGCCCAGAACGACTTCTCCTACGCCCAGATGCTCTTTAGCAAGATTGGCGGCTCTGTGGGAGAGGTATCTGCTTTTGCCCTACTGCTGGGACTTGTATATCTTATTGTCAGAAAAGTTATTAGACCACATATACCGCTCTCAATTTTGGGAAGTGTGGCAATCTTTTCGGGAATCTTCTGGCTCATAAGTCCGGAAAACTATCCCGATCCCGTCTTCACATTACTAACCGGGGGTATATTGATGGGGGCCATCTTTATGGCTACAGATTATGTAACCTCTCCGATGAGTTCAAAAGGGATGGTTATTTACGGAGTTGGAATTGGTATAATTACAGTTCTAATCAGGTTTTTTGGGGCATATCCGGAGGGGATATCGTTTGCAATACTTATAATGAACGCAACAGTGCCCCTATTGAACAACTATTTTAAACCCGAAAGATTCGGGAAGGAGGTTAAGAATGGCTAAGGTATCTTCACTTAAAAATATGGTTGCCACACTTTCGGTAATCACTCTTGTATCCTCTGCCTTGCTGGGAGGAGTATATGCGCTAACAAAGGGTCCAATTGAAGTAGCAATGACAGCCAAGACCAATAGTGCTATTGCCAGCGTCTCGCCGGAATTTGACAACGACCCTTCGTCCCAAATTATCTCGGTAGATTATATGGGCAAGAGCTATAAGGCATATCCTGCAAAAATGGGAGATAAAATTGTTGGCTACGCTATTGAAAGTTACGCCTCCGGGTTTGGCGGCAGAATCTCTATTATGGTAGGATTCGGAATAGAGGGAGTAATTAAAAGCATCTCTGTACTCTCTCACACTGAGACTCCCGGTCTGGGAGATAAAATAGAGACATCAAAGAGTAACTTCAGTGTACAGTTTCAGGGTAAAAACCCCAATGAGTTCAAGATGGTTGTTAAAAAGGACGGAGGAGATGTAGATGCAATAACAGCCTCTACAATAACCTCCCGGGCCTATTGCGATGCTGTAACGACAGCTTGGGAGGTATTCAAATTGTGTGTTGAACAAACAGAAAAACAGGGAGGTGAATAATGAGTAGACTAGCACTTATATCAAGGGGAGTAATAAAGGAGAATCCCGTATTTGTACTTCTTCTGGGAATGTGCCCAACTCTGGGTACGACAACCTCCGCAATCAACGGAATGGGAATGGGCATTGCCACAACTTTTGTGCTTATAATGTCAAATATGGCGATATCTTCAATCTCCGGGTTGATACCGAATAAGGTTAGAATTCCGTCATATATTGTTGTAATTGCGGCATTTGTAACTATTCTTCAGCTATTGATGCAGGCATATACCCCCGGATTATATGAGACACTGGGTCTCTTTATACCGCTTATTGTGGTAAACTGTATTGTACTCGGACGGGCAGAGGCTTTTGCTTCAAAAAGCGGAGTTATGGACTCAGCAGCAGACGGTGTCGGAATTGGGATTGGGTTCACCCTCAGCCTTACGGTTCTGGGAGCTGTAAGGGAGCTTTTGGGAAGTGCCTCCATCTTCGGAGTTAAGCTAATTAATTCAGACGGTATGCTGGTCTTCATACTTGCACCGGGAGCATTTATTGCACTGGGTTATTTGCTGGTTATTTTTAATAAGTTCAAATCCAGAATCTCTTAAACTGAAAATTATGGAGTACATAATAATAATTATCTCAGCCGTTTTTGTCAACAATATTTTGTTGTCGCAATTTTTGGGTGTTTGCCCTTTTCTGGGAGTATCCAATAAGGTAAGCACAGCTGCGGGAATGTCCGGAGCCGTTACATTTGTAATGGCTGTGGCAACTCTTGTTACCTATATGCTACAGTACTTTGTTTTGATTCCGCTCAAGATTGAGTTTATGCAAACAGTCACCTTTATAGTGGTTATTGCTTCTCTTGTGCAGATGGTAGAGATCATAATGAAGAAAATAAGCCCCTCCCTTTATCAGGCGCTGGGAATATTCCTTCCGCTGATAACAACAAACTGTGCCGTTCTGGGTGTTGCTATTTTAGTGGTTTCTAAAGAGTTCACTTTCGGAGGGGATCCTCATATGTTAAATATGGCTCAGTCTGTGGTATTTGCAGTAGCAAGCGCATTGGGATTCGGTCTTGCAATGATACTGTTTGCAGGTCTTCGGGAACAACTGGAGTTGGCAAATGTTCCTAAATCTTTTAAAGGTACACCGATAGCCTTAATAACGGCGGGCATACTTGCCCTGGCTTTTATGGGTTTTGCAGGTTTGGTATAGTATGGAAAAGAATCTGATGGAGATAGAGCAGATCCTTCGCCGGGAGGGAAGTGAGAGTGCACATAAAGAGCTACGAAAGTTTCTTGATAAAAATCCGGATAGTGCCGAAGGGTGGTATCTACTGGGTGGAATATACCGCAGAGAGCAACAGTGGGGAGAGGCAATAAACGCCCTTAACAGGGCTAAGTTCCTTGACCCATCCGGCCCTGCAGCACACGCTATAGAGCATATTTACGAAATTTTAAGTTTCCAGAATACAGATCTTATGAATCCTTAAGGGCAGATATCTGCTATCTTAAGTTCTCTCTTTTATAGAATTTCCCTATAGGGTCGCCAATCTTAAAGGTGAGTGACTCTATGGGGATATTTATTCCCGGGAAAAACTGAACCTCAATACTCCCTGCTCCCGCAATATTTACAGTAAAAGTATCTCCGTTTTTATGTTTGAGTTCACCGGTAGCATCTTTTAGAGAAAAGAGGAGTCTACCCTCTTTAAGGGATACTTTAACATCTCCGAAATCCTCTTTAAAATAACTGCCGGTATATAGTTCTCCCCTTTTTGGCGCGATTGAGTCTTTACTCTCTCTTGCTGTCCCTCTTGCAGTTGATCTCATAAATTGTGAGAGATAGTGTTCCCGCCAGTTCTTTTCATCTTTTCCGCGATACATCTCAATAAGCTCCCGTGCTATGGCAAGATGAGGATTCGTCGTATTACCTGCATTTGTTAAAATAGCAAAGCCCATTTTGAGTTCGGGAACCATACCGACCAGAGCCGTATAACCATATGCCAGACCTGTGTGACGAATCAATCTGCCGGAGCTGCTCTGCTCTATGGTCCACCCCTGAGCATAGTTATTTACTGTTGTTGAGTCCCAGCCGCTGATAGTCTGCGGAGTGAAGAGATAGGAGTGATTCTCTTTAGATATGATTCTTGTACCGTTAAAAACTCCGCCATCCAGATGCATAATTAGCCAGTTTCCCATATCCCTGGCTGTTGAGATTACAAATCCTGCGGGAGCAATAGCGGACAACCATCTGTATCCGTTTTGGATATCCTCTCTTAAGGCAAATTTTATAGAATCTCCATCTTTATAGTGTCTGTGTCCTTTTGCAAGTTTTGTTGAGGTGAAAAAAGATCTGTTGCCGGTTGTGCTGGAGGTCATCTGTAACGGGGTATAGATGTTCTTAACAATTGCATCATCCCAGCTCATACCGGAGTACTTCTCAATAATTTTTGCACTAACAGTATAGAGGACATTATTGTATGCATACGTTGTACGGAAGCTGTAGGATGGCTCTATATGTCGTAACAGGGTGTATATCTCATCCCTGTTGTATCCAAAGTGTGGCAAATCGTCTGCAGCATAGGCGTTGAATCCGGTTTTGTGAACCATAATATCCTTTACCAGAAAATTGGATGTAACCCACTTGTCGTAAAGACGAAAATCGGGGAGGTGGTTTACTACAGTATCACTCCATTTAACGGGGTACTTATCCATAATGGTTGCAAGAAGGGCAGATGTAAATGCCTTTGAGGTTGAAGCTATTACAAATTGGGTGTCCGGAGTTATATCTTCGCCATCCGGTTTATAGGTGCTCTTTCCATAACCCTCCAAGAACACCACTTTCCCATCTTTTACAACAACAATGGACATTCCCGGCAGGTTCCACTCTTTAAAAACACTTTGACAAAGTTTATCTATCTCCGAAGAGCTCTGCCCAACAACAGATAAAGGAGTTGCTGCAAAAAAGAGTACTGTTAAAACTCTGAGGATAATCTTGTTTGTTCCCATTTTTAGATTGTTTAAGATTTGAAATATTGTGTTCTGGTAGCTAGCTCCTGAATCTCATCTCTATTGTGTGTTACGTGGATGATTGCACGGGAGCTGCTCTTTACCAGAGTCAGCAACGCTATGGCCTCCTCACGCAACTCCTGGTCCAGTGCAGAGAGGGGTTCGTCAAGAAGTAATATTGCAGGGTCGCAGGCTATCGCCCGTGCCAGGGCAACTCTCTGCTTTTCGCCGCCGGAGAGACCCTCCACAGACCTATTCATTAGATGGTCAATAGAGAGATATCCACCAAGCTCATCTGCACGCTTTCTCTTCTCATCTGCCGTATATCCCCTCATCTTGAGCGGAAAGGTTATGTTATCTATAACAGACATATGCGGGAAGAGAGCAAAGTCCTGGAAAAGCATTGCAACCGGGCGCTTTTGGGGTGGAGTATAGGTGATTTCATTACCATCAAAAAGAATAGTTCCTGATTGCACAGTTCGAATACCCGAAATCAGCTCAAGAAAAAGAGATTTACCCGACCCTGAGGGGCCGAAAAGAGCGAGATACTCCCCCTTTTCGAGTGTAAGGCTTATTGGACCAAGAGTAAAATTACCTACTGAGTATATGAGGTTATTGATTTCAAGCATATTTCATATTTTGCAGATATATAACTATCTCTTTTGGTAAATTCTTAGTATAACGAATATTAGTAGTGTGATTACAATAAATATTGCAGCTACAGGCCTTGCATAGTCCAGACCGAAGGAGTTGAATCTGTCAAAAATTAGCACCGGAGTTGTCATAGGGTGGTACGCAACTATAACCACTGCGCCAAACTCACTCATTCCTCTTGCGAACATCAGTACCAGTCCCGATATTACAGATCTCTTTGCCAGTGGCAGACTAATTTCACGAAAAACTGTAAACTGTCCCGCTCCCAGAGTCTCTGCCGCCCTCTCCAGCCTTATGGGAACTGCGGCAAAACCATCTCTTGCAGATGTAATGAGGAAAGGAACACTTACAAAAGCCATTGCAAGCCCAATAGCTATAGGAGAGCCCACAAGCGTTATTCCAAATGAATCTGCAACGGAACCCAGAAGAGAGTCTCTGGAGATAAATCCCAAAAGGGCAATTCCGGCAGCAGAGTGGGGTATTACAATCGGTAAGTCTATAATCGCCTCCACAACCCCCTTTAATGGGAATGTTCTTCTTGCCAGCAAATATGCCAAAGGAATGGCTAAAAGAGAGGCAGCAATGGTAGCCAGTGCCGATATGAGCAGTGTCCGGAGTATACTTGAGCGAACAGCGTTGTCTGTAAGAGTGGAGAAGAGCTCCGGAGATTTAACGGATATAAACATACCCACCAGAGGCGCAATCAAAAAGAGCAGTATAACACCGCCCAGAAACATAAAGAGTATGCGGGTATTACTATATTGACTATAACTTCTCATTGAAACAAAGATAAACATTTTCACATCTCCGGTTTCAATAAATTTCCTACCTTCGTCTCCGTTAATTAAAAATAATAGATTTATGCTAAAAACAAAACAACTGATAGCTCTTTTGGTCGTTTTTATGGTGTTTGTTAACATCACGAATGCACAACAGAGAGGATCAAGGGTGGCTCCCCCTGCACAGAAACAGGAGCAGACAACTGCTGTGGACAGTGTTAAGAAGGCACCGGAAAAGGGGCCGATTTCCATTGAAAAATTCATCAAACCGGGGACAAAACCAATGGTTGGTCTTACAACTGTCTACAATCAGGAGGGGAGGTTTTTTATAAACATTAATGACACACTCCTTGACAGGGATATAATAATGGTTACCAGGATCTCTAAGGCTGCTGCAGGAATCAGGTCAGATTTTGACGGATATGCCGGAGACCACCTTAACACAGCAATGTTCAGGTTTGAGATGGGACCGAATAACAAGATATTCCTAAGAAAGATACTAAACAGAGAGCGCTCGAAAGATAGCACCCAGGCAATGTTCACAGCTCTTCAAAGATCAAATCTTGCCGGTATTTCGGCCACTTTCGAAATCAAGGCACAGTCTGCAGACAAGAGAGATAACATAATTGATGTAACAGATCTTTTTAACACAGATTCCGAAACTCTCTTCTTCCGTAAATCTACTAAATCCTCATTTAAACTGGGAGCTCCAATCAAAGAGAGCAGTTATATAAGTGCTATTACAACCTATCCGATAAATACAGAGGTAAAAACTGTTAAGACCTATATGCTTGCAGATGGAAGTGCAACAGCCACTTATGAACTTAATAACTCATTTGTACTGCTTCCAAAGGTTCCTATGGTGCCTCGTTATGCAGATTCCAGAGTTGGATACTTCACCACAGGTTATACAGATTATGACCAGAACCCACAGGGTGTGAAAGATATAAGAATGATTACCCGTTGGAGACTTGAGCCGAAGCCACAGGATGTAGAAAAATACAAAAGAGGCGAACTGGTAGAACCGGCAAAGCCTATTGTATTCTATATTGATCCCGCAACTCCAAAGGATTGGGTTCCATACCTTATCCAGGGGGTAAATGACTGGCAGAAGGTTTTTGAAAAAGCAGGGTTTAAAAACGCAATCTATGCTCTTGAGGCACCGACTGCCCAGCAGAATCCTGAGTGGTCTCTTGAGGATGCCCGTTTCTCTGCAATAGTTTACAAACCATCCGATATTCCAAATGCAAGCGGCCCAAATGTTAGCGACCCGAGGTCGGGAGAGATAATTGAGAGCCACATTAACTGGTATCACAATGTTATGTCCCTGCTTAGGAACTGGTATATGGTTCAGTGCTCACCTGTTGACCCTGCTGCAAGAAAGATGATTTTCGACACAGAGCTTATGGGTCAGCTTATCCGTTTTGTCTCTTCTCACGAGGTGGGTCACACCCTGGGTTTAAGACATAACTTTGGGGGCACCGGATTTTATACTGTTGAACAACTAAGGGACAAAGATTTTCTTAAAGAGAACGGACACACAACATCAATAATGGACTACTCGAGGTTTAACTATGTGGCACAACCCGAAGATAATATTCCAAGAGAGCTTCTCTTCCCGAGATTGAGTCACTACGACGATTGGGCAATTGAGTGGGGATATCGCAGATTCCCGGAGATAAATGACCCGGTTAAGGAGCTTACTAAGATCAATTTATGGACAATTGAAAAGACTAAAGACAGAAGATATTGGTTTGGAACCGAGAGTAGTTCAAACGACCCGAGACTTCAGGCCGAAGATCTTGGAGATAACCAGATGAAGGCGAATGAACTCGGGATTAAGAATCTTAAGGTGGTGATGGCCAATTTGGGAGAGTGGAGCAAGATGCCAAACGAGGAGTATGATAATCTCAGGACTATGCATACAGAGGTTAACAATCAATTCCGCAGGTACATAGGACACGTTGCCAAGTGGGTAGGGGGCATCTATCAAGAGTCCAAAACCGTAGAGATGGATGGAGATGTTTATATCTATGTCGAGAGAGAGAAGCAGGTGGAGGCTATGGATTTTCTAAACAGAAACCTCTTTGTAAACACACCTTTGTGGCTTATTCCGACAGAGTATATGAGCAAATTCCCGAGTCGTAACGAACTCTTTATGGAGAGGGCATACTCTACAGCACTAAGCTCCATTGTCAGCAGACGGGTTATTATGAATCTGGTTGCTGCCGAGAGTGCATTGGGTAAATCTGCCTATAGTGTTGAGGAGCTGTTTAATTCGCTAAACAAGACAATTATGTTTAACCTGGGCACTTCGCGTGAAGTGGATATCTATAAACGGGTTCTTCAAAAGGTTTATGTAACCACTCTGTGTGATCTTTTTACCGGAGCGGCTACAGTTGCCAGAATGGGTGCAGTTGTTAAACCATCTTCAAATCCGAAGGATATGACAGAGTGTACGGCAATAGCTTATACACAACTCAGTGACCTCCTTAAAAAGCTTAAAAAGACTAAGAGCAGCGATTTTGCAACTGCTGCTCATACAACCTACTTAACAAGATATATTGAAAAAACTTTTATCTCTGTAGAGTAGTACTCTTTTAGATTATAGATAATTGTTCGGGGCTGGTGCAACATTAGTGTGTATCCAGCCCCATTCTCATAAAGAAGAGGTGCTCCATTAAAGGCATAATCTCTGTCATATACTCATTAACTGCATTCAGACTGCCGGGAAGAGTGAAAATAGCGGTAGAGCCTTTAACTCCTGCTACACCTCTGCTTAGCAGAGCAGCCGGCATAGTCGCTCCGTATTTAACTCTAATGTGCTCCATTATTCCCGGAATCTCAATATCCAGCATAGGTTTTATAATATCAGGCGTAAAATCTGACGGACCCACACCGGTACCTCCAGTTGTAAAAATAAAATCATAGGAGTTTTGGATAAGCTCTTCTATTAATTTGGTCAGTAACTCTCTGCTGTCCGGAATCAGCCGGTAATCTGTTTCAATCTCCCGGTTACTCTCTTTTGAGTACTCCTCAAGCAGAGAGATTATCTTTGGTCCGCTTCTGTCCGGATAGACTCCCTGAGATGCTCTTGTGCTTAGTGTGATTACCCCTATACGAAAAACTCTGGGTCTATAGATTAGAGTATCCCCCTTTTTTAGTTCACCTGCAGATAGAACCTTGCAAAAAATTCCATCCTTAGGCATAACGCAGGCGCCGGACTCTCTAAAAACAGCGCACCCGCCTCCGTGACACTTTTTGCCGATTTGTGTAACCAGCAACACAACTGTACCTCCTTCAATAATATCTCCGGGGCGGCACTCGTTCAACTTCATCCCGGAAAGGGTAATATTCTCGGCAAACTCTCCCGGAAGATACTCTCTGCCGCTTATAAGGCTAAAGCTACCAATACTCTCTGTAGAGAGAAGGCTCACCTGTCTGTGCCAATCTCCCGAGTGAGCATCGGACACTATCCCATTTAGGGTCAACTCAATTTTTTCACAAGGGGTTTTTATTGTCCCCTTCTCTTTTGAGATATTTACAGATACAATTTTCAACAACCTCTCCATTAACTCTCCTCTTTATTCAAAATATTTTTCTCTTTAGATATCAGCCTTATATCGCTTATAATCATTGATTTATCTACAGCTTTGCACATATCGTATATTGTTAACAAAGAAGCGCTTACTGCACAGAGTGCCTCCATCTCCACTCCGGTATTTCCATTACAGGAGACATATCCCGTTGCCTCAACCCCGTCTACAAGAAAGATGAGCTCTACATTTGCAACATTCAAATTGAGAGGATGGCAGAGAGGGATAGTCTCAGAGGCGCGTTTTGCAGCCATAATTCCGGCAATCTTTGCTACAGTCAAAACCGAACCCTTTTTTATTTTATCCTCTTTAATTTGCTCTATTGTAGAAGTGGTTAGAGATATTCTCCCCTTTGCAACGGCTTTTCTATGTGAAAGAGGTTTCTCTCCCACATCTACCATCTTAACTTCGCCCTGATTGTCAAGATGTGTGAAATTGGTTTTGTTTGAACTCTCCATAATTTAAACTTTTTCAACCTCCAATGTTATAAAACTTCCCTGAGTTGTTGTGACCTCCCTTTATGGGTTTTATTGCAAGAGCCTTCTCAATTGCCTTTTGGGAACCAAGTTTGCGAATGTCTAACTCAATATCACTGAACAGGCAGGGTCTGAGCATTCCGTTTGGGGTTAATCTCAATCTGTTGCATTTGGTACACTCTCCTCCGTTTCCCCCTTCAACTACGCCAAAACTTCCCTTCTCAAGATCCATCTTTGGGATAAAGCGCACCTCACACCCTTTGGACTTTGCATAGTGCGAAACAGCAATTGCATCAGGTTCGTCAGAATTTTTATCTACTACACAATTAATCTTTACAGGGTAAAGACCGACCTTTAAGGAGGCATCCACCCCATTAAATACCATATCAAGATCTCCACCTCTGGTTATTTGAGAATACTTTACAGGATCTACACTATCAATACTAATATTTATTCTCATCAGCCCGGCCTCTTTAAGTTGAAGGGCAAATTGGGAAAGAAGTATACCGTTTGAGGTCATTGATAAATCTTTTATTCCTGAAATTGCAGAGATTTTTTTGATTAGGGTAGTTATCTCCCTTCTCACCAGCGGCTCTCCTCCGGTAATCCTAACCTTATCTATACCCATAGAGACTGCTATCCGGGTGAAATCTTCAATCTCATCAAAGGTGAGAATCTTTGAGTGATCCAATAATTTTACCCCCTCCTGCGGCATACAGTAGTGACAACGAAGGTTACATCTGTCGGTTACAGATATTCGCAGATAATTTATCACTCTTCCCCTGCAATCGATCATCACTTAATATATTTTTGAAATGCTGTTGCGACCTCCCAAAGGACCACCCCAACTGATACCGAAACATTCAGAGAGTGCTTTGAACCAAACTGGGGAATCTCTAATGTAAAATCACTCATATCTACCACCTCCTGTGAAACACCTTTTACCTCATTTCCAAAGATAAAAGCATATTTTTCATCTGCATTAGGCGTGAACAGATCCAGTAAGGTTGAATTCTCGGTCTGTTCTACCGATACAATTCGATACCCCTGCTCTTTTAACTCTTTGACGGCTTCGGGGGTATTTGCGTAATAGCTCCAAACCACACTCTCCTCGGCACCCAGGGCAGCTTTGCGAATCTCTGCAGATGGAGGGGTAGCGCATATGCCGCATAGAATCACCGACTCTGCAGCAAAGGCATCTGCACTTCTAAAAGCAGATCCAATATTGTGCTGACTTCTCACATTGTCTAAAATCACCACGAAGGGGAATTTTTTACCCTCCCTGAACTCCTGTAAAGTTGCTCTTTTAAGCTCGCTATTATCCAGTTTCCTGTACAAAGTCATAGATAATTTTATTATATTTGCAAAGATAGGGAATAAACAACTCATCTAAAACTGAAAAATTATGGATGCAAACGGTAAAGTTTCAATTAAGCTGATCCAGAACGGACCTGCAAAAGTAGAGGGTACGGTGACGGTAATACATCCCGACGGTAAAGAGGAGCAAAAGAGCAGCTGTTATATCTGCAGATGCACTCGTTCTCAAAATAAACCTTGGTGCGACGGCTCTCACGCTAAATAAAAATTCAAAAAAAAACTGCAGCATTAAACTTTTTTCATTTATTGTTGTCAAACTAAAGATAAATATGACCGTAAATGAAAAGAACACAAAAAATCCTGCTTTACATTAGCATTCCTGCACTCTTAGTGCTATCTATATTTGTTTATAATTCAATTTTTCGTAAGCCGGTAACAGCACCGGAAACCGCAATTGGATCTGCCAATCCTATGCAGAGTTCAACCGGCCAATCACCTGCAGGAGCTCGTCCAGGCGGGGCCGGGAGGTTACTTCCGGTATCTGTATATATCGCTCAGGAGATGGCTCGGGAGGATGGTTCAATGAGAATCGGAAACCTTGTAGCCAACGAGAGGGTAGATATTGTAAGTGAACTATCCGGCAGGGTAACCAATATCAATTTCCGCGAGGGAGAGAGTGTTAAAAGCGGCCAGATTCTCATAAAACTTAACGATGATGAGCTATTGGTACAGTTAACCAAAGCAGAGTATCAATATCTGCTGCTGGAGCAGCGCTTGGAGCGACAAAAGATTTTATTGGAGAAGGATGCCGTGAGCAGGGAAGATTATGACAAGGTTCTTACAGAGTACAATGTTCTTAAACAGGATATTGAGCAGTTAAAAATTCGGGTAGAGAAGATGAAGATTCGCGCTCCGTTTGACGGAGTTGTGGGGTTTCGTGATATAAGTCTTGGGGCTTTCCTTCAGCCAAACTCAAAGGTTACAAACCTGGTAGACATTGCCAACCTTATAGTAGAGGTTGCAATTCCGGAAAAGTATGTGAATGATAACTTACTTGGAAGTGAATTGCAATTTACGGTGGAGGGAACCAGCAATAACTATTTTGCAAGAATTTATGCGGTAGACCCTCAGATAGACATTAAAACAAGAACCATTATTATAAGGGCGCGTTACAAGAATAGCGGCAGCAGGCTAAGGCCGGGTATGTCTGCGCGGGTTACCCTAAATACAGGCGGCGGCGCAAAGAATGTTTATGTGCCGAATCAGGCAGTTGTTCCCGATGTAAAGGGTCGTTCTGTTTGGGTTTTAAGGGGTAGCAAAGCTACACTTACACCCGTACAAACAGGCAGCAGAACTGCAGATATGCTTGAGATCTTATCCGGAGTTCAAAGAGGTGATACTATAATAACAACCGGGCTGATGCAGCTGAGAGAGGGTATTGCCGTTACACCTGTTAACCTTTAACCTAATTTCAGATGAGTATATCAACAACAACAATAAACAGACCTGTTCTGGCAACCGTAATGAGTCTGTTAATACTCATTTTCGGTGCAATCGGATACACATCACTTGGGGTTAGAGACTATCCAAGTGTAGATAATCCCGTAATCTCTGTCAGGTGCTCTTTTACAGGAGCTAATGCAGATGTTATTGAGACTCAGATTACCGAGCCTCTTGAGGCTGCGGTAAACGGAATACCGGGAATCCGCGCTATATCCAGTTCCAGCAGAGACGGATCGAGTTCTATCAACATCGAGTTTAACCTTGAGGTAGATCTTGAGACTGCAGCTAACGATGTTCGGGATAAAGTATCAGGAGCGATGCGGCGTTTGCCTCAGGATGTGGACCCCCCGGTCGTTGAAAAATCCGATGCTGATGCTCAACCTATTTATACCATAACACTTGGCAGCAGAACCAGAGATATCATAGATCTTAGCGAGTTTGCCGAGGTTAACTTCAAGGAGAGGCTCCAGACAATTAGTGGCGTAAGTAATGTAAATGTATGGGGTTCTAAAAGATATTCAATAAGAATGAGAATGGACCCTCTGCTTCTTGCTGCCTACAGAATCACTCCGCTGGATGTGCGACAGGCTGTCTCAAGAGAGAATGTTGAGCTCCCTTCCGGAATGATAGAGGGCTCAACAATGGAGCTTACTGTTAGAACTCTCGGCCGTCTTAGAACTCTGGAAGATTTTAACAACCTTATAATTGCAAGAAACGGAGAGCGTGTGGTAAGGTTTTCTGATATCGGTACAGCAGAGGTTGAGGCCGAAAATACAAGATCTATTCTTAAGAAGAACGGTGTTCCAATGGTTGCAATTGCACTTGTACCACAACCCGGTGCCAACTATATCAACATTGTCGATGATGCGGTTCTTGCTGTTGAAGAGCTCAAAAAGAGTCTGCCGGATGATATTGAAGTGGGGGTGGGATTTGATAACACAATATTTATAAGGGACTCCATAAGCGAAGTAAAATTCACAATTCTACAGGCATTCTTTCTGGTAGTTCTTATTATTTTTCTTTTTTTAAGGAACTGGCGTACTACTCTAATTCCTATTATTGCAATTCCAATATCACTCGTAGGAGCATTTTTTATAATGTATCTTGCAGGATTCTCAATTAATATTCTCACACTGCTGGCTCTTGTACTATCGATTGGTCTGGTGGTTGACGATGCCATTGTGGTGATGGAGAACATCTATACAAAAATTGAGAGAGGGGTCGCTCCAAAGGAGGCAGCAATTGAGGGTTCCAAGGAGATCTTCTTTGCAGTTATTGCCACAACCATTACCCTGGTCGCAGTTTTCTTTCCTATAGTATTTCTTCAGGGGGTTACCGGCCGGCTGTTTCGGGAGTTCTCTATTGTAATTGCCGGTGCAGTAATGATTTCAAGCTTTGTTGCCCTTACATTTACTCCGATGATGTCCAGCAAACTGCTTAAAAAAGGTGCCAGTGAAGGGCGTTTTTACCAATTTACTGAACCTTTTTTCAAATGGCTAAACAGTGTTTATGCCAGCTCTCTAACCTCTTTTATGAAGAGGAAATGGCTTGCTGTAGCCTTCCTTGTCTTATCGTTAGGAGTAATAGCCTATATGTGGATGTCAATACCTTCGGAGATGGCTCCGCTTGAGGACAGGTCTATGATAAGTGTATCAAGTACTGCACAGGAGGGTGCTACCTTTGACTATATGCTCAAATATACCGATGATGTTCTTGGAGTAATAGAGAGAGAGGTGCCGGAAAATGGAGGGGTGATGCAGATGGTTGGAATGGGTGGCAGAAACAGAGCCAATTTCTCGGTTATACTTGTAGATCCTTTGAAAAGGGAGAGAACTCAGCAGGAGATAGCAGACGATTTATCACCGATGATGTCAAAAATGACAGGAGCACGCAGCTTTGTTAACCAGCAACAGACCTTCGGAGGACGAAGGGGAGGTATGCCGGTTCAATATGTAATACAGGCAAAAAATCTGGACTCTTTAAAGGTTGTTATTCCAATATTTTTAAACGAAGTTGCCAAGAGTGATGTCTTTGCAAACTCAGACATCAACCTTCGTTTTACAAAACCGGAGTTGAGCATCAATATTGACAGGGATAAGGCCTCGTTAATGGGGGTCTCTATCCAGAATATAGCACAGACACTCCAGCTCTCTATGAGCGAACAGAGAATAGGATATTTTATCAGAAACGGGAAACAGTATCAGATTATGAGTCAGATAGACCAGAGTATGAGAAATAAGCCTGTAGATCTTGCAAACATATATGTAAGAAACGATGCCGGTGAACTTGTTCAGCTGGATAATTTAATAAAGATGGAGGAGAGCAGTACACCTCCGCAACTCTTCCGGTATAACAGATTTGTATCGGCAACTGTATCTGCCTCGTTATCTAAAGGATATACACTGGGGCAGGGAATAGAGGAGATGGATAAGATTGCAGGCAAAGTTCTTGATCCGAACAACTTTTCTACAACTCTCTCGGGACAATCCAAAGATTTTGTCGAGAGTACATCCAGCCTTCTATTTGCATTTGTATTGGCTCTTATACTAATCTATCTTGTTTTAGCCGCTCAGTTTGAAAGTTTCCGTGACCCGCTAATAATAATGTTGACGGTTCCTCTTGCTCTTATAGGGGCGCTTCTCTCAATGATGGCATTTGGGCAGACTTTAAATATATTCAGCCAGATAGGGCTTATTATGCTAATAGGGCTGGTGTCTAAAAATGGTATATTGATGGTTGAGTTTGCAAATCAGCGAAAACTTGCCGGATTGAACAGACTGGAGGCAATTATGGACTCGGCCGCTTCAAGGTTCAGACCAATCCTGATGACCAGTCTGTCAACTATTCTAGGTATTGCCCCTATGGTATTTGCAACAGGAGCAGGGGCAGAGAGCAGGATATCGATGGGTGTGACTGTTGCCGGAGGACTAATTTTTTCTACCTTCTTTACCTTATATATTATTCCTGCGATGTACTCAATTATATCTTCAACAAAAGCAAATTTCGTGGAAAAGAGATGAGAATTAATACAATAATGACAGCTTTTCTAATTTTGCTGTCTTCAAATTTACAGGCTTCTACACCTGAAGGGGAGGATAAAAAACTAACTCTTGAAGATTGTATATCTAAAGCGTTGGAATCCAATTATTCCGTAATTATTTCCGGGAATAATCTTGAGATTACAAAAAACAATGTTACCCTTGCCCCGTTTTTACCGACAGTTACACTTGGATCAAGGGTTAGCGACAGTAAACTGAATCAAAGAAATTACAGCTCTCAGGAGAGCATAGACAACTCAGTTTCCAAGAGTACCTCAGTCATTAACAGCGCCTCTTTAAACTGGAGGCTCTTTGATGGTCTCTCTATGTTCGCTTCGAGAGAGAAGCAGATTGAACTGCTTGCCCAGGGGGAGTTTAATTTCCGATCTGTGGTAGAGAATCTCATTATGAAGATATCTACTCACTACTATCAGATTATCAGCCTTCAGAATCAGGTTAATCTTCTGACCGAACTGGTGGCTATATCGCAGGTAAGGTATAATCAGGCACTTACAAGATATAATATTGGTAGCGATTCGGGACTCGAGTATAAACAGGCAAAGATCTACCTCAACAGTGACTCTTCCAGATTGATGCTGCAAAAGGAGAATCTAAAAAACGGTTACCTTGAGCTCTACAGAATGATGAATATCCCCTTTGATTCAAATTATATAATTAGTGACACAATTATACCGGAGAGACAGCTAAATCTTAATGAGCTTCTGGAGATGGCTCTGGAAGCCAATACATCTCTTAACTCTATAAGGGCCGGAGAGAGAGTGGCGCAACTAGATACGAAGATTGCCACATCTTCCAGATATCCGACTTTAGATCTATCTGCAGGTTATAATTACAACATTAACCGAAGTCAGCTCTTCCCATCAAAATTTAATGAGTCAAACGGGTTTAACTGGGGGCTATCTCTCTCTATTCCAATATTTGACGGGAATGAGATAAACAGGAGAATAAAGAGTGCCCGAATTGCACAGGAGAGTGCGAGACTCAATATTTTAATGGAAGAGCAGAATCTCGAGAGCGAGTTAAGACAACTTTATAACTTGTATAACAATAACTTAAAGTTAATAGAATTTGAACAGGAGAGTAGAGAGAGCGCATATCTGAACCTGGAAGCAGCGATGGAGATGTATAGACTTGGTTCACTATCGGGAATCGAATTCAGGGATTACCAGCTCTCATACCTCGATGCATCGGACAGAAAGCTACGCGCTCTGTATCAGACTAAAGTTTCTGAGATTACTCTTCATCTTATGGCAGGAGAGTTGTTCAAAGAGAGGTAATTAATTTGAACATTTTTGTTAAAAATCTGTTCTTATAACAATCAATTTTTAAGTTATGAGAACAGATTTTAAATTATATATTTTCAGGCTCTTATTTTCGATGCTAATTGTCTCCGGAACCTCACTCTTATATGCCTCAGATGAGGAGGCTCCCAAGAGTTATACCCTCAATGGAGTAATTTTAGATAAAGAGAACCGGGAGCCGGTTGCATTTGCCACAGTATCTATCTGGAAAGGGACAAAGTTTGCAATTTCAGACTCTTTGGGAAGGTTTAAGATAGACAATCTGCCGGCCGGAGCATACAGGATTCAGGTAGATCTGCTTGGATACAACCAATATATTTCAGAAGAGTTTATGGTCTCCTCCTCCGGCTATTTTATTAGGGCAGAGATTGAGCAGGAGAGCAGGATGCTCAACCAGATTACGGTAAAACCTAAAGCAGACCCATTCAGACGATTTCCCGAGAGTCCACTCTCACAAAGAAGCATCGGGGTTCAGGAGATAGAGAGAAATCCCGGAGCTAACAGAGATATCTCAAGAGTAATAGCCTCACTTCCCGGAGTTGGGGCAGTAAATGCCGGAGGGTACAGAAATGACCTACTCGTAAGGGGAGGCGGCCCATCGGAGAACAGATTTTTTCTGGACGGGATTGAGATTCCAACAATAAACCACTTCAGTACGCAGGGCTCTTCTGGAGGACCTGCCGGAATAATTGACGCAGATTTTATTAGAGAGGTAGATTTCTATGCAGGAACATTCCCTGTAAACAAAGGGGGTGCTTTAAGTTCTGTGCTGGATATAAAGTTAAAGGACGGAGACCCCATTAGGAACAGTTATAAATTTACTGTAGGAGCATCAGAAGCGGGACTCAGTTCGAACGGACATTTAAGCAAAAGAACCAACTATCTTGTATCTGCACGTACCTCATATCTTCAGTTTCTATTTAAAGCAATAGGGCTGCCTTTTCTACCCTCTTTCTCAGATGTTCAGTTTAAAATTGAAACCAGGTTTGATAACCGTCACGAGTTGACATTTATAGGGCTGGCAGGATTTGATGATATGACCCTCAACGATAATACCAACGGAGAGGAGTCAAGAGAGTATATTCTTGCATATCTTCCTGTTATACAGCAGGAGGTGTTTACTCTGGGTGCTGCATACCGTTACTTCTACGGAAGAAATACATTGAACCTATACCTGAGTCACAGCTATCTAAACAATAGGAATACAAAATACAGAGGGAATGATGAATCATCTGTGGATAATCTTACCTTAAAGTACCGTTCTGTTGAACAGGAGACTAAGTTTCGTCTGGAGAATGTAACCAGAATGTCAGATTTTAGAGTTACAGCAGGCTTTGGAGCAGATCTTCCTCAATATTCCAACGACACATATCAGAAGATCTTTCTTGCTCAGCCGGTAACAGTCAATTATAACAGTGACCTCACTTTTGTAAAGTATTCAATCTTTGCAAATGCAAACTACACATCTCCCAATAAAAAATTCTCGGCAAACATAGGGGCAAGAGCAGATGCCAACAGCTATTCGAGCTATATGTCAAACCCGTTGAATCAATTCTCTCCAAGAGCATCTCTCTCATATGAGTTTGCCAAAAACTTCTATATAAACGGAGCAATAGGTAAATATTATCAACTTCCTCCGCTTACAGCCCTTGGTTTCAAAAATTCAAACGGAGACCTTGTTAACAAGGATATGAAATATCTGGGGTCGTATCAGGCTGCAATCGGGCTGGATTATCGCAGTGGAGAGGGGTTTCAGTTTGGAATTGAGTTCTTTCACAAATTGCACTTTAACGGAATGTACTCTGTTGCAGATTCTATTCCGGTAGAGGGGAAAGGTGTTAATTACGGATTTGTCGGGAATGAAGAGATATCTTCACAATTAGAGAGCAAAGCCTTTGGTGCAGAGTTCTCATTCAGATGGTTTGTCTCAGATAAACTAAATCTTATAAGTTCAATTACAATTTTCCGAAGTCAGTTTAAAACCTTAGACGGCAGTTGGTTACCAAACAGTTGGGATAACAGAAGGTTGATGACTTTATCCGGTGGATACAAACTGCCAAAGAGTTACATTATCGGGGCTAAGTTTAGATACTCAGGAGGGAGTCCATATACACCTCTGGATGAGTTGAGGTCTTCTTATGTTGCAGCCTGGGATGCATCCGGACGGTCATATGTGGACAACTCTAAATATAATAGTGAGTATCTCAAGCAGTTCAATCAGTTGGATATTAGAGTAGATAAAGAGTTCTATTTTGAAAAATTCTCTCTCAAGCTATATCTGGATATTCAGAACGTACTCAATAAGAAGTATAAGAATGAAGATGTGCTTTTGAGTACAGGTGTGATCGAAAATCCTCAAGACCCTTACTCTCAGCAGAGGTATATTATGAAGAGAATTCAGATTGAGAACGGAACGGTATTGCCCTCAATAGGTATCACTATTCAGTTTTAAATTCAAACAGGTCTCTTTGCGGCCACTCTGTAACCTTTTGTATTGCACCCCGAAAAAAGGCATCTATGTAGCCGGGGAATCGGGAACCTTTCCAGGAGCTGGTATTTGTTACAAATACCCAGGAGTAACCATCCCTGTTATATTTAACCATTGCACTGGTTCCGGATAGTGTGCCTGTTCGGGACCAATCTCCGTTTGGTGTGCATTTAGCCCACCCAATCGGAAGAGTTGATGAGCTCGATGAGGTCATAATCTCTATGCACTCCTTTGAGAGAATATCCTTAATGTTATCCCTTCCATCCAAAGCAGCCACTAGTTTAAGAAGCTCCGAAGGAGATGCTGTCCAGCCGCCTGCACCTTGAAGAGCCTCTATATTGTTTCCTCCATACCATCTGGGCATTAATCTGCCGCTTCCGTCAAATGATTCTACCATCTCTTCGTCGTTAGCTCCGTAATACTTTACCTCATTAGATAGTTTGTCACTGTAAAGATTACCTGCAATATGCATATCATAAACTCCTGCAGGATATAGAACGCTCTTTTTTACATACTCCTGATAACTCTCTCCCGTAACAGCCTCTATTACCCTGGAGAGAATAAGATACCCAACATTTGAGTATCTTGTTCCGGAACCGGGCTGGTAACCCAACCTCTGTGAGAGTGCATATGAGATTATCTCATCGGTTGTTGCCGCTCTTGTTAAATTAAGTTTCTTTGAAACCTCGGCAAGGTTGAACATTGGGTCTCCGGCTCTGTTTGAGAAACCCCCTTTGTGACGGAGCAGATGTTCTATAGTAATATCTTTTACTCTTTTGTCTCTGATTTTAGAAAATTGAGGAAGGTTCAAGACTCCATTATCTGAAAAGATCTTGTCTGAGAGAGAGAGTTTACCATCCTCCCAAAGTTTCATTATTGCGGCAGCTGTGATTAATTTGGATACTGAGGCTATTCTAAATATGTGTCTTACCTCTGTGCTATCCCCTGCCTCCCTGTCTGCCCAACCGTAACCTTTGGCAAATATAAGGCGCTCGTTTTTCATTATTGCCAGAGAGGCCCCTTTGATCTCCCATCTATGCATAAACCGCTCAATCTGATCGTCCATTTTTTTGGTCTCTTCCAGATTTGACATCTCATTACTAAGGAGATGGTTGAGGGCAACAGGCAGCTCTTCGTCCAATGAGATATCCAGGTCTGATAGCGAGAAGGTTCTGTTGAATCCGAACAAGAAGAAGAGAAGCACAAGCAGAATGGCTGCAGGTATCAAATACTTTCGACCTCCTTTTTTTACAGACCTCTTCTTCATCGTCTAATTTTCTAATTTACAAGTTGATTTTATTCCAGAGAAAATCTTACTGTTACCTGATGCTCCAGCTTAATCTTCTGGAAATCCGGCTGCGAATTCATATCTGCAGATAACATAAGAGCGGAGTCCATAGATTGCCTTTTATACTCTGTGTTGACATATAAAGTTCTCGGGAAGCTTGCGTAGCTTTGGATATAGATTGCTTTACCCACAACTCTTCCCAGAGCAAGTGCAACTACATCTGCACTTTTTTTGGCGTTTTGTGCCGCCTCGGCCATCACCTCCCGTCCGGCCTGTTCAATATTGGAGAGCTCTGCCCGGGTAATCTTAACATCGGTTACTCCAGAGAGCTCTAACTGCTCAAAAAGAGCTATAAGCTGAGGGGTTCCGTTGACCATTATAATGTAGGTTTTAGTCATTAAAATGGAGCTCTTTCTAAGAAAGTATTTTTCTAATGAGGTGCTGATATCCTTGATTTGCACCTGTTTTGAGATGTCAATACCAATATTGGTCAACTTTTTAAAAAGATCCCTCTCCTGTTTTTCAATGGAGACCTTCCCTTTGTTATCCTTCTCGGTTATTGTCACCTCCAGATAGATCTCGTCGGGAGCAAACTCTCTCTCGGCTCTGCCGGCAACTTCGATATAGTTTTGGTCAATAAAGTTTTTCTCCTGAGAGCTCATCTTATAAGCTGTCAGTAGTATCGCTAAAATTAATAAAACCCTTTTCATTATATTGTTTATTGATTTAAATTTTTTCTTTTTATCTCCTTTCTGTAGTTACCCGGTGTTGTTCCGGTCTCTTTTTTGAATGCCCTAAGGAATGAATTTACAGAAGCAAAGCCGGACTCTTCGGAGATATACTCCAGTATATATAACTTTTGGTCAAGAAGTAGTTTTTTTGCATACTCGACCCTATAGTGGTTAATAAGATCGGAGAAGGTAGATTTAAACTCGTTGTTTACGATATTGGAGACATAAGATCTGTTTGTCCCTAGTTTTTCTGAGATATCTGTAATTCTAAGGTTTGTATTACGGAATATCTCTTTTTCATTGAGGAGTACAAGCAGTTCGTCGTGTAATTTATTACGTGTTGCCTCTGTTGAGTGTTTGTGGCTAATGTTATTATCTTTGAGAATATCACCCTGATATGTTTGAATGGAGTATTGTTGTTTAAATCCCAGGAATCCTATGGTAAACAGTATAGTACTGAATGCCAGTGAGGGGAACAGCAGTAACATAGAGTCGTGAATAAAGAAGGCCTTTCCAAGGGTGTTTAGAATTAGGGAGAAAATCGCTGCACTCACCATTGCAATCATCATATTCCCGGCCCAGGTGAGTGTCCTCTCCTCTGTAGATGAGTAAAACTCTTTAATTTTTTTGTCGTATGCAGAAATAAGCTTCCAGCTGAAGTAGACAGATGGTACAAGTTGGATAGCAAATACAACTCTGCCAACCTTATAGAGTATAATCTGAATTTTTGCTGCGGTAGAGAATATAAAATCTGTCTTCTCTTTGTAAACCATATTCCTGATGTATGCGAAGAGCTCATCGGGAGAGAGAATAATAAAAAAGATAGCAGTTGCAACACCAAAAAACAGACCCGGTAAAAGCATCCAGAAATCTCTTGGTTTTGGTTTACTATCTTTTGCAATAGTCTTTATGTAGAGATAGAAGAGCGGAAAGACAGAGAGAGATGCCAGGGTGTAAAGAGGATCCATTATTAAGTAGATGTCATAATCTTCGGAGAAGTAGACAGCGTGAGAAGCATACAGGATAGAGGCAAACAACATAAAAACCGCAAGCAGAACTCTAGGTTTGTCATCCCGCTTTGCATCTGCAAATAGGGCAACTGACCAGAATAGGGAGACAAACATTGGAAGGGTAAAGACTACATATTTTATCATAAATTCTCTGTTCGTATGACAAAGTTAGCAAAACCATTCTTAAAACCCACTCTCAATTTAACATTGACAGAATCTCAAATTTTCACTATATAAAAAAAAGGTTGCCTAACAAATAGATAGTCTGCACATTCAATTTATACTTAAAAATGTTTAGATATGTTACATATATTCGCTATATTTGATACCGATTTGATGAAATCGTAACTTAAACCGTGAAGATTGTAGTTATAATGTGTTGAAAGGTTAAGTTTGATCTGTGAAATGCCCTCATTATATGGAATTTCGATCAAAAATAAATACAAACCAAAACTTTTAAAGAGCCTATGAACACACACGAAGAGAACTACGTCGGCAAATCTGCAATCGATGAGATTATCTCCAAGCACAAGGGCAAACCGGGCGAGTTGCTCACCACAATGGAGGAGATCCAGGAGGCGAGTGAGTACAAGTACCTGGATATGCAGAGTATGGACTATCTCTCATCACAGACAAAGGTTCCGCTTTCTCAAATCTACAGCGTTGCGACCTTTTACTCATTTTTTAACCTTAAACCACAAGGTAAGCACACCATTATAGTATGCCGGGGAACAGCCTGCCACACTAAAGGGTCAAAAGTGCTTCTGGACGATCTTTCGACTATGCCGGGTTGCAAAGAGGCGCTTGAGGCAGGAGAGACCAGTTTTACTACCGAGGACAGACTTATAACTGTTAAGACAGTTGCGTGCTTTGGCCAATGTGCCCTGGCCCCTGTTGTTGCAGTTGACGGTGTCATCTATAGCAATGTAACTTCGGAACAGATTAAAAAAATATTACAAAACTTACAGGAGGATAATAAAGATGAGAATATCAGACTTTGCTAAGCTTACAGAGCTAAAAGAGATTGCTGCAAAGAAAATCCTTCCTGACAAACCTTATGTTGCGATAGGAATGGGAACCTGCGGTATCGGCCGTGGAGCAGAGGTGCTGTTTGACAGCTTCGAGAGAACAATTAAAGAGCGCAATCTGGACATAATTTTAAAGAAAACCGGTTGTTTCGGCTTTTGTGCCGAAGAGCCTCTGATTAATATCTACATTCCCGGTAAACCACTTATTATAATGCACCGGGTTTCGGAAAACGACGTTGTTCCTATCGTTATAGGAATAGAGAAGGGGATAATGCCGTACAGAAACATTATGTGCAGGATTGAGGAGTGGGATTTTATAACAGGGAAATTCAAATTTGGAGAGGGGCTCACCGAATACCCTCTATGGAATGAGGTACCTTTTTTCAAATGGCAAAAGAAGATTGTACTGCGTAACTGTGGGCTTATAGTACCAGACGATATTGAAGAGTATGTGGCAGTAGGAGGGTTCTTCCCGCTATATAAAGCCCTTCACGATCTTACCCCTGTTGGGATAATTGATGAGGTGAAGAGTTCAAAACTGAGAGGTCGCGGCGGTGCCGGTTTCCCTACAGGCGTTAAATGGGAGCTGATGGCGAAGGTTGAGGCAGACCAGAAGTACATTATTTGTAATGCAGATGAGGGTGACCCAGGAGCATTTATGAACCGAAACGAAATTGAGAGTGACCCGTTTATGCTCATAGAGGGGATGACTATTGGTGCCTATGCAATGGGTGCATCAAAAGGGGTTGTATACATCAGAGCGGAGTACCCTTTAGCTGTACAGAGGCTTAAAGGTGCAATCAAACAGGCTAAAGAGAGAGGTTTGCTGGGAGATGATATTTTGAACTCCGGTTTCCATTTCGATATTGACATTGTAGAGGGAGCAGGAGCATTCGTATGCGGCGAAGAGACAGCCCTGATACATAGTATTGAGGGTAGGTCCGGACGCCCGACACCCCGGCCTCCTTATCCTGCACAAAAAGGTCTTTACGGAAAACCGACCAACATCAACAATGTTGAGACTTGGTGCAATATTCCGGTAATTATCTCCAAAGGGGGAGAGTGGCTGACAGGTACCGGAACAGAAAAGAGTTCGGGAACAAAAGTTTTCTCTCTGGTTGGAAAAGTGAAGAATACAGGTCTTGTAGAGCTTCCGTTGGGATCTACACTGGAGACTATTGTCTTTAAAATTGGGGAGGGTACCGGAACTCACAAAAGGGTTAAGGCTGTTCAGTCGGGTGGCCCTTCGGGCGGATGTATCCCTGTTGAGTACCTGAGTACTCCCGTAGATTATGAGTCACTTAATGCTTTGGGAACCATTATGGGGTCCGGAGGAATGGTGGTGATGGACGAAGATAACTGTATGGTTGACGTTGCCAGATATTTCACAGAGTTCTCCAATGGCGAATCGTGCGGAAAGTGCACCCCTTGCCGGGAGGGACTCGCACAAACACTCCATATTCTAAACAGAGTAACTGAGGGCAAAGCTACATCGGAAGATCTTGACACACTGGTAAAACTGGGACAGGTTATTAAAAGCACAGCTCTTTGCGGGCTGGGACAGACAGCACCAAACCCGGTTTTGACAACCTTAAGATATTTCCGGGATGAGTATGACCACCATATGATAGAGAAGAAGTGTGAGCCCGGTATTTGCCACTCACTCTTTACTGCTCTTTGTGTAAACAGCTGTCCTCTGCATATGAATATCCCAAGATACCTGACCCTGCTTAAAGAGGATAAACTTGAGGATGCATTTGAATCTACTCTAAGAGATAATCCGCTACCATCTACAATAGGTCGTATATGCCACTTCCACTGCCAGATGAAGTGTCTGCGTGAAACCATTGATGCTCCCGTCTCACAGGGAGATATACACAGATACATATCGGATACCGTTTACAAAGAGGGTAAATCTCAGAGAATCTACAACAGACTTATCAAGGAGAAGCTACCTCCGACATACAAAAAAATTGCAATCATCGGCGGTGGCCCTGCAGGGTTAACTGCAGCATTCTACCTGGTTCGCCTTGGACACGATGTTACAGTATTTGAGTCCGAAAGCGCTGCAGGTGGAATCTTACGCTGGGGAATACCTAAGTATAGACTTCCTCTAGAGACTCTGGACCACGAAATTCAGTTTATCAAAGATCTGGGAGTACATTTTGTATTTAATACCGTTGTCGGCAAAGATATCTCAATGGAGGAGCTCGAGAGAGACTACAACAAAGTGATTATTGCTATTGGTGCTCACAAGGATATTATGCTCAACATCGAGGGTAACCATCTGGAGGGGGTTATCTCCGGTATGGATTTCCTTAAGGATGTATCCAAGGGGGAGATACCAAACATTGGTAAGAATGTAGTTGTAATTGGAGCAGGTAATGTAGCCATAGATGCAGCGAGAACTGCCCACAGATTTGGTGCAGAGGTGACTGTTGTCTACAGAAGGCTCAAATCTGATATGCCAGCCAACAAAGATGAGATTAAAGAGGCCGAGATAGAGGGTGTAAACTACCTATTTTTGAGCAATCCTAAGGAGATTCTTGCAGATGTTAATGACAAGGTGAGGGGAATAGAGCTTACCAAGATGAATTGCGGTGATATTGACCTATCTAACAGACGCAAACCTGTCCCTACGGGAGAGTCATTCATTATTGGATGCGATACAGTAATTATGGCAATCGGCGAGGAGGTTGAAGCACCATTCCTTAAAGAGTTCGGTTTAAAAACTCTATCAGACGGCAATGTATATGCAGACCACTTCACCTTTGAGACAAACCACCCTAAAATCTACGCTATAGGTGATGCAATAACAGGGCCGGCAACAGCTGCCGAGGCTATGGGAATTGCGAAGAAGGCGGCCGAGATTATAGATTACAAATTAATGAACAAGAGACGTTTCCATAAATTATTCAGAGGATTTGATTACAGCGATGATGTTCCTTTAAAACCTGAAGGTGGTAACAGACACTACTCAATCAAGAGACCACTTGAGGAGAGGATAGGGAATTTCAAAGAGATCAATCTTGGGTATTCAAGAGAGCAGGCTTATGCAGAGGCTTCAAGGTGTCTGCGCTGCGATGTTAGGGTATCTGTTAATAATGAGGAGGAATAATTATGGAAAATAAATTTATAAATGTTAAAATTGATGGGAGAGACCATCAAGTTACAGAAGGGAAGACCATTCTTGAGGCCTGCCTTGAGACCGGTATAAAGATTCCCTCTTTGTGTTATCTTAAAGATGTATCTCACAATGCCTCTTGCGCAATATGCGTAGTAGATGTAAAGGGGGCAAAATCGTTAGTAAGATCTTGTGTGACAAGCATAAATGAGGGGATGGAGATTACAACTCACTCTCCGGCAATTAACCAGGCCAGGAAAACAAATCTGGAGCTGATACTTGCAAACCACCCAAAAGAGTGTCTTATATGCGAGAGAAACGGAAATTGTGAACTACAGAGTCTTTCTGCAGAGCTTGGAATGACAGAGACCTCATTCCCCCGCACAAAACCAACCGAGGCTTCGGATGAAACATCTCTATCACTGGTAAGAAACCCCGATAAATGCATATTATGCGGCCGTTGCATTGCCGTTTGTGCAGATGTTCAGACTGTTTATGCAATAGATTTTGCAGGCAGGGGGCTAAGAAGTAAGGTTGGCACCTATCAAAACAGAGGTCTTGGTAATGTTGCCTGTACAAATTGCGGTCAGTGTGCACTTGTGTGTCCAACTGCTGCAATTGTTGAGAAGGACGATACCGAGGCTGTTTTTGCAGACATCTATAACAACGATAAGATTGTGGTTGTACAGACTGCTCCCGCAATCCGGGTTGGTATCGGTGAGGCGATGGGTATGAGTGAAGGTGCATTGGTTACCGGTAAGATGGTTTCATCCCTAAGGAAACTTGGGTTTAATAAAGTATTTGATACTCAATTTACAGCCGACCTTACCATTATGGAGGAGGGCTTTGAGCTCATTAGCCGCATTAAAAACGGAGGCACCCTTCCAATGGTCACATCCTGCTCTCCGGGCTGGATAAAATTCATTGAACACTTTTTCCCTAAATCGTTGAAACACCTCTCCACTTGCAAATCTCCTCAACAGATGTTTGGGGCGGTGGCAAAGACTTACTATGCCGAGAAGTTCAATATTGACCCGCGTAAACTGGTCGTTGTATCAATAATGCCTTGCACAGCCAAGAAGTTTGAGTGTAAAAGGCCGGAGATGAACTCAGCTTTTCACTACTGGAAAGATAAGCTCAATCTTACAGACAAAGAGAACTTCTACGATGTGGACTATGTTCTAACCACCAGGGAGCTTGCCAAGATGTTTAAAAAGACAGGAGTTGACTTTAGCTCTCTTGGGGAGGAGGAGTTTGACCACCCTCTTGGAATTTCAACCGGTGCCGGAGTAATTTTCGGAGCAACCGGAGGGGTGATGGAGGCAGCAGTAAGAACCGCATACGAGGTTATTACAGGTAAACCGCTTCCTAAGATTGACCTGAATGTAGTAAGAGGTTTTGAGGGTATCAAAGAGGCCGAGCTGGATCTTGACGGAACCAAGATTAAGGTTGCCGTTGCCCACTCACTCAAAAATGCCCGTACACTCCTTGAGCAGATTGAGGAGGGGAAATCTCCGTATGCATTCATAGAGGTTATGACCTGCCCGGGGGGATGCCTTGGCGGAGGAGGACAAGCTATACCTACAACCTGGGCAATCAGGCAAAAGAGGGCAGATTCAATCTACAAAGAGGACTCTATGCACGCTATTCGCAAATCTCACGATAATCCGGCTATTAAAGCAATTTACAGTGAATTTCTAAAAGAGCCGCTGGGTCACCACTCTCACGAACTGCTTCATACCAGTTATGTAGAGCGGGGAATCTTTTAACCGGGAGTTACCGGGTAGATAGACAACCAAAGGGGTGCCGGTTTTAGCGGCGCCCCTTTTCATTAAGATTGCGCTTAGTCACCAAAAATGAGTCTAGTTTGTTGGAAATATGACAATAACTTGTTAATTTTGGAGATAATTCGTTGCTATTTGCCACCTTGAACCAAAATCCTTTAATGTTTTTATTATGGAAATCGTAAGACTTATATCGTGCAACACCGCTTTTGATGCCAATATCATCAAGACAAAACTGGAGAGTGAAGAGATAGAGTGCTTTATTACAAACGAAAATTTTAGCACCATCTACCCTTTTTTAACAGGGGGTATAGATATAATGATTAATGAAAAGGATCTCGAGAGGGCAAAAGAGCTAATTTCCGATGAGACAAAAAAGGAGGTTGTCTGCCCAAATTGCGGGTCAAAAAATGTGCATCTTGGTCTGGGGAAAAATAAAATCAAAAAGATCTTTTTGATTTTGATTGCCGTGCTCTCTTTTGCCCCTGTTGGAAATGTTAAATCTCAATACAAATGCAAAGATTGTAAGACCCTTTTTTAAAACGATTTTGGGGTTTTTTAAAAAAGGTGGCGGGAAAATTCCGGCCACCCTTTTTGTTGGTTTTTGATTTGTAAAATTTTACCGGCGTTTACGCGGAGTGTATTTAGTGTGCAGGAGTTTATGAGACATCTCGCCGCAAGGTTTTACAAGGAAGTCTTTGTAGATCTTCACAACTTCCGGATTTAGGTGAGATTTTCTCAATGGCATACCGGCATCTTCGGCGTAGATGGCTGCTGCGCGTCTTGCACGAATCTCAGGGCTGGTTGGAAGTGGTTGCCCACCACCACCGAGGCATCCGCCCGGGCAAGCCATAAATTCTATGAAGTGATAATTCGCTTTCCCGCTCTTGATTTCATCCATCACTATCTTGGCATTTGCAAGCCCGTGAGCGATAGCGCATTTGAGCTCGACTCCCTCAAGGAAGCTCCACTCTTTGAGCGTATTCTCTATCTTGATGGTGGCCTCTCTAATACCCTCTATACCACGGACAGGATTTATGTTGAGGTTCTCAAACGGAACTTCACGCCCTGTAACCAGTTCGTAAGCAGTTCTTAATGCTGCCTCCATAACCCCTCCTGTTGCCCCGAAGATAACACCGGCACCTGTTGATTCTCCCATAAGCCTGTCGTAGTGTGAATCTTCAAGCTTGAGAAAATCTATACCGGCCTGTTTAATCATAATAGCGAGCTCTCTGGTGGTAAGAACCAAGTCTACATCTCTGTAACCACTATCGTGCATCTCCGGACGGTTGGCCTCAAATTTCTTAGCGGTACAAGGCATTATGGATACAGAAATTATGTTTGCTGGATCCAGGTTGCGAGCTTTAGCATAGTATGTCTTAACGAGGGCACCAAACATCTGCTGCGGAGATTTGCAGCTGGAGAGGTTGCCCAGATACTCAGGATACATATGCTCAATAAATTTAATCCAGCCCGGAGAGCAAGAGGTTGTCATTGGCAGTTTAATATTTGGATCTTTATCTACCAAAGCCTTTTTAAGTCTTGTGAGAAGCTCTGTTCCCTCCTCCATTATGGTAAGGTCTGCAGTGAAGTCGGTATCCATAACTGCATCGAAACCAAGCCTTTTAAGTGCCGATACCATCTTGCCGGTAACTCTTTCACCCGGTTCAAACCCGAGTTCCTCGCCCAACCCGACACGAACAGAAGGAGCAGTTTGAACAACCACGTGTTTTGTTTTATCTGCAATTGCATTCCAAACCTCTTCTATGTAATTTTTTTCTACCAGCGCTCCTGTAGGGCAGTGGTTAATACACTGACCGCAGTTTGTGCAAACTACATCGTTCATAGCCTTTTCGAAGAAGGTGGTTATTTTGGCGTGCTCACCTTTGTAAGACATAGTGAGTGCATTTACCCCCTGAAGTTCGGCACAGGTACGAACACATCTCTGACAACGGATACATTTGCTGTCGTCTTTGATAATTGACGGAGAGAACATATCAATCGTATAGTTATGGAACGGGATAAGATTGATGAAGTCCTGATTCATAATTTTATACTCCGACGCCAGACTCTGGAGCTCGCACTTACCGTTTTTATAACAGCTTGTACAGTCTGCATTATGCTCAGATAGGAGTAACTCAATAATGTGTTTTCTGGAGTTTCTCACTTTTAGAGTGTTGGTTAACACCTCCATACCCTCTTCACAAGGAGTTGCACAAGCAGGAGATAGTCTTTTCTGACCAACCAGCTCTACTACACAAACTCTGCAGTTTCCCGCTACACAAAGATCTTTGTGGTAACATAGAGTGGGGATAATTACTCCTGCCTGGCCTGCTGCATCAAGTATTGAGGCACCTTTTGCAACCTCTACAGTTGCACCGTTTATAGTTATTTTCAGATTTTTTCCCATAAAATAATTTTTTGGCATTAGTAAATCATCTCCTCACGGAAGTTCTCAACTATAGATGAAAACGAGTTACCAACCGATTGACCCAGACCACATTTAGCAGTCACCTGCATAGTTTCGGCAAGTTTTAACATTTTATCCAGATACTGAGCATTTTTCTCCCCCCTTTTAACGGCTTTAATACCCTTGAGGAGCTGTTGGCAACCGACACGGCAAGGTGTGCACTGCCCGCAAGACTCTTCTGCAAAGAAGTTAAGATAGTTGTCCAGTACATTGTACATAGATCTTGAACTGTTGAAAAGCATCATAGATCCTCCGGTAGGAAGTGAAATGCCAACCAGTTTGCCCTGGAAGCCAATATTAGTCTCTGAAAACCTCTTTCTTGGAACAAGAAATCCCGATGCACCGCCAACCTGAACGGCCTTTGTATCATCGTCACCGAACTCCTCAACGAAGTCAGATAGGCTCATTCCAAGTTCCAGTTCGTAGATTCCCGGTTTTGGAGTATCTCCCGAAACAGAAAAGAGTTTCGAACCTCTTGAGTATTGAACTCCAAGGTCGTAAAATCTTTTAGAGCCGTATTTGAATATAGTATAGGTGTGTGCAAGAGTCTCCACATTATTGATGACAGTCGGTTTACCCATATATCCGGAAAGAGTAGGGTAGGGTGGTTTGTTTCTTGGTTCACCTCTCTTACCCTCCATAGATTCGAAAAGAGCAGTCTCCTCTCCGCAGATATAAGCACCGCTGCCCATAAATATTTTTATGGAGAAATCTAACTTAATCTCTTTACAGTAGTACTCAAATTCATTGATTGCTTTTAAAAGTTCGGGCCTAAGGAAGTTATACTCCCCTCTGAGGTATATAAAACCCTCTTTAGCACCGATAACATACCCGCATATTGCAATTGCCGTCAAAACTTTGAAAGGAACCATAGACAAAATTTCCCTATCTTTGAAGGTGCCAGGTTCTCCTTCGTCGGCATTGCAAATTACATATTTAACATCACTCTTCACCTCCGACGAGACCTTCCATTTTAATCCCGTAGGAAATCCTGCTCCCCCCCTACCTTTAAGTTCGGAGCTGATCAACTCATTTATCAGCTCTTGTGGTGGACGGCTGATACTTTTGCTCAGCACCTCTTCCCAATCATTTTCGTTTTTGAAAATGAAGTCGGCCCTTTTTAGTTGATAATTAGTTGACATTGTTCTCTCCCTCATCTTTTCGGTTCATATACATAGTAAGAATTTCACGAATCTTCTCAGGAGTAAGATCGGTGTAGACCTCGTTGTTGATGAGCATTGCAGGCGCCTTGTGGCAAAGCCCCAGACAGTTGGTCTGAAGTAAGGAGAAGAGCCCGTCCTGGGTTGTCTCCCCGATTTTAATCTTTAACATATCTTCTATTGCAAGCATAATCTGCTTTTCTCCTTTCATAGAACAGGTGATGGTTTTACATACACGAATGATGTTTCTGCCCATCTTTTTGTAGTCCAAAAAAGTATAGAAGGTTGCGGTTCCATAAACTTCAGTCGCAGGTATATCAAGCTCCCTGGCTATCTCTATCATTGAATATTCGGAGAGATACCTCTCCTGTTCAACGACACCTTGTAGAATGGGAAGCAGGCTGTGCCTGTTGCGACCGTGCTTGTCGGCAAGCTCTTTTATGAGCTCAATGATTGGTTTCATCCAAAAGAAATTTTGGTGGATAGTAATTTTGAGGAACCCACTTAAGGGTCTTTAGATTACAACAAACTCCATTTTGAGAAGTTTGCAGATGAAGGTCTTCAAAGTTTAAATCAATTCAAACATAACTCTCCTTTTGAGAGCAGACTTTTCTAACACAAAATGTGCAGTTCAAAATTTACAGGTGTAAATATAAGAAAAAAACAGATACCCGACCTATCGCTTTATTATTTAACGGGAATCCCTGGGCAGAGAAAAAGAGAAACTGCTTCCCTCGCCCTTTTTACTATCTGCCCAAATCTCACAGCCGTGACGGGTGATAAACTCCTTACAAAGAATTAGACCTAAGCCTGTTCCTCCCTCATTTTCGGTCCCTCTGGTAGAGTAAAATTTGTCGATTCTAAAGAGATTGTCTATTTCACTCTTTGATATTCCTATACCGTTGTCAGACACAGTAACAATGCATTTATCTTCCGTCATTTTTGCCGAGACAACAATCTCTCCACCTTTACCGGTGAATTTAATGGCATTTGAGACAAGATTACGCAGGACAGAACTAATCATCGCTTTATCGGCATAACAGACAGCGCTTTTTGGAATTTGAGAGTGGATAGAGATAGATTTTTGGTTTGCTGTATAATTTAAAAGGTCAACCACCTCATCTGCAAGCTGGGAGAGTCGCAAAAACTCAGGATTAAAATCCATCCGGCCGGTTTGCGAGCGGGACCACTCGAGCAGGTTCGTTAGCAGGTTTATCGCTTTATGAGAAGAGTCCTTCATTATTGATGCATACTCTTCAATATCTGCAAACTCTTTTTTCTTAATCTGCTCTATAAGGAGCTCTCCAATTCCGATAATACTGTTGAAAGGGCTCTTTAGGTCGTGTGCAAGAATTGAGAAGAACTTATCTTTGGTAGCGTTTAGCTCTACAAGCCTCGCTTCGCTCTCCCTCAGAGCCTCTTCCATCTCTTTTCGCTCAGTTATATCTGTTATAAATCCCTCAAGATGAGTAAGTACGCCCTCTTTAGAGTAAACTCCGCGACCCTGCTCCCAAACCCATCTTAGATGATTATCTGCAGTCACTATTTGATACTCCTCTCGAAAGGGTGTTCCTAAAGATATGACAATCTGCCATTTACTCCATATTGCCTCTCTGAAATCGGTGTGAATTATGTTATTATAAGATATCTTTTTATTTAAGATAAAATCTTCCGGGTGGTATCCGGTAATCTTGTAACACTCTTCGCTTATATAAAACATTGTCCATTCGTGATCTAAAGCGCACTTATATACAAAGCCGGGTAAGTTATCAATTAAAGAGGCCTTTTCCCGTTCGCTTTCAACAAGCTTCTCCTCTGTCTGTTTTCTTGCAGAGATATCTCTCCAGGTTGCAATAAACCCATCTGAGAATTTTGATGCCTTAATCTCAAATGTCCTTTTTATAAGCTCCCCACTATATGTGTCCTGATATGCAACAGACTCTTTTTCTATTACATTTCCCGTTTCCACTAACTCTACATACTCATCAAAGAGGCCGGATGAAAGATGTGAGGGGAGAATCTCACATAAACCTTTGCCAATTTGCTCCTCTTTACTCATTTTATTGAGTTCACAAGCCTTTGGATTTACATAATCAATTTTGAAATCGGTTATATTATTGTTTTTATCTCTGATTGCCGTGTACATTCCAAACGCATCCAGAAGACTGTCAATAGAACTCTTAAATTTTCGTTCATAAGCAATCAGTGCATCCGATATTTTTTTGTACTCGCTGATATCCTGGAAAGCTCCGTGTATCTTTATTGTCTTCCCTTTATGATCTTTTACAGCCTCTCCGGTAGTTCTGACCCACACCCTTTTTCCTTTTGGTGTAATTATCTCCATCTCTTCGTCGTAAGGTGTTCCATTTTTGACACAATTGGAGAATATCTCCGATATCTTCTCTCTCCACTCAGGTGCGTAAAAATGGATTCCCTCTTCAACTGAAGGAGAGAATCCTGGCTCAATTTCGTGGATTTTTGCGACTACATCGGACCAAATCACAATATTCTTCTCAATATCCACTATCCAGCCTCCAAATTTTGCTGTCTCTCCCGCAATTCTCAGAAGGGAGTAGTTATTTCTGATATGCTCTTCTGCCTTTTTTTTCTCTGTAATATCTTTTGAAAATACAGCAACCCGTTCTACTTTTCCTCTATGTGAAACTATGGGGTGAATAGAGTACTCGTTCCAGAATCCATCTCTGAAGTCCTCTTTGTGAACAGGTTTGCCGGTTTGAATTACCTCCTTGATCGCCTCTTTTCTTGTTCTCCCTACATCCTGGGGCAGCAAATCAAAAACATTTTTCCCAATTAAATTCTCCCGCTCAATGTTCAATCTATTTGCGTGGGCTTTATTCGAGTCTATTACTACCCCATTTGGGTCAAGAAGGATTATTACATCATCGGTGGATTCCATTATTGCCCTGGCATTTGCCTCGGAATCCATCACCTTGTTAATAGATCTCTTTATTGTCGTAATGTCCTGAAATGTGACAAAAACCGAGGTTGGGGCTTTATTCCCGCTCTTAAATTGAGGGATAGCATTTATCAACAGCCACACATAATCTTTTCGGATAGGATTAAACACTCCGATAATCTTTTCGTAAACCGGCTCTCCTTTTGTTAATGCGATAGTTACCGGAAACTCTTTTGCAGAAATAGATTTGTGATTCTCGTCGATTAAATCCCAATCTTCCGTTCTGTTTGTTTTACTTAGAAAATCTACCTTATCAAAACCAAGAAGCTCCAGGGCAACTCTGTTTACATCGGTTATCTTTCCATCTGAGCGCATATTAAAAGCACCCTGTGTCATATGCTCAAAAAGTGATTTGTATTTATCTTCACTTCTCTCGGCCTCTATTCTTTTAAGAGTTACAGAAGCCTGTCTTACAAAAGTCTCAATGGTCTCCTGATGGGCAAGAGTATCCCCTTTACGGAATATCAATGCGGCATTTGCAAACATTTTGTTGTCTGCCATAAATGCGATACCGTATATTGAACTTAGATTTACAAGCCGTTCAAGAGATTTGGAGACGACTATAGGAATAGTTCTAAAAGAGAGCTCGTGTATACCCTGGTCGAATTTTCTTATATAGCCAGAATTGAGCTCCAGAATAGATGAGTCAACTTTGTAAACCTTGCCCACGGGTTTGAATCCAAGGGTTGATATGATGCTCTCTAAAAGATTTGGCGGTGAAAGAAAGACCTCGGTTGTGCTGGTCTCCCTTTCCGGGTCAATTGAGTTTACAATAATAATTGCGTTGGGATTGAGCTCCCGAAGAGATTCTCCTATGAATTGAAAGATTGAATCACTTATACCCGAAGAGGCAAATTTTATTGCCGTGCCGGAGAGAAAGGTCAAGCTATCCAGGCTACCCTCCTGGTTTTGATTAATCAATTTCATAGATTCACTATTTAATATCCCTAAATAATAGTACAATAAATTTAAGAATTAAATGTGAGATTTAGAAATTTAACATAGATGAAGAGAGATTATCCAAGGCTGTCTATAAGAGTACATATTTCATTGAAATTCTTTTCAATTGTGGTATCACCCTCGAGAGGATAGTAATTCCCTCTCTTTTGGAATATCTCAATGAGCGGCTCTGTCTGCTCCCGGTATGTCTCAATCCTGGTTTTAACAACATTAATATCGGCATCATCTGCTCTACCCTCAATTTCGGCCCGGCGAAGCATTCTTCGGATTATAACCTCTTCTTTTACAACCAGAGAGATAACAGCGTCTACTCTTTGTCCGATCTTTTGAAGAAACTCATCCAGCGCGCTAAATTGATAAACGGTTCTGGGGAATCCGTCATATAAAAAACCGGTATACCCTTTTGCGTTTAGAATGACACTCTCAATAATCTCAAGGATAATATCGTCACTAACCAAAGCACCCTCGTCCATAAGAGATTTTACCTTAAGACCCAGCTTTGTTCCGTTTTTGATCTCCTCCCTTAAGATATCTCCGGTTGAGATATGTTTTAGGTTATATTTTTTGGCGAGAATAACCGCCTGGCTACCTTTCCCGGCCCCCGGAGGGCCAAAAATAATGAAGTTCTTCATAAGGTTAGTTTTAACCAAATATAATAATTTTAATATTTAAACTAAATTTACATTTACAGATTTATATTACTAAACCTAATAATAAGTAATCGTATGACTTTAGTTCCAATTCAAAACCGGTGGCTGGTGGCTGTGATGGGAACAATTTTAATGATTGTTCTGGGGACTGTATACTCCTGGAGCTTTTTTCAAAAGCCCATCGTTGAGGCGTATGGATGGTCAAACTCGGGTGTGGCCTGGGTCTTTAGTGCCAATATCCTATTTCTTGGAATCTCTGCTGCCTGGAGTGGGATAAACCTTCCCAAATTTGGGCCTACAAAACTGGCTGTTATTGGTGCAATTATGTACGGGACAGGGTTCATTCTCGGGAGCCTGGCACTTAAATTCCATAGTTTGCCGGCTCTAATTTTAGGGTTTGGAGTTGTTGGCGGGTGGGGTATTGGAATGAGCTATGTGACTCCGGTCATTTCGGCATCAAAATGGTTTCCGGACAAACAGGGTTTCGTTACCGGAATGGTGGTTATGGGGTTTGGCTTTGGAGCTCTGGTAATGTCTAAATTTATTGCCCCTACAGTTTTGAACATTGCAGATGGCAATCTTATCACTTCGTTTTTTATAATTGGCCTATTTATTCTGCTACTTGGCTTTATTGCCGCCCTCTTTATTAAACAACCGCAGGCCGGGTACTTGCCCGAAGGCTATACATCCCCTGCAAAAATATCTGCAACAGATAACAGCAAGGGAGAAGAGATTACCGCCACAGAGGCCATTTTTACATTAAAGTTTCTAATGATTTGGGTTGTTTTCTTTGTCAATATCACTGCTGGTATAATGTTTATCAGTTTCCAGTCACCTATGATGCAGGATCTGTGGAGCCTCTACAGACCGGGTGGTGACCCTGTTTCGCTTGCTGCAATAGGAGGCACACTCATTGCAGTAAGCTCAATTTTTAACGGAATAGGCCGGTTTTTCTGGGGAGGAGTATCAGACAGGATTGGACGGATTCAGACTTTTAGATTGATATTAGGGAGTCAACTGGTTGTTTTTGTAACTCTGCTCTTTGTTACAAACCCCTACATCTTTGCACTGCTTGTATGCTATGTTTTGCTATGTTACGGAGGTGGGTTCGGAACGATGCCGGCCTACATCAGAGAGGTTTTTTCTGACAGGCTGATGCCGGTAGTCTACGGAACCATTCTAACTGCCTGGTCTGCCGGGGGTGTTCTTGGTCCGCAGATAGTAGGTTTTATGAAGGACAATTTTCCGCAAAACGCGGCTATTTATGCATTTTCAATAGGCTCATTACTTCTTGCAGCAGGTTTTATGTTAACGCTTTTACTTAATAACAGTAGTATTAAAATCGAAGACCAAAGCTCTTAGCTAAATCCTGTGAGTTTTTCCAAATCCTTAATCTCAATATTTGTTTCGTCAGTTTTATGGTAGCGGAAAGCATCTTTTTCTATTAATCCCCTATCTCTAAGTTTTTTTACTGCATAAAGCGATGTAGCGGATGCCGGCTCCACAAAATAACCACTCTCTGCAACTCTCCTCTGCGACTCAATTATCTCCTCCTCGGGTACTCTCTACCCGACACTGTTGATTTTAGAACTACTCTTTGCTTCACGTTTTACAGTTAATTTATATTAAAAAAAGAGATAATGTCCTGAAAAGGTTAATAACTATTTATGAAGTTGCTCATTAATTTTAGAGAGCAACATATTTTTGCTAATGGGTTTACTTATAAAGTCGCAACAACCATTTGATAAGGCCTTTAGCCTGTCAGATTCGTTAATATAAGCTGATTGGGCAATAATTGGTAAATTTGGGTTAAACTCTTTTATCCGTTTTGTTGCTTCGTAACCATCCATCTCAGGCATTATAATATCCATTAGCACCAAATCGATATTTGGATTAGATTTGCACATTTTGACAGCTTCAACGCCATTTAAAGCCCTGATAATGTTTATTTTGAAATCCGACAACATCTCTTCCAGCAGTATAAAATTAGAGTCCTTGTCTTCTGCAATTAATATTGTTTTAGAGGAATCGAACTCAAAGTTTAATCCATTAACGGAGGGTGTCTCAGGCATTTTTTTTGGATTTGATCTTTTGTAAGGTGTGGTAGAATAAAAAACTGAACCTTTACCTAATTCAGAAGATAACCACATTTTACCACCTAACATCTCTACATAAGCTTTTGATATAGATAGACCCAATCCTGAACCTCCAAAATATCGGGTATCGGAGGTTTCAACCTGACGAAAACGATTAAATATTTTTTCCTGCATATCCTTCGCAATCCCTATGCCGGAATCTCCTACATAAAATTCCAATTGTTTACCCTTGACCTTGTATCCGAAATTGATATAACCCTGTCGGGTAAATTTAAAGGCATTGCCTATAAGGTTAGTGAGTATTTGAGTTAGTTTGGTTGCATCGGTAAAAATAATCGCTTCATCGTCGGCCAATGGAGTTTTTAGACTAAGCGTTATACTCTTCTCATTGGCTTTTGGAGAAAATTGCTCATTTATAAGCTTGCAAATTAAATTAATATTGATTTCATCTTCCTGAATTGTTTCCTGACCGGACTCAATAGAGGCAATTCTCATTATATCGTCAATAATAGCAAGCAATTGGTCGCTACTTTGAATTATTATTTTAATAAAATCGTTCCGTTTTTCGGGTGTCAAATCGGGGTCGTTAAGAAAACCCGAAAAGCCCACAATTGCATTCATAGGTGTTCTTATTTCGTGCGAAATATTGTGCAGGAAGGCTGTTTTTAGGCGGTCGCTCTCCTGGGCTCTCTCTTTGGCCCCTATCAACTCCTTCTCTGCAAGTTTGCGTTCGGTAATATCGCTTGAAATTCCTATAATACCTGTTAATTTACCATTTGAGTCAAGTATTGGAGTATCGGTTACAAATACAGGAAAACTGGACCCACCTTTTCTTTTTACATCAAACTCTCCTGCCCAGGTTTTTCCTGCGCTTAAATTTTTCATTATCTCAATGGCCTGTTCACCGGATTGAAAGGAGGGTGTTAAATCAATAATATTTTGTCCCATAGCTTCTGCCGAAGACCATCCATATATCTTTTCTGCCGCATTATTCCAGTAAATCACTTTACCCAGCAAGTCAGTAGCAATAATAGACTGGCCTACATTGCTTAACAAGTCTGCCTGCAATTTTATTTCGTCATTTATTTTCTTCTGCTCTGTAATATCCTCAACCATTCCTATGATTTCCAGGGGTAACCCATTGAGATCATTCAGTGTTGTGACAAAAAGGTTGGCCCATATTATATTTTTATTTTTATGGATGTATCTTTTCTCTAAGTTATACCAGGATATTTTCCCGGCTATCAATTCATTAAACTGATTCAAATCCTTGTCTATATCTTGTGGATGGGTAAAGTCAGTAAACTTCATTTTAGATAACTCATCCATAGTGTAACCAAGTATTTTTGACAAACGTAAATTTGAGATGATTGGATATCCTTGCAAATCAATAAGAGAGATGGCAATTGGAGCCTGATCAAAGATAGCCCGAAAACGCTTTTCACTCTCCAGAAGAGCTTGCCCTGCAAGCATCCTTTCTGTTATGTCCCGCCCAATACCAAGAACACCAATCACTGTTCCATCTGAATCGTATATGGGAGATTTTATTGTTTCCAGAAAGGCACGATGTCCATCGTCTGCAAAGGTAACCCACTCTTCGTTGCTTGTAGGTTTACCCGCCTCCATCGCTTTTTGGTCATTTTCGCGGAAAAAATCGGCCAATTCCCGGTCAACATAATCATAATCGGTTTTGCCTATAATGTCATTTTCACCGGCTCCAAAAAAACGTTCGAACATAGGGTTGCATGAGAGGTACTCCCCGCTTGTGTCTTTTAGCCAAATTAGGTCGGGGATAGTTTTCACAAGTGTGCGGAGATGAGATTCACTCTTTCTAAGTGCCAGGTCCGCTTCTCTTTTAGTTGTTGTATCCCGTATATTGCATTGAATAACCTTAATCTTATTTTCCAAATAAACATTACTGACAAACTCAACGTGAATTTCACGCCCATCTGAAGTTACAAGAGGTAAATCATCATACCGAACATATTCCTCTTTTTGCAATTCCAGAAATTTCTCTCTATTTTCAAAAATATCCTTAAAAGAACCTATTTCCCAGATGAATTTTTCAACAAATTCCTTTTTTGTATACCCAAGTAAATCAATTAAAAACGGGTTAACATCAACAATCCTCCCGGTGTTGGCATTGAGGATGAGTATTCCATCTTTAGCTGCCTCAAAGAGTCTGCGGTAGCGAGACTCCGAAAGGCTTAAAGCATCCTCTGTGCACTTGCGACTAGTTATATCCTGTGAAATTGTTGCAATAATTTTTTTCCCCTCATCGTCAAGAATTCCTGATGAGTTCCACAAAACTGTCTTGATTTTGTTGTCTTTTGTTAAGATATCTATTTCAGTAATATTTTGATCGTGCTCCATATGATTTTTGAGCAACTCAATTGTTGAAGCAGTTTTCTCTTTTGGGAAAAGAACCTCAATTTTTTTATCAATAACTTCAGATGAATCATAACCGCTCAGTAGTTCAAATTGCCGGTTAAAACGTATTATTATCATTGAGGTGTCCCATATAATCATTGGAGCGTGCATATGGTCCAATATGACATCTAAAGTATCACTTGTAATACGATTAATTTCGGATAATGAGTTTTCATCCTCTTTTCTTTCAGTAATATCACGTATGTTGCACTGAATTACCTTTCGGTTGTTAACTAAATAGACATTACTGACGAACTCAACATTAATTATATCTCCGGATGAAGTTACAAGCGGTAAATTTTCATATCTAACATACCTTTCTCGTTGTAATTTCAAAAATTTCGCTTTATTCTTATAGATATCTTTAAAAGAGCCTATTTCCCAGATAGATTTTTCAATAAATTCATTTTTTGTATAACCGAGTAAATCAATTAAAAAAGGATTAACATCAACTATCTTTCCGGTTTCGGCATCAAGAATTAGTATGCCGTCTTTTGATGATTCAAATAAGCTGCGATAGCTCAGCTCAGAAGCATATAATTCCTCAATTATTACTTCCTTTCCTTTGACCTTTTTCATTATGTTTTATTGTTAATACAATCTAATCATTTTGTTATCTCCAACCTATTCAATAAATAGTTTGCAAGCTTGACAGCATTCTCTTGATAGTTGTTGTCAAATGGCACCGATAAAGGATTCTTTTTATAGTATGCAGAGAGAGTTCTCGGAGAGACAAATTCAATATCTACTTTGTCATAGCATTGGATTAAACCTTCAAGCTTAAACGAAAATGTAGAAGAGGAGTATCTTCCCTTAGGTTGTCTTGAGATAATGGCAATAACATCCGGATTTATGCTGTCGAAAAAAGTGTGAATAGCTGATTGAAATTTTTTAATCTCCCCGTTATCCTGGTCTTCTTTGATTTGAAGATAGCTGAAATTTCCTGTTAAATTGATATAACTTCCCTGACTATCTTGTTCTAAAGCAAAACAGATAGCTCTCTTCTTTTCAATTTCAACTCCTATTACTCTCATTCAAATGAACTCCCGAATCTAAAAGATATTTGGCATATCTATAAAACATATAACTCACTCTAAAGTTATAATTATAAAATATTCTTTCTAATTATAAATAAAAGTAAATTAATTACCTGCCCGGAAATTTCGCGAAAGGGTTAGAATAAAAAAGGAGACCTTGTGGCCTCCTTTTTTGCTCCTCGTCTAGGACTTGAACCTAGGACCCCCTGATTAACAGTCAGGTGCTCTAACCAACTGAGCTAACGAGGAATTTGTTTTTCCCTTTTTGGGACTGCAAATGTAAATGGAATTTTATAAAACTGCAAATCTTTTATCACAATTTTTGAGATTTTTAAAATATCATCATTTTAGTTACATTTTTTTTAACTTTGCACAATAGCAACCAAATATGGATATTACCCTTTTCTCAAATATTCTCAAGGAGCTTATACTCGAAAATGAGAGAGTATCACTGCCCGGTATGGGAAGTTTTATTGCAGAGATGGCACCATCTGTCTTTTCGGACAGGGCATTGGTTATTCACCCCCCATTCAGGAGAATACTGTTTCGTTCCAGTGAGAGTTGGAATGACGGGCTTCTGGAAATAAGATATGCAGATGACAGGGGAGTCTCAATTGAGATTGCAAAGCACGAGATTGCTGAGTTTGTTAAAAGACTCAAGGTAGATCTTAGCACAAACAAAACATATAAGATTCCCGGCTTCGGTACTATGAGAGCCACGGAGCAAAATGACTACTTCTTTGTGGCTGACAAAGATCTTTTCAATTATGTAGAGGGTTACGGCCTTGCCCCTATTAATATTAAAGTACTCTCAAAAAAAGGTGAGGTAGAGAAGCTTACCGGGAAACCTGTAGAGAGATTTTTCAAAGGGATACCTAAAGATCTTCTTGGATTGACCGGCTCTGGTACCGATATTGAGAGTATAATTGACGATGCAGGTTCAGAGGAGTTTAATCCGGAAGTTATTACTGAGCCACAGATGGAGGAGGTTATAGAATCTGAAATCTCTGCAGATAATAGTGAGAGAGGGCTTGAAGATCTTATATCAATAGACGAAGATGTGATTCAGGAACCGCAGCAGGTGACTGCACCTAAGCCGGAACCTATTAAAGTTACACCTCCAAAACCGGAACCGGTTATTACTACTGCACCAAAAGTACAACCTGTCGCAGCTGCTACTCCAAAAGCACAACCTGTCGCGGCTACTGCTCCAAAAGCTGAAGATAAAAAGGGGGGCAACAAATTTGTTAAGAGGTTTATAACGATACTGGTGCTCACATTCCTGCTCATCGCAGTAATTGCGCTTTTGATAGTGTTCAAGGATGAACTTCGTCCGATACTTGAGTGGATACTCTACTCAAAAGAGGAGAGGGAGATTCTAAAACTCAGCTGATAGCAGAACCATTCTCCAGCCTCTGCTCGGGGCTTACAATCTTCATTTTGCCGTTCTCTTCTTTGGCCATAAGAATCATACCTTTGGATTCGATTCCTTTGATCTTTCTTGGAGCCAGATTTGCAAGTATGCAGATCTGTTTCCCGACCATCTCTTCCACAGAGTAGTACTCGGCTATCCCGGAAACAATAGTGCGGATATCAAGCCCTGTATCTATTGTTAACTTAAGAAGCTTATCTGTTTTTGGCACCCTCTCTGCCTCAAGTACTGTTGCGGTGCGGATATCCATCCCTGAGAACTGCTCATAGGTGCACTCCGGCTTGAGCGGCATTAGCGGGCTCTTCTGGTCAATAACGGCTGTTGCCTCATTTGAACTTTTAGTTGCCTGCAACTTTGCAATCTGAAACTCTATTTCTCCATCTTCAATCTTCTCAAAGAGCAGAGTTGCCTCGTTGAGTTTATGCCCGGGATGAAGAATCGAGATATTCCCGAACTCTTCCCAGCGGCTGGTTTTCATATTGAGTATATAGCGCAGTTTTTTGGTTGTATGCGGAAGAATCGGCTCAAATGCTATTGCCAGGTTGGCACATATCTGCAGAGAGATGTTAAGTATGGTTGCAACTCTCTCCGGATCTGTTTTAACAACCTTCCAGGGCTCTGTATCTGTGAGATACTTGTTTCCAAGACGGGCCAGATTCATAGCTTCGCGCAGAGCTTCGCGAAACTTATAGTTTTCCAGATTATCCTCTATGCTCTTTTTAAGGATAGGAATCTGAGAGAGAACTTCATCGTCAATAGCTAAACAGTTTAGTGCGGCCGGAGTCTCCCCCTCAAAATATTTATGGGTTAGAACTACTGCCCTGTTTACGAAATTACCAAAAATTCCCACCAGTTCACTGTTGTTTCTGGTCTGGAAATCTTTCCAGGTGAAGTCGTTATCCTTTGTTTCGGGAGCATTTGCACAGAGTACATATCTCAACACATCCTCCTTACCCGGAAACTCGTCCAGATATTCGTGAAGCCACACTGCCCAGTTACGGGATGTAGATATTTTATTCCCCTCAAGGTTGAGAAACTCATTTGCAGGCACATTCTCGGGAAGGATGTAACCATCACCGTACGCTTTGAGCATAGCCGGGAAAACAATACAGTGGAAAACAATATTGTCTTTACCTATGAAGTGTACAAGCTTGGTATCTTCACTCTTCCACCACCTCTCCCAGTCGTTTGGCATAAGCTCTATAGTGTTGGATATGTAACCGATAGGGGCATCAAACCAAACATAGAGAACTTTGCCAACTGCACCATCCACAGGAACCGGAACTCCCCAGTCAAGGTCACGGCTCACAGCCCTGGGTTGTAACCCGCCATCGAGCCACGATTTACACTGCCCGTAAACATTCACTTTCCACTCCTTATGCCCCTCAAGAATCCACTCTTTAAGCCAGGGCTCATATTGGTCAAGAGGCAGATACCAGTGTGAAGTTCTCTTCATTATGGGCACATTGCCGCTTAGGGTAGATTTTGGATTTATTAGCTCGGTTGGGCTCAAAGTACTGCCGCACTTCTCGCACTGGTCCCCATAAGCCCCCTCAGCCATACATTTTGGACAGGTTCCGCAGATATATCTGTCTGCAAGAAACTGGTTGGCCTGCTCATCGTAATACTGCTCGCTCTCCCTCTCTATGAACTTCCCCTCACTATATAGCTTTTTAAAGAACTCAGATGCTGTTTTATGGTGTATTGCAGAGCTTGTTCTGGAGTAGATGTCAAAACTGATTCCAAGCCTCTCAAATGAGTCTTTAATGATAAGGTGGTATTTGTCCACAATCTCCTGAGGAGTGCAGTTGTTCTGTTTTGCCTTTATGGTAATTGGAACCCCGTGCTCGTCCGACCCGCAGATAAAACGGACATCCTCTCCCCGCATTCGCAGATATCTTGCATAGATGTCGGCAGGAATATAAACCCCTGCAAGATGTCCAATATGTACTGCTCCGTTTGCATAGGGCAGAGCTGCGGTGATTAGGTGTCGTTTAAAGTTGCTGTTCATCGGTTGGAAAATTTTAGGCGACAAAGTTAAAAAAAATCTTAAATGGTCAATCTCTTAAGCTCCCTGGAGAAGGAGTTGCGAATGTGCATCAATATCTGAAGCTGCTCCATAAGCTCGTTCTGCCTGATACTGTCCCTCTCTTTCTCTGCCTGGGAGAGATCTTTACAGAGATTTTGATAGGCTATTGAAGTTATTTTTGCCTTATAGATGAGTATAGATTTAGGGACCATTGTAGAGAGCAGATGCTCCTCCGGAGGTATCTCGGCAACAAATTGTTTGATTGTGAGGTTATGCTCCTTATGGAGAAGATCCAGCACCACATTTACAAAATCCTGATTTCTGTGGTTCAGAAAGTGTTTTTGAATCTCTTGCTGACCAATCTCCTTTACAAGATAGTACTCGTCGAAGATGTTTTTGTATATAAGGTTCTGAAGTTCAAGATCGTCATTTGAGAGCTCTGTGAGAATAAACTGAGAGACAGTGACCGATGCCGGATTCTCTTCGTCTGCTCCATAGAGTGGATGCTCGCCGAATTTTATTAGATAGTAGAGAAGTTCCCTCTCTGCAGGTTCACAATAGGTGTTGGTGATAAATTCGGGCAGCCTCTCTCCTGTCTCAAGAACAGGAAAATAGAGCGGAACTCCCGGCTCGGGAGCAGGAGTATACTCAGTTGAGTAGGCTCCATACTGCCTCTTTTTGCGCAACTTCTTAACCTCGGTAGAGAGAATCTCCTCCGAGATATTTAGTCTGGTAGAGCACTCCTCGATGTAGACAGCCCTGCTTATGGCATCCGGGATTACCGCTATGCTGGCAACCACCTCCTGAATAAGCTGAGCCCTCTTAATAGGATCCTTTTTTGTCTCTGCAGATAGCAGTCTGGTTTTAAAAGCTATAAAATCTTCCTGATTATCCTGGAGAAATTGTTTGAGAACTTCAGGGCTGTTTTTTCTTGCAAAGGAGTCCGGATCCTCTCCATCGGGGAAGAGAACCACTTTAATGCGGAGACCCTCCTCCAGAAGCATATCAATACCCCGTAAAGAGGCCTTGATACCGGCTGCATCTCCGTCGTAAAGAATTGTCACCTCCGGGGCAAATCGTTTTATGAGACGAATCTGCTCAGTGGTAAGGGATGTGCCGCTTGATGCTACAACATTCTCTACACCAGATTTGTGAAATGCCAAAACATCGGTATAACCCTCAACCAGATAGCATTTCTGCATCTTGGTGATGGAGCTCTTTGCAAAGAAAATCCCATATAGAGTCCTACTCTTAATATAGATCTCTGTCTCGGGAGAGTTAATATATTTTGCGACGGTTTTATCTGCACGCAGTGTCCTGCCTCCAAAAGCAATAGCCCGTCCGGAGATTGAGTGGACAGGAAACATAACTCTGTCGTAAAAACGGTCTGTGAGCTCTTTATCTGAGTCCCTCTCTACTGAGAGACCTGCGGCAATAAGAAACTCCTTTTTGTAACCCGCTTTTAGAGCTGCTTTACTTAGTGAGTCTCTGCCTGAAGGGGCCCAACCCAGCATAAATTTCTTAATAAGAGCCTCGTCGAAACCTCTCTCCTTAAAATAACTCAGCCCTATGGCTACACCCTGATCTGTATTCCAGAGAGAGTCTGTGTAGAACTCCTGAGCAAACTGGGTGACTGCCAACAGAGATTCCGATCTTAATCTGTTCTGGGCATCCTGCTCTGTCTCCTCCCTGTCTGCTATCTCTATGGAGTACTTTCTTCCAAGGAACTTAAGAGCATCAACATAACCCAGCTGTTCGTGCTCCATAATGAAATTTACCGAGTTGCCCGCTTTCCCGCAACCGAAGCACTTGAATATCCCTTTTGAGGGAGAGACAGAGAAGGAGGGTGTCTTTTCGTGATGAAAAGGGCAGCAAGCCATATAGTTTGCCCCCCTTCTTCGCAATGCAACAAAATCGCCGACTACATCGACAATTTGTGCCGCATCCAGTATTTTCTCTATAGTCTCTTTACTAATCATCTCTGTTAAGGAAGCTCCTGAAGCCAACTGCTTTTCTAACCTCTTTGAGAGTTGCGTTCGCACTCTCTCTGGCCAGGTCTGTTCCTCTTTTTACCACCTTACGCAGGTAGTCTTCATCTTTGTAGATCTCCTCTATTCTCGCTTTAATCGGGAGCGTCTGAGCGCAGATATCCTCTGCGAGTTGCTTTTTAAGATCTCCGTAGCGTATTGTGCAGTTGTTGTAGCTCTGCATAAAGTGGGCTACTGTCTCTTTTTTGGAAACAATATTGAGAAGTGTAAACAGATTTGCAACAGAGTCCGGCATTGTGCTGTTTGGCTCTGTAGGGCCGCTGTCTGTTACTGCCTTCATCACTTTCTTGCGTATAGTTTGCTCATTATCACATAGATAAACTCCATTACCCTCGCTTTTGCCCATCTTTCCGCTTCCATCTAACCCCGGCACCTTAACCAGATCAACTCCGAAGTTAAAGGCTTTTGGCTCCGGAAATACCGGGGAGTTGTAGAAAGTGTTGAACCTTCTTGCAAGCACTCGTGCCATCTCCAGATGCTGCTCCTGATCTTTACCGACAGGGACCAGGTTTGCCCTATGGATAAGAATATCTGAGGCCATAAGAACCGGATAGGTGAGCAGCCCGGCATTGATATTGTCCGGCTGCTGTCTCACCTTGTCCTTGAATGATGTTGTCCTCTCCAGCTCCCCTTTATATGAGATCATATTCAATAGAATATAGAGTTCCAGTATCTCAGGAACATCGCTCTGTACAAAGATTGCAGATTTTTCGGGATCCAGACCGGAAGCCAGATACTCTGCAAGTATTGTCCTAACCCCGGCGTGAAAGTCATCCGGGTGAGGGTGAGTGGTTAATGAATGCAGGTCTGCAATAAAGAAGAAACAGTTGTAGTTCTCCTGCATCTTAATATAGTTCCTGAGTGCACCGTAATAATTTCCCAGGTGCAGGTGTCCTGTAGACCGAATTCCGCTTAATACAATTTCCATCTTTTTTTTGAGCTGTTTAGTCTCTGCTCTCCTGTAGTTTGAGACGTATTTTCTGTTCTATCTCCTCCATCAAAGCAGGGTTGTCCAGAATAATCTGCTTAACGGTGTCTCTTCCCTGTCCAAGTTTTGTATCTCCGTAGCTGAACCACGAACCGCTTTTTTTAATGATCTCAAAATCTACTCCAAGGTCAATTATCTCTCCGATTTTTGAAATTCCCTCTCCAAATACGATATCGAACTCTGCTTTCCTGAAAGGGGGAGCAAGTTTGTTTTTCACGATTTTTGCCCTAACCCTGTTTCCGGTAGCCTCTTCGCCATCTTTTAGTTGGGTAATCCTGCGCACATCCACCCGTACAGATGAGTAAAACTTAAGTGCGTTTCCTCCGGTTGTTGTCTCCGGATTACCAAACATAACCCCGATTTTATCGCGGAGCTGGTTGATAAAAATGCAGCAGGTATTAGTTTTACTGATGTTTGCAGTGAGTTTTCTTAACGCCTGGCTCATAAGCCTTGCCTGAAGACCCATCTTTGAGTCTCCCATCTCTCCCTCAATCTCTGCTTTTGGGGTAAGAGCTGCAACCGAGTCGATTACAATTACATCTATTGCACCGCTGCGAATAAGATGGTCTGTAATCTCGAGCGCCTGCTCTCCGTTATCCGGCTGTGAAATGAGAAGAGTATCCACATCTACACCCAGCTTTTTTGCATATGTTCTGTCAAAAGCGTGCTCTGCATCAATAATCGCAGCAATTCCGCCCACTTTTTGAGCCTCTGCAATAGCGTGTATTGCAAGAGTTGTCTTACCGCTGGACTCAGGCCCGTAAATCTCAACCACTCTTCCCCTTGGGTATCCGCCTATTCCCAAAGCGAAGTCCAGGGATATAGATCCCGACGGGATAGTAGATACCTCCCATTTTGGCTGCTCTCCCAACTTCATAACGGTGCCCTTCCCGTAATCCTTCTCAATCTTGTCCAGTGTGGCCTGCAGGGCCTTCAGCTTCTCGGGATTAATCCCGGCACCTCTGTTAACTTCTTCCTTCTCCTTTGCCATAATGTTTATGTTTTAAATTCCTGCAAAAATAACAAATGATTTTCAAATTTCTCTACATTTGCAGGATGAAAAAATGGTTACTTGGAGCGACTTTACCCGAACTCAGGGAAATAACAGATAATCTGTCACTTCCGGCATTTACGGCAAAACAGATTTTGGACTGGCTTTACAAGAAAAAGGTAAAGGATATCGCTCAGATGAGCAACCTCTCGGTGAGTTCCAGAGAGGCTCTCTCTGCCAATTTTGAGGTTGGGGGGTACGCTCCCCTTGAGGAGAGTACATCTGCAGACGGAACTAAAAAATACCTCTTCTCCTCCTTAACCGGAACACCTATTGAGTCGGTTATGATACCGGACGAAGATAGGGCCACTCTATGTATCTCATCACAGGCGGGGTGTAAAATGGGTTGTCACTTCTGTATGACGGGGAGGATGGGCTTTAAGGGGCACCTCACTGCGGGCGAGATAATTTCACAAATCATAAATGTAAAGGAGAGCGACAAACTCACCAATGTGGTCTATATGGGAATGGGGGAGCCGCTGGACAACTATGAACAGGTTCTAAGAAGCACTCAGATTCTCACATCTGATTGGGGTTTTGGATGGAGCCCAAAAAGAGTTACCGTATCTACAATAGGGGTTGGGAGCACATTAAGAAGATTTCTGGATGAGTCAAAGTGCCACCTGGCTGTTTCACTTCACAACCCTTTTGAACGGGAGCGTGCAGAGATGATGCCGATGCAAAAGGCGTGGCCGATTGAGGAGATTGTCTCGATGATTAAAGAGTATGACTTTACCGGCCAGCGTAGGGTCAGTTTTGAGTACATTATGTTCTCGGGGTGGAATGACACAAAAAGACACGCAGATGCCCTTACACGAATGCTCAAAGGGCTTGAATGCCGTGTAAACCTTATTAGATTTCATCAGATTCCGGATTTTCAGTATAAAAGCTCTCCGGATCTTATCATAGAAAATTTCAGGGATAGACTTAACAGAGCGGGAGTAATATCTACCATAAGAGCTTCACGGGGGGAGGATATCCTGGCTGCCTGTGGTATGTTGAGCGGAAACAGTATAAAAAAAGAGTTCAATGAACAGGAGTTCTAATGTTTCAGATTACAAAGGTTTAACCAATGAACAGGCAAAAGAGAGCCGCAGAGTCAATGGAGAGAACATTCTAACCCCACCGCCGAGAGAGCCTATGTGGCGTCTGTTCCTCGGGAAATTTAATGATCCGATAATTAGAATTCTATTAATAGCGGCACTGCTCTCGCTGCTAATCTCTATTCGCAGCGGAGAGATTTATGAGACCATCGGGATAATCTTTGCTATTCTGCTGGCAACCGGAATCTCCTTCTGGTTTGAGGCAGATGCCGGAAAAAAATTCAATCTGCTCAACAAGGTTAATGAGGAGAATCCCGTAAAGGTGATTCGGGACGGCTCTATTACAGAGGTTCCCAAGAGAGATATAGTTGTTGGAGATATTGTAATCCTGGATGCAGGAGAGGAGGTTCCGGCAGATGGAGTGCTTCTGGAGGCAGTTTCCCTCTCCGTAAACGAATCTGCACTTACAGGAGAGCCACTGGCGAGGAAGAGGGTCAACCCTAACGAACTCTCTAGTGAAGCCACCTATCCTGTCAACCAGATCTATAAAAGCACTACGGTTTTAGAAGGGTATTGCCTCTGCAGGGTAACATCTGTGGGAGACAATACAGAATACGGAAAGGTTGCAAGACGCTCGGCCGAGATCAGTAATGAGCCTACCCCTTTGAACAGACAGCTTGAGGGGCTGGCCAGGTTTATCGGATTTGCCGGTTTTATTCTTGCCGTGGCGACATTTGCAGCACTCTTTGTCAAAGATATCTTTTTAGGAGAGGCGCATTACGGAGCTGCCCCTTTGTGGACCCTTTTTACGGTAATAGCTGCCGGGTTTGTTGCCATTGCAAAGGTTTGGATCCCGATTATTATGGAGGGGGTAGAGCTGCTGAGGCCGGGTGTTAAACATCCCGATTTTTCCAAAATGAGCTGGGGAGTATCTGCTCTCATAGCTATCACTCTGGCTCTAACATCTTTTGTTATAGGATACCTTGTCGGCTATAACCCGCTGGAGTCTGCATCCTGGATTGATGGTAATATGGCCCTACGGATACTTAAATATTTTATGGTATCTGTTACTCTTATAGTTGTTGCAGTACCGGAGGGGCTACCTATGGCAGTGACTCTCTCTCTTGCTCTTAGTATGAGAAAGATGCTCACCAGCAATAATCTGGTAAGAAAGATGCACGCAACCGAGACAATGGGAGCAGCAACAGTGATCTGCACAGATAAAACTGGGACACTTACCCAAAACCAGATGCGGGTCTCATTTGAACATTTTGTTGAAAATCCGGAGATTATAGAGAGTAGCATTGCCCTGAACTCAACGGCCCATTTGGACAGATCTGTCGAGGGAAAAATCCGTACTCTGGGAAACCCCACTGAAGCTGCCCTGCTAATCTGGCTCAGTGAAAACGGCAAAGATTATCTAAAAATACGGGAGAGTTCAAAGATTATAAACCAACTTACATTCTCTACTGAAAGAAAATATATGGCAACAGTTGCCCTCTCTCCCGAATCGGGGAGATACCTTCTTTTTGTAAAGGGTGCTCCGGAGATTGTTGCTTCATTTACAGCAGACTACCCCGCAGATGTCTCCGCAAAACTTGCCGGATACCAGGCCAGGGCAATGAGAACACTGGGCTTTGGTTATCGTGAAATTTCACCCGACAGGGCCATAGAGGATGTGGAGAGCCTTGTTAAGGAGGGTGGGCTTACATATCTTGGGGTTGTTGCAATTTCAGATCCTCTGCGGGAGGATGTTACCGAAGCTGTTGCCAGTTGCGTAGGTGCAGGGATAGAGGTGAAGATGATTACCGGGGATACTCCGGGAACAGCCCGGGAGATTGCCCGTCGGATAGGGATTCTTGGAGAGGATGAGCTGGTAAGCGGAGTAATCTCGGGGCTTGATTTTGATTCTCTTACTGATATTGAGGCTATGGAGAGGCTCCCTTTCATTAAAGTGATGTGCAGGGCAAGGCCGTCAGATAAAGAGAGGATGGTGCGGTTGCTTCAGAGGTTGGGTGAGGTGGTTGCCGTTACCGGTGATGGTACAAATGACGCTCCTGCCCTTAACCACGCCCACGTAGGCCTCTCAATGGGCTCGGGCACATCGGTTGCCAAAGAGGCCAGCGATATAACCCTGCTGGATGACTCCTTCAGTTCAATAGTAACTGCAGTGCTATGGGGAAGGTCTCTCTACAGCAATATTCAGAGGTTCCTTATTTTTCAGCTCACAATAAATGTAACTGCTCTTGTGGTTGTACTGCTTGGCTCAATTTTCGGGAAGGAGATACCCCTCACGATCACTCAAATGCTATGGGTAAATCTTATAATGGACACATTTGCAGCCGGTGCCCTCGCTTCCCTGCCTCCGGATATAAGAGTTCTAAAGGAGAGACCAAGAAGACCGGGGGCGTTTATTGTTACCCCGTCTATGAGGGGCAACATTTTAATTACAGCTCTGCTCTTTATTGCAGGGCTTCTAACGATGCTTTGGTATTTGGGAGATGTAAACAATGAGATATCTGAGTATAACATCTCTCTCTTCTTTACAATCTTTGTAATGTTGCAGTTCTGGAATCTCTTCAATGCAAAGGCGTTTTTAACGGGAAAATCTGCCTTTAAAGGTATTCTTGCAAGCCCTGCATTTATGGTGGTTGCAAGTGCAATAATTTTCGGTCAACTTCTGATTGTGGAGTTCGGCGGAGAGCTTTTTAGAACTGTTCCGCTCACATTTCGTGACTGGATGTTGGTTATAGCAGGCACCTCTGTTGTGCTTTGGATAGGTGAGACTGTGAGGTTTTTCAAAAGAAGAGTTCTCTGAAATGGAAAAGAGCCTCAACGCTCTCTCTGCAATGCAGAGGATATGTTCGGTACGGGAGTGCTGCAGGAGTGAGATATTAAATAAACTCAAGAGATACTCCCTTACTTTGGAAGAGGTAGATGAGATTATTAAATCTCTGGAAGAAGATAAGTTTTTTGACCATAACAGGTATGCACAATCATTTGTTAGAGACAAGAGCTCTTTGAGCGGGTGGGGGCCGGCAAAAATACGGTGGTCACTCAGGAGCAAGGCAATAGAGGATGAGATAATTGAGAGTGCAATGTCAACAATAACTCCGCTTCAGAGAGAGGAGAAGCTCAACTCGATTTTGGAGAGGAAGCTGCCTACCTTAAAAAAGGAGAATAGGGAGAAGATGAGAGCGAAACTTATTCGCTTTGCCCTCTCCCGCGGTTTTGAGTACGAGAAGGTTTTGAGTGCGGTAAACAGATTATTGGCTAACTTTGCAGCAATAGATTGATTTAAAAAATAGATAAAATTATGTTTACAACGGATCAGTACAAAGAGATCCGTCAGCGGATTTTGGCGCTGGGGAGGTCTCTTTGACATCGAAAACAAGAGAGTAGAGTTACAACAGAGCGAACAGAGGACACAAGATCCCGACTTCTGGAAAAATCCTTCTCAGGCAGAGCTATTTCTTAAAAAGACATCAGCAGTAAATTATTGGGTCAAGAGTTATACCGAGGTAGAGACGCTTATGGAGGATTTGGGTGTGCTGGTAGATTTCCTCAAGGAGGACAACTCCCTGGAGGAGGAGATAACCGGGCACTACAAAAGTCTCTTAACTAAGGTCGAGGCTCTTGAGACAAGGAGTATGCTGGGTTACGAGGGTGATAATCTGGGAGCGATTCTAAAGATTAACTCGGGAGCCGGCGGTACGGAGAGTAACGACTGGAGCTCTATGCTTATGAGGATGTATGTAAGGTGGGGAGAGAGAAACGGCTATAAGGTTCATATCTACGATATTGTAGATGGCGAAGAGGCGGGAATAAAGTCTGTTACCATAGAGTTTGAAGGGGAGTATGCATACGGCTATCTAAAAGCCGAGAACGGTGTTCACAGGCTTGTGAGAATATCTCCATTCAATGCTCAGGGTAAGAGACAGACCACATTCTCCTCTGTATTTGTCTACCCTGCTGTAGACGATACCATAAACATTGAGATAAATGCAGGGGATATTGAGTGGGACACCTTTCGCTCCGGTGGAGCCGGCGGGCAAAATGTGAACAAAGTGGAGACCGGGGTTAGGGTTAGACACCTTCCTACCGGAATCACTGTAGAGAATACAGAATCTCGTTCTCAGCTGGATAACAGGCAGAATGCTTTGAGGATATTAAAGTCTCACCTCTATGAACTGGAGCTTAAGAAGAAGAGGGAGAGAGAGGCAGAATTGGAGGGGAAGAAGTTAAAGATTGAGTGGGGCTCCCAAATTCGAAGCTATGTACTTCACCCCTATAAGATGGTAAAGGACCTGAGGACAGATTTTGAGACATCAGATACACAGGAGGTGCTGGACGGAGGCCTTAACGGCTTTATGAGAGAGTTCTTAATGCAGAATTCCAGTGCAAATTAGAGAGAACGGCGCACAAATTGCTGTTTGGTTTGTTTATGAATTGTGTACTGAAGAATAAATAAAATTGAGAGAGATGGAGTTTAAATTCAATGAGATGTTCCCTTTAGGAACAGATAAAACAGATTATCATCTGCTTACAGATAAATATGTATCTACTTCATCTTTTGATGGAGAGGAGATACTTAAAGTTGACCCGCAGGGGTTGAGAGTTCTGGCAAAACAGGCAATGCACGATATTGCATTTATGTTGAGACCGGAGCATAATGAACAGGTATCTAAAATCCTGAATGACCCCGAGGCAAGTGTGAATGACAGGGCGGTTGCTCTCACAATGCTGCTTAATGCCGATATCTCATCTAAGGGTGTTTTACCCTTTTGTCAGGATACCGGCACAGCAACAGTTGTTGCCAGGAAGGGCGACAGGGTATGGACCGGAGGTGGTGACGAGCAGGCTCTTGCCCACGGAGTATTCGACACATACCAACAGGATAACCTGAGATACTCCCAAACCATAGCACTGGATATGTATACAGAGAAGAACTCGGGAAACAATCTGCCTGCACAGATAGATATCTACTCCTCTAACGGGAGTGAATACAAGTTTCTCTTCGTTGCAAAGGGTGGGGGATCTGCAAATAAGAGTTTCCTTTTCCAGGAGACGAAGGCGCTTTTAAACCCTGCAACCCTGGAGAAGTACCTTGTAGAGAAGATGAAGCTCTTCGGAACATCTGCCTGCCCTCCATACCATATTGCATTTGTGATTGGTGGGACATCTGCAGAACAGTGTATGAAAACCGTAAAGCTTGCTTCGGCAAAATATCTGGATGAGCTTCCAAAAAAAGGGGGCGAAGAGGGTCACGCTTTCCGGGATCTTGAACTGGAGGCTAAGCTGCTCAAGGCTGCCAACTCCCTGGGAATAGGTGCCCAGTTCGGAGGAAAATACTATGCACACGACATAAGGGTTATACGCCTTCCAAGACACGGTGCCTCCTGTCCGGTGGGGATGGGTGTCTCCTGTAGTGCCGACAGAAACATCAAAGCCAAAATCAATAGAGAGGGTATCTGGCTTGAGACTCTGGACTCAAATCCGGCAAGGCTAATCCCCGAAAAACTCAGAAATATTCAGGCGACTCACACCGGAGCTGTTAAAATTGATCTCAACCGCCCGATGAGAGAGATATTGGCCAATCTGTCACAATATCCGGTATCTACATTTTTGCTTCTAAGCGGTACAATTGTGGTTGCCAGAGACTCTGCCCACGCGAAACTGAAGGAGCGATTAGATTCAGGGTTGGGTCTGCCGCAGTATGTAAAGGATCACCCTATCTACTATGCAGGTCCGGCAAAAAAACCTCAAGGTTATGCAAGCGGCTCATTCGGCCCCACAACCGCAGGGAGGATGGACTCATATGTTAATCCCTTCCAGAGCCAGGGTGGTAGCCTTATAATGATAGCCAAAGGAAACAGGAGCAAACAGGTTACAGATGCCTGTAAGCAATTTGGCGGTTTCTATCTGGGCAGCATAGGCGGCCCGGCTGCAATACTTGCCCAGGAGAGTATCAAAAAGGTGGAGATGCTCGAATACCCCGAACTTGGTATGGAGGCGATCTGGAAAATAGAGGTGGAGAACTTTCCGGCCTTCATCCTCGTTGATGACAAAGGCAATGACTTCTTTAACGGGTTGCTCTAAAACTTAAACGGGTTCTGTGTGGACGCTTATCTGTGTTCCTCTCCCGAATCGGTTGCGGAGTTCGGTCTCGAGTTCGGTAGCAATGTCGTGCGATCTTACAAAGGTAATCTCTTTGTGTAGTTTGATGTGGACATCAATGGCGTATATACTGCCTATTTTTCTGGTTCTCAGGTGGTGATATCTTACAATCTCCGGATGGCTGTTAATAATTGAGTCTATCTCTGTGGTAATCTCTTCCGGTAAGGAGGACTCCAGAAGCTCTTTAATACTTGGTATGGATAGCTCAACGGCGACCTTAATGATGAAGAAACTCACTATAACCCCTGCAATGGGGTCCAGAATCCTCCAGTTCTCTCCCAGGAAGATTGCTCCGGAAATTCCCAGAGCTGTTCCTATTGAGGAGAAGGCATCAGAGCGGTGGTGCCAACCGTTTGCAATTACAGCATCGCTCTTTATCGCTTTGCCTATTTTAAGCGTGTAGCGGAAGAGTATCTCCTTTGAAATAATAGAAATAATGGCAGCCCAAAATGCAATCATTCCCGGCTGCTCTATTTTGTTGCCGCCAATTGAAGAGATGATTTTTTCAACACCGTTTATAAGGATGCCGACCCCAACACCAAATAGTACAAGAGCAATTATTAGAGTTGCAAAGGTTTCGAATTTACCGTGTCCGTAGTGGTGATTTTCGTCTGACTCCCTTCCGGAGATGCTTACAAAAGCGATAACTACAATATCGGTTAAGAAATCTGACAGGGAGTGAATAGCATCTGCAACCATAGCAGAGCTTTTGCCAATTATCCCGGCAAAAAGTTTTGCCAGCGTAAGAAGCAGATTAATGAAGAAACCAATCCAGGTCACTCTTTTTGCTATCTTAGTCCTTTCGTTCATAACTTAGTATGCTTTTATAAACAAAAACCAAATATAGGTGTTTTAATCGTTAAAGTTTTATATGAAAATTGCATTTTTCCTCTTTATACTCACTTTCGTAATCGGTTATAACTACTATGTATTCGTACGGGGGCTTTCACTAATGCCCTCAATTACATTTGTAAGATATTTATACTCAATTGTTTTTTGGACTCTTACCCTTACGTTTTTTGTGAGAATGTTTTACGTAGATAGACTTCCTCAAACAGCAAATATAGTGCTCTCTGCAGTAGCTTTTACCTGGCTGGTTGCCGTTATCTACTTCTTATTGATATTACTGGGTTTCGATCTTATAAGAGTTATCAACCACTTCTTTGACATCTATCCCCGATTTATAAAGGAGAACTATGCTGCTGCCAAGTCTATTGCTGCAATTGTCTCAATCACCGGAGTTTCGCTGTTGCTACTCTACGGGAACTATCGGTTCAACAACCCCAATACCACAAGGCTTGAGCTCTCCATTAAAAAACCTCTACCCGGTAATGGTTTAAGATTGGTGATGATGAGCGACCTTCATCTTGGCTCAAATATAACCGGAGACGACTTAAGCAGGTTTGTGGAGATGATCAACAGAGAGAGGGCAGATATTGTGCTTATAGCAGGTGACATAGCAGATATGAGCCTCAAACCACTCATCAAATGGGATGTTGCAGGAAGGCTCTCCAAAATTGAGTCTAAATACGGCACCTATGCCATCAGCGGTAATCACGAGTTCTATGCAGGTGAGAAAGAGAAGATATACAGCTACCTCAGGTCGTCCGGTGTTAAGTTGTTATTAGACTCCGTGGCTATTGCGGGAGAGAGTATTCAAATTGTCGGTCGTGACGATAAAACCAACTCAAAAAGGGCTCCTCTGAGCGAGATTTTAAAAGATATTGATAGAGATAAGCCTATTATTCTTATGGATCACCAACCCTTTAATCTTGAGCAGGCTCAAAACGAGGGGGTAGACCTGCAGCTCTCCGGCCATACCCACAACGGGCAGTTTTGGCCGGGAAGCCTCATTGTTAAGTGGATGTATGAACTCTCTTACGGACATAAGACCAAAGGAGATACTCACTATTATGTATCTTCTGGCATTGGACTATGGGGGCCAAAATTCCGGATAGGGACAAAATCTGAGATTGTAGTAATTGATCTAAAAAACTAAAATTTAGGCGTAAGTTTTTTAATTTTTTTTTGTCAAATATTAAGTTTAACCAAACTTAACATTAAAGATGAAATTAACGATTAAAAAATTTTTTCCCATTTTGGTATTGGTTATTATTTCTATTTCTACACCTACTAATGCTCAGGTTTTTAAAGAGATTAAATTGTCTGAATATCTTGAGATTGTAAGAAAAAATAATCTAGAATATGCAGCTCAGAGGCTCTCAATAGACATTGCAGAAGCAGAGATAATCTCGGCCTCTGCCTTTAATAACCCATCAATTGGATTTGGTTACCATAACAGTGAACTCAACAGTATGCAGATGGGACAAGGTGCAATTGTGGAGATTAGCCAGACTATCTCTCCCGGAAGAAGAGGTGCTGCCTTGAAACTGGCCCATACATCTAAAGAGATTTCTCAGATGCTCCTGGCAGATTTTATGAGAATACTGCAGCAGGATGCAACCCTCACCTGGCTTGAGACCGTTCGGCTAAGAGAGCAGTATGAGATTCTCAAGAACAGCTATAAAGAACAGATTAATATGATGGAGTCCGACAGCATAAGAAGGGCTCACGAGGCAATTCGCGACCTTGATGCTTTGCAAAATAGAGTGGAGACAGGAAATCTATGTAGCGAGATCTTAAGTATAGAAAATGAGCTTAATACCCTATACCAAGCCATATCCAACTATTGTGGAACAGGAGGAAATGACACCATCTACATTCCTGAAAGAAAAAACATATGGAACACCAGGTGTTATAATCTAAACGAGATTATCGATGCTGCAATATGTAACAGAGTTGATATAGTTGCTATAAGAAAAGAGGTCGAGCTCTCTAAATATGCATTGGTTGCAGCCAAAAACGAAAGGATTCCGGAATTTGACCTCTTTATAGGTTATGGAATAAACGCGGAAGTGAAAAATGAGTTGGCCCCGTCTCCAAAACACAATTGTGTCGAATTTGGGATATCATTTCCGATTCCTCTGTTTAACAGAGGTAAAGGTGAAATATTAGCTGCCCGTGCAAATGAGAGGGAGGCAGAGATCAGATACCGTCAGGCTCAGATGCAGGTGAGAAGTGAGGTGGTAAATGCATTTAATGCATATCTGTTTGCAGATAAGAAGATGAAACTATTTACCTCCGGATTGGTCAAGAGTGCAAAAGAGGTTCTGGAAGCCAAAAGAGAGGAGTACTACAATGGGGAGATTCACCTTATTGAGGTTATGGATGCTCAAAGAAGTTATGACGATATATTACTATCCTTCTATTCAACTATCTACGAGAAGTCTAAAGCTCTTGTAATGCTGGAGTCCTCAATAGGAGTTTGGAACATTAAGAGTATAGGTCCATTCTAAGGTTACCAGCTTCCACCGGCACCGCCGCCGCCGAAGCCACCGCCGCCGAAGCCGCCAAAGCCGCCGCCGCCGCCGCCGAAACCACCGGAACTACCTCGTCCTCCCGAGAGCAAAGATCCCAGTAAAAGCAGATCCAGAGCACTAGGCCCTCTGCGGCCTCTGCCGCCAAGGTTAGTGGTGTTACCACCTTTTTTACCAATTGCAAGAACAACAAAAAGAAATACAAAGAAGAGAATAGCAATTGCACCTGCAATACCATCCTCCTCGCCTTTTTTATAATCTTCAAAGCTATACTCTCCTGCAGCAATAGGCAGTATTACGGAAAGAGCAGCATCTATCCCTGCATAGTAGTTATCCAACTTGAAGTTTGGGATCATCTCGTTTTCTATGATTCTTTTACAGACGGCATCCGGAAGGGCGCCCTCAAGGCCGTATCCGGTTGCAATAAATGCTTCACCCCTCTCATTACCCACTTTAGGTTTTATAAGGATAACAATTCCGTTGTTGAATTTGGCATCTCCGACACCCCAGCTTTCACCTATGGAGTATGCCATCTGGGCTTTATCCATACCATCCAGAGATGCAACGATAACCACTACAACCTGGTTTGAGGTTTTTTTGGAGAACTCGACAAGTCTGTTTTCCAAATCGCTCTTATGGTTTGTGGAGAGAATCCCTGCAAAATCATTGACCAGAACAGCCGGTACAGGTTTTTGAGGAACTGCACAGAAGATAGTTGCAGGTAAAAGGAGCAGCAAAGATGCTACAAGCACCAGCCTACTCACCAAAGGATATCTCATTGCTCTGTTCATTAGTGTCGTCGGTTTGATATGGGAAGTAACTCTTTAGATTGTTTCCGGCAATTTCAATAACCGAAATAAGTCCCTTTGCAATCTCTCCCTCGCGAAGGAAAGAGAGCAGCAGCTCTTTCTCCCCGTCCCAGAAGTTATCCGGAACCTTCTCATTTATCCCGGAATCTCCTATTATTGCAAATTTCTTTGATTCAAATGCAACATAGATAAGAACGCCGTTGCGATCTTTTGTCTTATGCATCTTCAGTTTATTGAAAAGGTAGACTGCCCTTTCAAATGGATCACCAATGCAAAGAGATTCAAGATGAACCCGAATCTCCCCAGATGTGTTGAGCTCCGCAGATTCAATAGCCTTTACAATCTGCGCCTGCTCATCTTTGCTGAGAAATTTTGAGGAGGCCACGGCTAGAACTGCACTACAGGGGCATTCTCTGCACCCTCTTTAGCTTCAAAGTATACCTTTTTCTCAAAGCCGAAAATTCCGGCAAGAATATTCTTAGGGAAGAGACGAATAGTTGTATTATATAGTCTTGCTGTCTCGTTGTACTTTTGTCTCTCAACTGTAATTCTGTTTTCTGTCCCCTCAAGTTGTGCCTGAAGCTCTAAAAAATTCTGACTTGCTTTGAGATCCGGATACTGCTCCACAACCACCATCAGTCTGCCGATAGCTTGTGAGAGTTCACCCTGAGCTTGCTGGAATTTGGCCATACTCTCCGGAGTCATATTGGTTGGATCTATGGTAGTCTGAGTCGCTTTTGCGCGTGCGTTAACAACTCCTTCCAGAGTCTCTCTTTCGTGTGAGGCGTAACCTTTAACAGTGGCAACCAGGTTGGGAATAAGATCTGCCCTTCTCTGATAAACATTCTCTACCTGAGACCAGGCAGTGGTAACTCCCTCCTCTTGGCCAACCATCTTATTGTAGCCATTCTTCCCCCACATAAATATTAAAAACAGGACACCGAGAATAATAATCAGTGTAATGATGCCTTTTGACATTTTCATATGCTTAAAAATTTTAGTTATTAGTATTAATAAAGCTTTACGCAACGGACATTTGCTCCGAGATAGCCTTTGTCTCCAAAGTTGTATGGGAAATCCGGGGAGTCAAAATGGATAAAACGGTACTCTCCGTTGTTTGAGTCTTTTTGGGATGAGCTCCACCAAAACCCAAATTGTGAGATATTGGCAAAACTCTTAAAATTGTTCGAAGAGCTTCCTCCTGGAAGGGCGTTCCAGCCGATTGTATTGTTTTTTAAGTTATTTGGGCTGTATTTCCAGATTGATGTGCCGTTAAGTTTTGCATTTGCAGAGGCGATCTCTCCCAAGCCTGCCCAATTAGAGTCAAAGATAACGGGAGAGCCTTTGAGTGCCCCTCCTAAATTTTCCCAATCCTCTTTGGTGGGAATGCTCCACCCTTGCGGGCACACACCTGTTGGACCGTTACCCAGGCCGCTTTTACTCTGCCCGCCAGTAGCCTCGTTCCAGGTGTAGAGAACTCCATAGATTGGAGAGAGAGCCTTCTCATTGTTGTATGCTTTTCCTGCACCTTCCCACTGAAGATTTGAGGTAAACCAATATAGTTTATCAAACTGTTTGTAGTTGTAAATCTTTCCGTCGCGGGTATCTATGAGTGTTCCCGGCCCTTTGATTGTTCCCGAGTAGCTCCCTTCTACACTCGGATTGATAACGACTGTAGTCTTGGAGAGTGTTTTTGAGGCATAATCCGGATGTGAAACGGTCAGGATAACTGTATAGTCTCCATACCCTCCCGGGGCAGTAATCTTGACACTCTCTCCAATAATTGAGTCAACTCCAAAACCGGTGGTATACCATTTATATGTTGCTCCGGAAGTAGGAGTTGTTATGCCGGTAGCTTTGAGTTCCACCTCTTGAAGTGCCGTTAAATAACCGGGAAGAGTGTAGACAAGAGTGCCTTCCATATATAGAGTGTCATCTTCTTCGGTGTCGTCCTTTTTACAAGAGGTAAAAGAGAGTGATGTTAAAAATAGCAGTGACAGAAAAAAAATTGAATACTTTCTCATATTATTTACTGAGGTCGAATTAAGTAGCAAAGATATTATTTTTATTCTAAATTTGTGCCAAAGTATACCACAGAATGAAATATTGGGGAATTAAATTCTTAAAGAGCGCATTATTACTGCTTTCTGTTATAGCATTTACCTGCTGTTCAAAAACTGAGTACAGGATGATTGACGGATTTACTCAGGGGACAACATATCATATAGCCTATAGTGACGAAAACGGTGTGCCCCTTGACTCACTTGTAGAGAGCATTCTTAATGATATTGATTTTTCACTGTCGGTTTACAACGAGGAGTCTTTAATAACAAAAATCAATAACGGAGAGGATCTTTCTGTTGATACTCTCTTCCGGAATGTCTTCGACAGATCTTATGAGATCTACAAATTGAGCGGAGGGCTGTTTGATGTCTCTGCTGCACCTTTGTTTAATATTTGGGGGTTTGGATTCAAAAACAAGATGACTATAACTCAAGAGAGAGTTGACTCTGCACTCTCACTCACCGGAATGGATAAAATCTATATTGAGGAGTCCAAAGTGATAAAGACAAATAAGGATGTTACTCTCAACTTTAACGCAATTGCCCAGGGTTACACCGCAGATGTTATTGCATCTCAATTTGAGAAGATAGGGATTAACAACTATCTTATTGAGGTTGGGGGTGAGATCTTCTGTAAAGGGGTAAATCCAAAAGGTAAAAAGTGGAGTGTGGGCATAGACAGACCTGTTGACGGAAATATGGTGCAGGGAGAAGATCTGCAAGATATCCTGCTCCTTTCTGGCGGGGGGCTTGCCACCTCCGGAAACTACAGAAAATTTTATGAAGAGGATGGCCAAAAGTACTCTCATACGATTAATCCGCTTACGGGATATCCGGCCAAAGCAAGCATTTTAAGCGCAACGGTAACAGCCCCGGATGCAATGACTGCAGATGCATACGCAACCTGGTTTATGGTCGCAGGAGTCGAAAAAGCAATTGAGATAATTGAGAGTGACCCAAAAATAGAGGGGTACCTTGTCTATTCACAGGGAGACTCACTCAGGGTCTATAAGAGTGCCGGTATACAAATAAGATAACTAATAAACGATATATTATGAGCAGCACAATTTCCAGACGAAAATTTATCCAAAGCTCTCTATTTGCCGGAGCAGCATTCGGCTTAGGATATGCAAGCAGTAACATCTTAAAGGCGAATAACCGCTTTGACTCTATCATTAAAGGTGGGGTTATCTACAACGGTGAGGGTGGAAAACCCTTTCCCGGGGAGATAGGTATTAAGGAAGGAAAGATATCTGCAATTGCCTCTTCATTGGGAGAAAGTGCAGATGTCATAATTGATGCAAAAGGGGCAGCCGTCTCTCCTGGGTTTGTGGATATTCACACCCACACAGATGGAAATCTTTTTGAGTCTCCGCTCGGGGACAGCAAAATATACCAAGGGGTAACCACCGAAATTGGAGGGAACTGCGGCTCCAGCCCTTTTCCCACTACCAAATGGCAGAGTATCGGAGATTTTTACGGAGCTCTGTCGCAACAGAAGCTGGGGCTAAATTACGGATCATTTACCGGACAGGGAGATTTAAGACAGTTTGTTGTAGGGGATAAAGATGTCCGCTGCACAGATGAGCAGTTGGAGCAAATGAAGAGTATTCTTGCCGCACAAATGGAGCAGGGCTCTCTGGGGATTTCGTGCGGTCTGGAGTACACTCCCGGCTCATACGCCTCAAATGAAGAGATTGCTCAGCTTTGTAAAGTTGTGGCAGATTACAAGGGCCTCTTTGCAATACATATGAGAAATGAAGATGACAGAGTAGAAGAGGCTGTAGCCGAGGCTATTGAGATAGCAAAAAAATCCGGTGTAAGGCTCCAGATCTCTCACCTTAAGGCTCAGAACGCTGCCAACTGGCATAAAGCACCGGCTCTTCTCAAGCAGATAGAGAGGGCAGCATCTCAGGGTGTGGATATTGCATTTGACCGTTATCCCTACATTGCATTCTCTACAGGGATGTCTACCTTTATACCTTTGAGTGACCGGGACGGATCCAAAGAGGATATTATTGCCCGGCTAAAAGACGAAGCCAAATCAAAAAAGATAGGGGAGTATGCGCTCTCCAGAATTGCAAGATTGGGGGGACCCGCAAATGTGGTGGTCACATCTTGCAGAGTTGATTCAAACAAGAGATTTATCGGGCAAAATGTGGAGCAGTGTTGCCAACTTACCGGGAAAGAGCCTTGGCCGTTTATCAGAGACCTGCTGATTGAGGAGAGTGTATCTGTAAGCATTATCGGCTTTGCTATGACAGAGGAGAATGTGAAGATGTTTCTATCTCACCCTCTGGCAATGCCTGCATCAGACGGGAGTGTCTACTCACCGGTTGGGACACTGTCTGAGAGTATGCCACATCCAAGATCATACGGGACATTTCCGCGATTTCTGGGTAAATATTGCAGAGAGGAGTCTTTGATGGATCTCTCTACAGCCGTAAAAAAATGTACTTCAATGCCCGCTTCAAGGCTTGGACTTAAAAACAGAGGATCAATTCTACCGGGTTATTTTGCAGATATTGTGGTTTTTGACCCCGCAACAATCATAGATACCGCAACCTTTGCCAACCCGCATCAATTTGCACAAGGGATAAATGAAGTAATGGTAAACGGAGTGTGGACACTATCCGGCGGAGAGCCGGCACAAAAAAGAGGCGGACAAATTATAAAGCTACTCTAACTCTCAGGTCTGCTTTACTCTTCTTTGCTTTTTTCGAAAGCCTCTACAATTTGAGAAACGAGGGGGTGTCTTACTATATCACATTTTTCGAAATTGATTACAGCCACCCCTTTTATTTTCCCAATCATCTCCACCCCCCTCAACAGTCCTGAGTCACTCCTTTTAGGCAGATCAATCTGGGTCGCGTCTCCGGTAACAATGAACTTCGAGCTGTTTCCCATTCTGGTAAGAAACATCTTAAGCTGCCCCATTGTGGTGTTTTGTGCCTCGTCCAGAATAACAAAGGCACCCTCCAGTGTTCTCCCCCTCATAAAAGCGAGTGGTGCTATCTGAATAACTCCCTCCTCCATAAGTTCTGTGAGCCTTCGGGCAGGAATCATATCTTTAAGTGCGTCATAAAGCGGTTGCAGATAGGGATCCAGCTTCTCCCTCATATCGCCGGGAAGGAATCCCAGCCTCTCTCCGGCCTCCACAGCAGGTCGTGTGAGGATAAGTCTCTTAACCTCTTTATTTTTGAGTGCTCTCACTGCAAGGGCTATTGCTGTATATGTCTTTCCGGTACCTGCCGGCCCCAGAGCAAATAGCAGGTCACTCTTTGAGTAGCTCTCTACCAATAATCTTTGGTTCTTAGTTCTTGCCCGGATTATTTTACCCTCTGTTCCGTATACAATTATCTCACCGTCATCATCTGCAACTAACCTTGAAGAGTCAGTTGAATGCTCCTCAAAAAGGGAGTTTACATCATCTTCATTAAGTCTCCTTTTTCTCCCTCTTATCTCAATTAAAGCATTGAGCTTATCTTCAAATTTTTTCATATCGGAAACACTCCCCTTTAGGAATATTTGCGAACCTCTGGCTGCGATCTTCAGTTTTGGAAAAAAATATGCCAGCCTGTCAATGATTCTATTATTGACCCCGTAAATATCTACCGGATCTATTGCATCCAGTTCTATAACCCTCTCTGTCATTCCTTATTGAATTGTTTATAATAGTTCACAATTAAGTCGTGTTCCCGTAATTTGCCGATGGTTGGGCTGTTTGTAAGATAATCTTTGATGTGAAGAATTGAGTAGTTCTCACCCTTTAAGGTAGGTCTGACTGTCCAGATAAGATGCTTTTGCGGTTCGCAAATCTCTCTCTTTCCCGCGCTGTCCCTGGTAACGGCAATCTCCAGCATAACTCCTATCCGGGTATTTTTTGCCGTCATATTGGATATTGCATTGCCCAGAGAGTAGGCGGTAATATTGGATACTCTTCCGGCAGAATCTCTGTAAACGGCAACATCCTGAGGTACGTGAGGATGGGAACCTATGATAATATCCACCCCATTGGAGTAGAGCTCTCTCTCCCACTTTTGCTGATATTCACCCGGCTCGGTCATATATTCGTCGCCCCAATGTACTGCTGCACAAATCAAGTCGACAGATTTACTTTTAACCAAAGCTAAATCTCTCTCGACTTGGTCAGATGTAAGCCGTTTAATTATGAAGGGAAGTGGTGTCCTGATGCCGTTTGTTCCGTATGTGTAGTTAAGAAATGCTACTTTAAATCCTTGTTTTTCAATGATTAGTGGATTAAGAAGCTCTTCATCTGCCTCGGAACGGTATATTCCGGTATATGGTACTCCAAGTTGTTCATAGGTCTCGATTGAGCCCCTTAATCCTGCGCTACCGGCGTCAGCAGAGTGGTTATTGGCAGCAAATATCAGATTAATTCCGCTCTTAACACACTCGGCTGCGAGTGAACTTGGTGAGCGAAATGCAGGGTATCCTGCGAATGGTGCTGGAGCAAAGGTTGTCTCCATATTTGCTCCCACAATATGTGCCTTTTCAAAATAGCTTTTAAGGTTTGAGAAGTATGAAGAGTAGTCATACGAGAGGGGTTCGGCAGGGCTTTTTTTGCCCGGGAGACTTGTCTGGTTAAATGCAGCTTCAAGTTGCTCTTTGTGTTGCATAATATCACCCAGAAAGAGCATCCTTAAGGTGTCGGCCGGTTGTGCGGAGATAGTTCCGAAAAAAAAGGTAAAGAGGATAATCGCTTTTATCATCTCGATTGTACGATTGTAATATTCGGGGTGTTGAGCCTCACAGATAGCCACTCCTGTAGTTTTTTCAGTTCGTTGTCATTAAGTGGCTTGGACCATTTGATTACTGCGACTATCTGATTTTTTGCCGCATATGGAGATATTAAAATTTCGGAACCTCGGGCAAGGGTGAGCGATACAACACCCGGGTGTTGTGCCATTATCTCTTTTGTAATCTGTTCGTATGGAATCTCTAAGCTCTTAATTGAGTCCAAACGGGAGCTGAGGTTTTTTATAATATCCTCTCTTTGTGCAACCTCTTTATCGCTTCTCTCAAAAATGCTCTTAAGCACAGTTTCGTCAGTAGACTTATCATCATAGACTGTGTTTTCATTAATGAAAACCTGACCTCTGGAGATTCCGTATTTTTCAAGATTCTGAAAAATTATCTCTTTTTTTGTATCACTTAATCTCTCCCCTGCAACTGACAACTCCAGGGTTGAGGTTTTTTTTGAGTGATCTATTTTATGATCGTAAATGTATCCGTTTTCAAGATTCTTATTTTCGGATAAGAACCTTTTTACAGACTGATTAAAGTTGTTTTCGCGTATAACCACGAAGCCGCTGTAGATACTTGGGATAATAATTACCAGCGCAAACAGACTAATAGAGCGACGCACTCTTCTCTCTTTGGCAGGATCTGCAAAATGGACAAACGGGAACTTTAAATACCTTATTATAATGAATGTAGATAGGGCTATGAATAGAGAGTTGATAATGAAGAGATACATCGCTCCGCCAAAATAGGAGAAACTACCATTTGCAATACCATAACCGGCTGTACAGAGTGGCGGCATCAGTGCCGTTGCTATTGCTACACCTGCAAAGACTGTCCCTTTATCTTTGCGGGCACTCTCAATAATACCTGCCATACCCCCGAAAAATGCAATAAAGACATCGTAAATTGTGGGCCGTGTACGGGCAAGAAGCTCGGTAGGTTCGGCAAGTGCCAGGGGTGAGATTAAAAAATAGGTTGTGGATGCTGCTATGCTGATTACAACCATAACTGCGAAGTTTTTGAGTGAGCGCTTAAGGAGTTGTGTGTCGTTTATCCCTACAGCAAGCCCTGTACCCATTATAGGGCCCATCAAAGGAGATATAAGCATTGCTCCGATTATTACCGGAATTGAATTAACATTGAGCCCGACCGAGGCGACTATTACTGCAAAAGCGAGAATCCATACATTGATTCCTCTAAAAACAATGCTTTTTTTAATATTTTCTGTAGTACTCTCTATATCTATGTGATCTGAGATGTTTACAATTGCATAAAACTGCTCTTTAATCCAAGACATATCTATATTAATTTAACCTTCTAAATTCAAATATACATTTATTTTTCTCTTTTAGCTAAATATGTTACTTTTGTATATAGAGAAAAATCCTTAACACTAATCAATTATGAGAACGGTGAAATTTTTTTTAATCCTGATGACTGCAATTATGGTAGTTACAGGGTGTGACTGGATAAGAGTGCAGCTTGGTATGGCAACTTCTCAAGATATAGCTGCTATGAAAAAGGAGAGGCAATATGACGATTCTGTGAGATTGATGAACGACTCTGTCGCTATAAGCGGAAACGCCGGTGAGATGAGTACAACAGAGGGTAAAAAAATGGTGATAACGGACACCTCTGCTTTTAATGAACAGAAAAAAGAGAGCAATGTTGCGGCAACTAACCAGCCTCAACAAAAAAACCAACCAGAACAAGCAGTATCTGCTCCTGCTAAGACAAGTCTAACCAATAGGTACTATGTAATCATTGGAAGCTTTAAGGATCACTCTAACTCTGCAAAAATGGCGGAGTATTTAAAGAGTAAAGGGTTTACTCCCACAATTATGGATTTCAAAAATGGCTTTAGGGTAGTTTCAACTTCCTCCTACAGTACACTCGGACAAGCCTTTAACGAGATGTATAAGCTGCGTGACCAGAACTTTGGACCGGACGATATTTGGGTTTATGATGTTCGGCAAAATATGCATAACTAATTAATAATTAATGAATTTAATATAGAAATGAAGACAACAGCATTCACCGAAAAGCACATCGAGCTGGGGGCAAAAATGGTTCCCTTTGCAGGTTATAATATGCCTGTAGAGTATTTTGGAATTAGCGAGGAGCATAATCACGTTAGAGAGAAGGTGGGGGTATTTGATGTCTCCCATATGGGGGAGATTTGGGTAAAGGGGCCTAACGCTCTTGCTTTTTTACAATACACAACCTCCAATGATGTTTCGGTGTTAACTCCGGGTAAGGTTCAGTACTCTTGCTTTCCAAACGGAAAGGGGGGGATTGTAGATGACCTTTTGGTATATTGTATAGATAATTTAACCTATCTGCTCGTGGTTAACGCCTCTAACGTAGATAAAGACTACGACCATCTATGTACGGTAGCGCCAAAGTTCAATATCACTCCCGGCAGAGAGCTCTACAATGCATCTGACGAGATTTGCCAACTTGCAGTACAGGGTCCTCTGGCTCTTAAAGCTATGCAGAAAATATGTGACAGCAGTGTTGAGGATATGGAGTATTACACTTTTAAAAAACTCACTATTGCAGGTATCAAGGATGCAATATTCTCTACCACCGGTTATACAGGTTCGGGCGGATGCGAGATCTATGTTGCCAATAAAGATGCCGACAAATTATGGAAAGCTGTTTTTGAGGCAGGGAAAGAGTTTGACATTAAGCCAATAGGACTTGGAGCACGGGATACACTTCGTCTGGAGATGGGCTTCTGTCTATACGGAAATGATATTGATGACACAACCTCCCCTATCGAGGCCGGTTTGGGATGGATAACCAAGTTCAGCGAAGCAAAGGGAGATTTTACAGATAAGGATCTGCTTCTTAAACAAAAGAGTGAGGGAGTGACCAGAAAGCTGGTTGGATTCGAACTTATTGAGAGGGGAATTCCAAGACACGGTTACCCTGTGTGCGACTCAAAAGGGGTTGAGATAGGGATTGTTACTTCCGGCACAATGGGTCCGGCAATTAAAAAAGCAGTCGGAATGGCATATGTTACACCTGAGTTTTCAAAGACAGGCTCCGAAATTTTCATCAAGATCAGAGAGAAACTGTTAAAGGCAGTTGTTGTAAAAGCACCGTTTTATAAGGCTTAATATCTATTATGGATAATTTCGAATGGGCAGCAGAGCTCTCCTGTGCGGTAACAGTTTGCGACAGAGAGGGCTTTGTCTTATATCAAAACCTAAAGGCAAAAAAGACATTTGAGTCATACGGAGATCTTATAGGTAAGAGTCTTAAAGATTGTCACGGAGAGAAATCCTGGAAGATGATAGAGGATATGCTTGAGAGCGGAGGCTCCAACTCCTATACAATAGAGAAGAGAGGAGTAAAAAAACTGATTCACCAGACACCTTGGCACAAAAATGGAGAGATATGCGGGTTGGTTGAGTTCTCCATCGAGATACCGGAGACAATGCCGCATTTTATAAGATAAAACAGCTAAATATGGCAAAATTCAGATTTGTCCACAACAATTTCAATGTAAGGGAGCTTGACAAAAGCCTCGCCTTTTACAAAGAGGCCCTGGGGCTGGAGGAGGTTAGGAGAATTACCCCCGAAGATGGCTCTTTTATTATTGTCTATCTCACAGATGGCGACTCATCACATCAACTGGAGCTCACCTGGCTCAGAGATTGGGATAGAGCCTACAACCTGGGAGATAACGAGTTTCATCTCGCATTCAGGACAGACAATTTTGAACAGGCGCACGAAAAGCATCTGCAGATGGGATGTATCTGTTACGAAAACAGTAAAATGGGGATATATTTTATTAACGACCCGGATGGCTACTGGCTCGAGGTGTTGCCACCCAAAAAATAGATATGATTAAGAAAATTTCAGTTACAATAGCTCTGCTCACGATATGTGTGGCGGGGCTTTTCGCTCAGACGGAGGCAACAGACAGAATGAAGAGAGATGTTGCGGTTCTCTCTGCAGACTCTCTTTTGGGAAGAGCCTCAGGCACTCTATGGGAGTTAAAGGCAGCAAGATATATTGAGTCTATCTTCGAAAAGAGCGGAATAAACCTGCTCTATCCCTTTCCCGGACAGGATTTCTCTTTGGTAATGGATGGTAATGATACCCTGAGATCCCAAAATATTGTGGGAATAATTGAGGGTTGGGATCCGAAACTCAAAGATCAATATATTGTTGTGGGAGCCCATTACGACCATCTGGGTTACAACAATATGTTTTTTAACGGGAGAGATACCGTGCAGATATTTCGCGGAGCAGACGATAACGCCTCCGGTGTTGCGGTGATGATGGAGGTTGCAAGATTGGCAAAAGCACAATCGTTCAACTTCAGGAGATCTCTTCTGTTTGTGGCTTTCGGCGCAGAGGAGAGGGGTATGATAGGCTCCTGGTACTTTGCCAACAGGGCATTTGCCCCGGTAAACAACATCTCACTGATGGTGAATCTGGATATGGTAGGGAGAGCCTCACAAGGGAGCGATCTTAAGCTATTTACAGTTTTGCCAAACACAGAGCTGGTAACACTTCTAAAGGATGTCTCAGATATGCCGGCAATGATTACCCCACAGATCCATACCACCGACTACTTCCCGAGTGACCACCGTGTTTTTGCCACACTGGGTATACCGGTTGTGCTCTTTACCACATCTTTGCACAGCGACTATCACACACCAAAAGATACCCCCGAAAAGCTAAACCTGCGTACAATGGAGGATATCTCTCAATATGCATTTAACCTGGTAAAGAGTGCCGCAAACAGCGATAATATGCTTGAGAGGACGGTGCTTGCAGCCGACTCTTTAAAGCAGGGCTCTGCAGATAAGATTTACTCTCAGAATGAAGTAGATAAAAGAGCAACCTTCCAAAAATCTGACGAGAGAAAGTTTCTGCAAAAATGGGTACACCACTACCTGAGATATCCTCCGGCAGCTGTAGAGGAGGGGGTTCAGGGAAGGGTAATAGCTGAATTTATTGTAGAGAAAGATGGAGAGATTACAAATGTTAAAGTGACCAAGTCTGTGGATGAACTGCTAGACGCAGAGGCTATTCGTGTCATAAAGGCATCTCCCAAATGGAGAGCAGCCTCAGTTGCCGGGAACCCTGTGAGAGTTAAAATATCCATACCTGTAGAATTCAAGCTCAAGAGATAGCATTTTTTATTACTTTTGCAGCTGTTTTAAAAGCAGTAAAATGGAGTATAATTTTCTTGAGATTGAGAGACATTGGCAGGATTATTGGTCAAAAAATCAGACCTTTAAAGTAAATACAGACAACTCAAAGCCCAAATTCTATGTTCTGGATATGTTTCCCTATCCATCCGGAGCAGGACTTCACGTCGGGCATCCGCTTGGTTATATCGCCAGTGACATCTTCAGTCGTTATAAAAGACTCAAAGGGTTTAATGTTCTGCACCCAATGGGTTATGACGCTTTCGGGCTTCCTGCCGAGCAGTATGCTATTCAGACAGGGCAGCATCCGGCACAGACTACCGAAAAAAATATAGATAGATATCGCAAACAACTGGATAGGATTGGTTTCTCATACGACTGGTCCCGTGAGGTGAGAACCTCAGATCCTAAATACTATAAATGGACTCAATGGGCTTTTCTTGAGATGTTCGGCCACTGGTACAACTGCTCTGCTCAAAAGGCAGAGAAGATTGAGACTCTTGTGAAGATTTTTGAGAGAGAGGGAAATAGTAAAGTAGATGCAGCTCACTCAGATGTGGAGCTCTTTAGTGCAGAGGGTTGGAACTCATTCACAGATAAGCAAAAGAGCGCCATTTTGATGTGCTATCGTATTGCATATTTGGGAGAGACCTCTGTAAACTGGTGTCCTGCTCTGGGTACGGTGCTTGCCAATGATGAGGTGAAGGAGGGGCTTTCACTCAGGGGTGGACATCCTGTTGAGCAGAGAAAGATGAGGCAGTGGCAGTTGAGAGTATCTGCCTATGCTCAGAGACTGCTAAGCGACCTGGATAATGTAGAGTGGACAGACTCTCTAAAGGAGATGCAACGAAACTGGATAGGGCGTTCGCAGGGGGCCGAGATGATATTTAAGGTCTCGAACGGCATACAGAAGTATAATCTGGAGATCTTTACAACTAGGGCAGATACTGTTTTTGGAGCAACTTTTATGGTGATGGCGCCGGAGAGCGAGTGGGTAGAGCTGCTCACCACCGAAGATCGCAGGGAGGCTGTGGCGGAGTATATCACTGCCACAAAGCGTAAGACAGAGAGAGAGCGGATGGCGGAGACAAAAAAGGCGACCGGTGTATTTTGCGGCAGCTATGCAACTAACCCTTTTACAAATGAGCAGATTCCGGTTTGGATTGCAGACTATGTTCTGGCCGGATATGGTACGGGTGCAATAATGGCGGTTCCTGCACACGACAGTAGAGACTATCTCTTTGCAAAGCAATTTAATCTGCCCATTATCCCGCTTATTGAGGGATGCGATATATCTGTGGAGAGCTTCGATGCCAAAGAGGGCATAATGTGCAACTCCGGATTCCTCAACGGCCTTACAGTTAAGGAGGCTATTCCTGCCGCCATAGAGGAGGTAGAGAAGAGGGGTCTTGGAAAGAGAAAGGTAAACTTCCGTCTCAGGGATGCGATATTCTCCCGCCAAAGGTATTGGGGTGAGCCATTCCCGATCTTCTACAAAGATGAAGAGGCCTTTCCTGTACATTTTAAAGATCTTCCGCTGGAGCTTCCGGAGGTAGATAAATATCTCCCAACAGAGAGCGGAGAGCCGCCACTTGCCAGAGCCGCCAACTGGAGTTATAATGGATACCCGCTCGAGAAGAGCACTATGCCCGGCTTTGCAGGGAGCAGTGCCTACTACCTTAGGTATATGGACCCGCATAATGACACATCACTAGTCTCAAAGGAGAGCAACAGCTACTGGAGAGATGTAGATCTCTATATCGGTGGCACCGAACACGCAACAGGGCACCTTATCTACTCCCGTTTCTGGAATAAATTCCTATACGACCTGGGTTATGTATGCGAAGAGGAGCCTTTCAAAAAGCTCATAAACCAGGGTATGATACAGGGGCGTTCAAATTTTGTGTACAGGATAAAGGGGACAAACAAATTTGTATCACTTGGGTTAAAAGATGGCTACGATACCACAGAACTTCACGTGGATGTTAACATCGTACATAACGATAAGCTTAATACCGAAGAATTCAAAAAGTGGATGCCGGACTACGCAGATGCAGAGTTTATTTTGGAGAACGGAGAGTATATTTGCGGATGGGCAGTGGAGAAGATGAGCAAATCTATGTTTAATGTGGTAAATCCCGATATTATCTGTGATAATTATGGTGCAGATACCTTAAGAATGTACGAGATGTTTCTGGGGCCGCTGGAGCAGTCCAAACCCTGGGATACTAACGGAATTGACGGAGTGCACAGGTTTCTGAAAAGATTCTGGAGATTGTTCTTCTCATCCAGGGAGTTTGGACTCTCTAATGAGAGTGCCTCTGCTGCAGAGCTCAAAGTTCTGCACAGGTTAATAAAAAAGGTGCAGGAGGATATTGAGAACTTCTCCTTCAACACCAGTGTGAGTGCATTTATGATTGCCATCAATGAACTTATGGAGCTCAACTGCAATAAGAGAGCTATTCTGGAGCCGATGTTAATTTTGCTCTCCCCCTTTGCCCCGCACATCACAGAGGAGCTTTGGAGCCGCCTGGGAAACAGCAGCACTATATCATCTGCAACATTCCCGGAATATATAGAGTCCTACACGATAGAGGATTCAGTTGAGTATCCGGTCTCCTTTAACGGTAAAATGAGGTTTAAGCTGACTTTGCCGAGCACACTCGCTCCTGCAGAGATTGAGAAAGCTGTTCGGGAAGATGAAAACACACTCCGGTATCTATCCGGCGGAGCGATAAAAAAGGTAATAGTTGTTCCCAAAAAGATTATAAATATAGTATTCTAATGAAACTGAGATCATTTCAGGTTGATGCGTTTTCTGATGGTATCTTTACCGGAAATCCCGCCGTTGTGGTTATTCTTGAGGAGGAGCTTGCAGACGACACACTGATGAAGATTGCAAGAGAGAGCTTTGTTCCCGAGACAGCTTTTGTGCTAGCTCAGGGGGAGAGTTACTCTCTAAGGTGGTTTACACCGGATATTGAGATGGACCTTTGCGGCCACGCAACCCTGGCATCTGCCCACGTTCTCTTCTCTGAGCTAGGGTATGACAGGGATGAGATAATTTTTAATACCCTCTCCGGAGAATTAATAGTTAAGAGAGAGGGAGAGTTGTACTCTATGGATTTCCCTCTGAGGGAGGGCGAGAGAGCGACTCTTCCTATTGAAATTTACGATAGCCTTAGCATTAAGCCCGTTGAGGTATATAAAGCCAGAGACTATATGTTGGTTTATAACACAAGGGCAGATATTGAGCATATAGAGATAGACCGACCGGTATTTGATGAGATTAATATGAATCCCGGAGGTGTGATTATTACTGCTCCGGGAGTCGATTGTGATTTTGTGTCGCGATACTTTACCCCGCAGGCCACAATACTTGAAGATCCTGTTACAGGATCTGCCCACTGCACTCTCGCTCCATACTGGAGCAAAAGACTCGGCAAAACATCACTCTATGCAAAACAGATATCTTCCAGGGGAGGGACTATTTATTGCACCGTTACCCCGGATAGGGTATTTATTAAGGGAAGTGCCGTAACCTACTCGGTTTCACAGTTGAATATTTAGCATCGCACATTAATTTAGCAGGAATGGATAATCTCATATTTAAAACTATAAAGTCCTATACAATAATGACAATAGGGCTTTTTGTATTTGTTTTCAGTTGGACGGCTTTCTTAATTCCGGAGCAGATAGCAGGCGGCGGGGTTAGCGGGCTGGCTTCGGTAATTAATTATGCTACAGGCTTTAAGGTGGCATACTCCTATATACTCATTAACGGAGTGCTGCTTCTGATTGGGGTTCTTATGATGGGTAAGGCATTTGGGATTAAAACTATCTACTGCATTATAGTTGCGGCTATTATGTTTGAGTTTTTACCGCTCATCCCGTGGGTTACAGATATTGAGGACAAACTGATTAATGCCGTAATAGGTGGAACCCTAAGCGGTATCGGGATAGGGATGATATTTATGCAGGGTGGCAGCACAGGTGGTACAGATATAATAGCACTCATAATTGCTCAGTACAGGGAGACATCTCCGGGCAGGGTCTTTCTCTATTGTGACCTTATAATAGTGGGTTCGGTATTCTTTATTCCGGGAAAGGAGCTCTCCGATGTTATCTACGGCTATATTGTAATGGTATCCTTCTCCTATGTGATAGATATGATTCTCTCGGGTAACAAACAGTCTGTTCAGGTTATGGTATTCTCCTCCAGATATGAGGAGATTGCTCAAAAGGTAAACAGCACGATGAACCGCGGGGTTACTGCACTCACATCTATGGGGTGGTACTCCAAAAGCGAGGGTAAGGTATTGGTTATTATCCTCAGAAAGACACAGCTGCCGCAAATCACGGAGATTATTAAAGAGACAGACCGCAATGCCTTTATGAGTGTAACTGCTGTTACAAGCGTATACGGGCAGGGGTTTGACCAGATAAAAGGGGGAAAATTCAAATGGAAACGAGAACAAAATCAATCTTTACAGGGGTAAAAGAGTACACTCTTATTGCCCTGGGACTGCTCATCTACTCACTTGGCTGGGTGGTGTTCCTTATTCCCAACGGCCTTGTCGGTGGCGGAGTTACGGGAATATCTGCAATTATCTACTATATGAGCGGCTTTCCGGTAAGTTACTCCTATCTTATAATCAACACAGTGCTACTTGCTTTGGCAGTAAAGATTTTAGGCAAACAGTTCGGAATCAAAACTGTCTATGCGGTTGCTGTGGTATCACTTTTCCTGAAATTCTTACCCGGAGTGATTCCTGTGGAGCTAATAGAGGATATTGCAATTGGTAACGGGAAGCTGCTCTCTGCAATAATAGGGGGTGCCTGTGCGGGTGCTGGAATTGCCATCACATTCACTCAGGGCGGAAGCTCCGGCGGGACAGATATTGTGGCACTCATAATAAATAAATATAGGAACATATCACCGGGGCGGCTTATCCTTATGATGGATATCATCATAATTGCCAGCTCGCTGCTCATTCCTACAGATGGCTCATTAGGTGGCAGGGTGGCAGTTGTTATTTACGGTTATGTGCTCATAGGGGTCTCAAGCTACACCATAGACCTGGTGCTCTCCGGGGCAAGACAGTCTATCCAGATCTTTATCTTCTCAAAAAAACACGAAGAGATTGCAGACCGGATCACCGCCATCGGGCGTGGAGTTACCGTGATAAATGCGATGGGTTGGTTTACCAAACAACAGGGTAAGGTGCTTATGGTTATAGTGAGACGCACCGAGAGCAACTATGTTTACAAAGTTGTGCGCGAAATTGACCGAAACGCATTCTTAAGCGTTGGTAATGTGATGGGTGTGTATGGGCAAGGGTTTGATGAGATGAAACGGTAATAAATTCACCTTTTATTTTAGAAAATAATCCTAAAATTAGATAAATAGTTAATAGATAGTAGATTAAATTTTGGATATTTACCAAATATGAATATATTTGGTTTGTAAATCAAAAACTATCACTATGAATAACTTTTTTATCTTTGGAGAGATCTTTTTAAGGGTCGGATCTCTGATGTTGCTCATCTATCTGATATTTTCGGCATACCTGTTTATTATTGCCACTCAAAACAGAGAGATCTCGGACGATGATAAAATTAGATTGAAAACTTTGGCAGTCGGTTTTGCCGGAATCTCCTTAATGATTTTATTCAAGCAGATGTTCCCGCAGGTGACGGAATACAGCGAAATATGCGGGATCAAATGTATTCTTGCCGGAAATATTCTTCAGCTTTTCCTTCCGGTTCAATTGTATTTTTTTCAAAAAAACTACAGACCCTCATTTGGTCTTTTAGGGGGAACTATTGTTATTGGAGTAGCTTTAGTAATCAATCTTATACTGGTTATAATGTTCTCCTACTATAAGATAGAAGACTTCCAGTTACTAATTTACCTCTTTTTGACACTTCTGGGATTCTCTACCTCGGTTCAAATCTACCGACTAATCAAAGCGAACCCAAAATCTAAAACGGCTACACTAAAAGAGAGCATTAACGGAAAATGGGAACTGTTTTTCTTCTGCTCGGCATCTGCACTCTCTTTTATTGTGCTCATTATGATATCATTTGATGCAAATCCTCTTACCAGAGAGGGGGTGAAATTTATCTTAAGTGTTCTCAATATATTTCTTTTTGTTAAAGTTATCTACCCATATTCAAAGTTCTTCACAAGAGTTAACTACATTGGCAGAGGGGTTCAGTTGCGGGCAGTACCAATCTCTGCGAAACGCTTCTCAGATGAGAAAAAATCTCAGGAGTTGCGCGGGCGGCTTGTTGACTATTTTGAAAATGAGAAGCCCTATCTAAGACCGGATCTTACAATACAGCAGGTTGCTCTCTATCTCTACTCAAATAAGACCTATCTCTCTCGCATTATCAACGAGTGTTTCGACAATAATTTCAACCAGTTTGTAAACTACCACAGAGTAGAGGAGGCAAAAAGACTATTCTATAACGACCCTAAATTATCAATCCAACAACTTTGTGATCTATCGGGGTTTGGCTCAATGGCTACATTCAGTATTGCATTCAGGTTTTTTGTGGGGAACTCTCCGGCAGATTGGTGCAAGGAGCAGAAAATTAAGGGGCTAAATGATAAAAAAGGGAGGGATTAGAAAACGGGCTCTCTACAGAGCTCTGTTGCGATTTACAAAACTCTTGAAGATAAAAGGCTCACGAAAGAGTAAAAATTCAAACCATAGAAATTTCATTGAAATTGTCCGCAAATCGGATGAGCTTTTGAATATAAAGCAGCTGTTTCTGGATCAAAACTTCAAGATTGAGACACTTGCCAGAGAGATAGGGACAAACAGAACCTACCTCTCCAGGTCTATCAGATATATTAAAAAGGAGAATTTTGCCGGTTATATAAACGGCAAAAGGGTTGAGTACGCAAAGAGTATAATAATCAAAAGGTCAAACTCTCCCTCATCTGCAACAGATGAACCCGCAATGTCTACGGAAGATTTCGCAATAGCATCCGGCTTCGGGTGCAAAAGAACTTTTGTAAGGACATTTAAACAGAGAGAGGGTGTCACCCCATCTCAATACAGAAGCTTTTTAACGGTTCGCACGACAAGAGATTAAACAGCATCCTCCATCACCACCTCCGGCCTTAGGTTGGCGCGTATGAAGTTCTGTCTGTCGGGGGTGTTTTTTCCCATATAGAACTCCAGCAGTTCGGGGATGTTGTCGTCGTTGCCCAGTCGCACCTTCTCCAGTCGGATATTCTCTCCGATAAAGTACTTAAACTCGTCGGGAGAGATCTCTCCAAGCCCTTTGAAGCGGGTTATCTCCGGGTTGTTACCGAGTTTCCTTATGGCTTTGTCCCGCTCTTCGCTGGAGTAGCAGTAGATGGTCTCCTTCTTGCTTCTTACCCGATAGAGTGGGGTCTGGAGAATGTGTAGATGCCCCTGGCGAATAAGGTCGGGAAAGTACTGCAGGAAGAATGTGAGTAGCAGCAGCCGTATGTGCATACCGTCTACATCGGCATCGGTGGCAACCACAATCTGGTTGTAGCGGAGGTTTTCAAGATCTTCCTCTATATTTAGGGCTGCCTGGAGCAGGTTGAACTCTTCGTTCTCGTAGATAATCTTCTTGGTGAGGCCGTAGGTGTTGAGAGGTTTACCCTTGAGCGAGAATACTGCCTGAGATACCACATCACGACTCTTTGTTATTGAGCCGCTTGCAGAGTCCCCCTCTGTGATGAATAGGGTGCTATCCATAGCTCTCTCGTGCTTCTCGTTGTAGTGGACACGGCAGTCACGCAGCTTTCTGTTGTGCAGGTTTGCCTTCTTTGCTCGCTCTCTTGCCAGCTTCTGTATACCCGATATGGCTTTGCGCTCCTTCTCCGAATCCAGAATTTTTTTGAGCATCGCATCGGCTGCATCTGGGTGCCGGTGCAGATAGTTGTTGAGCTGCTCTTTTATAAAGTCGCCGATAAAATTTCTTATACTGATACCGCCCGGAGCAATCTCTTTTGAACCCAGCTTGGTTTTGGTTTGCGATTCGAATATGGGCTCCTGCACCTTTATACTTACAGCTGCTATCATACCCTGCCGCACATCACTCGGGTCAAAATCTCGTTTGTAAAAATCCTTTATGGTTTTGGCCATCGCCTCACGAAAGGCAGCCAGGTGAGTACCTCCCTGGGTGGTAAACTGTCCGTTAACAAATGAGGAGATTCCCTCTCCGTAATCGTTTCCGTGGGTTAGGGCTATCTCTATATCCTCCCCTTTAAGGTGAACTGGGGGGTAAAAAGGCTCTTTTGTCAGCGATTCGTTGAGAAGGTCCAGAAGTCCGTTTTTTGAGACAAACTCCTTTCCGTTTAGTTTTATGAGCAACCCGGTATTTAGGTAGGAGTAGTTGCGAAGCATACTCTCAATAAACTCCATATTGAAGATGTAGTCTCCAAAGAGCTCCTCATCAGGGGTGAATGTGACAACGGTTCCGTTCTTCTCGTTCGAAGGGACTCTCATCTCCTCAATTAGCTCCCCCCGGGAGAACCTTGCGTATTGACTCTCACCTTCGCGGAAAGATTGAATATAGAACGCAACCGAGAGAGCATTAACTGCCTTTATACCAACTCCGTTTAGCCCGACAGATTTTTTGAATGCTTTGCTGTCATACTTTGCACCTGTGTTCATACGGCTAGCCACATCTACCAGAGAACCCAGCGGAATACCCCTGCCGTAGTCGCGGATGGTTACAACCCTGTTCTCTATTGTGATTACGATGCTCTTTCCGTGCCCCATTGCATACTCGTCAACAGAGTTATCCATAACCTCTTTCAGTAGTACATATATGCCGTCGTCTGGAGAAGATCCGTCGCCAAGTTTGCCGATATACATACCCGGTCTTTTACGGATATGTTCGTTCCACTCAAGGGTTCTAATCTCTTTCTCTGTGTATGTACTCATCATTTTGGGAATTTGCTGCAAAGTTATAAATTTTATCTTTTCACCAGAGCAGTTCTGCTATTTGAACGGCATTTGTTGCAGCCCCTTTTCTTAAGTTATCTGCAACAACCCACATATTTACAGCTTTTTTGCAAAAGAGATCTTCTCTTACGCGCCCCACAAAAACTTCATCTTTACCATATGCATAAATGGGCATAGGGTAGGGTGGGTTATTTGAGTTATCCATAAATATTGCTCCGGGAGTTTTGCGCAATATAGCAAAAATATCCTCTATGAGAAACTCTTCGTGAAACTCTGCATTTATACTCTCCGAGTGTCCCCCCTCTACGGGAACCCTTACTGTGGTAGCACTTATTGCAATGGTGTTATCTGCAAATATTTTTCGGGTTTCGTTTACCATCTTCATCTCCTCTTTTGTGTAGCCGTTCTCTGTAAAGAGGTCTATCTGGGGAATCAGATTCATATCTATAGGGTGGGCATAAGCTCTATCTGCGGCTCCTGTTACCGGCTGCCCGCGTTCACTCCGCAACTGGTTAATCCCTTTAATGCCGCTTCCCGTAACAGACTGATATGTAGAGACAACAACTCTTTTTAATTTGTATTTTCTGTGAAGAAGATTGAGTGCCACCACCATCTGTATGGTAGAGCAGTTGGGATTTGCGATAATCATATCCTCTTTTGCTATAGTATCGCCGTTTATCTCCGGCACAATAAGTTTAACTTTTTGGTCCATTCTCCAGCGGGATGAGTTGTCAACCACCCTGCACCCTACAGCCGCAAATTTGGGAGCCCACTCCCCGGAGATATCAGAGCCAGCAGAGAAGAGAGCAATATCTGGTCTCATTTCAACTGCCTCTTCGGGCGTCTTAACTATCCACTCTTTACCTGCGAAATTTATTTTTTTACCTGCCGATTTAGACGATGCGACAGGAATAAACTCTGTTACCGGGAAATTTCGCTCCTGCAAAACCTCAATCATCTTGGTGCCTACCAGCCCGGTAGCACCCACTACTGCAATTTTCATAGCTCTTCTCTTTAATGATTATCTGTTATATTTTTTTATATGCCCACTTTAAGTATGTCATTTAATACTCCACCCGCCGTAACCCGTGCACCTGCACCTGCTCCCGAGATTACAACCCCCGCCGGGTAGTTTGAGGTTGTTATCATTACAGAGTTATTTGTCCCCGAGATGTTGTAGAGCGGGTGGTTGGTAGGTAACGACCTCAATCCTACTCTGTATTGCCCCTGCTCAATGGATGCAACATATCTTAATCTCTCGCCCTTTTCGGCTGCCTCATTGTATCTCTGCAGGAACTTAGGTTCCCACTCTTCTACTTTGGTGTAGAAATCTGCAAGGGTTCCCGAAAAGAGGGCTTTATCTACCAGAGGTTCAATCTCTACATCCTTTTGCTCGGCACGAAAGCCGCACTCTCTGGCTATGATTGTACACTTCCTCAACACATCGGTTCCCGAGAGATCTACCCTTGGATCGGGTTCGGTATATCCGGCCTCTTTGGCCTCCTTTATGAGCGAAGCAAAACTTTTGGAGCCGTCATAACTGCTGTAAAGATAGTTTAGAGTTCCCGAAAGTATCGCCTCAACCGAAAGAATCTTCTCTCCGCTCACCTTTAGCCTTGAGATGGTCTCAATCACCGGAAGGGCTGCCCCTGCAGATGTCTCATATAGAAGTGATACTCTTCTGTCCAGGGCAATCCTTTTAAGTTGATCCCAGTACTCAATTGATGAAGAGAGCGCTATCTTATTACAGGTTACAACAGATATACCCTCTTCCAGAATATCGGCATACTGCATAGCTACAACGCTTTGAGCAGTGCAATCTGCAAAAATGGAGTTGCCCAGAGAGAGGGCAGATATCTCTCTCACAAAGCCGGAAATATCTGTTAATTTTCCTGCTTGGAGCAACTCTCCGGCACGGGAGAGATCGATACCCTCTTTATCTGTAACGGATCTTGTGCTGTTGCAGATACCGGCGACCACAATATCTTTACCCCACTCCCCGGCAATGTTTTTTCTGGTCTGTTCTATAAGGTTAACAAGCGATTTTCCTACATTTCCAAATCCTGCAATAAAGAGGTTAACCCGCTCCCGTTTGAATCCGAAAAACTCTTGGTGAACCACCCTCACTGCATTGTCGGAATCCTCTCCCTTTACAATTGCAGATATGTTCTTCTCAGATGATCCCTGAGCAATTGCTCGGATATTGATACCTGCCCTTCCAAGCGCATCGAACATCTTCCCGCTTGTACCTGCCTGGTTTTTCATATCATCTCCAACAAGAGATATAATTGCATACCCCCGCTCAACTTTAACCGGTTCTACCTTTGAAAGCGATATTTCGTATGCAAATGTCTCATCTACCGCATTCCCTGCGGTTTCGGCTGCAGACTCTTCAATTGCAACGCACATTGTGTGAAGTGAAGAGGCCTGTGTTATGAGAACAATATTCACCTTGGCGTTTGCAAGAGCGGTGAACAATCGGGCAGAGTAGCCGGGAATACCAACCATTCCGCTCCCCTCGAGAGAGAGCAGAGCTATTTTGTTACTCCCAGATATGCCGCGAATCTTTCCCCTGCTGTCGGGCGGCCGGTTCTCAATCACTGTTGAGGCACCATTGGGGTCGAATGTGTTTTTTACTACAATCGGAATACCTCCTGCAACTGCCGGTTGGATTGTTGGGGGGTAGACCACCTTAGCCCCAAAGTGAGATAGTTCAAGAGCCTCTTTGTATGAGATGTTCTCTATTGTTTTGGCATCTGGAACAACTCTCGGGTCTGCGGTCATCATCCCGTTTACATCTGTCCATATCTCCAGTACCCTGGCTCCCGATGCTGCCGAAAAGAGAGATGCAGTGTAGTCCGAACCTCCTCTTCCCAAGGTTGTTGTTCGCCCTTTGTGGTCGCTTGCTATGAATCCCGGAACAACCCACAACTTGGTGCCGTTAGCATTTAGGAAACGGACAATGTTTTTGTTTGTTGATTCAATATCTACTATGTTCTGGGAATTGTGGCAGATGGTCTTTATAAGCTCACGGGAGTCTGTCCAAATGTTGTTTATCCCGAGGGAGTTTAGCTTTGCAGATATTATTGATGTAGAGAGCAGCTCTCCGTAACTTACGGCCAAATCGCAAGAGCCCTGTGTCAGCTCTCCGGTAAGAGAGACTCCCTCCAGCAGACCTTTGAGGGAGTCAAAGAGATTGCAGCATCGGGAGTTGATCTGTACTCTGTAATCTTCCGGAATCAGCTCACCAATAATGTTACTATGGGCACTCACCAGCGATTCAACTATCTCTTTGTACCGGGAATCTCTCTCAGCTGCCAGGGTGGCTGCCCGTATCAGCTTATCTGTACACCCCCCTATTGCCGAACAGACCAAAATTGTCCTGTCTTTTTTTACGGCATCGGCAACAATTGTAGTCACCTTCATTATGTTAGCGGCGTTTGCAACCGAGCTTCCGCCAAACTTAAGAACCTGCATATACTTTTTTATTTACTGTTGTTATTGAATTGAATAGATCGGGGAAGGAGTTTAATATAGCATCTGCCGTCTGGTTATACTCCAAAAGAAAACCATCGTGCCCGAAGAGTGATTTTATCTCCGTAAAAGATGCATTCGGGATATTATCTGACATAAAGCGCTGTTCTTCAATAGGGAAGAGTATATCGCTGTCGATTCCTATAACCAGAGTATTGGCCTCTATTTTGGAAAGAGCCTTTACAACACCGCCTCTTTTGCGTCCGATATTGTGACTATCAATGGATCTGGTCAAGGTGAAATAGGAGTAGGCATCAAAACGGGCCGAAAGCTTTTCACCTTGATACTGCTGGTAACTGCCTGCCCTTTTTGCAAAGAGAAAATCTTCATCCGGCTCTTTTTGGGATATTCCATACCCTTCGTAGGAACGATAGGATAGCAGAGCTATTGAGCGGGCTGTCTCAAGCCCTTTTTTGCCCCCGTTTCTATCTCTCTGCTCTGCAAATGTAGGGTCGGTAAACAGTGCAACTCTTTGTGATTCATTAAATGCCGTACCCCAGGGCGAGACCCGTGCATTACAGGCAATAAGAACCAGCTTATCAACAATATGGGGGTAGGTTACTGCCCACTCCAGAGCCTGAAAACCGCCTATTGAACCTCCTGTTATAAGATCTATCTGCTCTATGCCGAGTGCCTCCCTTAAAATATTATGGGCTTTAACAGTGTCTCTTATAGTTACTTGTGGGAAGCGCAGCAGGTACTCTTTTCCATCATTGCCTACCGATGTTGGGCCGGTAGTGCCGTAGCAAGAGCCAAGAACATTTGCGCAGATTATATAGAACTTCTCTGTATCAAACAGTTTTCCGGGACCTGTAAGCCCATCCCACCACTCCTCAGGGTTGGAGTTGGCGGTAAGTGCGTGGCATATCCAGATAACTCTTTTATCTGGAGAGTAGTTTGCCGTATGATGATAGCAAATCTCAAGGGAGTCGAGAACCTCTCCGCTCTCCGTCTCAAACTCTTTCGAATATCTAAAAATCTCTCTCTTCATCTTATCTCCTCCCTAAATAGTTGAAAAGGCGTTTTGGAGATCTCTCTTTATATCCTCTATGTGCTCAATGCCAAGAGATACTCTCAGTGAACTCTCTCCGATTCCCGCAATTAACAACTCTTGCGGAGTCATCTGGGAGTGTGTAGTTGATGCCGAATGGCTTATAAGGGTTTTGTTATCTCCCACATTGGTGAGATGGCTTATAAGATCCAACCGGCTTACAAGCTGTGAGGCCTGCTCTTTGCTCCCCTTTATCGCAAAGGAGAGTACACCTCCAAACCCGTTTGTCAGATACCTTTTAGCTCTTTCGTGATTTGGGTTATCAACCAGCCCGGGGTAGTTAACCGACTCTACTTTCGGGTGAGCTGCAAGCCATTTTGCCAACTCAAGAGCGTTATTTACAACTCTATCAACTCTTAATGAGAGTGTCTCTACCCCTGTAAGGATGAGAAATGCATTGAACGGGCTCAGACAACATCCCCAGTCGCGAAGCCCCTCGGTTCGGGCTCTCACCGCAAAGGCGATGTTTCCGGTAGCCGAACCCTCTCCGAAGCTCTCCCAGAAGCTAATCCCGTGATAGGACTCAGACCGGGTTGTAAATTGAGGAAATCTGCCGTTATCCCACCGGAACTTCCCGCTATCTACAACAACACCTGCCAGTGAGTTGCCGTGGCCGCCTATCCACTTTGTAGCTGAGTGAGTTACAATTGCTGCCCCCAACTCAATAGGGCGGCATAAGTATCCCCCTGCTCCGAAAGTGTTATCTACAATAATTGGAACGCCGTGTCTTTTGCTGATTTTTTCAAATGCTTCAAAATCCGGGATGTAAAAATTGGAGTTGCTGATTGTCTCAATATAAATTGCCTTTGTTCTGTTGTCAATTAGCGCTTCAAAGGCGGCCGGGTCGTTTACGGGTGCAAAGCGGCACTCAATGCCAACTCTTGCAAAGCTTATCTTAAATTGGTTATAGGTGCCGCCGTAGAGTGAAGAGGAGCTTATGATATTGTCACCCTCTCCGGCAATATTTTGGATGGCAAGAAATTGAGCTGCCTGGCCCGAAGATGTTGCCACAGCCGCGGCACCCCCCTCCAGGGCTGCAACTCTCTGCTCCAAAACATCGGTAGTAGGATTTGAGAGCCGTGTGTAGATGTTCCCGAACTCTTTTAGGGCGAATAGGTTTGCTGCTTGTGCCGCACTGTCGAAATGGAATGCAGATGTCTGTACTATTGGTGTTGCACAGGGCCCGTTTGATGTAATATTGCGGCCTGCGTGTACCTGTAGGGTATCAAAATGTTTTGTCGTCATTTTTTGATGATGATTAATGGAGTTGATAATTTTTTTTGATCTTTTTCCGGTGAATGCCCGGATCGGATTTATGGGCTTACACCCAATGGACCTTCGAAAGGCCCGGAAAACTATCTATGCATCTGCCGATGCATTCGCATCATCATCTGTTTGGATATGAGCCCTGTATACATAATTTCCGTAGCGAAAGCAGTTCCGCTTGTGAGCCTTTGTATGTTGGGGTTTATACTCATATATTAACTAGGAGTTGCAAAGATATAAATTGAAAATTAATAATCAAATTATCTGCAATTTTCTATCGGGTATAATATTTATAGGTAAATTCGCCCTATCTACTCAAAATTCTTAGATATGAAACGCTGCTTAAACCCAGGATCAATACTCCGGAGTCTGTCGACTCTACTGTTACTCTGCTTTATTAGCTTTACAAATACCCCTCTGGCAGTGGCTCAAGAATCTGCTGCTCAGTCTCAAAATCCAAAAGTGAAAGATCTCCTTCCCGAGTGGAGTTTTACCAAGGGTATCGAAGGCCCGGCAATAGACGCTGCGGGCAATCTCTACGCTGTTAATTTTGAAAAACAGGGTACTATCGGAGTTGTAAACCTGCAAGATGGGGCCGGTGTGTCAGGTGCTTCAGGTGTGGCATCTCTCTATGTGACTCTTCCCGAAGGCTCCGTGGGAAACGGTATCCGCTTTGATAAAAAGGGGTTTATGTACATTGCAGATTATACCGGGCACAATATTTTAAAGGTTGATCCCTCAGATAGATCTATCTCTGTTTTTGCCCACAACCCAACTATGAACCAACCGAACGATATAGCAATCTGCCCTAAAACGGAAAATCTCTACGCCAGTGACCCTAACTGGAAGGAGTCAACCGGTAAGCTTTGGCTCATTAACCGCAAAGGTGAGGTCATTCTGCTTGAAGATAATATGGGAAGTCCCGACGGGAAACGGCTCTATGTAAATGAATCTGTTCAGAGAAAGATTTGGGTGTACGATATTAAAAGAGATGGTACGGTAGAAAACAAAAAGCTGTTTATGACATTTACAGATTTCGGGATGGATGGGATGCGTTGCGACTCTGCCGGAAATCTCTACGTGACCCGTCACGGCAAAGGTACTCTGCTTATAATCTCACCGCGTGCCGTAACGCTACAGGAGATATCTCTTAAGGGTAAACTTTGCTCTAATGTGGTTCTCTCTCTAGACGAAAAGAGGGCATACATCACTATGGCAGACCGGGGCTGTTTTGAAGTAGTTGAATTTTAAGGGGTTTTATGAGAAAAAAATCAACTGCTAAAATCAATAATAAGGAGTCGGTAAAACCGGTAATTATCTGCAAAAATTGCGATACCTCTTTTCAAGGCCATTATTGTCCCAATTGTGGCCAATCTGTAAAGGATCTGGACATACCTTTCAAGGTGCTCATATTTGACATAATGGCAAATATGTGGGCATTTGATACCCGGGTATTTAAAACACTTAAATCGCTACTTTTCAAACCCGGAGATATGGCTCTGGACTATGTAGCAGGTCGCAGGGCTCGTTATATGCCACCTTTTAGACTCTACATTTTTATTAGTTTTATTTTTTTTCTATTACTAAACATATCTGTAACCAAAAGTGTAAACAGAGACTGGGATCTGCTCTCGGTTCGGGAGAGGAGTGATACAGTTAAAGATATGAGAAAAAGCGTTATCTCCATCTCAAAAGATAGTGACTCAGAGAGTGATAACAAGTTAAAAGATTTTATTGAAAAGATTGAATCTAATAAGGGGTATTATGTCACGAGGTTTCTTACGATACTATCCTGGAGTATGTTTCTGCTGATGCCTCTATATGCATTTTTTCTATGGCTGCTTTTTAGAAAAAACCAGAGATTCTTTCTGGGGCACTTTATCTTTGCAATCAACCAGCACGCTCTCCTTTTCATAATATTTATCACTCTTTTATCAATAAATCTGATCTTCCCTCACAAGAGTACATTCCCGGAGAGCTGGCTACTACTCTTTTTCCCAATCTATATTGTGATAGGCAGCCGGAAGCTCTACAGCCGAAAGTGGATCTCCACAATCCTGCGCTTAACCACAGCACAGTTTATGTATATGTTCATTCTAGGGGTTGCTATTGTAGCTGTTGCATATTTAACTTTGTCAAGGGTTTTAGGAAGTTCTTGATAATCATCCCACTCCTGCTTCATCTGTTCGCAAGCTCACTCCCAGCGAAATCTGTGAATAATGGAATTTTTTTCTAAAATAGTGTAAGGTTTTCCTTCATTACCATAATTACCTTTCTACATTAAAAGTTATCTAATCATTTAACAAAATAATGTAGTAATTGGTAATATGAAACAATATATAGTAAAAATACAATCAATTGAGCAAATCAGTCACGATGTGTTGCAAATTGTAACTGAAAAACCTCCTGGATACAACTTCACCCCGGGACAAGCCACACAAATTTCAATAAATAAAAACGGTTGGAAAGATGAAAAAAGACCATTCACCTTCACTTGCCTTCCAGATAGTGACTTTCTCGAATTTATAATAAAAACATACCCTTCACACAATGGTGTTACCAACGAGCTTCTTCAGCTAAAAACAGATGATATGCTCATCCTGCATAATGTTTTTGGTGCTATTACTTATAAAGAAGAAGGTCTGTTTATTGCAGGCGGCGCAGGTATAACTCCTTTTATATGCATCCTAAGGTATCTTCAATCAAATGGAGAAATTGGTAATAATAAACTCATTTTTGCCAACAAAACGAAAGAGGATATTATACACGAAGAGGAGTTTAAAAAGATATTAGGCAAAAATTTCATCAACATTCTTTCTGATAAAAAATCAAACGGATATGCTCAGGGCCTAATCACAGAGGAGTTACTCAAAATGCATTTGAGTAAATACACCAAAAATATTTATATCTGCGGACCTCCTCCAATGTTGGATACGATAGAAAAACAGTTGATGAATTTGAAAGTAGATAAAAAACAAATAATAAAAGAAGCATTTTAGAAAATACCACTTTATGCACTACTCAGAAAAAAACATCACAATAACCGCTAATAATCAAATTGTTAGTTACATTGATGAAGGATCAGTCAATTCTTCAACAATCATTTTTATTCACGGTTTTCCATTGAATAAAGAGATGTGGAACAAACAGGTTGGAGAGTTCAAGGATATTTACCGCGTAATCGCCTATGACATTCGTGGACACGGTAAATCTGACTCCGGTGAAGAAGATTTCTCGATTGAACTTTTTGTAAAAGACCTGATTAGTTTGATGGACGCCCTGAAGATCGATAAAACCATACTGTGTGGCTTTTCTATGGGCGGATACATTGCTTTAAATGCTATTGAAAACTATCCCGAACGGTTTAATGCCCTTCTTTTATGCGATACTAATTGCGCAGCCGATTTGCCTCAAGCAAAAGACAAACGGATGGAAACCATTGAAAGTATCAAGGAAAAAGGGGTTGAGCTATATGCCCAAGAGAGTCTGAAAAAACTTTTTGCTCCAATATCATTCTCAAAACAGATAGAAGAGATATCAATTGTGAGGGCGATGATAATAGGAACTTCCAAAGAATCACTCTTTAAAACCTTATATGCTATAGCACAGCGAGCAGAGAGTTGTACCAAACTGCACGAAATAAAGGTGCCGGTACTTATTCTGGTTGGAAAGGACGATGAAATTACCCCTGGTGATGTAGCCTTGGCGATGCATAAAAAAATAAAAAATTCAACGATTCACTTTATTGACCGTGCGGGGCACTTAAGCAATATGGAAAATCCGATACAATTCAACTTTCAACTAAATAATTTTTTAAAAACATTAAAATAAAAAAATACAATACAATGGAATTACTTACAAAAGAATTGATTCAAGAGCTTCTGGCAGCAGATATGGCTCCTTGTCTTTCCGTGTATATGCCTACGCACCGAAAGCATCCTGAAAATCTTCAGGATATAATTCTCTATAAAAATCTTGTCCGGCAAATGAAAGAGTCACTGTTGCAGAAATACTCGACAGGTGAGGTGCAAAAATATCTTGAACCTTTCGAGACTCTTGCACAAGATAATGATACCTGGAATCACACATTAGACGGTTTGGCCGTATTTAGTGCAACAGGTTTGTTTAAAGTTATAGGTGTACATAAGTCTTTTGAGGAGTTGGCATTAGTGGCCGACAGTTTTCATACCAAGCCGCTACGGCAATATATGCAGTCTCTTGACCATTTTCACGTTTTGTGTTTAACACTGCGTGATATCCGGCTTTTTGAGGGCAACCGTCACTCACTAGCTGAAGTTGAATTAACTGCAGATACTCCTAAAACCATAACCGAAGCACTTGGTGATGAATTGACAGACAAACACACAACTGTTGCTTCTTATGGAGGTTCCGGGGGAGAGAGTTCGCCTATGCACCACGGTCAGGGTGGCAGAAAGGAGGAGACGGAAAAAGATAGTGAACGGTTTTTCCGCGTTGTAGCGAATGCAGTCTACGAACATTATTCAAAACCTTCTGGCTGGCCACTTATTCTTGCCTCTTTACCGGAACACCAAAGCCTTTTTCAAAAAGTAAATAAAAACCCACTATTATTAACCAATGGTATTGCAATTAATCCTTCATCACTTTCACCGGATAAATTGGCTAAAATGGCTTGGGATATAATGGAGCCCGAATATAATCTGAAACTTGACAGCCTTGTTGCCGGGTTTGAGCAGGCAAGGGCAAATGGTAAAGGGAGTGACGATTACAAGGAGGTTGCTGTTGCAGCAGTTGAGGGACGGGTTGATATGCTTATTGTTGAGGCCGACCGGATAATTCCTGTCAGAATCACAAATCTTGTAACAGGTAATACTCAGAATAAAGATTTGACAAATCCGAAAGTTGATGACCTGCTCGACGATATGGGAGAGTTGGTAATGAAGATGGGTGGAGAGGTTATGGTTCTTCCAACAGATAAGATGCCTTCAAAAACAGGTCTGGCAGCAATATTCAGATATTAATTAAAATGGAAAAATTAAACACAGATGCCATAAGGGCAGAGTACATCGAAGTAGAACCTAATGTTCAACTTCATATTACGGATGCAGGAGAAGGCAGAGCTGTTGTAATGATACACGGCTGGCCCTTAAGTGATGAGATGTATGAGTATCAGTACAATGATTTAATTAATGCCGGTTTTCGGGCTGTCGGAATTACCCTCAGAGGCTTTGGTAAGTCAGATAAACCATACGGAGTCTATAATTATGATAAACACGCATCGGATATAAAAATGGTTCTAAGTAAGCTTAAAATAAACGATGCTGTTTTAGTTGGCTTTTCGATGGGGGGATCCATTGCAATTCGCTATATGTCTATATATAATGGAGATCACATTTCTAAGCTGGTATTGTGTGGAGCAGCAGCCCCGATCTGGACACAACGTGAAGATTTTCCATACAATCTTCCAAAGAGCGCTGTTGATGATTTGATTAAATTGAATAATAGTGACAGGCCTAAACTTCTTTCGAATTTCGCAAAGATATTTTCAGCTACCGAAACCTCCTTAAACGAAGGGATAGGTGCTTGGCTAAACGGCATTGGATTAAGTGCCTCTTCTTATGCAACAGCGCAATGTTTAGTGGCTTTACGCGATACCGACCTTAGACCGGATATGAAGAAAATTGCAATTCCCACCTTAATTATACACGGGAAGAGAGATAAAATATGTTCGTTTGATTTGGCCGAACAGATGAAGTCGGGTATACAAAATTCTCAGCTTGTTGCCTTTGAAAATAGCGGTCACAGTATGTTTCTGGAGGAGACAGTTAAGTTTAATAAAGAGCTGCTTAATTTTATTTGATTAAAAATAAGTATGAGCAAAACACTATCTGAGAGAAGATTAACAGCTATCAACTTTGTTATTGTTTTTTATTTTGTATTGATTTACATTATTAATCGATACAAAATAGATATTATTATGATTGATGTTTTTAGAGAGATATTAACTCTACCTTTCTTAATTGCGCAAATAGTTTTTTTAATTCTTGGATCCCTGTTTTTAATAAAAAACAGGAAAAGTCACTTTTTGACAAAATTGAGTATTATACTGTTGGCTATTAGTTCAGCCATTACAATCGGGAGCTTTGCCATTGTATGATTGTGTTCTGGTACCAATGTGGGAAAATTTAACAAAGAAAACCCTCAAAAGTTAAGCTAACTTTTAAGGGTTAAATACTTGATAAACAAGCAAGCCCCACGATCCTTGGCAAGGTTTTTATTATTATAGAGCTCTGTATTTTGTCAAGGTCTCTTGATACTCCTTAATAGTGCCGGCATTAATTGTTCCCTGAATGTTTCCTGAGCCAGATTTTCTGACGCACCCCAATCTTTGCAGTAACGGTAGATATATACCACTAGCCGCTCATAATATAGATTAAAAGCACTCTCAAAAAATTCCTGTTCAAGGGATTTTTTAAGCATAATCATTTAAGCCTACTTTGTAAATATTTTCTACTTTTTACGGTTGTTTATAATAATAACAGTTTTGAGCTAGCCCTCCCTAAAGAATTCGGATCAATTCCCAAATATTAGACAATCTGATTATTTCTTATTAAGTGAGTTTTTTGTAAATTTACCAATAAAAGAAATTAATTAGGTATATTTATTCAAATCATATAACTATGTCGATATGTTAGAAAAAATAATTGATTTTAGCGTAAAGAATAAACTGATAGTAATTCTATTTACATTAACTATTGCCGCATTTGGCCTCTTTGCCGTTTTAAATATTCCAGTAGGTGCGGTTCCTGATATTACAAATAATCAGATTCAGGTTATCACCACCTCAGGTAGTTTATCTACCCAGGAGATTGAGCAGTTTATTACTACGCCTGTAGAGATGGAGATGGCTAATCTGCCGGGCGTTAAAGAGATACGCTCCATATCAAAATTTGGGATTTCGGTTGTTACAGTGGTTTTTGCCGAAAATATGGGAACTTATTTACCCAGGCAACTAATTGCCGAAAAAATAAAAACGGCATCGGCTAACATACCGGAAGCTTACGGATCACCGGAAATGGGGCCAATAACCACAGGGTTAGGCGAGATTTACCAATATATTGTAGATATAAAACCAGAATTCAGGGAGAAATATACCCCTATGGATTTACGGACAATTCAAGACTGGATAATAAAAAGACGCTTATCGGGAATAAATGGTGTAGTTGAGATAAACAGCTGGGGTGGATATTTAAAACAATACGAAGTTTCTATCTCTCCTTCTAGAATTAAAAGTCTTAATATAAGCTTAATGGAGATTTATGATGCACTCGAAAACAATAATAGTATAACGGGGGGGTCATATATTGAAAAAACAAATCAAAGTTATTTTATCAGGGGCGACGGACAGGCTAGGTCTTTAGAAGATATTGAAAACATATTGGTTAAGAATAGTGCGGGAACGGCAATTTTTGTAAAAGATTTGGCAAAAGTTAAGTTTGGTTATGCTAACCGTTTTGGAGCTATTACTGCTAATGGTAAGGGCGAAACAGTGCTTGGTCAGATTATGATGTTAAAAAATGCAAATTCAAAAGTTGTTATTAACGAAGTAAAGGCCAGAGTAGCTGAAATCCAGAAAAATTTACCGGAAGGTATTTTTATCAATCCTATACTTGAAAGGAGTGAACTTATTTCCAAAACAACATTCACAGTAGTTGAAAACCTTATCCTTGGCGCTATCATCGTATTACTTATTGTTATTTTGCTTTTAGGGAACTTTAGATCGGCAATGGTAATTGCATCAATGATACCCTTGGCATTATTGTTCACAATAGGAATGATGTATGTTTTTGGTATTGACGCCAACTTAATGAGTCTAGGGGCGCTCGATTTTGGTATTATCATCGATGGGGCCGTTATCATTGTTGAATTTATTGTAATAAAAATGTCCTTACAAAAAGAGGACATTCTTATGACTCAGAATGGTGAACAACAAACATTAATGGACAATATTTCTATTGCCGGTGCTTCACGAATGATGAAATCGGCTATTTTTGGACAGGTTATTATTCTTATAGTTTTCATTCCCATCTTGTCATTAAGTGGTGTCGAAGGCAAGATGTTTCGCCCAATGGCATTGTCTTTCTCTTTCGCCATAATTGGTGCAATGATATTAGGGCTTACCTGGCTACCAGTAGCTTCGGCGCTTTTTTTAAAACCTGCAAAAACTAAGAAAAAAAATATTTCAGATTGGATTATGGACAAGGTCCATAATTTGTATTCCCCGGTAATTAAGTGGTCCTGCTGTCATAAACGCTTAGTGCTTGGTGCAGCTATTGTTTCGTTATTACTTACAGGGTTAATGTTTACACGAATTGGTGGTGAATTTGTACCAACACTTGATGAGGGAGACTTTGTCATACAACCTGTTTTAAAAACAGGAACCTCCCTCACTAAAACCGTTGAAATGACTACCAAGATGGAGAATATTTTAATAGAAAAATTTCCCGAAGAAGTAGATCAGATTGTCTCCAGAATAGGCGCCGCAGAAGTACCTACAGACCCTATGTCAATGGAAGAGATTGATATGATTATTAAACTCAAACCTAAAAAATTGTGGACTTCTGCTAGTAGTAAAGAAGAGTTAGCCGATAAATTCAAAGAGGCACTTTCTGTAATTCCCGGGGTTGAATACGAATTTACACAACCCATTGAGATGCGTTTTAATGAGTTAATCACAGGTGTCCGTTCTGATATTGCCATTAAAATATTCGGTGAAGACCTCGACTACATCAACCAAAAAGCGCTTGAGATTAAAAATCTTATTGAAGATGTGCCAGGTGCCAGTGATGTAATTATGGAAAAAACCGCAGGATTGCCCCAAATAAAAGTTAATTACAATAGAAGTAAAATAGCTTATCACGGTGTAGATGTTAATACTTTGAACACGTTTTTATCTGCAGCGTTTGGCGGGAAAACAGCAGGCGTAATTTTCGAGGGTGAAAAAAGATTTGATATGGTGATGCGATTTGATCACCAATACAGAACAGATATTGACGATATTCGTCAACTTCAGGTACCTGTTTCAACCGGTCAAATGATACCCCTAAGTGAGCTTGCCGAAATTCAGTACACCCAAGGTCCTGCTAAAATATCGCACGATAATGCTCATCGCAGGGTAGTGGTAAGTGTTAATGTACGAAACCGCGATTTACAATCTGTTATTGTTGATATTCAACACAAAATTGATAAAAATATTAAACTCAAAGCCGGCAATTATATTCAATATGGCGGACAATTTGAGAATCTGCAAAATGCGTCTAACCGGTTAATGATTGCAGTACCTGTTGCTCTAATTTTAATATTTATTTTTCTACATTTTGCATTCAAGTCATTTAAAGATGCAATTATGATTTTTACTGCAATCCCTTTAGCAACAGTTGGTGGAGTATTTCTGCTTTGGATTAGGGGGATGCCTTTCAGCATCTCTGCAGGTATTGGTTTTATTGCACTCTTTGGTATTGCAGTGCTAAACGGCATTGTGCTTATTGAGCATTTGAAGGAGTTACAACATCAGGGAATGACAAATATTCGTGAATTAATACTCACCGGAACAAAAAATCGTTTGCGACCGGTACTGCTCACTGCAGGAGCTGCCGCAATGGGATTTTTGCCAATGGCTATTTCAACCGGTGCCGGAGCCGAAGTTCAACGCCCGCTTGCTACGGTTGTAATTGGAGGGCTAATTACTTCTACTATGCTGACAATGATTGCCTTGCCTTTGCTTTTTGAAATTTTTTATAATGTCAAAGGGATAAAATTATTTCCATTACGTTTTATTCGTTCCAAAACCCTCATTACATTATATCTGCTTGGTGTACCTGCAATTTCTTCATTTGGACAGAATTCCGGTTTGAAATTGAGTGAAGCCATCGATACAGCATTACAGAATAATAAGCAAATTGCTGCTTATATGCTTAAAGTAGAAGAGAGCAAAGTGTTAAAAAAGACAGCATTTGCTCCCGATAAAACCATTTTTAGCTATGGTACAGACCAAAATAATATCGCTGAAAATGGTTATCCATTAAACGTTTGGAGCTTGGAGCAAAGTTTTAGCTTTCCTACACTCTATTCGGCGGAAAGCAAATCAAGGCAAATTGAGGTTTCAATAGCAGAAGCAAATCTGAATATTGAAAAAAACAATCTTAAAAAGAATATCGCCTTTTCATATTTCAATTTTCAATTTCTATTAAATAAACAAAAATTGTATTATACCTTGGATAGTCTTTATGATGTATTGATTGCAAATTCTGAGAAGAGAGCAAAAATAGGAGATATCAATAAGCTCGAAGTATTAAATATTAAGGCTAAAAAAACCCAAATTTCAATTCAACTAAACGCCTTAAAAGTTGATATTGATAATGATTATAATCGTTTAAAAGTTTTGATGAATAAAAAAACTGATTTTACTATTCCAATAGCAATAGAGATTTTGCCGGAAATTATTGAGACACCAAATGCTTTGCCAATTTTTGATTTATTGAAAAAAGAGAACGAATATTCTCATTCACTGGTTCGGGTTGAAAAGAGTAAAATGCTACCGGATTTTTCCGCGAACTATTTTTTAGGTTCAAATAAATATGAAAATGGTAAGTATTACCACGGATTTCAAGTGGGTATTGCTCTCCCTTTGTTTCATAGAGGTTCAAAAGCCAGAGTTAATGCAGCAAAACTTTCTGCTAACGCTAAAGGGTTATTGAGAGAAAACGAATTAACATTAATAAATAATCAGTTAAACTTGTTATTGAGTAATCATCATAAATTCAAAGTTTTGCTTGATAATTTTGAATTATCGGGAGAGCCTTTAATGAATGAAATAATGAAAACCGCATTAAAATCATATCAATTTGGCGAAATAGACTTTTATCAGTTTGTAACCAGTTACGAAACTGCAATACAGATTCAGTTAGATTACTTGGCTAATATTTTGAATTACAATCAAACAACTTCAGAATTAATTTATTTTTCACAGTAAGCAGTAAAAAAGTATGAAAAAAATAATAATTAAAGCATTCGTTTTTAGTGTGATAATATTATCGTGCAAAAGCAACCCGCAACAAACCAACAATAGCGATTCTGGACTTATTGAAATTACTAAACTACAATTTGAATCGGAAAAAATGGTGATAGGAGAGCTTGTGTTCTCACCATTTGCCGATGTAATTTATTTCACAGGTACAATTACTCCGTCAGTTAACGGGCAAGCACAAATCAGTTTGCCTCTGCCTGGGATAATAGATAAAATTTATTCTAACCCTGGACAAATAATTAGCAAAGGATCAGCAATGTTTGAAGTTTCCGGAAATGAATTTATCAACCAGCAAAAAGATTTTGCAGAGTCGTCGGCTATTGTTTCAAGGTTGAAAAGTGATTATCTAAGGGCTAAGGATTTGTTTGATGAGAATATCGCAACTCAGAAAGAGTTTACTTATGCCGAAAGTAGTTATTATGCCGAAAATGCAAAGTATAAAGCATTAAAAATCACGCTTGAAAGTATGGGGCTTGATGTTTCGAAAATTGAAAAAGGTGAATTTTATTCCTCTTATACTATAAAATCTCCTATCAATGGATTTGTTTCAAGTGTTAATACTTTAATTGGTCAATATGTTGAACCTCAACAAAATATTGCAGATATTATTGACCACAGATCTTTTCAATTAAGACTCTTTGTCTTTGAGAAAAGTATTGATAAAATAAAATCCGGGCAGACAGTGGAGTTCTACTTAAACGGGAATAAGTCTAAGAGATATAAAGCAATAATAAACTCTGTAGGGAAAAACATAATGCGTGATTCTAAATCTATAGAGTGTTATGCAGTAATATCAAATCCTAACGATATTAATATTATAAACAATCAATTTGTCGAAGGCGAGGTTTTTACTGCCGTAGATTCGGTTTTATCGGCTCCAGAGGCAGCAATTATCAATACTGAAAATGACTCATATATTTTAATTTATGAAAAAGAGATTGATTCAATTTATTATTTCAAAAGACTAAAAGTAACCACGGGCCGTAAAGCTAACAATTACATTGAGTTGAAAGAACAACTCCCATCAAACAAATATTTGATTAATGGAGTGTATAACATACAAATTGAATAAAAAAAACCTTCGCAACATAGGTTGTTAACCACTGTGCGAAGGGTTTTGTAATCATAAAACATTCATTATAATGCTTTAATACTGCAAGTTCAAGACTTGTGTAGTTAGGTTACTCAAATTTTTGCAAAAGCAACTCCATCAGTTTAATGGCGGCAGAGGCGATGGTGGTACCGGGGCCGAAAATTGCTACTGCACCGGCTTTGTAGAGCGCATCGTAGTCCTGTGCAGGGATAACGCCCCCTACAATTACCATAATATCTTCGCGGCCCAGTTTTTTTAGCTCGCTCATAATTTGTGGAACAAGGGTTTTGTGACCGGCAGCCAGAGAAGATACTCCAACAATGTGAACATCGTTCTCTACTGCCTGCTTGGCAGCCTCTTCCGGTGTCTGGAACAGAGGCCCCATATCTACATCAAAACCGCAGTCTGCATACCCGGTTGCTACAACCTTGGCCCCGCGATCGTGACCGTCCTGACCAAGCTTGGCAATCATTACCCGAGGTTGGCGTCCCTCTTTTTGTGCAAACTCTGCAACCAGTTTTTTTGCTTTGTCAAATTCGGCATCATTCTTAACCTCACTTGAGTAAACACCTGTATTCATTCGAATTATTGCTTTGTATCTTCCGGCAACAGCCTCGCAGGCATCCGATATCTCTCCAAGGGTTGCTCTCACCTTTGCCGCCTCAATAGCAAGCTCCAGTAAGTTACCACTCTTTTCTGCAGCAGCTTTTGTAATTGCAGCCAGAGCAGCTTTAACCTTGGCCTCGTCACGGTTTGCGCGAAGCTCTTTAAGCCTTTCGATTTGTGATTCACGAACCTTTGTATTATCTACATCCAGAATCTCTAAAGGATCTTCCTTCTCCAGACGGTATTTGTTAAGACCCACAATTGTATCCAGGTGTGAGTCAATTCTTGCCTGTTTGCGGGCAGCAGCCTCCTCGATACGAAGTTTAGGGATTCCGGTCTCGATGGCTTTTGCCATACCGCCCAGCTTCTCTACCTCCTCAATATGTCCCCAGGCTCTCTCTGCAATCTCTGCAGTGAGCTTCTCAACAAAGTATGATCCTGCCCAAGGGTCCAGAGATTTTGTTATTTGAGTCTCCTCCTGGATATATATCTGTGTATTTCTAGCAATACGCGCAGAGAAATCTGTTGGCAGCGCAATAGCCTCATCAAGAGCATTTGTGTGCAAAGACTGAGTGTGACCAAGGGTTGCAGCCATAGCCTCAACACAGGTTCTTGCCACATTGTTGTATGGATCCTGCTCTGTAAGGGACCATCCCGATGTTTGGGAGTGAGTTCTCAAAGACATAGATTTTGGATTTTTAGGGTTGAACTGTTTTACAAGTTTGGCCCATATCATCCTGGCAGCACGCATCTTGGCAATCTCCATAAAGTGGTTCATTCCGATTGCCCAGAAGAAAGAGAGGCGTGGAGCAAACTGGTCTACATCCATACCTGCCGCGATACCGGTACGCAGATACTCAAGACCATCTGCAAGTGTGTATGCCATCTCAATATCGCAGGTAGCACCCGCCTCCTGCATATGGTACCCCGAAATTGAGATAGAGTTGAACTTAGGCATATGTCCCGATGTAAACGAGAAGATGTCCCCAATAATTCTCATTGAAAAATCCGGCGGGTAGATGTAGGTATTTCTCACCATAAACTCCTTAAGGATATCGTTCTGGATTGTACCAGATAGTTCGTCCAGTTTCGCACCCTGCTCAAGCCCTGCAACAATATAGAAAGCAAGGATTGGGAGTACGGCACCATTCATTGTCATAGAGACAGACATCTTGTTAAGAGGTATCTGGTTAAAAAGAACCTTCATATCCTCTACACTGCAGATGCTAACTCCCGCTTTACCTACATCACCCACAACCCTCGGGTGGTCTGCATCGTATCCGCGGTGAGTCGCAAGGTCAAAGGCAACCGAAAGCCCCTTTTGCCCTGCTGCCAGGTTACGGCGATAGAATGCATTTGACTCCTCTGCTGTGGAGAAACCGGCATATTGCCGAACTGTCCACGGGTTCATAACATACATTGTACTGTATGGCCCCCGAAGAAACGGCGGTATCCCGGCTGCATAGTTAAGATGCTCAAGACCCTCAAGGTCTGCGGCACTGTAAGTCCCTTTAATGCCAATTAACTCCGGGGTCATAAAGGTAGATTCTGCTGCTTTTGGAGCACTCTCCCCGTTATATTTTATATCTGTAAATTTTGGTCGCATATTACTCTTTTTTATCTATTTAATACCCAACAGAGATTGATATTTCTTCAAAGTATCAAGTACATTGCTTTTAACACTTATAAAATTGGTTACACCTGCAGCCATAAGCTCCTCTTTGCAGGCCGGCTCTCCGGCAACAACAATGATCGCTCTATCTTTGGTGAGATTTTTAATCTCCAATACAGCAGTTGCATACTCCTCGTCCGAAGAGCAGGCAACAATAATATCTGCCTTAGCTTCGAGTGCAGCTTTAACCCCCTCCTCAACTGTATTGAATCGGGTGTTATCTACAACCTCAAACCCTGCAACGGCAAAGAAATTGGATGCGAATTGTGCTCTGGCGCGGCAAAAAGCGAGATTGCCAAATGTGAGCATAAAGGCTTTAGGTGTTTTGCCGCTGGTGTTGGTGGCAAACCGGAGTGCCTCAAATGCCTGAGCACCCCTGTATTTCTCAATAGGATCAATAATAGGAGTTACGCTCTTGTCCCAGTTGGCTCCGCGGGTAACAACATCAAGAGTGACCTCTTTGTCTGCACATTCACCAAAATTTGGATACTGGTTTGTCCCGAGAAGAATCTCTCTTCTGGTTGAAATATTGAGATCTCTCTTTGAAGATGTGCTCTTGATTTCAGACTGGATATAACCCTCTTTTAGTGAATTGATGTATCCACCCAGCTCTTCACAAGATTTAAACAGACTCCAGGCGCTATCTGCAATTGATGCAGTCAGGCTCTCAATATAGTATGAACCGGCTCCGGCATCTACAATTTTGTCGAAATAGGCCTCCTCCTTAAGAATTATCTGAGTGTTTTTTGCAATCCTGTTGCTGAATTCAGATGGTTCACGGAATGTATAGTCAAACGGGAGAACCTCCAGTGAGTCTACCCCACCAAGGGCGGCACTCATCGCTTCGGTAGTTCCGCGGAGAAGATTTACGTGAGGGTCGTAAACGGTCATATTCCACTGACTTGTTACAGCGTGGATATTGATTTTTTGTGAAGACTCCTTTATTGCTCCGTACTCTTTGGTGATATTTGCCCAAAGCATTCTGGCTGCACGGAATTTGGCGATCTCCATAAAGTAGTTTGGACTTATGGCAAATGTAAATTTGATTCGGGCTGCAGCTTCATCTGCAGAGAATCCCATCTCCATTAACATATTCATATACTCGCTTCCCATAGAGAGGGCAAAACCCAGCTCCTGAACAATGGTTGCTCCGGCATCATTGAATGCATACCCCTCAACCCCAACTACACGAATACCGGGGTAATCCTTAACTAAGTTTAAACAACTTTTTAGCGTGTTTATATAATCTGCACAGCAGAAATTCCCTGTTGTGGTAAGTGTTTTTAGAGGGTCAAAATCGAATGAACCCCTTATTTCACTGTTGTTTACTCCGTTTGTGTAGGCTACTTTTAGGAAAGAGGAGATAATCTCGGGTGTGGCACACGAACACCCCTCAAAGTTCACCTCAGTTTTAGAGAGATCTATACCCTTTAGAAGTATAGCCATCTTCTCCTGAGTGATTCCCCTTTTACCGTCAATGCAAAAAGCGACTGAATCTACCCCTTTCTTTAGGGCATCAACCGCCTGTTCATTGGCCTTTGTAAAGCTCTCCCAGGCGCAATAACCCTGACGAACCATCCAGTGATTGGTATCCTTAGTCCCCCTAACAAAAGGGAAGGAGGCAGGGGTACTCTGCAGATGGTTTAGCTGTTCAAGATCTTCGCTGCGATAGTAGGGACGAACTGATATTCCCTCCATTGTTTTCCAGATGAGCCTCTTTTCGTAATCGGCTCCCTTTAGGTCTTTGTTTATAACCTCTTCCCATTGTTGAGTGGAAACAGGCGGAAACTCAGAAAATAATTTTTCTGCCATATCTATTGTTTATTTGTTGAATATAATCAAAATAATTGCGCAAAGTTATAAATACTTTCCCGATTTATTAAACCTTTTCGTCTATTGTTAGTCTTACTGTCAGATAAACAAATTAAAAAATGAAGAGATGAAAAAAATTTACATCACACTAATTATGGCAATTTCAGTACTTTCTCTCACAGCTCAAAACCACCAGGTACAGAATAGAGGATTTATGGGCGCAAACCCTGCAAACCTTGAGCCAAAGTTCACACAGGAGCAGAGAGAGTCCATCAAAGCTCTAAGATTCGAACTTGAGAAGGAGATGGTACAGGTACAGAACCAACTCGGCGAGAAAAAAGCTCAGCTAAAAACTCTGCAGCAGGTAGATAAGCCCGATATGAAGGCGATAAACTCAAAAATTGACGAGATTACATCTTTACAAAATAAGATGATGAAAGCAAAAGCTGCCAACACTGCAAAGATTCGTTCACTTCTAACAGATGAGCAGAGGCTTATGTTTGATAAAAGAGGTGCTCACGCAAAACGCCCAATGATTGGAAGAAGAGGTGCTCCTCAAGGAGTGGCTATGCAAAGAGGCGCTATGCAAAGAGGTTTAAGACCGGGAGCTATGAACTTCCAGTGGAAAGAGGGAGAGCCGGGAAAAGAGGTTAAGATTATGAGAATTGAGAGAAAAGCAGAAGCTCCGGTTAATAACTAAGCTCCTCTCTCCAGATCGCTGGCTTTGTCGCCATAGCTAATCATGTCGGCATCGGATTCACCGCTTATAGAACTCCCTTTTAGAGGGACTACAGGTGAAGTTTCGGTGCCGGCATTGCTTTTTCTCTCCTTTAATACCGCCTTTCTAAGTTCAAAGTTCTGACCCAGGTATTTCCTTCTAACCTCAGGGTTATTTGCAAGAGTCTCTGCTGAGCCACTCTCAAGAATGCTCCCTTCGTAAAGAAGATAGGCCCTGTCTGTAATAGCAAGAGTTTCGTGAACATTATGGTCGGTTATAATGATTCCGATATTTTTTGTCTTGAGTTTGGCTATAATGTGCTGGATATCCTCCACTGCAATTGGATCCACTCCGGCAAACGGCTCGTCCAAAAGGATAAACTTGGGGTCTATTGCAAGAGCGCGGGCTATTTCGCATCGTCTTCTCTCTCCTCCCGATAGTTGAACTCCAAGGTTTTTTCTCACCTTATGCAGACCGAACTCATCCATAAGCATCTCCAACCTCTCATCTCTCTGGCTCCTGGTAAGAGGTGAGAACTCCATTACTGCCATAATGTTGTCCTCTACACTCATCTTGCGAAAAACCGATGCCTCCTGGGCTAGATAGCCAAGACCCATCTGTGCTCTTTTATACATTGGAAGGTTAGTGATCTCTTCGTTATCAAGAAAGATTCTCCCTGAGTTAGGCTTTATAAGCCCGGTTATCATATAGAAGCTGGTTGTCTTTCCGGCACCGTTTGGCCCAAGCAGACCTACAATCTCTCCCTGCTCCACCTCAATGGAGACATTTTTAACAACAGTGCGGGCACCGTACTTCTTTACCAGATTACTGCAATGTAAACGCATAATACTACTTTAATTCCAACTTGAGATCATTTTGCATCTCTTTAACCTCCGGGTAACTATCCATCAAAAACTTTGCCTTCTCCTCAGGCATATACATCTTTTTCTCTTGGGGGTCATCATCTGCAGTTACCTCAAGATCCAATTTTAACTCTCTGTTATTGAGATTTACCTTTAAAAACTCCAAAAGCCGTGCTTTACAGTTCTGCTCTATCCAGTTTTTTTGAAGTTCATTTTTCACAGGAAAGATAATTGTATTATCCTCCCGGAATATAGGTTTTGTCTGGTTGATTGCAGTTGACAATCTTGGCATATGACTCTCGGACTCTGCCATCTTTTTCCAAACATCAGTAAGTTTTTCGACATCTAAAACATCTGTACCAACCTCACCTTTCCTCACTGCAGATGCAGCTTTGGTGCTGTTCCCGGCACTCTTGATAAGATCTTTTATTGAGATTGAGACAGCGCTGCCCTCTTTTGGTGAGGGGGCCTGCTCTGCAAGTGATTTCTCTTTTTGGGGAGCAGAGGGCTCCGAAACAGGCTTTGCTATTACCTCAGGAGTGTTTTCTGCGGAGCTCTCTTGTGGAGCCTGTACCTCGGTTTGAACTGATAGATCTTTTACAGGTTCTCTTTCAATTTTCTTTGCCGGCTCTGCAGCTTTTGGCGGAGCACTCTCACCCACCCAAGCAGGGGAGTTGATGCGGCAGAGACGAATAAGCGCAATCTCTATATGGAGCCTTTGGTGCCCGCTGCTTTTGTAGCCCGCTTCACACGCAGATGTGATTCCGAGAGCATCGTACAGGAAAGCAAGGGAGCAGGACTCAGATTGCTCTCTGTATTTTTGTATAAACGATGGGGCAAGGTCCAGAAGTTGCATTGTGCTCTTATCCTTGCAAATTAAAAGGTCCCGGAAGTGGACGCTTAGCCCTCCAATAAAGTGAAGAGAGTTGAACCCTTTAGATAGAATCTCGTCAAAAATCAAAAGCGCGTCACTATGTTTCCCCTCAAGAAAGAAATTTGTGAGCCTTATGTAGTAGTCATAATCCAGTACATTCAGAGAGGAGATGACTTTATCGTATGAGATAGTCCTGCCACAGAAAGCTACTGCCTGATCAAAAATTGTGAGAGCATCCCTCATCGCCCCGTCTGCCTTTTGGGCTATAATGTGTAGTGCCTCAAGTTCAATCTCTACACCCTCTTTAACGGCGATAACTTTTAGGTTTTTCACGATATCCTCAACGGAGATCCTGTTAAAGTCATAAGTTTGGCACCTGGAGAGAATTGTAGGCAAAATCTTGTGCTTCTCGGTTGTGGCAAGTATGAAAATTGCGTGTGCGGGCGGCTCCTCAAGAGTCTTAAGGAAAGCGTTAAATGCAGATGATGAGAGCATATGCACCTCATCTATAATATATACGCTATACTTACCTATCTGCGGTGGTATTCGTACAAGTTCATTTAACTGTCTTATGTCATCTACGGAGTTATTTGAGGCGGCATCAAGCTCGTGAATCGAGTAGGAGCGACCCTCGGCAAAAGAGAGACAGGACTCACACTCTCCGCAGGGATCCATACTCTCCCCCGGATTGAGGCAGTTAATGGTCTTTGCGAAGATTCTGGCAGTAGAGGTCTTCCCAACCCCCCTAGGACCGCAAAAAAGATAGGCGTGTGCAAGTTGTTTGCGGGTTATCGAATTCTTTAGGGTTGTCGCAATATTTTCTTGTCCGATAAGGCTTTCAAAGCTATCGGGACGGTATTTTCTGGCAGAAACAATAAATCTTTCCATACCGGGCAAAAGTACAAATTTTTATCTAATTTTGCACCTGATAAAGAAGTGAGATATGAGACATTTTATAATATTGGCAGCCTCTCTTTTTGTTTTTACCGGGAGCTTCAGCCAGAATCCTATTACCCAGACCCGCAACACATTTAACAACTACGGAAAAAAAACCACAAAAGTTGTTATCCCTTCTACCTCCCTGGCAGATCTTATGCTCAGGGATGCCGTAAATAAATCGTGGAGAATCTCCCCGTTTGAATTTTGTGATTATGCAGAGTACCAAAAGATCAAGCAGGATACAAACTACTTTTTCCTAATGCGGGTAGACGGGATGTACAAAAAAGATCTGGAGCCTAAAATCGAGTATCTGACCCTAATAAAGGGTGGGGCGGAGGTTAAGAGAGGGCTCTACAGCAGTCACAACATTATAAATTTGCCAATACAACAGAGTGAAGATCTTGACGGGGGTAACCTCTTTCTGATACCTGCCTATGTTGATATTATTCAGGATCATATATATAGAATCCAGGAGAGTGTTTTATTGGCTTTCAAAGGGAGTTTAATTTATTCGGACAGAGTCTCAATGCTAAAGGGTAAAACTGTTCTCTTCTCTAAAGATCAGCTTGGTTACGAGATTGCAGATGAAGAGTTTGTCAAGCTTTTTAAAGGGGATGCAAAGCTGGTATCCGCAGATGATATTGAGGATGCTGTAACCGACAATAAAGAGAATAGTGCCGTAGCCGTAGTGGTAATACCCAAAGGGGGTACTGCGGGATCTTACTGCTACAAAATGATCATAACCACAGATTCCCATCAGCTGCTATTTTTGAGAAGGCAAAAGATATCAAAAAGATCTCCCGCAGGATTCTCTGCCGAGGATATAAGAAAGATAACAGCTCCATATCAGTTTTAACAGATGAGCATTAATATTACCCAACTAGATTCCGGTATTGGTTTTGTTTTTCGCCGGATTACATCTCCCGTTGCATATTGTGCCCTTACAATAAAAGTTGGTACAAGAGACGAAGATCCCTCTATTAACGGGGTTGCTCATCTTACAGAACATATGCTGTTCAAAGGTACAACTACACGCGGGGCCAGACGAATTAACAACTATCTGGAGAGCCTTGGCGGCGAGCTAAATGCATATACCACCAAAGAGGAGACTGTAATTCACGCCACAGTGCTTCGGGAGGACATCTCAAAAGCTGTGGAGCTTCTTGCAGATCTTGCATTCAACTCTACCTACCCTCAAAAAGAGCTGCTCAAAGAGAGGGACATTGTACTGGATGAGATATCTTCCTACAAGGATACTCCATCGGAGCAGATTTTTGACGACTTTGACGAACATCTCTTTAATGGACACCCCCTTTCAATGCCTATTCTGGGCAAACCCAAAAGCGTAAAGCAGATAGAGGTCAACAATATCCGTGAGTTTACCGGGAAGTACTATCAGCCATCAAATATGAGCTTTGCGATTGTTGCAGATATTTCTCCCGAGAGAGGGGCCGCAATGGTTAGCCGCTACTTCGGAAAGATGGAGAGAAGGGTTAACCGATTTGAGTTGCCGGATTGTTTCAAAGGGGGAGAGTGTAATAAGATTGCCAAAGAAGACACATCAGGCACATTGCGTGATGGGGAGTAGCGCCTACTCTCTCTACAATGAAAACAAACTCCCGCTTGCCCTGCTTACAAATATTCTGGGAGGTCCGGCTCTAAATTCAAAACTAAATCAATCTCTGCGTGAGAAACACGCTCTTGCATATACAGTTGATGCCTCCTATACACCATATACAGATACAGGGCTCTTTACTATCTACTTTGGAACAGACAAGAGCAGTGTAGATAAATGTCTTAATATTATTTACAAAGAGCTGGATATTATCAAGGAGAGAGAGTTTAGTGCAATCTCACTTAAGGCGGCGAAGAAGCAACTTCTGGGACAACTTGCGATCTCCACCGATAATGCTGAGTCTCAGTGTCTCTCTATGGGGAAATCTCTCCTTTTTTATGGGAAAGTAGAACCGATAGAGGTTATAAGAGAGAAGATATCTGCAATTGATTCTACTAACCTGCACAGAATAGCAAATGAGATAATGGATAGAGAGCGATTTTTTACCCTTATATACAGCTGATATTCCGGCGCTAAAACAGTTTTTCCAGTTATGAACTCTTTAATAGACCAATATGTTCTTCAGAACATAAATCCGGCAGATCCTGTGCTGGATTGGCTCGAACACGAGACAAACATTCGTACAAATCACGGTAGGATGTTATCTGGGCCAACTTTGGGACGCTTACTCACAACATTTGCTCAAATGATAAATGCTCAGAGGATTCTGGAGATAGGAACATTTACAGGATACTCGGCAATTTGTCTTGCCAGAGGGCTTAGCAAAACAGGACATCTGGATGCCTTTGAGAAGAACGATCTTCTTGAACCTCTAATCCGGGAGGGCTTTGAGAGGGCAGGAGTCTCAGATAAAATATCACTCCATTTCGGGAATGCACTCGAAACGCTTCCGAAATTCTCCAACTATACCTACGACCTTGCATATATTGATGGGAACAAAAGGGAGTATTGTAGATATTATGAGCTGATATTTAATATGGTAAGGCCTGGAGGATATATCCTGGCAGATAATGTTCTGTGGTACGAAAAGGTGGTGATGGAGCCTCTCCCGAAAGATGCCCAAACTCAGGAGATTGTGAGATTCAATAAGATGATAAGGGAAGACCGCCGCGTAGAGAGCTATATTCTGCCCCTTCGCGACGGTCTTACAATTATAAGAATTTTGTAAGAGTCTATTTTATATACTCTACCTCCATTTTGTAGCGCCAACGGCCGAAGTAGAGATTCTCTCCCCTCCACTCAACCTCTCCTCTCTGGAAATCTACAGTTTCGCTGCGAGGATATATTTTTGCAGGGAAAAACTCTCCGCTGATATTGTCATTTACAATAAGCCGGTATGGGTCGAGCCCTTTGGTAAAGAAATAGAATGCACTGTCATCTCCCTTTGAGCTTTTTACCCTGCCAAAGGATTGGTCTACGGGAACCCAGCCCACTCCTTCGAACCACACCTCTGCCCAGTCGTGAAGATTAATGTTCCCGGGGTGCATCATCCATCCGGATTGCCACTTGGCAGGAACTCCTGCACAACGAGCCATAGTTATGAAAAGGAGCGATACCTGGCCGCAATCTCCGTGTCGGTTTTTAAGCACATATTCCGGAATGTTCTCGATGGTAGAGTACTCTCTTGCACTTGCCCACGGGAAATTACTATCTATCCACTCATATATCTTCCTTGCCTTTAGATATGGATTGCTCTCTTCGCCAATTGCCTCTTTTACGGCAGAACGGATATTGTCGCTAAAGCGTATGTGTTGCCCACTCTCACCGGTGTACTCTTTATAGATCTCACCGGAGATGTCATAATCCTTAATATCTTCGGCTCCAAATAGATGAACCTGTGCAAATGAGGTGTAGATAAGTTCGAACCCAAATTTAAGAGGCTCATCTTTTACCGCCACACCCTCCATATAGATGCTTTTATGGGCATAACTGTCGGGAGAGATAATATATAAAGGTTGAGTTGTAGATAGTAACTGAATATCTGTATGGGATTTTGTGTCTGTTCTCGGGTAAGGCATCCACACCCTAACGCTCTCTCCGTCGGGAACCTCGTTTGGTTTCACTGAGAGAGTATACCTAATCTTCATCTTCACCGGATTAACAAAGACCCCTTTTTTGGTTTTTGCCTCATTCACAAGTTGAGGAATTAGTTTTGAGAGCAATCTTGTGAGAGAGTCCGGCTTCTCACCCTCCTTGTACTGGAAGTGTTTTTCTGCCAGGGAGTCTATCCGAAAAAGATTTCTTCCTGCAAGAGAGAAGTATCTTTTTTGCCCGTCAATAACTTTGTTCTCCAGAGCGTTTCTCTTCTCCCACTCAGATATCTGCTCTGTTGTTGCCTGGGGGTAGTGTTTTTTGATGTAGGCAATCACAGATGAGTCTGTTTGGTCAAAATCATCCTTTACCCTATCCATCCACTCCAGAAGGAAGCTCATCTCATACCTCTCTCTCGGGGTTAGAGTATCACAGGCGAGATAGAGCCGCACCATCTTCGAGGCCTCTGTGAACTCACCTTTTTCAATTGCTGTCTCTATTGTGCCCTTGTCCGGCATCTTATAAGACAAAGACTCTCCACAAGCAAACAGCAGAGTGGAGAGTAATATTATTGAGAAATTTCTCATATTTTGTTTATTTAACCGGGATTTTGCCATCCGGATAGTTAAGATTTACATCTCTCTGAGTAGCTTCTAGTTCTTGTGTCGACCTTAATTCTTTCGCCCTGATTTATAAAAAGTGGCACCATAATCTCTGCACCGGTTTCGGTTGTCGCAGATTTCATTGCATTTGTTGATGCTGTATCTCCTTTAACAGCAGGTTCGGTATAGGTGATCTCCATCTCTACGAAAGGAGGCAGCTCACAGGTGAGAACTCTCTCCACATCTGCCAGAAACATCATCTCCACATATTGTCCCTCTTTCATAAGATCTGCATTGTCAACCATATCCGGATTGATGCTAACCTGCTCATAGGTTTCGTTATGCATAAAATTGAACCCCATATCATCTTTGTAAAGATATTGGTATGGTCTTCTCTCTACATTGATAATCTCAATCTTCTCGCCGGCGTTATATGTGTTTTCAAGAATCTTACCATTCTCCAGGTTCCTCAGTTTCACCTTTACAAAAGCTCCCCCTTTACCGGGTTTAACGTGTTGAAACCATATAATAGAACAAGGTTTGCCGTTGAAATCAATACAGAGTCCGTTTTTAAAATCAGATGTGTTTGCCATAAAACTATTTTTAATTTGATGCAAAGATAGAATAAAAGGAGAATCTTTTTTTGTAAAAATCAAAATTTGTTCTACTTTTGCACTCCCCGACCAAAAGGTGCCATAGCTCAGTTGGTAGAGCAAAGGACTGAAAATCCTTGTGTCCCCGGTTCGATTCCTGGTGGCACCACCCAAATGGTTTTAAAAAAGGATGACCTCAATTTGATGTCATCCTTTTTTAATAGAATCATAAGCATAAGCTAGGAGATTTGATTTACGTTGATAATGTGATTAAGGTGTTTTTGATGCAGCAGGGCTATCTGCAGACATTTTATCGTCTACCACAGATCTTCTGGCCTTCTTAATAATAGGGTTGAAGTTGCCGAATCTCCAGAATAGACCTAAGTTAACAGATCTCATAAAAATTTCGTTGCGGGCGCGCAGGCTGTAGGTGTTGTCGTACGAGTTATATTTGATAACCTTCTTTTCATTAAAAGGCTCCTGTACACTTAAACTCAGGGATAATTTATCTTTAAGAAACCGCTGACTTAATCCCATTGAAGTGAATAGCATTACAGGCATTTTTGACTGCAGTGAGATATCTCCTCCATAAAGATATGCGTTTAAGTTTAACATACCCCCTTTCCAAAGAGATGTATTACAAGAAGCTCCTCCGTTAAAATTGAACCCGTCATTCTCAAGGTTAAGATCTTGGGAGCTCACCTTAGTATAGGCAACTGCTCCGTTAATGTTGATGCTTAATCTCTGCCCGGAGCGGAAAGAGAAGTTAATATCCATTCTTGCATTACTGTTTTTTCCGATATTCTCATATGTGGCAATACTTATACCCTGTTCATTCACGCGTCGTATCTGTTCAATATTGTTGCGCGTGAAACTATTTGTCAAGTTAACCGAAAGATTCCAGTTTTGAGATGCTTTCCGGTAACCTAAAGTGATTGTGTTTCTCTTGACAGACTCAAGGTCGGGATTACCGTAAGAGATGTTCATCGGGTCTGAATCGTTAACATATGGATTCAGGTGCCAGATTCCCGGGCGGCTTAACCTTTGGGTGTATGCTGCAGATACCATATTCCCTTTGTTGAGCATATAGTTTAAGTTCAAATATGGTATTATATCAAACTGTTCGTTTGAGAAAGGGATATTCTCCAGATAACTTTTTGAGAGTCCGTCGTTATAGGTGTACTCTATGCGAAACCCTGCCTTGGCAGTCATAGTTTTATGTTTAAAAGCATACCCACCGTAAAAACTTCCAATATGCTGGTCGTAATCCAGGTCGTTTACCCTTGTCGGATCGTCCTGCCACACTCCGTTTGTACTCAATCTCTCAATTTTTGTATCAGAAGTATTTTGTCTCAGGATATATTTTGCCCCTGTCTCTATTTGATGTTTTTTTGTGAGAGGGTCATAGTAGTCAATCTGGAATGTGTGTTCTTTCCCAAATGCGTCATTTATAGAATGTTGATCAAATCCTATGTAGTTAATTTCCGGAACTATTGAGTTAGTCACCTCTATTTTCATTGGATTATAATCCAAAGTGTAGCTTACGGTAAGGTTTTGATCTGGTTTCTTATATGTTTTTTGATATGAGATAGTTCCGGTCATAGAGCCATATCCGTGCCTGGATAGAGAGTTGTTTGTGTACTTGCGGGTCGCTGTCCCTAAAGCATTATATGCACTAAATAGTGAAGAGGACTCGTTTTCGCTTGACCCTACAAACCCACTACCGGAGATTGTAATGAGGTTTAGGGAGTCTATCTCATAACTGGCATCTAACGATCCTTTTGTAAATGTATTATCTGCATTATAAACCCCCTCAGTTTGAGAGTTTCTGAACTCTTCGCTCAGGAAGTTCTCTGAATCCAGCCTCGTTCTGTTTTTATTTGTTACCTGTTTTCCGGTAAAAATATTTGTACTGATTGCAAGTTTACCTATTTGCGCAGAGATGTACCCTCCAACATTATAGCCCCCAAGGTTATTTGCACCCATATTAATACTGCCGTTATACCCCTCGATGCTCTTTCTGTTTGTTATTAAATTGATTATGCCTCCAATCCCCTCTGCATCATATTTCGCGGGAGGGTTTGTAATCACCTCTATAGATTTAACAGAACTTGCAGGCATCGCTTTGATTGCCTCTTTAAAACTCCTTGAGAGCATTCCGGAAGATCTTCCGTTTACCAGAACTTTGAAATTGGTCTCTCCGTTAAGCCTTACATTATCTTCTCCATCTACACTAATCATCGGCACTTTTCTAAGTATATCCACTATTGTACTGGTAGATGTCTGAGGGTCGGAGTCCAAATTATATGTCAGTTTGTCGGGCTCGCTTTTGATTAGTGGCACAACTCCCACGATAGTAACCTCTGCCAACTGCAAACCCTCTGCAATTGAAATTTTGCCCATATCCAGCTTCTTATCTTGAGCATCTAAGTTGATCACAGTTTTTGAATTTGTGTAACCTATCATAGATGCAGATAATATATATCTGCCCGGGACCGGAGCCTCCAGGTAGAACTTGCCGTCTGCTCCGGCAGCAACGGCGTTTATTGGTTTTAAAGAGTCATTAAATATCGCTACAGTAGCATATTCGATACTTTTACCGGTTAAAGAGTCGACAATAACCCCGGTGACAATAGCCTTAGAGACTATCTTTTTTTGAGCGGGAGCAACAATGTACGCAGACATACACACGCAAAGTGTAAGCAGCAGATAGATTTTTTTCATTTTGGAAGTAGTTAAGTAAAAGAGAACTCTAGTGGTTAGTTATGAGCAGATTCTCTACAATAGATATGCCAAAAGTTATTTTCTAATAAATATAAAAGGGATAAATATTATATTTGTTTTAGAAATTTATCTATTAATTAGTTAATCGGCTATCAATCTACAAATAAATATTAAACTACTGACAGTTATGGTATACAATGAAATTAATTCAAAAGCCGTGTCTAGTCTCTCAAAGTTTGGATTAAGTGCGGCTATCCTTACAACTTTACTGGCAATAATCACATTTGGAATGGCTGTTTCGACACCACCACTGTCCGGACCGTTATGTACAGTTGAGGGTTTTACATATCCATACCTAGATATAGCCAGCCGTTTTCCGAGAGATTACCTCTGGATGTACCCGGCAATTCTGTTGTCAATTTGTACGCTTATACTTATAATCGCGGTCCATCAAGTAACTCCCGGAGGAAAGAAGCATTTTAGCCTTGTAAGTGTTCATATTGCAACAATCTCCTCTCTTATCCTTATTTTAACATACTTTGTACAGATCTCTGTAATTCAGCCTGCTTTACTTGCCGGTGAAAGTGATGGGATATCAATACTTTCTCAGTATAATCCACACGGGTTATTTATTGTAATGGAGGAGGCCGGCTTTTCTCTTTTAATTCTATCACTTCTCTTTCTTGCCCCAGTTTTTAGTAAACCAACCGGACTCGAAAGGATAATTCGCTGGAGTTTTATACTGGGCTTTATCTTTGCTCTCTTTGCTTTCGTTTTAATATCTCTTTTTTATGGTATAAATCGTGAGTACAGGTTTGAAATTGCGGTAATAACAATAGCCTGGATTGAGTTGATTGTGTCAGGTGTAGGGCTTGTAATTTTCTTTAATGATTACCAAAGTGTATAATTTGACATTATGGGTTTAATTTTGCGAGAAAAACTCAAATAAATGTTCAGTTTTTTGTAAATTTGGTAACGACTTTTTACAGATTAACCTCTTATTAAACTATGAAAAAATTACTCACATTTCTCACGATTCTCTTAGTTGTTCCATCTATTCAATCTTGCGATCTTATAGATGCGGCAACCGGAAAGCTAGGTGGAACTCCATCTGCTATGGGTGCAGTTGGAGTCACCGTCACAACATCTTCTGCCCCTATTTCGGGGGTAAGTAATTTTACTGCCACTGTTACTACTTCAAACGATGGAGTATCAACCTATTCAGGATCGGCCACAGTTACTAACAGCGCCTTATCAACTCTGTTTACCAATATTCCCGGGGTATCGGTCAACGGAAGTACTGTAAGTACAACGAATATGCAGTTCAAACAGACAACAAAGGGGTTGGAGTTACTCTCCGGACCTACAGCTGGTGTCATTGTAAATTATGACTCTAATGTGGGAGATAAGTATCCGGTTGGTAAAACAGGAGCCTACAGGGAAGTTATGACAAAATCAACTGGCGATGACTATAGTTATGGATTTTATCTTATTAAAGTATTGAAGGTTGAGGAGATAGTTGGAGGTGTTAAAAGCGCAGCCGGAATTAGCAAAATTACCTATTGGGCAAACCATAAATATGGATTGGTTGGTGTTCAGTTCAACTTTGGTGACGGCACTTTTGCAAAATTCCCTGTCTACACTACAGCCCAAAATGATTAACTTTTTTTAATGAGATATCTGAACTTTCCGGGGGGGAGAGAAAAAATCCCCCCTTATCCTCATCATAAAAATTTTGTCTATAGAAGTTCTGTTTTTTTCAAAGCAAACAATCTTTTTAATCTGTTTGCAATAAACGGGGTAAAATATGCCTTAAAGCGTAAGTGGCTTCAGTTCAGACACGGCTTCTCAATCCCCTATATACTTCTTATTGATCCTACAAGCGCCTGTAATCTTAAATGCACAGGTTGCTGGGCTGCAGATTACAGTAAAACGGCAAACTTGAGCTTCGAAAAACTGGATGAGATATTAACCGACGCAAAGAAGCTGGGTGTTTATGATATTATTTTTAGTGGTGGAGAGCCACTAATGCGAAAAGATGACATTCTTAATCTTTGTAAAAAACATAGTTCTCTATCATTTGCAATGTTTACCAACGGAATCCTGATAGATGAAAATTTTGCAAACGAGCTGGCATCAATAGGAAATCTCAATGTTTTTATCAGTATCGAAGGATTCAGGGAAAAAACAGACTTCAGAAGGGGAGAGGGTACATTTGATAAAGTTATCAAGGTGATGGAGTTGTTGAAATCAAAAAAGATAGGTTTCGGCTTCTCAATTTGCTATCATTCACAGAATTGCGAAGAGATCAGCAGCGATAAATTTCTTGATTTCCTTAGAGAGAGTGGAGCCTGGATTGGGTGGCTGTTCAATTATATGCCGATGGGAAAGGGCGCAGATCTCTCACTTATAGCATCTCCTTCACAAAGGAGGCTTGTCTATGAAAGGATAATGAGTTATCAAAAGAGAGAGGATTTTACTCTGATAGACTTTGCTAATATGGGCCATTTTGCATTTGGTTGTGTAGCAGCAGGTAATGAATATGCCCATATAAATTCAAACGGAGACCTTGAACCGTGTGCATTCTTCCACTACTCAGATACTAATCTTCATACAATGCGGCTGAAAGAGGCTCTCTCCTCCAATTTTTACCGTCATTTCCGAAGACAAAAACCATTCTCATCAAACCCATTTATGCCTTGTCCTATTATGGATGCCCCCGAAGCTTTAAGTGAGCTTTCAAAATGTGCCAATGTTAAATCTACACATTTGCAACATTGCGAGTTAATGGAAGAGCTATACAAAAAGACAAAACCTGTTTCAGTTGAGTGGGAACCGGTTGCAAATGAGTTGTTCAGTTTACTGGGTAAAAGAGAGAGGAGAAAGATTGCTCTTTTCTCAAAATTTCTTATGTTTAAAGAAAAATAGACTTATGATTAAAGATTTAGCGCCATTTCCATTCAAAGCTAAGGTAGCCGGGTGGATGTTATTTATTGCCGGTCTTATTTTGGGGACTCTGTTTGCCTTTTTCAATCTTGTAATAAATTTCCCGGTGCTGGCTATATTCTCCTCATTTCTGGAGGAGAAATACTTTACTGTATTCACAACAAATGTAACAGATGAGCTTACCCTTCTTTTGATCTTAGGAGGTATGTTTTTGGTTGTCTTTTCAAAAGATCATCTTGAGGAGAATTCACAGGAATCATCTGAAAAATTATTTAAGATTAGGGCTCAATCAATGTTTAAAGCGCTATATTACAACACTATACTGCTCTTCTTCTCAATAATATTTGTTTTTGGGCAGGGATTTTTCTGGGTAATGATACTCAATCTCCTCTCGGTGTTTGTCCTATATCTTGTAATATTAGCAATCAAAAAAAGAGGTACTACCAAGATATAAAGATATCTGTATTAGCGATTATTTGTTACAGATGAGTTCAGCTTTACTGAGATATCTATCCACTCACTAATTTTTACGAGTCCCATCATCTCTACCGGAGGGGTTAGGCCAAAATCTCTAATAGTTAGACGAATCTCTCCCTCACCAATGAGCTCCTCTCCATTTTTAGTCGCTTTAAAAGGAATTGTGTAACTCCTGGATACACCGGTTAAGGTTAATACGACAGATGCAGTACCTCGGATATTTGTGCCGGGGTTAGCTGAAGATACAAGATTATCTGCATTGTTATCAAATATATTAATATCCTTAAGCTCAATATCTAAGAGAGGAAACTCCTTTGCCTTTATTAATTTGAGAAAACCATTAAGAGCAAGAATATTTCCAGAGTGGAACTTATCTACACTTAGTGAAATTTTGTTTTGGGATAGAGTGATTTTACTCTTTTCAACACTAGTATTAAATATAAATCTCGGTCCCGGAAAATCTTTACCCTCAAGTGTTAATTTGAATTTTGAAATATTTGTCGTTCCATTTATTACAAGAGAACTCTCTTTTTTTATCACTAAAGTGGTTGGGATCTGAGAAAACAGATTACTTGCAAGAGTGATTGTAACAAAAAGTAGAAATGATTTTAGCATAATAAAAAAATTAGCCGGTGAGATTGCTCCCACCGGCATTAATCATTACAAATTTAGAACCCAATTACAGCTTCAAGCACAAATCCGTTAAATTTTCCTCCGTTGCGAAGGTCACTTGCAGGAAATCCTTTATATTTTTGAGAAACGTACTCAAGTTTTGTCATAATATTCTTTGTAAGGAACCATCCACCGCTAACAGCAACTCTATTAATATCTACATCGTTACCCGAAAGAACCGATGAGACTGAGTTGTAACGGCCACCTAACCAAAAGTTTTCACTTTTACCAAACCTGTAAACGATATCAGTAGCAAATTGATTAGCCTTTCTCTCAATAGTCTCGGTTTTGCTGCGGCCTTTTGCCCCTTCAAGAGTAGTAAACCACTCAAACCCGCCAACTTTTAGAAAAGCATTACCCATAACGGATCCAATCTTATCTGTAAACCCCGGGTTAAACCTACCCGAAGTGAAAACTGTTGTGGCTAAAGAGTTATCCATTACCCCAAAGTAGTGTGAACCCGCTCTGTCGCCGCCATAAAGTGTATTTGAAATTGAACCGGCTGTGTAATACCCCGATCCTGTAACCCTTAGACGAACCTTTTCGTTGATTTGTTTGTCAAATCCAACTTTACCGATAAATGCAGGATTACTTTTACCGTCGCTTCCTCCGGTGTAAATAACACCTTTTGCGATATCTCCTTTAATCTTTCCGTTTGTAACACCCACAACAGCAAGAAATCCTTTGTGCTCAAAGTTGAACTCGGCACCTATTTCAGTAGTGAAGGCGTCCATTATGTAATTCTCAATAAACGGATTGTAAATAGAGTTACCATTGTCAGACCTGCGAAAATGAGCATCACCGTAGTTGATCTCCATATGACCCACTTTGATGGTTGTGAACTCCATAATTTTGTCTATAAGCCCGCTATTTAAAAATGGAATTTTATCAAATTGAAGATATCCCCCTTTAACCCAGGTTTCGTTGTGGTGTCTTGAAGAAAGATAAAGTGTCATATTCAATGTAACTCCGTCTGCAAGGTATGCATCAAGATACAAATTCGCATTTGCTGTATTGAACCCGGGCACAATAGCAACAATATTTGTTGTGGCAGTAGATGTGTTACTGTGATCCAGCGTTTGAAACGACTGAGTAAAACTTCCTCCAAATTTTAGTTTGAATTTCTCATATGAGACTAACTCCTCTTTTTTTGGCTCAAATTTGTTGAGTCCCGATTTGTCATAAGGGCGAATCTGTGCTATTCCCATCGTAGTGAATAGGATAAAAGCAAGAAGTGAGGTTAATGTTTTTTTCATTTAAAGATAATTTTTATTTTTTTTAGTTTAAAAGTATGCCAAAAGGCTCTGTTGTGGAATGGTAACATCAAACTTGACAGTGATTAAATCTCCTGTTTTAATTAAGCCAAGCATAGCTACCGGTGGTTTTATTTTATAGTCGCTCATTTTAATGGGAACGCTTCCTGTAAAGCGAAATGCATCTGAAGTACTCTTTTTCCCTGAAGATTTTATAGTAATTTTCTTAGTAACACCTGCAATAGTCAGGTTTCCGGTAAGAGTTACTTCTGCATTTGATTCGCTAAAAACGGGAGTTGCAGGCTCTGTAAGTTGAAAAATAATATTGGGATTTTTATTTGAATTTAGTGCCTCATAAGTTTTTTTGTCCATAAGTTTCTCTTCATCCTTACTTTTGATTGAAAGGACAGGGATGTTAATGGTTAGTGACTTTATGATTTTTTGGTCAATAAGATACTCCCCGGTAGATTGTTCAACTTTACTCTCCCAATCGTGAAGTGTAGATGTACCTGTAATTGAGATTACCGGTTTTATAGGGCTCGGCTTTGAACTTTGTGCAAAGCCGGGGCTGTAGTTACTTATTAATAAAAAAGCAAAAAGCCCGAAAACAATATTAAATGGGTGGATTTTTGGTTTCATCATATATTTTAATTAGTGTGGTTATTATCGAATATTATTTGAGATAATCTCTTTTTTGAGAGCAATTCAATAAGGTCCTTTTTAAATTCTATCCAGTAGTCCCTGGATTTGCAATCGCAAGATCTGTTGCAAAACTCTTTATTTTCAATACAGTCAACAATTATTGTCGGCTCGAATGCAGTATAGATATCCCATACGGTTATCTCATTGGGGTCTCTTGTAAGTTTATAACCGCTTCCTTTTCCTTTTGAATTTGCAATCAGCCCTTTCAGTTTAAGAGCAGCTATTATGCTATCAAGATACTTAAGAGAGATATCCTGGTGTAGTGAAATATCTTTTTGAAGAACACCCTCCGGATTCTGAGAGCTGGCAATATCTATCATTGCCCTCATTCCGTAACGAATTTTTGTATTTATCTTCATAGGACTTTATTAATTTTTTTGCAAAGATAAACAAAAAATACAAATCCTATAACATTGGTAGGATAATTAAATAAAAAAATAGATTTTTTGTGATTGGTTTCAGCTGAATCTGTTTCGTAAAACAGAAGAATAGGTTTTACTCATCATTACAGGCGCTTCAAAACCAGCGATATATACGCGAAAAGAGTAATTAAACCACTTCTCCAGCTTCTCGACATAATCTATATTTACTATGCAAGTCCTGTGTATTCTGCAAAATTTATTTGAAGGAAGCCTGTTTTCCCAATCTTTCAATGGTCTGTAGAGAAGGTGTTTTTCACCGTTTTGAATAAAAATTTTTGAATAGTTACCTGTAGACTGAATAAGAATAATCTCCTTTAAATTAACAAATTTCATAAACTTATTATCGCTGATAAATATCTTATCTTCGTAATTAAATCTTTGATTGGATATGTTTGAACCCTCACTTTTTGACAGCCTCTCGAGCATCTTCTCAATTCTATCTTCCCTTACAGGTTTTACCATATAGTCAAACGCATTTACATCAAATGCTTTAAGCGCAAAATTGTCATAAGCAGATACAAAAACAATCCGCCCCTCAAAAGAGAGCTGCTCAAGAAGATCAAACCCACTCTGCTTTGGCATCTGAATATCCAAAAATATGATATCCGGGGTGAGGTTCTCAATAATCCTCTTTGCAGAAGAGACATCGAATGCCTCACCAACCACCTCCACATTGTCAAATTTATTTAGTAGTCGGATAAGCCTTTGTCTTGCCAGCCGTTCATCATCTATAACCACTGCGCTATATTTTTCCTGCATCGGATTTTTTAATTAGAGACATTATTTAGTTAATAATCTTTTTGACTATGTGTTGTTTAAAAATACAAGCTTAACCTCTACAAACTCATCGGCAGAGATTATCTCAAAGGAGCATTTATCATCATATTCACAGTTTAACCTCTCTTTAACATTTGCAATTCCTGTATTAGTTCCCGAACTATTCTCAGATATGGAGTCAACCCATTTCCCGCTATTCTTTACACTTATTGTAACTCTATCTTTCTCAAAATAGGTGGTGATATAAACCTTGAGCGGCAATTCACTGCTCTCCATTCCGTGCTTTACTGCATTTTCAACAATAGGATAGAGAATTGCCGGGGGTACCATCAGGGTTTCGGTTCTCGGATCAATATTTATATAGAACTCCAGATTCTGTTCAAAACGAATAGATTGGATGTATATATAGTGTTTGATAAATGAGATCTCTTTCTTTAGCTCTATACGGGAGCTCTCTTTATAAGTAAGGGTATATCTAAGAAAACTCGCAAGTTCGTAAATAATCAATTGAGCTCTGGATGGGTCTTCGTCAACCAGTGCAGATATTGAGTTAAGGGAGTTGAACAAAAAATGGGGATTAATCTGATTTTTTAGTGCCTCCATTTTTGCTTTGAGAGCATTATAAAGAGCCCTCTCTTTGTCTTCCCTCTCCAACTTCCAGCGATAGAAGAGATTTATAATAAAATATGAGGCACACCAAAGAGCAAGAAGAATGAAAATTCCTATAACCCTTTTTGCAAATGAGTTTATTGTAATCTGCGATATGGCAGATATGGGGAAGTCGTAGTATAGAAGGGTGAAGAGGGTGTCAGACAGATACCAGACGACTGAGGAGAGTAAGGCGGCTGTTGTAATTATTGTGATAGAAAACGCTAGGGAATATCTGTTTAATGAGATCCATTTAAAAAAATACCTCAACAGAGTTGTAATAGCTAATGGAATTAAAAAATTTGAGATGAAGACCTTAAGAACATCACTTGCAGAAAAGTCGGCAGGAGAGTAGAGAATTGCCCATACAACGCCAAATAGAAACCAACCGGATAAGTTTAATTTCCAAAAGCTAATCTTCTTAGAGTAGATGTTGTTGAAAATATAAAAGTTGCTCTTCACGGGGTTACTCAACGAAGCTTTAGGTTAGTTGAAAATCCATTTAAGATCACTGGCAGTACTATCTTTTTTATCTCGCGATGGACCATAATGAAAACAGAAAAAATAGTCTATACTTGTGGTTTGTTCAAGAAATCGTTTGTCCCTCTCAAGAATTACAGCTATAGAAGATTTAGAGCAGACATTGACCAATTTAGATTTATATCTTCTACACGAAAATAGAAGGACGGAATTTGGATTGATATTATTTATGGTGTAACGCCCCTTAGAGTCTGTTAAAACGACATCATCACTACCCGGGAACATAATCTTTACCCCTTTTACAGGTGTGTTTTTAAGGGCATCAATAACTGTCCCGCTTACTGTGATGTTCTGAGCAGAACTTATATGAAAACTTGACATAAGAACAAATACAATAATAAAGAGCTTATTCATATCTAATAAAATTATTGTTTCAATTGACAGGTTTTTGTATCTATTAGACGAAAGTTCCTGCAGGAATGTTGCACTAATTTATGTTGCTCTCTAAATTATTTTTTGGCAACTCCAAAATCCTTACTTCAATTCCCCATAGCTTTGCTTTATACTCGATGAATTTTTTAAGTCCGTAATAACTCCAGTTTCTTAAAAGAAAAGGGTCACACTTTGCTCGCTTCTCTTTATTTGTTTGGTTTATAAGGTTTATATGCTTACACCTGTTTGCTACAGCGAAATCTACAAGAATTTTTGAGTAGGTGTGCAGCCTAGTTTTTATATAGTCTCTCTCTTTGTTATGAAAATTTGAGACAGCCATAAACTTTCTTTTACGACCCTTCCCTCCGGCAGAAAATTTTGAGTTAATCTGAGCTCTTCTCATTGCCGACTGTATCTGCAACCTGCGATACATAAACTCCTCCCTGTTCCCTATAAGTTTGACATCACCTTCAAATGTGGCAATTATTGGTGTCTCTGCCGATAGAGAGGCATCTACAGATTTTGCGTCATTCAAGAGAACCGTTTTAGAGCCACATTTGTAACATAGCAGCAAAAAGAGTTTTCTCTTTGTATCGTCAATAAGAATTGAAGATTCGCAAAGTTCATATGTGTTGTTTATGCAGTACTCCAACACTTTTTTATTGTTGCTTCTGTCCCGTCCCAAAGTTATACCAAAGCTAATTCCGAAGAGAGTGTATTCAAAATGGTTCAAATCTTGATTCCATCTCAGATTCTTAATAGAGATTGAACTGAAAGGGATAGGAGTATTGTTTTTATAGGTGAACAGAGAACAGGTTCCTTTGAAAAGAGCAGGTTTAAAGCAGGTGTATTTTTTAGTGACAGTTTTCTGGAGGCAGTTCAAAATATCTGTAGGTACCTTTCCCTTCATTCTTTCGGATAAAAGGACATAACCTGCAGAGCCCTCTTTTACAGGCTCTCCCCGTGCACCGGTAATTCCTAGATCAATTTTTGACTGCTCTGTAATAAATTTGTAATACTTAAGTCTATCAATACTATACAAATAGGATAACATCTCATTTGCCCCATTTACAATTAAATATCTCCAGTTATACAGTTGACTGTACAGCTCTTTCTTTACCTCTTTATCATCTTCACAAATGTAAATCTCTAATCTGCGTGTAAGGGTCATATCCGGTGCTACAAATCATCAGTTTGGTTTAAAATAAAATTTTTGTACATTCGTACTTAATTACTAACCGCTGCATCTGCTCTGTACAATAATCTCTTATTGGGAACTGAAGGCCCCTTTTTAAAGCAGTTTATGAGTGCAAATGCCCCACATTAAGGGCTTACAGCAGCCCCGGTTTTAAAATCTAAATCACTCCACATAAGAGTTTTGGTTATATCTCTTATGTGGATTGATTTTAAGTATAGATTAGTCAATCAAAGGATTATAGTCAGTTTCACGAATAGGAATTAGCCAGGTCCAGTTGTTACCAAAGCTTGGATCTCTTGTAACAGCTAGAACACTAACAAAATTTCCTCCTTCGGTTGGACTTTTTCTGGTTACACTATCTCCCCAGCGTTTAAGGTCAAACCAGTCAAAACCCTCTCCCCAAAGTTCAAGTGCACGATACATCTTGATCTCTTCTAAAAGTAAAGTCCCTGTTTTTGTACAAGTGTACTGAGGGTCTCTTGAGCTATCCCTGTTAAGTGAATTCATTGCACTTTGTGATCCGGGTATATCATTCAAACGGTATTTAGCTTCCGCCTCAATAAGATACATCTCAGATGAGCGGAAATGGTTTAGATTACCAACGCCGGGATAGTCAATTGCCTTAAATTTGAATTGCATATATGCATACGGAGAGGCTGTACTATACAGATCCGGGTAAAGCTGAAAAGCTCTTGCCTTTAATGCAGTGCCGGCAACACCGGTTGCAGTGGTGTATGAGTACCCCGTCGGATCTAAAAAGAGACTTTTTCTTACATCTGTAGCAGGAATCTTATCGAAGAGCTCTTTACTTATGCATTTAGGATAGAGCCTTACATTGCTGGAGTTTGAGTTATACCCTATATAGGCGTGGAATGAGTAGTAATATAGATTCTCATCGACAGAACCGAAACTACCCCATATCCATTCGCTATTAGGCGTATTAAAACCGGCTTTGTAATCATTTACCGACATCAACGGATATCCGTTTCTGGCGTTGACAGCCATTGTAGAGGCTTTAGAGTAATCTTCCCTGGTTATTGCTGCTCTTGCATAAACTGCGTATGCAACATTTTTGTCGGGATCGTAGTTGTACTGTCTGCTTTTCCCTGAACTTGTATAGAGTGCAATAGCATCATCCAGGTCTTTGTATATTTGAGTGTAGACCTCTGCAAGAGTGGAGAGAGGCATCTCTCCCGTAGATTCATCCACTCTTAGAACCAGACCCGGAGTAGCTCCGCTATTGGAGTCTTTCCATCTTTTGCAATATAGCTGAGAGAGCATATAGTAGGAATATGCTCTGTATGTAAGAGCCTGAGCTTTAACAAAGTCTTTATCTGCCTGAGCTCCTTTAGCATTGTCTACATTCACTATGATTGCATTGGCATTTCCTATGATTCTGTAGTAATAGTACCAGGGATAGTAGAGATAGATACTTGTTGTAACCTCCCTGTACTCTCCGTTTATGATGGATGACCAACCGGTAAGGTTTACGAAAAAATGATTCCCGGGATAGTTTCCGTACAACATCTTTATTGTACCCTCTCCGTTGAACCCCTGTGATTCCAGGTATTGCATAGTCATCAGTTTATTTATTCCATTGATGGCAAGCGCAACATTTTCAACCGACTCAAATACAGTAGTTGTCGTGGTTGATGCTGTTGGTTTGGTGTTGAGGTAATCTTTGGAACACGAGCAAAGAACCAGAACACTCAGAACAGTTAATGTTTTAATTATTTTATTCATAATATTTTAATTTTAAAGGTTTACATTAATCCCTACAGAGAGTATTCTTGCAGTGACAAATCCGTTGTCATTAACTCCGGTAAATGATTGCTGAGGGTCCATACCTCTTAGCTTGGTAAATGTGGCAAGGTTTTCAATTGACATATTCACCGATACACTATTGAGATCCAGCTTTTCTGTTAACCTTTTTGGAAGAGTATATCCCAGCGAGATGTTCTTGATTACGAAATATGATGCGTCCATAATGAATCTTGAAGTTACTGCGTCGTTATATGTACTCAACTGATAATTAGCTACAGGGATTCCTTTTGGATCTATTCTGTTGGCTGAGTTCTCGGTAACTCCGGCAGGAACTCCATCCCAGGCTTTAAGAAGATCTTTATGGAGGGAGTGAATGTTAGTTGTCACCTTCATATAGTCTGTATAAGGGTAATCCAGAGTCTTACCACCCAGAGAGTATGTGCACAAAATAGAGAGATCCAGGTTTTTATATGATAGAGAGGTCGTTAAGCTGCCAAAAAGATCAGGGATAGCACTTCCGCTCCAATCTTTCTTTGAGTAGCTGGAGTTGGTTGTATAGTTCTTCTCATTTATAGTAACCAGCCACTGAGCCGGGAACACTGTTTTTCCCTCAACAGCTTCTCCAATATAGTATCTGTCTAAATCCGGAAGATAGAGCGAGTTACCGGTCATTTGGTCTACCCCTGCAAACTGATACATCCAGAATTTATATCTGTCGTGTCCCTCCATAAACTTCTTTGTTCCCGAAACAATCCCGTTCAATCTGTTTTGTTCCGGCAGACTCAAAATCTTATTTTTCATATGAGTTGCCATAATACCGATATTCCATCTGAAATCTTTTTTCTGAATCAAATCCAAGTCAAATGTGAGCTCAACTCCTCTGTTTGATACAGAGCCGAGATTCTTTTTAACTGTTGACTCTGCTCTTATTGTAGATGTTGCTCCTGCAGAGAGAGGCAGATAGACATCAAAGAGAAGATCTTTTGATTTTTTGTCAAAATACTCCACTGCAAGATTTGCTCTATCGAAAAATCTCCCTTCAAGGGCAACCCCGAATGAACCGGCAGCCTCCCAAACCAGGTCAAGTGCTTCGTTTTGAGATTTATAGATAGCTCCTCTGTTTCCGTTTTGATTCATATAGTAGAGTGGCATATATGCGTGGAAATCTATTGCGGCATTGTCTGTTCCGCCATCATTTCCCACTTCACCATATGAGGCTCTTAACTTAAGAGTGTTAATCTCGTCTCTTAAAGATGCCATAAAATCCTCTTTTGTAATAACCCAACTGCCCCCTACAGACCAAAAGTTCCCCCATCTGTTGCCTGCAAAGAATTTAGATGAGCCATCCCTTCTGATTGATGCATCGAAGAAGTATTTATTGTCGTAGTTGTACCTTATTCTGGATAAATAACTCTCTGTCCTGTAATCTCTTTGATATCCGTCAAGGTCGGTGATTACTGTAAAATTGTTAAATTCCTTATTGTCACCTTTGAATGTGATGTTGGTTTTAAACCCAAATTGGTACACATAGTTGTAGCTGAAATTCTCGTGTGCAGCTAAAAAATCTATACTGTGTTGGTTGAACTCTCTGCTCCAGGTGAGCATCTGTTGTAAAGTGTAGTTTTTGTATCTTTCATTTGTCTTCATCGCTCTTCCGGTGCCCATTCCATCCCCAATGAGTGGATTTTGATAGCGTTGCCTTTCGGAGTTTCTGAGTGACACATCGCCCCTGAGAGTAAAGGTGAATCCGTTTAGAAATTTTATATCTGCAAAGGCTTGACTAGCCAGGGTATTGCGAAATGTTCTGTCCATATCCAAATCATACTCCCATATAACGTGTCTTCCTGCAAATTGCGGTCTGGAGTGCATATCTCCGCCGTCATATTGCCTGTTTCCGTTCTCATCCAAAATATACTCCCCTGTCTCCATATTATGCAGATAAACCGGGTATATAGGAGCAATGCTCCTGGCATACATAAATGGATTTGCAAAAGAGGCCGCATTGTCTACAGGACTTCCACTTGAGGAGTTTGAAACCTGGTGTGACCCGGCTACGGTTATTCCGGTTTTGAACCACTTTTTAGGAGTTAATGAGATGTTAGCTCTGGCTGTAAGTCTGTTAAAATCGGAAGATTTTATATAACCCTTTTCATCCAGATAACCAACCGAGAAGAAGTAGTTGTGTTTGTCGGAGGCTCCATCACCGGAGAGGACATAATCTTGTCTGTGACCCATCCTCTCTATTGCTTTAAACCAATCCAGGTCGTCATACCCGGGGCGAATTTTTGCATTAGCAACCAGTTTCCCATTCGAATCAAACAGAGCATTTGCAGGTTGATCATAGAGGTTGTATTTCAGGTAAGTGGGAATAAGAGTGGAAGTAGCTTGTGCATTGGCAAGAGCTTGTGTCGGATATTGCGCAGGCTGATTTGTCATCAGACTGTTTCTGTAACCCTTCCACATAAGCTCCATAAAGTCATCTGTACCGACTCTGTCATACTCTTTAAGTCCCCTTGTAAAGACACCCTGATTCACACTTACTCTTACAGAAGTCTTCTCATTTGTTCCTCTTTTGGTTGTAATCATCACAACACCGTTGGATGCTCTGTTGCCGAAAAGGGCACTTGAAGCGGCATCCTTTAGAATTGAGACATTTGCAATATCTGCAGGGTTAAGGTCGGAGATATTTCCGCCGAATGGAACTCCGTCAATAACATATAACGGAGAGTTTGACCCGTTGATTGAGGTGAATCCACGAATTCTTATATTCGGATCGGACCCCGGCTCTCCATAGGTGTTGTTCACCTGAACTCCGGCAGCCTGCCCCTCAATTACTGAGGCAACACTAGATACAGCCCTTCTCTCGATAGCTTTTGTATTAACTGTTGTGATTGATCCGGTAACCGACTCTTTTTTTGCAGTGCCGTATGCAATCATAACAACCTCATCTAGGGTTAAGGCATCCGTCTGAAGTTGTACATTAACTATCAGCCTGTTTCCGATAGGAATCTCTATGGTTTTATAACCAATAAAGCTAAAGATCAAGGTGCCGTTTGCAGGCGCATTGATTACATATGTACCATTCTCCAGAGTAGAGGTTCCGACAGTGGTGCCCTTTAACTGAACAGATACATACGGCAGTGCAGCGTTTGAACCCAATTCGGTTACAGTTCCCGTAACCCTTGTGTTCTGTGCCAATAGCATACTATTTGATATAAATAGTAGTACCGTAATTAATAAAATGGTTCTTTTCATTTGGAAAGTTAATTAGTTATTAAGTTAGTGGGTGAGTAGTTCTTCTTAATTTCAGTTGCCGTTTTATACTAACCAAAATTCTCTTTATCGGCTCTTTTATAAAATAGAAATATGACCAAAGCCCTCAATTATTATTTTAAAAGCATAAAATCCTTTTTAAAACCAAGGAGAGGATTTGTGCAGATAGTCGTAGGAAATGGCTAAGTTTGCGGTCTCATTAAAAAAATACACAACAACAGTTATGAAGAGGCTACTCACCATTTTTACGATAATTTTTATTCTATTCCCATTTTTTAACACAACATCGGCACAAAGCTCTCTTTCCGGGAGAGTAACTCAGGGGCAAAATTCTGCACCGGCAGAGTTTGCATCTGTTGTATTAAAAGAGCTAGACAGTAAAATAGTAGCAGGCGCAATGACAGATAACAAGGGGAGATTTACAATTGCCAACATAAAAAGCGGGGAGTATCTTCTCCAGGTTAGCTTTATTGGTTATCGCACCAATAACAGGAAAGTGGTACTGATTGAGGGGAAAAATGTTATGGAAGAGCCTGTTAACCTTAAAGAGTCCGAAGATATACTGGGAGAAGCGGTTGTTACAGCTTCATATTCACAGAAACAGTCAGATATTGAGCGTACCAAAATAAATACGGCAGGGTCAATTGCTGCATCAAGAGGCTCAATTACAGATCTGTTAAAATCTGCCTCATCTGTTACAATTGACAATGATAATAAAATATCAATCAGAGGCAATTCAAACATTCTACTGTTAATAGACGGAATTCCGACAACAGTTGGGTCACTGGACGGAATCCCGGCATCGGCAACAGAGAGTGTAGAGATTATTACAAATCCAGATGCAAAATATGATTCAGAGGGCACAGGGGGGATTATAAATGTCATAACCAAAAAAGAGAAGAGAGATGGTATTTCGCTGGTCTCAACCTTAAACTATGGCCTTTACAGCAGGGTGAACGGAGATATTATGACTGCGTATAATAAAAATGGGTGGAATTTGGCACTTAACTACTCAGGAAAATACCATCAGGAGAGAATTCAAAGTGATCTCTTCAGGTATTTTTATTCAACATCTGCATCAATAGAGCAGAACATAGTTTCGAGTCAAAAACAGAATACCAATATCGTCGGGTTTAATGCCATTAAAAGATTTGAATCTGGAGATCTCATTACAATTAACCTTAAATATATGCACCCGGAGATACTCAATAGCCAGGATATTACTAATATAAACACCTCTACCGGGGGAGGAAATTTCATAAACAGAGTGAATGAGTTTCACCACATAAGAACAACTGGGGAGGCAATTGGAGAGTATAAAATGGTGCTTAAAAAGGAGATAAGTGATCTAACTTTTAGGGGCTCATTTTCAAGGACAAAGGGTGAGAGGCCGGGCGAGTATTACGAAGACGGAGTTTTCGTTCAAAAATCTGACGGAGGGGGTCATCCTACAAATTTTTCATTCCAGAGTGACTATGCTCAAAAGATACCGGGTATCGGACTTGCCGAGGGAGGTTTGAAATTTTTCTCCAGGGGAAATACTTTTAAAACAGAAACTTATTTGTTTGATCAAACTTCACAAAGTTGGATTTACAACACTTTTTTGAGTAGCGATCTCACTCACGATGAAGATATTCTCTCTGGATATCTCAATTTCTCATCAGCTTCAAACAAGAGTTTTACATATAAAATAGGAGTAAGGGCAGAGTATAGCACATCGTTTTTTAGAATCATTGAAAACCCCGAAGAGATATACACAACTAAGCTTTTTTTATCACCTTCTCTCTTATTAAAACAAAATCTCTCTAACCAATCCTCTTTAGCTTTCAGTTTTACAAGGAGAATTACCCGCCCCACTTATCCTCAAATAAACCCATATGTAAATATGATTGACAAGACGGTCTTTGAAACAGGGAATAAAAATCTGAAACCCGAAGAGGTGAGTAAATTTGAGATTGCATACAATTTAGGCAATAACGGACACTCTTTAATGGCATCACTATATCTTAGCTCCGCGACAGATTTTATTACTCAGGTATCCTCATTGTATGACCAAAACTCCCTTATGCTCACATATGTAAATGGTGAAAAGAGCATAAAATCCGGGATTGAGATAAACGGCAGGTATAAATTCTCCTCCCTTTTCGCAATGGGCATAAACAGTAATCTCTATTACGGTAAAACTACCGGGGAGTCAAATAACTTTGATCTTACCAGCAGTAGCGTAATGTTCTCTGGAAATTTAACTGCCAACATTACTCCTGCAAAAAAGGGAGATTTTTCGCTTCAATATTTTTACACATCTCCTCAAACCTTTCCTCAGTTCAAAACCAAATCTGTTCACTATATGGATATTGGTTACAAGAGAGGTTTAATAAAAGATAAATTGAGCGCAACAATATCTGTTTCTGATATTTTTAATACTAAAAGGTGGGACATCGAGTCAGACAATAGAATTTATTCACTCAAAAACAACAGTAAGAACCAAAGTCGTGTGGTATGGATTGGACTGACATTCAATATAAACAAAATGCAACTATCCAAACCGGCCAAAAAAGATGAAGAGGCAGACGGAGCTCTCATAAAACTGGGTTTGTAGTAACTTCTTAAATTGCCAGAACTTTTAATTGTGTAGATTGTTTATGTTTATATATTTAATAATACCATAATTATGAGCTTAGTTAAAAGCATTTTTGCAGTGTTTACACTGTTTTTCACTGCATCACTTACTGCGCAAACCCCTGTAAACCCAATTGTAGATTTTTACTCTCTATCATTCAATACAATCACAGGAGAGGCTTTTAAATTTGATAAACTTAAAGGCAAGAAAGTACTCATTGTAAATACTGCATCTAAGTGCGGCTATACTCCACAATTCAAAGATCTGGAAGAGTTAAGCAAACAGTATAAGGATAAACTGGTTGTGATTGGTTTCCCTTCAAATGATTTTGGAGCTCAAGATCCCGGCAGCAATACAGATATAAAAGCTTTTTGTGAAGAGAATTACGGAGTTACTTTTATGATGATGGAGAAATCATCTGTAAAGGGTGCAGGTAAAAACATCGTTCACCAGTGGCTTACAGATAAAAACAAAAATGGATGGAACACCAATGAACCATCCTGGAATTTTGGAAAATATCTTATTGACGAAAAGGGGAAATTGATTGCATTCTACCCTTCAAAAGTTAAACCAATGGATCCGGAGATTATTCTCAATCTTAAAAAATAGATTGAGTCATTTTTATATTCGGAGTTAATTGAGAACTTTGAATGAGTGAGCGAGAAATGTTTCGCTCACTTTTTTTTGATAACTTTTTGAGACCGGTATGTCAATAACACCTTCTGTATCTAGCTCTATATACAGTCCCTCTCTATCTCTGCGAATAACTTTTGCTCTGTCCAAATTTACCAGATAAGATCTGTGGCAGCGAACTATTCTGCTTCTCTCAAGGGCCCCCTCTATGTTTTTTAGAGTGTTTCTGAGAAGATATTTTTTGACCTTCCCTTTGTTTGAATAGTTTATAACCACATAATTTTCCGATGATTCGATATAGAGCAGATCACTGCATAAAACCGATAGACGTAGAGTGCCCTTTTCGTCGTTAAAGGTTATATTGCCGGGAGTATCCGTCTCCTCGTCATCTGCACGCTCTATCTTCTCCAGTCTAGTTGAACTCTCCCTCCATCCGAAATAGAACCAAAGCACAATATAAGGGAGTAGAAGTACTAACGCAGTATTAATAAAAGAAGATTCAAAGGTCTCCATTACATCCCTCTCTTTGTTGAGAATAATTGTATACATAGTGTAAAACACGGACATAAGTAAAATCTCAAGAAAAACCCACAATGCATATTTGCCATATGAGATTGTGTGCCTCCTGCTATACAAATACATAATTATACGGCTGATTAAAACAACCAGTAAACCTGTCAGTATTACAAGAGAGGAGTAGACAAAGAACATAAACTCCGAGATATTATACCAGAGGGATGAACTGAAGGGTTTATAAATATTGATGAAAATAAGTGCAAAGAGAGCTGTAAACCCTATAAGACGAACGATGTTTCGCTTGTTATTTATATGATCCGGTATATTCATATCGGTACAAATTTAATTATTTAACCCATATATCGCTATTTAATCCCAAATAACTGATACTCGTCCCAAAACAGTACATCCCAAACCATTTATTTCGTAAGAATTACAAAGCTCTCTTTATTTGCAAAAAATGAGATATGAGAGAGTATTCAATGCATTTCGAAGAGAGGCTTGGCAAAAGGGAGATATTCAACTCCCGTAAAGGGATAAAGATGCCTGAACTTCTCGTTACGGAAGATAATGAGATTAACGAAAACAGGAGTTTTGATTACATAGTCGCTCTTCCGGAAAAATTAGACCAACAACAAAAGCACGACTCTGCAATCCTGCTTTTTCACGGTCTCAACGAGAGGAGTTGGGACAAATATCGCCCCTGGGCAGAATATCTTTCGGAACACACATCAACCCCAGTTATCCTATTCCCGATAGCACTACATATTAACCGCTCGCCAAAGCTTTGGAGTAACCCAAGAGAGATGCAGAGGCTTATCTCTATAGAGAACCAAAAGGGTGAGGAGGGTATCGGCAAGAATGAGAATCTCTCATTTGCAAACTATGCACTAAGCTCCAGAATTAAAGCAGATCCGTTTAGGTTCTATCTCTCCGGCAGGGAGACCATAATGAATGTCTGTCAGTTAATGGACGAGATAAGAGGTGGCTCAAATAAGATGTTTTCAAAGGATTGTAAAGTAGATATCTTTGCCTACTCTATCGGGGCACTTCTCTCGCAGGTTTTGCTTATGGCAAATCCCAAATCACATTTTTCCGATAGTCGGCTCTTTATGTTTTGCGGAGGATCCTTCTTCTCAGATATGAACGGTAACTCCAAACTGATAATGGATAAAGACTCCTTTGATCTTCTTCACCGCTACTACAGAGGAACTTTTGTCAAAGAGGGAGCAGAGAGTAGAAGAGTGGGAGACTACCTTGAGCAGGCATTTGTATCACATATAGATCCCAGGTTCTATAAGCAGGAGAGAAAGACTTTCTACCTTAAGGCGAAAGAGAGAATAAGAGCAATATCACTAAAAAAAGATAAGGTTATACCCACTTTCAGTATTAAAAAAGCATTAGGTAGCATCTGGAAAGAGAGCCTGAAGGAGTTTGATTTCCCATTTGAATATTCTCACGAAATACCATTTCCGGCGGTATGCGGGCAAAAGGTAAGTCTCCAAGAGAGGGAGTTCTGGTTTAAGAAAGTTTTTCTGGAGGCTTCTCAGTTCTTAAAAAAGAAGTGATCTAGGGTCCAGGTTGTCTCTCTCTATATCTTTGAAATAGTTTACTGTTCCAACCTTGAGCTCTACGGTTGAAGCATCGTCACAGATTATGATCCCTTTTCTGTGCATCTGCAAAACACTAATAGTCCACATATGATTGACACTACCCTCAATTGCGTGGTGAAGCGCTCTAGCTTTATGATGTCCGTTAACCAGTATCATCACCTCCTGCGAGTCCATAATTGTGCCTATGCCTACAGTAAGTGCCGTTTTTGGTACCTGGGATATATCATTGTTAAAGAAGCGTGAATTTGCAATGATTGTATCCGTAGTGAGACTCTTGACACGCGTTCTGGATGAGAGTGAAGAGCCGGGTTCATTAAATGCTATATGGCCGTCCGGGCCGATACCACCCATAAAGAGATTTACCCCACCGTAAGATTTCATCTTTTTCTCGTAGTTCTCACACTCCAGTTCTAAATCGTGAGCGTTACCATTGGGGATATTTGCATTCTCACGCTCAATATCTATAAACTGGAAAAAGTTTTCCCACATAAAAGAGAAGTATGATTGCGGATGCTCTTTGGGAATACCTATATACTCATCCATATTGAATGTTACCACACTCTTAAATGAAACCTCACCTTCACGATAATAACGGATGAGCTCTTTGTAGGTACCGTAAGGTGTGGAGCCTGTTGGAAGCCCAAGGACGAATGGTCTGTCGGAAGTTGGTGCAAACTCCTTTATTTTTTTTACAATATAGGCAGCTGCCCACTGCGATATCTGCTCGTATGAATTCTGTATGATAAGTCTCATATATTGTTTTAGTTTAGTTAGTTTATATAGTAAGGTTAAATACCGTCTTTTATTCAGAGAGAAAGACCCTGGCGTTGGCCACTGCTGCAAGGGTAAGCTCTGTACCGCTCAACATCCGCGCAATCTCCATTACCCTCTCCTCTCTCTCTATCTTCTTAATTTTTGTAACTGTACTGCCAGCCTGCAGAATCTCTTTGAATACCAGCAGGTGACACTCACCCTTGGAGGCAATTTGAGGTAGATGTGTTATTGCAAAAACCTGCATTTTTTTAGAAAGGTCATCAATGAGTAACCCCATTTTATCTGCTATACTACCGGAAACGCCGCTGTCAATTTCATCAAATATGAGGGTTGGCATACCCTGTCCTGCCATTATTGCCTTTAGGCAAAGCATTATTCTGGAGAGTTCGCCTCCCGATGCCACGCGTGAGAGCTCCCTGGTAGGGACATTCTTATTTGCAGAGAAGTAGAGGGTAATACTATCTTTTCCGTAAAAGTTGTAATCTTCACACATCTCGTGTCTAACTTCAAATTGTGCGTGAGGCATCTCAAGCTCCCTTATCTTTGAGATCATCTCTGCAGAGAAGCCGGGGGAGGCCTCTGCTCTTGATTTTGAAAGCTCCAGCGAACTCTCCTTCATATCTTGCCTGCTCTTCTCAATATTAATGGTTAGCTCTTCAAGCTTCTCCCGGATGCTGTCTCTCATAAAAAGTTTACCCGACAGCTCATCTCTTATCTCTATCAACTCTTCGATAGTAGAGACTTTATGTCTTTTAAGCAGATCGTAAAGTGTAGATAATCTATCTTCCAGTATAGAAGCCCTTTCGGGATTGACAGTTACTGCCTCCGCCATTGTCGCAAGCTCTCTCTCAATCTCTTTCAGCTCAATGCGACAACTCTCTACCCTCTCCGATACCTGCCCCGCTTTAGGGAGTGCTGCAGATATTTTAGATGCAATGGCAGTGATCTCTTTTAAGTTCTGAACAACAGATAGACCATTTACATTAAAAAGTTCTGTCATCTGATACAGAGAGCTCTTAACCTCCTCTGCATTACTGAGCAGGTTAAATTCCGACTCTATCTCTTCAAGTTCACCAACGGAGAGCTTTGCATCCTCCAGCAGATTGTATTGAAATTTATTGTACTCCAACTCCAACTCCTCCTTTGCCAGTTTATCGTTGAGTTTTACAAACTCTCTCTCTAAATCTTTTACTCTTGTGTAGTGGTTGCGATATCTCTCCAGCAGATGTGTATTGTTTGCATAGGAATCCAAAACCGAGAGCTGAAATTTGCTGTCTCCTATAAGCAGATGCTCGTGCTGAGCGTGGATATCAATAATTTTCTCGGAGATATCTTTTAGAAAAGAGAGGCTCACTGGTTCGTCATTTACAAAGGATCGGGTTCTTCCGTTAGGTGAGACAACTCTTCTTATAACAATCTCGCGGTTGGGTTCCAGTGAATTTTCCAGAAAAAGAGAGTCTGTTTCAGGATTCATATCTATTGTAAAGGTGGCCTCAACTACACAGTTTTTATTTCCATCCTTGAGAATCTCTTTATCTGCTTTACTTCCAAGTAAAAGGGAGATGGCACCTAACAATATGGATTTACCTGCACCAGTTTCACCGGTGATAATTATGAGACCATCCGGAAATGATATCTCCAGACTCTCAATGAGAGCATAGTTGGATATTGCAAGTGACTTTAGCATACGAGCATATTTTCCACATAGTCAACTATATCTGAAGCAACCTCTTTTTTATCCTTTAGTGGGAATTGTAGACTTTCGCCGTTACCGGAGATTATTGTTATTTTATTTGTCTCTTTTCCAAACCCTGCACCCTTATCATTCAAAGAGTTCAGTACAATGGCGTCAAGATTTTTTCTGTGAAGTTTGGAGAGTGCATTTTCAAACTCGTTGTCTGTTTCAAGAGCAAATCCGATGTGAATTGAACCCTCTTTTTTAATCTCTCCAAGAGAAGCCGCAATATCCCTGGTTGGCTTTAGTTTTAGTGTGATTTCATCACCCACTCTTTTGATTTTTGCCCCCTCAATAAGGGCCGGGGTAAAGTCCGAAACGGCTGCAGCCAGTACGACAATATCTGCCCCTGCCTTATAGGCGACGAGAGTTTGGTTGTACATCTCCTCAGCTGAGTGTACACTGCTAAGCCGGATATGTGAGCTTCTAAGCCTCTCGTTAACAGGCCCGCTAATAAGAGAGACTATTGCCCCCCTTTTTGCAAACTCCTCTGCAATTGAGTATCCCATTTTACCTGTCGAGTTGTTGGAGATAAATCTAACCGGGTCAATCTGCTCAATTGTAGGTCCTGCAGTTATCAGAACCTTTTTTCCTTCAAGGGTGTTCATAATCTTACCGGCGACCATATTCTCTTGCGCACTCTTCTTGGAAAGCTCTCTTCCAACAAACTCTGCAATGACCTCCGGCTCCTCCATTCTACCTTTCCCCTCAAGACCGCTTGCAAGCTCTCCCGAGCCGGGTTCAATTATGGAGACGCCTCTCTCACGAAGTGTCTGAATGTTTCTTTGCGTTGCTGTATGAAGATACATATCTACATCCATTGCTGGAGCGACAACAACAGGGCAGCGTGCGCTCAGGTATGTGGTGAGCAGAAGGTTATCTGCAACACCAGTTGCCATTTTTGCGATTGTGTTTGCAGATGCAGGTGCAATAAGGTATAGGTCTGCCCACATCCCAAGAGAGATATGGCTGTTCCAGTCTCCGTTTTCGGGATTATAGAACTCCACCAGAATAGGGTTTTTAGATAGTGTGGCCATAGTTAGGGGGGTGATAAACTGTTTGGCCATTTCGCTCATAATAACTTTAACTTCTGCACCCTCTTTTACCAATGCCCGAACCAGTACCGCAGCCTTATAGGCCGCGATGCTACCAGTAACTCCCAACAATATGTGCTTACCTTTAAGCATTGGCAATTAAATAGATGTTACCCCTCAATCTTCCTTACCTGAATCTTATCCTCTTCAAATTCGTAAATAGCAAGCAGAGTAGCTTTCGGAAGCCTCTCGTAGTAACGTGAGATCTCAATCTGCTCTCTGTTTTCGAAAGTCTCTTCAAGAGTATCTGCAAATGTAGAGAACTCTTCAAGTTTCTGTTTTAGCTCTTGCTTAAGCTCTGCTGCTATCTGATTAGATCTTTTGGCAATAATCATAGTTGATTCATAGATGTTTCCGGTTGGCTTGGCAAGCTTGGAAAGATCTCTTGTCACCGTGTTTGTTGGTACATTTTTGTTAATATCCATATCTGATTTTTATTGTTTTAAATATGACTGTGATTTCTGAAACATTTCATCCATCTCTGCCCGGTATTTAGACTCGGGGTATTCACTGATAAAGTTATAATACTCATCTACCAGTGCGAGGAACCTCTCTTTCTGTTTGTTGCTTACACTATTGGTTGCATACTGGTAGTTTGCGCATACAATGTAGTACATCACCTCTTCACGATAGTTATTGTCTGCATTCTCTTTGAGAACATTTTTAAGTGCATAGGCGGCTGCTTTGTAGTCCATTATTGTGTAGTACAGTTTTGCAGATTCAAAGCTCTTTTTATCAATCCTATCCTGTAAATCTATGAGCATATCTCTCATTCTCTCCAGATGTTTACTCTGGGGGTACTCATAAATAAATACATCTATTGCAGACATTGCCTTAAATGAGGGCAGTTGATCCAGTTCGTATCTGTATGTAGAGCCGTACAGACACTCAATCCGGTAATATTTCGCCTCTTCTGTAAAGGGGCTTCTTGGGAAAACGCTTATAAACTGATCGAAATTGGCCTCTGCAATTGTGTAGTCTCCAAAGCGATAGTTACTCATTCCAAGGTAGAACTGAACAGTATCATCTTTGCTGGTTCCTCTTGTTGCCAGTAGAAGCTGGTCAAAAAGATCTGCAGCTCTGGTGTATTTTCCGGCATTATAATAGTTGAATGCACCATCATATTTTTCCTGCACATCATTTGAATTGAGCAGAGCCTCAAACTGTGATTTGCAGGAAACTGTTGCAAAAATCAGAGAAAACAGGATTGCAATTTTTAAATACTTCATCACTTTTTATTTATTATCTGAAAGAAATCTCTCTGCGTCAATAGCGGCCATACAGCCCGAACCGGCTGCTGTAACTGCTTGTCTGTAGTGAGGATCCTGAACATCTCCTGCTGCAAAAACCCCCGGTACATTTGTTTTGGAGCTTTTACCTTCGGTTAGTATGTAACCCTCCTCGTTTGTATTTATCCACTCACGGAAAAGTTCAGAATTGGGATGGTGTCCTATAGCCAGGAAAAACCCGTGAACATCAATCCTCTTCTCGCTCCCGTCCTTATGAACAAGAATCGCACCATTAACACCTCCAACAGGAGTTCCAACGATCTCTTTTGTGTTAAAATTCCAGAGAATCTCAATATTTGGAGTATTCATTACCCTATCCTGCATAGCTTTAGATGCTCTGAGAACATCTCTTCTTACAATCATATAAACTTTTTTACACAAGCCTGCAAGGTATGAGGCCTCTTCACAAGCAGTATCTCCTCCGCCCACAACCGCAACATCTTTACCCCTGTAGAAAAATCCGTCACAGGTTGCACACGCAGATACCCCCTGACCCCTGAATGTCTCTTCGCTCTCCATTCCCAGATATTTGGCAGTTGCTCCGGTAGAGATTATAATAGTTTCGGCAACAATCTCTTTCTCGTCGTCTACAACCACTTTGAAAGGTCTTTTTGAAAGATCTGCCTTAGATATAATTCCAAAACGCACATCGGTGCCGAACCTCTGAGCCTGCTCTTTAAGATGTTCCATCATCTCGGGTCCGGTTACTCCTTTAGGATACCCGGGGAAGTTGTCTATTTCGGTTGTGGTGGTAAGCTGACCTCCGGGTTGAATTCCTTCATAAAGTACAGGGTTGAGATTTGCGCGGGCGGCATATATTGCAGCAGTATATCCGGCAGGGCCGCTGCCGATAATAAGACATTTGATTACTTCCGGGTTCATAATTATGAGTTAAATATTTAATGATTATTCTTTCAACCTACAAAGGTAAAAATTTTTTCCTTAATGCCATCTCAAGGCGCAGCTCCCAAACAAGCAGAAAGGCAAATACCCACCGCGCAGCTAAAAGCCACCAAATAACTGCCCCCACCGACCCAAGCAGGAGAACATCTTCCAGGTTGCTGTGAGAAATTGATATGTGATGGTTAAGCAGATCTACATCTCTTTTTGTTATCTTTCCGCTCTCCGTCTCATCTATCATTACTGCAGCACCATATGCGAGGCCAAGAGTATTTGCGACAATCCATAAAAAAGAGGTCTTGGCGGGGAGTCCAAATACTGCAAGGATTGGTCTCATAAAATTTGAGAGCCATTTAATAACTCCAAATTCCGAAAGTAACCTCTGAAGGATAGAGAGTGAGAAAATCAGAACAGACATCAGAGCAATCAACTTTAAAGTCTTTATTGCCCAGGCTCCCATCATCTCCCAGAAAGTGAGAATAGGTACAGTCTGCTCTATATGAACGCTTTCACCGGCCGCAGGCATAATAAGGTTGAGAACGAAACCCAATACAAATGCGCTTAGTGTGCGGATAATTACAATTCTCACCGCAGAAGATCCCGTCTTCTTCTGAACAGCTGTCTCTGCAATCATATTGTGGGAGCAGAGTATCATAACAGAGAGTATGGTGATGGTCCTGACATCCAGGTTAAGAGTGGACATAACCGCAATTGCAGAGTATACATTGACAAAGTAGCCGGTAACATAGGCTAATGCCGCCTCTCCGGGTAGTCCCAGAACATTGAAAACAGGGCTGAGTAAATTGGATATCCACGGTAGAATATCAAGATAGTCCAGAAATTGAACTCCCAATGTTATAAGTACAGTAATACGAATAAGCCAAAGACAGGTTTTAAGTGTCTTTGGCATTATCTCTTTAATTGAGTCGAAAGCCCTCTTTAATGCAGAATTTTCCATATTAGAAATAATCTGCAAAGATAGACTTAATTTGTAGTGTTAATAATTATTTTTCTTCGGCTCGAAATACTCTTTCGGATGTTGGCAGGCCGGGCAGTTCTCCAGGGCTTTTTTACCTTTATGAACATATCCGCAGTTACGACACTGCCACTCAATATCCTCTTCTCTTTCAAAAACTTTCCCTGCTTCAACTCTTGCAAGAAGAGTTCTGTATCGTGCTTCGTGCTCTGCCTCTACCTTTGCAATCATCTTGAAAGCAGTAGCAACCTTCGGGAAGCCCTCCTCCATTGCTATCTCTGCAAATTCTGGATAAAGCTCAGTCCACTCCTCATTTTCACCCGCGGCAGCTGCAGCAAGATTCTGTGCAGTTGTCCCAATTATACCGGCCGGATAGGATGCTGTTATCTCAACCATTCCACCCTCAAGAAAACTGAAAAATCTTTTTGCGTGCTCTTTCTCCTGCTCTGCAGTCTCTTCAAAAACAGCAGCAATCTGCTGATAACCCTCTTTCTTTGCTACAGAAGCGAAATATACATAACGACCTCTTGCCTGCGACTCTCCTGCAAAGGCCTTAAGAAGATTTTGCTCTGTTCTTGTTCCTTTGATGCTCTTTTCCATAAATTAAAATTTTGGTTAGTTCTACAAATTTAGTCATAAAAGAAAATTAACCAAGCATCTTATTATATTTGTAAGAGATAATATTTGATATGAAAAACATAAAGGAGAGATTGACAGCACTAAGGAGTTTTCTTAAAGAAAATTCTGTCGGAGCATTTATAATTCCATCTACAGATCACCATTTCGGGGAGTATATTCAAAAACACTTTTCCTGTAGAGAGTGGCTCTGTGGCTTTACCGGATCTGCAGGCACACTTGTAGTAACAGAGCACAAAGCAGCACTATGGACAGATTCAAGATATTTTGTTCAAGCGCGGCAGGAGCTGCCAGGTAGCGAAGTAGAACTTATGAAGATGCGAATTGCCGGTACCCCCTCCATACCGGATTGGATTAAAGGAGAAGTTAGTGCCGGCTCCTTTGTTGGAATAGATCCTATGTTGTTTTCGAAAGGTGAATTTGAAACACTCTCCGGAGAGCTCTATCCTTTAAAAGTAAAATTGACGGATGATCCATTTAAAGAGATATGGAGAGACAGGCCGCCTGTTACTTTTAATAAGGCAACTCTTGAGGATATCTCGGTGGGAGGGTGTGACTCCAAAAGCAAGCTTAAGCTTCTCTGTCAAAAATTAAATATCGAAAAAGATTTTATCTATATACTGTGCAGTTGTGACGACATTGCCTGGCTATGTAATATCAGAGGGACAGATATTCCTTTCAACCCTCTTGTAATCTCCTATGCAGCTTTTACAAAGGAGAAGATCTACCTCTTTGCTTGTGCTGAGGCTTTTTCTAAAGATGAGGAATCTGTACTCAGAAACTCATCAGTGGAGCTGTATAACTACTCTGAATTCCCGGAGTTTATAAAAGGATTTAACCAAGATTACATAAGAGTCGCACCTATTGATAAAATCTCCGTAAAGATTTTTAACGACGCAGTATCCTCCGGGGCAGCCTTTTTCTCTGACCCTGTTAGAGGAGGTGTGACAGCTTCACAAAAGGCTGTAAAAAACAGTGTTGAGATAGATGGTTTTAGAAAGGCTATGCTCTATGATGGTGTTGCGTGGGTGAAATTTTGGATATATATAGAGGAGGAGCTTCAAAAGGGTGCACAAAATCTTACTGAGGAGCTGCTTGCAAAGAAGATCGGGGAGATAAGAGCTCAGCACAGTGAGTACAAAGGAGAGAGTTTCTCTCCGATTGTGGCATTCGGAGAGAACGGAGCGTTACCTCACTACTCTCCTTTTGGAAATGGTCCGGTAAAAATTTTGGGTGACAGTTTTTTACTTGTAGATACAGGAGCGCATTACCCGTTTGGAACTACAGACACCACCAGAACTTTTGCCATTGGTAATCTTACACAAGAGCAAAGAAGAGACTATACATTGGTTTTAAAAGGTATGATTAACCTGAGTATGGCGAGGTTTATTAAGGGTACACGAGGTGCATCTCTGGATTTTCTGGCCAGAGGGGCTGTAAGTTCTGCCGGAAAAATCTACACTCACGGTACCGGACACGGCATAGGACACAATTTGTGTGTTCACGAGGGGCCTCAAAGCATAAGGATGGAGGAGAACCCTGTACCTCTGGAGCCCGGGATGGTAATATCAAACGAGCCTGCAATTTATGAGGAGGGTAGTTATGGAATTCGTATAGAAAACACCATAATGTGCAAAAAATGGGTTGAAAACAGGTACGGAGAGTTTTACGAATTTGAGACACTCACTCTGGTACCTATAGATACAACTCCGGTTGATAAACAACTTTTAGGGGCTGAAGCAATTCAATGGCTTAACAGCTATCACTCTTATCTATACGAGAAGCTCTCTGAACTGCTCAACCAGAGAGAGAGGGAGTGGCTATCGGTTAAGACCCTTCACATCGATTGAGAAGTCCGGTTTATATGTAACCTGTCTTAAAGCGCTGTTTGTGTACCCTTTCTCTCCATCCCGGAGTATAAAATTAAAATCACTCTGGAGGAGCTCTTTTTTATGGTTGTCAAGGTCGTATTTAAAATCCTCTCCGTAACGAATAAGCGCGCTCAAAAAATAGTAGGCAATATCGTACGCCTGAAACGCATACTGAGATGGTTCACTATTATAAAGAGCTCTAAATCTGGAGATAAATCTGCGGACACTCTCATTTGAGTAATCTACATAGTATTGCATCGAGACGGTCAGGTTCATACCGTGGTAGTAATTGATATCTACATTCTCAAAACTTCTCCAACGAGGAGTACCATAAACAGATATGTTGTAACCGTTCATCGTTTGGATCAGGTTAAGATTTCTTAACACATCTGAGACAAAAGCTTCAGAGTTGGAGGCAACAATTACGTGATTTATCTTGTCCGATTTAAGTAACTCTGTCATCTTTGGTAGAATAGAACGACCGCTTAGTATATCATACGAGAGTTGTCTGTAGTTGACATTTCTCTCTTTAAGCAAATTTCGGGTTATGGATACAAGATTTGTATCTGCACCGCCATCCTCAAAAATAACTGCCACCTCCGAAAATCTGGTAATCTTTGTGAAGATACCATTCTGAATATATAACAGCGGAGTGGTAACCTGAAATAGATTAGGATTGTCCATAGTAAGGTGCTCACTAGAAGGATTGGGAGATACAACAGCAATTTCACTATGTGCGGCATATTTTAAAACCGGCTCAAGTTGGTTGTTGAACATAGGTCCTATGATAATATTGCTCCCCTGAAGTACCCCATCTGATACCATCTGTTCGCTGCTTGAGTAGCTGTCAATATCAAAAACGCGTATTTCCAGATTGCTACCCGGAAAGTCTCGTTTAATATCATCGAGAGCAACTAAAAAACCCTGATAGAACTCCATAAAACTCTCTGCAGTTTCGTTTTTAACAACAGAGCTGCCGTTGAGAGGGAGAACCAGAGATGCAACATATTTTTTGTCATACCCGGAGAAGATCTCTCTGCCTCTTTTTGCTCTCTGTTGTTCAGTGGGAGTCTCTGCAACCCTCTGTTCACTCTTTGCCAAAGTGTCGCTCTCCATCTTCCCGGAAATCTGGGGAGTACTCCCCGCCACCGGAATCTTTAAAACCATACGGGTCTCAACTCTTCTGTTGGAAAGAGAGTTGGCTTTTATGATATCATCTTCTGTAACACCGTATTTTTTTGCGATTGAATAGAGACTTTCGTACCATCTTACAATATGCTCTGTCTGTAAATTGATATTTCCGGAGGAGAGTTTCGCACTATTATCCGGCTCAGCTCTCTTGGATGGTTCCGGGGTTATTACTGTATGATCTGGTTCTTGTGTGGATTTTTTTTCACCTGCTTTTGCAGCACGGATATAGATTCTGTCACCCTCTTTGAGCCCGGAGGCGAGTGAAGGATTATCTTTGATAATTGTTCCAATCTCTGCTCCGTATTTTTTTGCAATAGAGTATAAGGTTTGCTGTTTTTCAACACTGTGCAGATAAAAGACCTCACCCTTTATCGTAACCTTCTCCTTTGATATCTCAATCTTTACAGGTGTTTGTTGAGAGTAACCAAAACCCGTGAAGAGGAGAAACAGCAGAACAACTATCGGTAATCGATGTTTCATAACCTGGCAAGCATATTTCTTACATTTGTGTCAATTCTTTCGTAAATATCATCTCCATACGGCGCTTTTACAAAAGGGAATCCTGTTATTTTTTCGTATAGTTCAATGTACCTTTCAGATATTGATGTCACTATCTCATCGGTCATTTCAGGAACTCTCTCTCCTTCGTTTCCCTGAAATCCGTTATCCATTAGCCACTCTCTTACAAACTCCTTTGAAAGCTGCCTCTGTGACTGCCCTTTATCAAAAAGTTCCTGGTATGTATCCTTGTAGAAGAATCTGGACGAATCCGGGGTGTGAATCTCATCTATCAGATAGATTGTGTCTCCCTTTTTTCCAAACTCATATTTGGTATCAACTAAAATAAGACCCCTCTCCGCAGCAATCTGAGAGCCTCTTTCAAACAGGGCCAGTGAGTACTCCTCAATTTTCCTGTAATCACTCTCACTTACCAATCCGCCGGAGATAATCTCCTCCCTCGAAATATCAGCATCGTGAGCACCGTGCTCCGCTTTAGTGGTAGGGGTGAGAATCGGTTTTTCAAACATTTGATGCTCTTTCATTCCGTCCGGAATTGCAACTTCGCAGATAGATCTTGCCCCTGCCTTGTAAGTTCTCCAAGAACTTCCGGTTAGATAGGCTCTTACTATCATTTCTACCGGTAGGGAGGCACATTTATGACCAACGGTAACCATAGGATCCGGAGAGGCAATTTTCCAATTTGGAACTATATCAGATGTGCTGTCCAGAAAACGGGAGGCAATCTGGTTGAGAACCTGTCCTTTATATGGTATACCTTTTGGAAGTACCACATCAAATGCAGATATCCTGTCTGTGGCAATCATTACCAGATAATCATTGCCAATTGAGTAAACATCTCTTACTTTACCTGTGTATTTTCCGCTCTGTCCCGGAAAGTCAAACTCTGTTCTTGTGATTGCAGCTTGCATAAATATTTAAGTTTTATATACTCTTGTTAAATTAATGTATGATAATAGTCTGTGACCTTTTTTGCAAAACTCTCCCAGGAGAGAGCCTCTTTTGACTGTTCTATGTTTCTTATATAGATATCCCTGTTACCATCTTCAAAAAAAGATACTATCCCTTTTGCAACCGCGCCACTTTCGGGAGATTCAACAACAATTCCCGTGCCTCTATTCTCTATTGCCTCTTTTAACCCGCCTACATCTGTAGTAACCATAGGAACTCCAAAGTGTTGAGAGATTGCACTTATGCCGCTTTGAGTTGCGCTTCTGTATGGAAGCACCACAACATCTGCAGCAGAGAAAAAAAGAGGAACCTCATTGTCATTTATATACCTTGTAAATAGTTTTACCCTGTCGTTTAATCCAAATGTATCTATCTGCTTTTGGTAACTGTCAAAACTACCATATGGCTCTCCTGCAATAATAAGTTGATAACTGCTGTCCAGTTTTGAAAAAGCATCTATAAGAATATCCAGCCCTTTATACTCCCTTATCAATCCGAAAAAGAGTATGTTTTTTTTGTCAGGTAGAAGGGCAAGAGACTTTAACGCTGACTCCCTCTCAACCTTTTCGCCGAAGTGGTTGTATATCGGATGAGGTATAGTTGTGAATTTTGCATCAGGCTTTAATTTGAGAAGATCTTCACCCACGGAGGATGAGAGAACCACAAAACCATTACAGGATGATAAAAAGTATTTGGTAAGCGGTGTGTCAAAAAATCGTCTCTCGTGAGGAACGACATTGTCAAGAATTGAGATTACCCGTGTTTTCTTAAGCTGATGCCTGGCAACAAATCCAAGTGATGGAGCAAAAAATGAGATCCAATATCTCATTAAAAGAAGATCCGGCTCCCACTGCCGGATAGCTTTTGCCGTTCTTATATATGAGAGAGGGTTAATAGAGTCCAGAAGTGGTGTACTCGGTATTTCGATTGCATTATCCTCTTTTGTAACATATTGAGTAATACCCGGAAATAATATATCCGGATACTGCCTTTTAAAGTTAAATGCCCTTACTTCGTGAATTTTGCCCAGCTCTTTGAATATATTCGCATTGAACTGGGCAATTCCTCCACGGTATGGGTAAAAACAAGATAGAATGGCAATTTTCACCCAATATTATGTTATTTGCTATTTAGACTTTGTTTTGATATACTCCTGATTCATTCCGTCAACCACCATCTTTGTGATGTTGAGTGCAGGGTCTCCGTCAAGAATGGTGTTAGTGGCACCTGTAGAGCTGATGATAAGAGAGTACCTCTTTTGCTCATTCAGAATTTTCAGATATGAACTGAGTGCGTCAAAAACTTTCCTGTAAAGTACAGCCTCCTCTTCGGACATCTCCTGCTGTTTTTGTTGGGCATAACCCTGAAGCTCCTGCTCACGCTGAGCAAGTGTCTGCTGCTGAGCCTCTGCCTGAGAACGAGTTATAAGACCTTTTTGAACCTTCTGCTGAAAATCCTTTACGTCATTTTCAAAGGTTCTGCTTCTTTTATTCAGATCGCCTTGTATAGTTTGTGCTTTACTTTCAAATTCCGAACGCAGATCATTAAACATATCATACTGATTTATAAGAGAATCTATCTGTATAAATACAATATCTCCGGCTGCTGCAAATTCGCTCTGACTGGCCTCTGAAGTACCGTTAGTACCCGGCTTTGATGTAAAGTGTAAAATAAACAGTACAATAACTGCTACTGAAAGAATAATGTTTGTGATTGTTGATGCGTTTTTCATCTGATTTTTCAATTTAAACTACAAATATAACTAATAATTTTTTAACTGCCTAAGATAGCTCTGAATAGTATTTTCCAGACCTATGTAAATAGCGTCGCACACCAATGCGTGGCCAATTGAGACCTCCAGCAACTGAGGGATGTTCTTATGAAAGAAATGTAAATTTTCAAGGCTCATATCGTGTCCGGCATTCAATCCAAGACCTGCTTTAATTGCTGTTTCTGATGCAATTACAAATGGTTCAACTGCAGATTCTCTCATCCCGAGAGCATAACTCCTTGCATATGCTTCGGTGTAGAGCTCTACTCTGTTGCATCCGGTATCTGCTGCATACTTAATCATCTCATTATCCGGGTCCACAAAAATTGATGTTCTAATACCGGATTCTGAAAAGAGTTTGCAGGTTCTTTTTAGAAATTCTAGATTCTTCTTTGTATTCCAACCGCAATTAGAAGTGATTGCATCGTGTGCGTCCGGAACCAGTGTAACCTGAGCCGGTTTTATCTCCAGAACAAGTTCAATAAAAGAGTCTACAGGATTTCCCTCAATATTGAATTCGGTTTCGAGGATGGGCTTAAGATCTCTAACATCGCCATATCTTATATGCCTCTCATCCGGCCTGGGGTGTACAGTAATGCCTTGTGCCCCAAATCTTTCACAATCTTTAGCTGCTTTTAGTATATCAGGCAGATTGCCACCTCTTGCATTCCGTAATGTGGCAAATTTGTTTATATTTACGCTCAGTTTTGTCATAATGGATGCAAATTTATCTATTTTTGACGATTAATACACTTTACTTATTCAATGAAGATAGCAATTTTTGCAAGAGATATAAACGAGAAGTGGAGGAAGAGACTCTCGGGAATCCTTAATGCACTTGATAAAAGGGGTATTTTACTCACCTACTACCGCCCCTTCTACCTCAATATGTGTGACTACGACTATATGAAAATTCCACAGGGGGCACTCTTTACAAGTGAGAGCGATCTGCCATCAGATACAGACATTTTTCTCTGTTTCGGCGGAGACGGTACTTTTCTGGAGTCCTTAACAATTATCAGAGACAAAGATATTCCGGTGGCCGGTGTTAATTTTGGTCGTTTGGGGTTTCTCACGAGCGTAGATTTAAAGCTCGGAGATGAGTGGATTGACAGAATTCTAACCGGAGACTTTCTGGTAGAGAAGAGAGGATTATTATCAATTGAGACGACAGCACTGCCAAAAGGCTTTTGTAAATATGCTCTTAATGAGGTCTCTTTTCAGAGAAAAGACCCCTCTATGCTCACTATTCACGTTAAGATAAACGGAATGGAACTCCCGCCATACTGGTCCGACGGACTTGTTCTTGCAAGCCCTACCGGATCTACGGCATACTCTTTGAGTGTAGGTGGTCCGATAGCACTACCGGGTGTACGGGCGCTTATTTTGGCACCTATTGCTCCTCATAACCTAAATGTAAGGCCCCTCGTTGTCTCCGATGATTCAGTCATAGAGATTTTCGTGGAGAGCCGTTGGGGTGAGGCAATTCTGAGTCTGGATAATCGCTCCTTAACAATTCCGGTTGGGGTGAAGGTTACGATATCCAAAGCGAATTTTGATCTTAAATATATCTCTCTCACTAAAGGGGGATTTATAAGTGCCCTTCGGGAAAAACTGATGTGGGGAGAGGATAAAAGAAATATTTGAAAAGCGAATTAAAACAGATGAGTAAAATTCCTAAACACGTCTCCATTATAATGGATGGAAACGGGAGATGGGCTAGAGGCAGGGGACTTGAACGATTGGCAGGTCACAAGGCCGGAGTAGAGTCGGTAAGGGCAGCCACGGAGTTTGCCGCGGAGAATGGTATAAGTTATCTAAGCCTTTTTGCATTTTCCGAAGAGAACTGGAACAGACCGCAGAGTGAGATATCGGGGCTTATGGAGCTTATGATTGATGCCATAATAAATGAACGATCTACATTAATGGATAATAATGTACGCTTCAGGGCCGTCGGAGATATGAGCCGTCTTTCCAAAACATTGGTAGACAAGATTGCAGACATAGAGGAGTCTACCTCTGTAAACGACGGGCTGGTACTAATAATTTTCCTAAGTTACAGCGGGAGATGGGATATAATCAACGCAGTCAATAAATATCTGGATAAATTGCGAAGTTTAGTTGCATCAATGGATCAACCTGTTACTGCAGAGTGTCTGGAAAATCTTCTTAGCACCTCAGGCATACCCGATCCCGACCTCCTTATCCGGACAAGCGGAGAGCAGAGGGTAAGCAATTATATGTTATGGCAATGTGCCTATACCGAATTTTACTTCACAGATGTTCTTTGGCCCGATTTTCGCAAAAATGACTTCAAGAGAGCTCTGGACACATACGCCGACAGGGAAAGAAGGTATGGTAAGACAGGAGATCAGATTAACAAAATCAATTAAACAGACCTTGGATACAAATAAAAATCTATCTTTGCAGCTTTACAGTCGAAAAGTGCAGATGAAGTCATTACCACTTATCCTTTTATTGTTATTTCTATCTTCCCTCAACAGGGCAGATGCGCAGGACAGCACATTGACCAGGGGAGCTGTCGTTGATTATAACAAACCTCAGGATTACATTATTGGCGGAGTTAAAGTCTCCGGAGTAAAATTTCTTGGCGAAGAGCAGATAATATCACTAACAGGTTTGTCTGTCGGAGATAAAATAACCATTCCCGGGGATGAGCTCTCATCTATTGTCAAAAGAATTTGGATGCAGAGGTTCTTCTCTGATGTCGGAATTTTTATTGACTCCACTCATATGGATACCGTATTTCTAAAGATCAATCTTCAGGAGAGGCCGCGTGTCTCAAGATGGGAGTTTGAAGGGGTTAAAAGCGGTGAGAAGACAGACCTTAACGAAAGACTTAAGCTTAGAAGAGGAAGCGAGTTGTCAGATTATATACTTAGCTCATCTTCAGAGATTATACGCAAATTCTATGTTGAGAAGGGTTTTCTTCAGACTGAGGTTTCCGTTAAGCAGGAGGAGGATACACTTATCGTTAATGCCGCAAAGGTTACTTTTGTCGTAGACAAAAAGAGCCGGGTGAAAATCAAACAGATTACTTTTGAAGGTAACAATAATATTAAGGGTTCAAAACTTGCATCTGCAATGAAAAAGACTAAGGATATGCGTATCCTTAATTTTTTCAGCAGCAAGAAGTTTGATGAAAAGGAGTACGATAACGACAAAAAGCTACTCTTGCAAAAATATAGCGAAGCGGGTTATCGTGATGCCAGGATTCTGAAAGACTCAATCTACTATTTGGAGGATGGGCGTCTGGCAATAAAATTTGTTATCGACGAAGGAAATAAATACTATTTCCGAGACATTACCTGGACAGGTAACTCAATTTATGACAGTGAGGGGCTCAACAGTATTCTAAGAATTGCCAAAGGTGATGTATATGATGTAGTCTCAATGGAGAAGCGTCTATTTGAGGCAGAAGACGGAAACATCTCCAAGTTGTACAGAGACCGGGGTTATCTATTCTTTAGGGTTATTCCTGTGGAGAAGTCTATTGTCGGAGACTCCGTGGATGTAGAGATGAGGATGTTTGAGGGTAAACCGGCAAACTTCAACAGAATAATTATAAACGGTAACAATGTTACTAATGAGAAAGTTGCGCGTAGAGAGCTCTTTACCCGCCCTGGATATCTGTTTAACCAGACATACCTAGAAAGATCACTTCGCGGTCTTGCCGCAATGGGCCATTTTGACCCGGAGAAACTTATGTCTGCTACAGGATATAGTGTTGTTCCAAATGAAAACGCCAACACTGTAGACATTACATACAACCTTGAAGAGAAATCCAACAGCCAGTTTGAAATCGCAGGCGGATGGGGAGGAAATACATTTGTGGGAACACTGGGTATTAGTTTCAATAACTTCTCCCTAAGCAAAGTGTTTGATAAAAAATCTTGGAGGCCTGTTCCACTTGGAGACGGACAGCAGCTGTCAATAAAATTCCAGACTAACGGATCTTATTATACTGCTTTCTCTGCAAGCTTTACAGAGCCGTGGCTATTCGGGAACAAACCCACATCGCTAAGCGTATCTACATATTACACCAAGCAGACTAACTCAACCTATTTTTACCAGAATTCCGGTCAGAGTATGGAGGTGTATGGAATGTCAGCCGGGATAGGAACACGACTTAAATGGCCGGATAATGAGTTTATTCTCTACAATGAGCTGAGCGTACAATCTTATAAGCTAACAGACTGGCAGTATTACTTCATATTTAAGGATGGTATTTCCAACAACATTAGCTGGAAAATTCGTCTCCAGAGAAACTCCACAGACCAGCCGATCTATCCAAGGTCCGGGTCAGATTTTCAATTGGGATTGCAAATCACCCCGCCATATTCTCTCTTCCGTCCTGCGGATACCGATTACAAAGGGATGACTGACGCTCAAAGATATAAATGGATTGAGTACCACAAGTGGACATTCAAAGGCTCTACATTTAACAAACTGGTGGGAGATCTGGTTTTGATGACACGGGTTAATTTCGGTTACCTGGGTTACTATTCGCGAAGTCTGGGATACTCTCCTTTTGAAGGATTTATTTTGGGAGGTGACGGTATGTCCGGGTATAATACCTACGGCTCTGAGGTTATTGGATTGAGAGGTTACCCGAATAACTCACTCACACCAAGAGTAAACGATAGCTACTCTGGTAATGTATATGATAAATTTACACTTGAATTAAGATATCCGATTGTACTGCAACCTCAATCCACTATCTATGCCCTGGTATTTCTTGAAGGGGGTAACAGCTGGTCCGATATCAGAGATTTTAATCCATTCTCAATAAAACGCTCTGCAGGTTTCGGGGTAAGAGTATTATTGCCGATTGTGGGAATGCTCGGAATTGACTGGGGATATGGATTTGACCCTGTGGAGAGTAAAGCAAGAAGCGGAAGTAACTTCCACTTTGTAATAGGACAACAGTTTTAATAAAATAAATTTCCGGTTATGAAAAAGTTATTTATAATTTTGGGAGTAATGTCGGTGATGAGCACAACAGCTTTTGCACAGACAGCAGGATATGTTGACACCGAGGTGATTTTGTCAAAGATTCCGGAGTATGTACAGGCTCAACAACAGCTGGAACGGTTAAAGAGTCAATACGAGGTACAGATAGAGAAGGAGATAAAGGTAATTGAGAACCTTTTTAGTCAGTACCAGGCAGAGAAGATGAATCTTAACGAACTCCAGAGACAGTCAAGAGAGAGTGAGATAATTTCACGCGAGCGGACTGTTAAAGAGAGACAAAAAGAGATTTTTGGACAGGATGGAGTAATGGCTGCTAATTCCAAAGAGCTTCTGGATCCAATCCGTGAGGTAGTTCAAAGTGCCATAAACTCGGTAGCAAAAGAGTCAGGTACAATTCTTGTATTTGACATTCAGACGGCCCAGGGAATAATCTTCAGCGACCCTAAGGGAGATCTCACGTCAAGAGTTTTGAAAAAGCTGGGAATTAACACAGAAACCAAATAATTGCAATAATATGAAACATTTATCTAAAATTCTTTTACTCCTTTTTGTTTTGGCATCCTCTTCCGGTTTTGCGCAAAATCTTAAATTCGGACACATTAACTCTCAGGAGCTGATTGCTGTTATGCCGGAGAGAGATAGCGCAGTTGTTAAACTTGAAAAATTTGCGGCAGAACTTGATGGTGAACTGAAAGCAATGCAGGCGGAATTCCAAACGAAAGTAAACACATATCAGCAAAAGCAAGCCACCTGGACAGCAATAGTTTTGGAGTCAAAAACCAAAGAGCTTCAGGAGTTGGATGGAAGAATTCAAAAGTATCAGCAGGATGCTTCAGAAACATACCAGCAGATGCAGCAGGTGCTCTACGCACCGGTTTTCCAAAAAGCAAACGAAACTATTCAGAAAATAGGCAAGGAGAGAGGTTTGATCTACATCTTTGACACAGCCTCAGGGTCAATTCCTTACATTAATGCAACAATCAGTGAAGATATCCTTCCTATTGCCAAGGCAGAACTTAAAATACCTGCAGATAAAAAGCCTATGCAAACAGCTCCGGCAGCAAATTCGGCTGTAAATTAATTTTTTTAGTAGAATAGTTTAGCAGATTTTTTATAACTTTACTGTCGCTTCATCTTGAGGCGACTTTTTTTATTATATGCGCATCACAAAATTTGACAAAAAACCAATCGGAATATTTGACTCAGGAGTAGGAGGGCTCTCTGTTTGGAGAGAGTTAATTAAGCTTATGCCGGGTCAGGAGTTTATATATATTGCAGATAATGCTTTCTGTCCCTATGGACCCAGGCCAAAGGAGGAGGTAATTGAAAGATCTTCAAGGATTACCGAATTTCTAATTGAGCAAGGTGCTGCAATAGTAGTTGTGGCGTGTAATACAGCAACATCGGCAGCTATTTCGACTCTTAGGAGTCGTTTTTTTATTCCATTCGTGGGTATGGAGCCTGCAGTAAAACCGGCTGCCAGTTTTTCAAAAAGCGGAGTCATTGGCGTTCTTGCAACAAAAGGAACTCTCTCGGGAGATCTTTACAATAACACTCTGGAGAGGTATGCATCCAATGTGGAGGTTATAGAGATGGCGGGAGTAGGCCTGGTACAGCAGGTAGAGGAGGGAAAGCTGGATGACCCTCTCACTGAGACTCTCCTTAGCAAATACATTAAACCAATGGTTGAGGCAGGTGCAGACCATATTGTATTGGGATGTACCCATTACCCTTTTCTTAGTAAATTGATTCATAAAATAGCAGGAGACGGAGTCACAATAATTGATCCTGCCCCTGCAGTGGCCAGACACACATTATCTCTTGCGAGCGAACTCGGAATTTTCAACACAGGAGAGTCCGGTTTTAACACAACTTTTTACTCAACAGGAGGAGTTGAGGTATTAAAATCTCTGGCAAAGAGTATCTCTTCCGAAATTCCGGACTCCTCATTCCGGAACCTGAATATTTAACTTGAATATTATTAATAACTTACTTTATGAAAACTGAAATCTTATTCTACATTGTGCCGCTGGCTTCCCTGGCTGCGCTTGGTTTTGCCTGGTATTTCTTTAAGCAGATGATGCGGGAGAGCGAGGGAACCGATCTTATGAAAGAGATTGCCCAGCACGTAAGAAGTGGTGCTATGGCATATCTTAAGCAACAATATAAGGTTGTTGTGATAGTGTTTGTTGTTTTAGCCATCTTCTTTGCTGTATTGGCTTATGGTTTTGGGGTACAGAATCCTTGGGTCCCTTTTGCTTTCCTTACAGGAGGTTTCTTCTCCGGATTGGCAGGTTTTATTGGAATGAAAACTGCAACCTATGCATCTGCAAGAACAGCCAACGCTTCGATCAGGTCTCTGAACAGCGGCCTAAGGCTTGCATTCAGGTCCGGAGCAGTAATGGGTTTGGTTGTTGTGGGACTTGGATTGTTGGATATCTCCGTTTGGTATCTAGTGCTTGACCATTTTGTGGAGAATATCTCACAATCTCAGAAAATGGTTATAATCACCACCACAATGTTGACATTTGGAATGGGAGCATCTACTCAGGCACTGTTTGCCAGAGTGGGAGGGGGTATCTATACAAAAGCAGCAGATGTAGGTGCCGACCTGGTTGGGAAAGTAGAGGCAGGAATTCCGGAGGATGACCCGAGAAATCCGGCAACTATTGCAGATAATGTAGGAGACAATGTTGGTGATGTAGCCGGTATGGGAGCAGACCTTTATGAGTCATATTGTGGTTCAATTCTGGCAACTGCTGCTTTGGGAGCATCTGCTTTCTATATAAATCCGGATATGCAGATTAGGGCCATTTTCGCACCTATGCTCATAGCTGCTGTCGGAATCGTTTTATCCATAATTGGGATATTCCTGGTAAGAACCAAAGAGGGCGCAGGAATGAAAGAGCTGCTTCGCTCTCTCGGAGTTGGTGTAAATGTAAGCTCTCTTCTTATAGCTCTCTCGACTTTCGGAATACTCTATATTCTAGGTTTGGAAAACTGGCTGGGAATCTCCTTCTCCGTGGTTACCGGACTGATTGCCGGGATTATTATAGGACAATCTACAGAGTACTATACATCTCACTCTTATAAACCGACTCAGAGAATATCTGAGAGCGGGAAAACTGGGCCGGCCACTGTAATTATATCAGGGATAGGTTTGGGAATGGTCTCAACAGCTATTCCGGTTATAACCATTGCCGCAGCAATAATACTCTCGTTTCTGTTTGCCATTAATTTTGATGTAAACAATATGACGGCAGCAGAGAACATCAGTTATGGTCTTTATGGAATAGGTATTGCCGCTGTTGGAATGCTTTCTACTCTTGGTATAACACTTGCAACCGATGCCTACGGTCCGATTGCCGACAATGCCGGCGGAAACGCACAGATGAGCAATCTAGACCCCGAAGTTAGAAAGCGGACAGACACATTGGACGCTCTAGGCAATACAACCGCAGCAACAGGTAAGGGTTTTGCAATAGGATCTGCAGCGCTTACTGCTCTGGCCCTTATGGCCTCATATCTGGAGGAGGTAAAAATCGGGCTTGCCCACATTGGGCAAAACACTATTGATGTTGCTGGCAGAATCGTAAATGTTGCCCAGGCAACAATACCGGATTTTATGGAGTACTACCAGGTTACCCTAATGAATCCTAAGGTTTTGGTTGGGGTATTTCTGGGGTCGGTAATGTCATTTCTTTTCTGCGGCCTTACAATGAATGCCGTTGGAAGGGCTGCTCAGAAGATGGTTGAGGAGGTTAGACGCCAGTTTCGCGAAATTGCCGGTATAATGGAAGGTACAGGAAAGCCGGACTATGCCAGATGTGTAGAGATATCAACAAAAGGGGCTCAGAAAGAGATGCTTGTTCCCTCTATACTTGCAATTGTAGCACCTATCGTTACAGGAATAGTCTTTGGTGTATCAGGTGTTATGGGTCTGTTGGTAGGAGGTCTTGGAACAGGTTTTGTTCTTGCTGTTTTCCTTGCTAACGCGGGAGGTGCCTGGGATAATGCAAAAAAATATGTAGAGGAGGGGAACTTCGGAGGAAAGGGATCTGAGTGCCACAAAGCTACGGTAGTGGGCGACACAGTGGGAGATCCATTTAAAGATACTTCAGGACCATCTCTCAACATCCTTATAAAACTTATGAGTATGGTTTCTATAGTAATGGCCGGATTGACAGTTGCCTACAGCATACTCTAAGACAAAGATTTATACTATTTTAAATTTTATATTAATATCGAACATATGAAGAGAGTTGTGTTATTGTTTTTATTCATCGCGTTTGGACTTACAAATGTGAACGCACAAAATGAAACAAGTTTGCCGCAAACACCCTCAAGTGGAGGTAATGCTATTTTTTTTGAATTAGGCGGACACTCTCTCATTTTTGGCTTTAACTACGATACCAGGTTCAATAAAAAACCGGATGGTATTGGAGGAAGGGTTGGAATCGGTTATATGGCAGTATCTGGAGCAAGGTTTTTTTCTCTGCCTGTTGCTGTTAACTACCTTATGGGGAAAGATGGCAAGTACTTTGAGATGGGAGCAGGAGCAACGCTCATTTCAATGGGAGAGAAGTATGACTATTATCCATATACTGAGATGGGATATTCTGCCCCTACCACAACAAACAGAACAAAACTTATAGGAAACATCTCATTTGGTTTCAGAAGACAACCTGTAAATAGTGGCTTTATGTTCCGGGCAGGAGTTGCTCCTGTTTTTGGATTAGATGATGATAAATCATTCTTTTTCTTCCCCTTTCTGCCCTATATAAGTTTTGGCTATGCTTTCTGATTTTGTTATTGACGCAAAAAGAAAAAGGGTGACCATTTAGGCCACCCTTTGATTTTATATTAATGTGTAATTATTTGGCAAGAAACTCTGCAAGAAATGCATCAATCTCATCTTTGCCTACTTTACGCTTCACGATCTTACCCTCTTGGTCTACGAAAATGTTCTGAGGGATATATCTAACGTAATATAATTTAGCAGCTGCGCTGTTCCAGTACTGAAGATCTGAAACCTGAACCCAGGTAAGTTTATCATCTGCAATAGCTTGGTTCCAAACATTTGCATCATTGTCCAGGGAAACTCCAATAATACCGAAGCCGGCTTTGTTGTATTTTTTATAGATCTCTACCAGTGTAGGATTAAAAGCACGGCAAGGGCCGCACCATCCTGCCCAAAAGTCAATCATTGTAATCTTGTTTTGAGTATAAACACTTGAGAGAGTAACAGGGTTACCCTTAGGGTCATTAAGTGTGAACTCAGGAGCTAGCATACCTGGCTCTAAACCTTTAAGAGTGTTTACTACTGTCTCCATATCTGCAACAAAACGGTTTCCTGCAAACTCAGGAAGTGCTTTGTAAGCAGCAATCTTAGCCTCCATCTCTGCTACTGGATAATCTTCAACTTTTTTAAGCATCTCATTAACAGTGTAGAAAGAGTTAGGATTATTTGCGAAGAATGTTGAATCTATAACTGCGGTCTCTTTTTGAGCTACTTCGTAAATTGCAATGATTGAATCTTTTCTCTCTTTTGTGGTTGTCTCTTTATAGAACTCGGTAAGAAGAGAGTCAAGGTTGTACTTTGTGCTCACTACCTGTTTCTCTGCATTGAGGGCTTTTATTAGCTCATTTGTAACACCACCTGTAATATCTGGTTTGTTGAAAGCTCCAACTGTAGCATTAACTGTAAGTGTAGAGTTGTCTACGAATACTACAACTCTTCCCTCTATACCGTCAAATGTGATTGCATAGTTCTCCGGAGTTGTTACTTTACCTTTGAAAGAGAATTTACCTGCAATAAAATCTGTAGTATCTTTGATAGGCTCGACCCGTGAAAGGTTTGTCAAATAAGCTTTTCCGTCGGTTATATTATCGCCTGTTACGGTACCTTCGATAATGAAACCGTCGTGTTTAGGTGTGCAGGCAAACATTGCAGCTGCCACAACCAGTAATAAGATTTTTTTCATTTATTGATTTTGTTTTAGAGTAATTATTGTCCTTTTGAAAGATTATTTTATTGTTTGTGTTTTCACTTTTTCGGTGGATTCTCTTCGTTTGAGTTATCATTGACAACTTCATAACTGTTTAGATACCAATCTTTATACATCATATATCCCTGAGCATTCTTTAGAGCTGACTCAGCTATCTGAGCAGAGCCCTCTTTTACCTTTTTTGCGGGAACTCCGGCATAAACCCCGGGTTCAAGGGTGGCGTTACTTAGTACTACTGCGCCGGCAGCGATTATGGTATTGTCCGGAATTACTGCATTATCCATTAGTATTGAACCCATTCCGACCAAAACACTGTTTCCGACTTTAGCACCGTGTACAATAGCGTTGTGTCCCACAGATACATCATCTCCTATCTCAACCACAGAGCGTTTATGAAGGGTGTGTAAAACAGCACCATCCTGAATATTCACTCTGTTGCCAACTCTAATAGGATTGACATCCCCTCTTAGGACAGAGCCATACCAAACGCTACAATCATCTCCAATTACTACATCTCCTATGATTGCTGCGTTTTCTGCTATGAAGCAGTTCTTCCCGATTTTTGGTTCAATCCCGTTTAACTTCCGGATTATGGCCATCTGTCAAATTAATATTATACAAATATATAAATTATTACTTCTATTTAATAAATAATAACAATAGTGCTCTTTTTTTGTTCAATCTATTGCTATTTCAATAAAAACCCCCTTTTTTAGCAAAATCTCCTCATATGAGTAAATCTATAAGGGTGAGTTCTACTATTCCTTATTATATTGTATAAAACAACTGTCGTTTAATAATAATTTAAAATTTCATCTGATTTTCTTTTTCGGATTGGAATATTAACTACATTTGTAGAATATTTTAACTTTAACAGGATAGAGCACCAGCTTATTTAAACTATTTTATATGCAACACAAGGTTATTGATACTAAAGAAGTTGTTATCAGATTTACAGGTGATTCAGGTGATGGAATGCAGCTTACCGGAACTCTCTTTGCAGATGCATCGGCGCTGTATGGCAACGACATCTCTACATTCCCGGATTTCCCGGCAGAGATTCGTGCACCGCAGGGAACCGTTGCCGGAGTTTCAGGATTTCAGGTAAACATTGGTAGTGGAGAGATTCTCACACCGGGTGATTTTTGCGATGTTTTAGTCGCTATGAATCCTGCTGCGCTGCGTTCAAATGCACAGTGGGCAAAACCAACTGCCTCAATTATTCTGGATTCAGATACATTTGATGAAAAGGGGATAAAAAGGGCCGGATTTAAAACAGATGATCCGATTAAAGAGCTTAATATTCAGGATAGACACATAATTTTTGCACCTATCACTACTCTTACAAAAGAGAGCCTTAAAGATAGCGGGCTGGATCCGAAATCTATTGTACGCTCTAAAAATATATTTACTTTGGGAATCTGTTACTATATGTTTAACAGACCAATGGATTCCACCGAAGATTACCTCGACAAGAAGTTTCGAAAAAAACCGGAGATTGCAGATGCAAATAAAAAGGCTCTAAGAGATGGATTTAATTATGCAGGCAATATTCACGCAATTCCAAATACATATAGAGTAGAGCCGGCCAAACTCGAGAAGGGAACCTACAGATATATAAATGGAAATCAGGCTACAGCTTGGGGACTCCTTGCTGCGTCGGAGAAGTCCGGAATTCCGCTCTTTTGCGGCTCTTACCCTATCACCCCTGCAACCAGCATTCTTGAGGAGCTTGCATTAAGAAAAGATTTGAATGTAAAAACACTTCAATGTGAAGATGAGATAGCAGGTATCTGCACATCTATCGGTGCTGCCTATGCAGGTAATCTAGCCGTTACAACAACTTCAGGCCCGGGTCTCTCACTTAAATCGGAGGCTTTGGGGCTTGCAATGATTACAGAACTCCCCTTAGTAGTTGTAGATGTTCAAAGAGGAGGTCCCTCAACCGGAATTCCTACCAAGACAGAGCAGACAGACCTAAACCAGGCGCTTTACGGAAGAAACGGAGAGTGCCCTATAGCAATAATTGCCGCACACTCGCCGTCACACTGTTTTGACGCTGCATTTTACTCTGCAAAATATGCAATGGAGCATATGATGCCGGTTTTGTTGTTGACCGAAGGTTTTCTCGGTAACGGATCGGAGCCCTGGAGAATACCGGCAATGAAGGACTACCCGTCAATTACTCCTCCAATAATAAAAGAGCCGCTGGAGACACCTTTCTGGCCATACAAACGCGATGCCGACAGGATGGCCAGACAGTGGGCTTTCCCTGGTACAAAAGGTCTTGAGCACAGAGTTGGTGGTCTGGAGAAAAACAATAATGGAAATGTCTCATCAGATCCACTCGTGCACGAGAGGATGGTAAAAGAGAGGGCAGAGAAGGTAGCCAGGCTTGCAAACTACATTCCAAACCAGAGCGTAATGGGAGCAGAGAGTGGAGATGTTTTAGTTGTCGGATGGGGAGGAACCTACGGCCACCTATACACAGCTGTTAAAGAGCTGCAGGGAGAGGGCAAGAGTGTAAGCCTAACCCATTTTGACTACATCTTTCCATTGCCAAAGAACACAGCGGATATCTTTTCAAAATTCAACAAGATAATTGTTTGTGAACTCAACAGCGGGCAGTTTGCCAACTATCTCAGAACACAACACCAGCAGTTTATCTATCATCAATACAATAAAGTACAGGGTCAGCCTTTTATCGTAAAGGAGATTTATGACGCCGTAAATGCAATTCTATAAAAATCAAACTCGAAATTATTTTGGATATGAAATACACTCCACAAGATTTTAAAAGCAACCAAGAGGTAAAGTGGTGTCCGGGTTGCGGCGATCACGCAATTCTGGCCAGTATTCAAAGGGCTATGCCCGATGTTTGCGAAGCCCTTAACTATACAAAGGAGAGGTTTGTTTTTGTCTCGGGAATAGGTTGCTCCTCACGATTCCCATACTATATGGATACCTATGGTTTCCACGGAATTCACGGAAGAGCTGCCGCTATAGCTACCGGCATTAAAGTTGCAAACCCCACCCTTACCGTGTGGGAGATTACAGGAGACGGAGATGCTTTGGCGATAGGAGGGAATCACTTTATTCACGCAATAAGAAGAAATATTGACATCAATATAATTCTCTTCAACAATCAGATATACGGTCTCACAAAAGGCCAGTACTCACCTACTTCAAAGCTTGGAATGGTTACCAAGACCTCACCTTACGGAACTGTAGAGCACCCTTTTAATCCGGGAGCTCTTGTGTTGGGTTCAAGAGGTACTTTTTTTGCCAGAAGCATTGATGTAGAGCTTAAACTCACACAGGATATTATGCTGAAAAGTGCAAAGCACGATGGAACAGCTGTAACGGAAATTCTTGTTAACTGTGTGATATTTAATGACAAAACCCATTCAGAGATTGCAGATAAAGAGTTCCGTGCAGAGAGAACAATAACTCTAAAACACGGAGAGCCTATGATATACGGCAAGAACAGTGACAAAGGTCTTGTTATGGTCGGGAATAAGATTATACCTGTTGTTTTGGGAGAAAACGGAATTACTGAGAAAGATCTTCTGGTTCACGATGCCACGACTGAGAATCCGGGGGTTCACTCAATGCTAATAGATATGGCATACCCGGATCTACCGGTTGCTCTGGGAGTAATCAGAGCTGTCAATGACAAAACATACGACGATAATGTGAGGGATCAGGTAATAGACGCCATTGAGCACGCGCAAATTCACAATATGGATGAGCTGCTTCACAGCGGTGCAACTTGGGAAGTCAAATAAAGTCCCGAAATTTTTTACCAAACAATATAAATCAACTTATTATGAAAGTAGCAGAGATAATGGCCTCTCTAGAAAGAAAACACGGCCACGAAAAAGAGTTTTTACAAGCAGTCCACGAAGTTCTCGAGTCAATCGAGGTGATTTACAATCAACATCCGGAGTTTCAAAAAGCAAAAATCATTGAAAGGCTTATTGAACCGGATCGTATCTTCACATTCAGAGTGACCTGGCAGGACGACAAGGGCGAAGTTCACACAAACCTTGGTTACAGAGTACAGTTTAGCAACGCTATCGGCCCGTATAAGGGAGGTTTCCGTTTCCACCCTTCTGTAAATCCGTCAATCCTTAAGTTCTTGGGTTTTGAGCAGATGTTTAAGAATGCCCTAACAACTCTTCCTATGGGTGGAGGTAAAGGTGGTTCAGATTTTGATCCGAAAGGAAAATCTGATGCAGAGATTATGCGTTTCTGCCAGGCATTCATTACTGAACTTTGGCGCCATCTTGGTCCCGATACAGATGTCCCTGCAGGTGATATAGGTGTAGGTGGCCGCGAAATCGGGTTTATGTTCGGATGGTACAAAAAACTGGCACGTGAATTTACAGGAGTACTTACAGGAAAAGGGGCTACCTGGGGTGGTTCTCTTATCCGTCCGGAGGCAACCGGTTACGGTGGAGTCTACTTTGTAACACATATGTTGGCAACTAAAGGGCTCAATTTAAAAGGTAAAACAGTATCAGTTTCCGGTTTCGGAAATGTTGCCTGGGGAGCAGCACTTAAAGCAACCGAACTTGGAGCCAAAGTTATAGCTCTATCCGGTCCAGATGGTATGATTCACGACGAAGCGGGAATGACAAGCGAAAAAATTGCATATATGCTGGAACTTCGTGCATCTAACAACGATGTGGTTGCCCCTTATGCAGAGAAGTTCCCTGAGTCAAAATTCTATCCTGGCAAAAAAGTGTGGGCAGTTAAGGTAGATATCGCTCTTCCTTGTGCTTTCCAGAACGAGCTTAACGGAGATGATGCCAAAGAGCTTATCAAAAACGGAGTAATCTGTGTAGGTGAGTTGTCAAATATGGGTTGCACACCGGAGGCGATTGCAGAGCTTCAGAAAGCAAAGGTTCTTTATGCTCCGGGAAAAGCAGCTAACGCAGGAGGCGTTGCAGTTTCGGGTCTGGAGATGACTCAAAATGCTATGCATATCAGTTGGACAGCAGAGGAGGTAGATGCCAAACTTAAGCAGATAATGGAGAGTATCCACGAGCAGTGCGTTAAGTACGGAAAACAGAGCGATGGTTTTATTAACTATGTAAATGGTGCTAATATTGCCGGATTTATGAAAGTTGCCAAAGCTACTCTGGAGCAAGGTCTTTGCTAAAACAACGGAGTAATTACCCTAATTTGCTTAATTAGAGTAAAATGTTGAAAATTAGAGCCGCAAAAAATGCGGCTCTTTTTTTTTAATAGGCTTATAAATAGTCAATAATATTCAATTTTACAAGTAGATTGGTAGTATTTGTTATTGATTTTTTTTTATTAACTTTGCTATGCTCAATAATATTTGAGAAAACTACATAACCAAAAATACTTAAATTACTAACCAAAATTTAACTAAATGAAAAAAATTAAACTACTCTTTACAGGGCTGTTGCTTGTTGTGGCTGTTGGCTTCGCCAGCGCTCAGAACATACAGGTAACAGGTACTGTTACTGATGCAAAAACAGGGGAACCTGTTATTTATGCATCTGTTCAGCTGAAAGGTACTGTCACAGGTGCAGCAACTGATTTAATGGGAAAATACACCATCAGTGCTCCATCTACAGGTACGCTAATATTCAGTTTTATCGGGTACACAGTTGTGGAGGTTCCAATCAACGGACGCACAGTTGTTAATGTTGCCCTCTCACAGGATGCAGTTCAATTGGAGGATGTTCTGGTAGTAGCCTACGGTACAACCAGAAAAGAGTCTTTCACAGGATCTGCCGAGGTTATCAAATCAGAAAAAATCGAAAGAAGAACTGTTTCCAATGTTACTAAAGCAGTTGAAGGTCTTGCAACAGGTGTACTTGTTACATCCGGTTCCGGTCAGCCGGGCTCTGCTTCAAGTATCATTATCAGGGGTTATGGTTCAATCAACGCTTCTACAAATCCTCTCTATGTTGTGGATGGAGTTCCTTACGATGGTAGCATCTCTGCAATCAACCCTGCAGATATTGAATCTATGACCATTCTTAAGGATGCCTCTGCCGGTGCTCTTTACGGGTCACGTGGAGCGAATGGCGTTGTAATGATTACCACCAAAAGAGGAGCAAGAGAGGGAGAGAGAATCAAAGTTAACTTCAGAAGTGTTTGGGGTGTAACTTCACGAGCTTTCCCTTCATATGAGCTTTTGGATGAGAAAGAGTGGATGGAGTATCAGTTCCAGTCCTATAAAAATGAGGAGATTATTTTTAAAGGTGCTAACCCTGCAACTGCAGGTGTTACTGCAATCCAGCAGATGCTCACAGGACCGAGCAAAATATTTGGTCTCAACGAGCAGTATAACCCTTATAACTTTCCTTTAGCTCAGTTGTTTGATACATCTACAGGCAAAATCAGGGATGATGCAACTCTTCGTTACAATGAAGATTGGATGGAGACAGTTACTGCCAGCAACCCTGTAAGACAAGACCATATTCTTACCGTTACCGGAGGTTCGGAAAAGGCAAAATATATGGCATCTGTAGGTTACCTTAACGAAAACGGTATACTTCAGACAACAGCATTTAAGCGTTACTCGGGAAGAGCAAATGTAGATGCTCAACCAAATGAGTGGCTAAAATTCGGTCTAAACACCAACTTTGCACAAACAACCAGCAACTTCCTCAGCGCAACAGGATCTGCCACTTCAAACGTATGGTACTCTTGTATGCTGATGGCTCCGATATATCCTGTATATATTCTGGATGCAGCGGGTGTTCCTGTTCTGGATGCAAACGGTAAGAAGCAGTTTGACTACGGTAACAACCGTGCTTCCGGTGCGCAGCAAAACTATAACAGTGTTGCAACACTTTATGACGACAAATTCAAATCGGTTAACTCAAGTGTGAGCGGAAGAACTTATGTTGAGTTGCTGGACTTTAAGACCGGTCCTATTCGCGGTCTTAAATTATCTGCAAATCTGGGATTTGACTTTATTAACCAAATGCAGCACAACTACGAGAATCCATATTTCGGAAATGCAGCAGGTTCTTCAGGTAGAGCATACAAATACAGTATGAATACACTGAGCAAAACTTTTAACCAGCTTATATCGTTCAAGCGTACCTTTGCGGAGAAACATAACCTGGACGTTCTTGCCGGTCACGAGAGTTACTCATACCTGTATAACTATATGATGGGTGCAAAATCCGGCTTCCCATTCGGTGGTCTTTATGAACTGTCGGCAGCTGCAACAGTAATTACTGCCAACTCATATGAAGATAACTACACAATTGAGTCGTACCTCTCTCGTTTGAATTACAACTATGCAGATCGTTACTACATCTCAGGGTCTTTCCGTAGAGACGGGTCATCTCGTTTTTACAGTGAGAACAGATGGGGAGATTTCTGGTCTGTAGGAGGTAACTGGCGTGTTAGCCAGGAGTCATTTATGCAGGGAGTTTCCTGGATCAACAATATGAATGTAAGAGCCAGTTTCGGAGTACAGGGTAACGACGCAGTCGGTGGATTGTACCCTTGGCAGGCACTTTACGACCTTGGTTTCCCTAACGCAGGAAGAAACGGAGCTGTTGTTGCATCTATTGAGAATACAAACCTTAAATGGGAGAAAAACGAGAACCTAAACATCGGGATTGATGCCAGAATGTTTAACAGAGTATCAATATCTGCAGAGTGGTACAAAAGGGTTACCAAAGATATGCTTATGGCCTATCCTTTGGCAATGTCAACCGGTTTCATAAGCTATAACAAGAATATCGGAAGTATGCAGAATACCGGAGTTGAGGTATCTATCTCCGGCGACATCGTTGCAAACAAAGATCTTAGATGGACTATGACAGTTATGGGTTCTACCGTTCAGAATAAAGTTCTCAACCTGGCAGATAAACCTGAAATCACAAGCGGTAACTACATCACTAAAGAGGGTGAAGTTCTTAACTCATTCTATCTTCCAAGATCTGCCGGTGTAGATCCTGCAACAGGATATCAGCTATACTGGGTATGGGATGTAGTGAGTGGAGTAAAATCTGATCCGTATATCTCTGCAGATAAAGCAAAAGCAGCAGCCTCAAGAGTTATTGCCGGTAACCGTATGCCTAAACTTTACGGCTCTATCAACAATGACTTCAAGTTTTTTGGTGTAGTTGACCTTAGCGTTCTTTGCACATACTCACTTGGCGGAAAAATTCTTGACGGTCTCTATGGAAACCTCTTAGACCCTCTATACCAGGGTAACTCACTATCTAAACACCTGCTAAGGGCTTGGCAAAAACCTGGTGATATCACTGATATTCCAATTTCTCAGCTTGGTGCCAATACACAAACATCAGATCGTAACCTTACAAATGCATCCTTCTTCTCAATTAAAAACGTAACCCTTGGTTACTCTTTACCTAAGAAATGGATGACCAAAATCGGTGTTGAGAGCGTAAGAATATCTGCTATTGCAGACAACATTCTTTTGTTCTCGTATCTGCAAGGTATGAACCCTCAGTATAACTTCTCAGGCGGAACAGACTATGCATACACTCCTACTCGTTCAATATCATTAGGATTGGATATCACTTTTTAATGAGAAATAATAATAAGAAAAGACTTATATGAAAAAGATAATAACATTATTTGCAGTAGCAGCGCTTCTTGTATTAAGCTCTTGTGAAAAGGAGTATCTTGATACTACGCCTACTGATTCAGTTTCGGGGCAGTTGATTTTCAACAATACCGAAAGTGCAATGGTTGCCCTTAACGGTATTTACAGAGCTCTATATTTGCCTAACAGTACTTGGTTTGGTACAACAGCTAACACTCAACAAAACTTTGGTATTGTTTCGCACAATATGGTTGCAGACCTTATGGGTGAAGACTATGTACAAGCAGAGCAGGGTAACGGTTGGTTCTATTTTGACTACAAATACGATGTACGCTCAAGGTATGCCAGTGCAGCCTGGAGATGCTACGGCCTTTGGAATTTCTATTACAAGATAATTACAAATGCCAACTATGTTTTAGCCTCAAGAGAGGTTATTGCAGGTGATCCTAACAAGATTAAAAGTGTTGTAGGACAAGCTCTTGCTTTAAGAGCATACGCCTACTACTACCTAACTCTATTCTTCCAGCATACATACAAAGGGAATGAGACCGCTCCTGGTGTTCCACTCTATACAGAACCTACACTTGTAGGTGCACCAAGAGGTACACTAAAAGATGTTTATGACCAAATTACTGCAGACCTTGAGGAGGCATCAACTCTCTTAAAGGCAGCTAAAGATGCCGGTGTTGCAAGAGCTCATAAATCTCAGGTTGATTATAACGTAGCAAAAGCAATTCAGGCAAAGGTATTCCTTACTATGGAGAACTGGAGTGGTGCAGCAACTGCTGCAGCAGAGGCTCGTCAGGGATATGCTCTTCTTTCGGGTGATGCAGCTCTATATTCAGGATTCAATGACATCAAACTATCCTCAGTTCTTTGGGGTGGTGAAGTTATTGCAACTGAGGCTATTTCCGGTGGATGGGGTACATTTTTCTGTCACGTAGACCCGGGTAGCACTCCTGCAGTTCAAACTGCAAACGGATACGGGGTAACATCAAGGAAGTGTCTTGACTCTTGGTTATACAACCAGATTCCTTCATCGGATAAGAGACTTCAGTGGTGGAATGTTGCTGTTGCTTCTCCTTCAAGCTCCGGCCCAAATAAGAGTCACGCACAGTTCAAATACAAATATAAAAACATAACTGACTACACAGGTGACTATATCTATTTAAGAGCAGAAGAGATGCTTCTTATCGAGGCAGAGGCAAGAGTACGTTTAGCACAATACCCTGCTGCAAGAACACTACTTCTTGAACTCGGTGCAGTTCGTGACCCTAATATGGCAACAAGGCTCTCTAACCGTACGGATGCAGCTACCTATAATAGTAATACTCAAGGTGCTTTTGTAACTATTATGGATGAGGTACTATTCCAGCGTCGTATTGAGCTTTGGGGTGAGGCAGGCCGTCTGTTTGACATCAAGAGACTTGGCCTTGGATTCACCAGAGATTATGCCGGAACAAACCACTCTCAGTTGATTAAGACTATCTCTACCGCTCCAAAATCTAAGGAGTTTGTTCTCCCTATTCCACAACAGGAGTTTGACGGAAATGAGAATATGGACATTGAGACAGACCAGAACCCTCTATAATATTTAATACCTTTAGTAAATGAAAAATTTAAGATATATAACAACACTGGTATTATTATTTGTACTAGTTGTTTCGTGTAACAAAGATGAAATCAAACCTTATATCGCCAGCAGCGATATAGGTAGCGTGGATGCTGCGTTCCGTTCTACCATTTTAGTATATTCACTTAGCCAGGCAGATAACGGAAAGATAAATGTACTAATCAACAGAGGAAATACCAAAGATGCTGCTTCTGTTCCAATTACCATCTCCGGAACCGGAACTACAAGACTTAGCTTAGCGAGCGGTACTGTTCAGTTTGCTGCAGGTGAAGCATCGGCATTTGTAGTTTTAAATTACAGCATTTCATTGGTTGCTCCTGCAACTAAGTATACTGTAAAACTTACAATTTCAGATGATACAATGGTCTCTAAATCAAAAGTAAAAGAGATAACTGTTGAAGCTATGTTACCGTTGATATATGCTGCTTTCGGCAATGGAACTTACACTTCTGAATTCTATGAAGGAAGCTGGAGCCAGCCTGTAATGAAAGCCCCTATTTCTGCAACGCTTAACTTCTACAGACTGACCAATTGCTATGAGCCAGGATACAATATCGAGTTCAAAGTTGACGCAGGAGTTCTAACCTGCGCACAGCAGAATACCGGTTGGCTATACAGTGCTGCATACGGTTATGTATTTGTAAGTCCTCAGACTACAGAGATCGTCGGTAAAGATCATATATGGTATAGTCGCTTTGTGTTACCGACTGCCGGCTTAGCTTTCGGAGGTACTTTCGCAGAGAAATTCACGATGCCATAGCAGGTAACTTTTAGAATTAAGAGGATGGCCATTTTTGGTCATCCTCTTTTTTTTACAACACGGCAATGTAAGAACCACTAATAAAATAAACTTATTATCGTTAAATTTGTATTATTATAAAAACAGATAAAATATTATGAGAAAAGCACTGTTGTTTCTCTTCTTTATAGTTGTTATTATCAGTTGTAAAACAAACGATGAGGGCTATGAAGTAAAAGGGGTTATAAAGGGCGAAGATATGGCCCTAAAGGATGGGGTTGTTTATATCCAAAAGGCCAACACAAAAAGTGTTTTTGATTCTACTGTTATAAAGAGGGGTAGATTTAAGTTCATCGGTAAATTAGAGATGCCGGACAAATACCTTATCTTTATGAAAGAGCTCAATTATAATATTCCCATCTATCTGGAAAATACAAAATTCCGGATTGAGGCATTTTCCGATAACCTTAGAGAGGCAAAGGTAACTGGCGGCCTGACACAGGATTTAATGAACAAAACTGCCTCAAAAAGCCAATCTGTAATGACAAAATATAATCTTAATTATGTTCTGGGAGAGTTAGTTAAACCAGAAACAGATGACGAATTAAGAGCAAAATATTCATCAATAGTAAATAGCACGAACAGAGAGATGAAGAGCTTTTCCGATTCTCTAATCGCTGCTAATCCAACCTCTTTCTACTCGCTGCTCAATTTGTATGAGTTAGTTAATGTAGGAGATATTAATGAGTTGCAAAACAGGTTGGAGATCTTTGAAAACTCCTCAAACTTTAAAGGCAGCAGCTATCTTTTAAAAATACGGGAGACTATTGAAAAGAGAAAACTGCTGGAACCCGGAAGAGTCGCCCCAGATTTTACTCTTCTCTCTTTAGATGAATCTCCTGTAACTTTTTCTGAGATATATGAGAAGAATAAATTTACAATACTTATCTTCTGGTCTTCGTGGAGCAGGGAGAGTACACAATTTTGCAAAGATATCGGAGTAAATTACAGTCTCTACCGTAAGAATGGAGTAGAGATAGTTGCTATCACCATAGGAGATATTGAAAGAAACTGGAGAGAAATAATCCGGAAAGAGAACTTCTCCTGGATACAGCTAAAAGAGAGCAACCAAAGTACCGTCTCATCTGTTTATAATGTGCAGATGATACCACACACTATATTGGTAGATACTGAGGGTAAAATCATTATGAACAATAACTCGGTAAAGGAGATTGTAGGATATTTGGAAGACAATTTGCACTACAAATAGTTCCGAAATTTCATCTTTATCTCTTTTTTATATATATTTGATGTTTATAGTGAAGATTGAGATTTATATATTTATATGACTACTTTATGTTAAAGATACTTAGAATTACAGCCATAATATTAGTAAGCATTTTATCACTTTCGTGTGAAAAAGAGCCCCCGGAAGCCCTGGAACTATCGCTTACACAGGTTATGATAGGCAATATTGACGGAGAGGAGAAGATCACAGTTACATCCAACGGAAAGTGGACTGCGACTATTTCATCTACCTGGTGCACCATCTCTCCTGCCAGCGGAGATGGAAATGGAGAGATTACAATTAAGGCGACAAATAATTTCAGCACGCAGGAGCGGAAAGTTACTCTATCTGTAACCAGCAAAAGTTTAAAAAAATCTGCAGAAATTATACAGAGTTTTTCAAATCTTGAAACAGACAAGTCCGATATCCAGTTTAACAAAGATGCTACATTAAAAGTTGTTGCTGTAAGTTCTAATACAAAGTGGCAGGTTGAGATACCTGCTGAGGCAACCTGGATAACTGCATCACCAATGAGCGGAGAGGGAAACAAGCAGGTAACTCTAACCTTTACTGCAAACGCAGGTTTGGAGAGAAGTGCTTATGTTAACTTTAAGTATGCAGATACTTACAAAAGTGTTAGAATTGTACAGGAGAGAGGTTTCAACAGTTCACCCCAGGCGCCTGTTTTAAAATCACCTGTTAACAACCTGACAGATGCCAACAGACTACCAACATTCAGATGGAGCGGGTCAAAAGATCCCGATAATGATGAAGTAACCTATAGAATTGAGTATTCAGACAACCAAACCACCTGGACCTACTTTACAACATTAAAGGATACTGTCTATAACCTTCCGGCATATCTTGATGAAAATAAAAAATATTACTGGAGAGTACTTGCAACTGATGCGTTTGGAGGAAAAGGCACATCTGCAGTAAATACACTCACCACAGGGGTTAAAAAGAGCTATTTCGACGGTGATTATAAGGTTGCTCAGGAGAACACTCTGGGTGGAGCTCCAAACGAAATTCTTTTTCTGGGAGATGGGTATATTTCGGAAGATTTTGAAGAGGGTGGCCTTTTTGACAGAGATATGGATCTTGGGATAGAACATTTTTTTAGCGTAGAGCCATATAAGAGCTACAGGGGATATTTCAAAGTTTATAAACAGGCAGGATACTCCAGAGATAGCGGTGTTAAGCAGACTGATAAATCAATAAATAAGAATTCAAAATTCAATACCGATTTTCTGGGAGGTTCTTCAATGTCCACGAATACAGATCTTGCATTCGAATATGCCAAAAAAATTCCGGGAGTAGATGATAATAAGCTTAAGAAATTGCTTATTATAATGGTTGTTAACCAAAACAGATATGCCGGAACCTGTTGGACCTGGTCTGACGGTAAAGCGGTGGCAATTGTTCCTGTAAATAAATCTACAACACCAGGTTCTAATTATAGTAATCTTCTGCAACACGAAGCAGGAGGACACGGCTTCGGGAGGCTGGCAGACGAATATGTATCTTCTGCCAATACCGGAAAAACTCTTCCTGTAGCGGACTCTTCAAAATTTATGACTTGGTCTAAAGCAGGATTCTACCCCAATGTAGATTTGACTTCGAATGCTACAATCATTAAGTGGAAACATTTTATTGACAGAGCCGGATACGGCAGGGTCTCTGCTTTTGTTGGGGCATATTACTACTCATTCGGAGCCTGGAGGCCGGAGACCTCAAGTTGTATGATTCAGAATGAGCCATACTATAATGCACCATCACGGGAGTTTATGGTTAAAAGGATTCTCTCTACAGCTGGAGTTGAGTTTAGTCTGGATGAATTTATTGCAAAGGATATACAGAAAGCCCCATCGACATCTGTTTTGATGCAAACGAAGAGCTTTAATCCGCTTACATTTGTACCACTTGCTCCACCTGTAATGGTTGAGTAATTGTATTGTCCTATACAGAAAAAGAAGAGGGTGACTTAAAGTAAGTCGCCCTCTTCTTGCAATACTGTCGCTACAGTTATATGCAGTGGTAAGCTCACCGGCAGTAACATCTGTTTTTTAGCTTATTTTCTGAAGGGTTTTTCGGAAAAAGGCTGAGGACCGTTCAACGACCGTAGGGAGGCGTTCCGGAAGCCCCGAAAAACTCAAAGAAAAAAGCGTTTGAAAAAACTGCGTTGCTGCCGGTGAGCTTACCACGCATAAGTAGCGACTGTATATAGAAGAAAAGGCTGCCTGATTAGGCAGCCTCTTCTTATTGTAGAGTATGTTTTTTACTCCTCTTTTTTACTCTTGAAGACCCTCTGATAGTCATCCTTAGAGGTAACGATAATCTTTTCGAACTCTCTTGTACCAGTACCTGCCGGTATAAGGTGTCCGCAGATAACGTTCTCTTTAAGACCCTCAAGTGTGTCTGTCTTACCGAATGTTGCAGCCTCAGACAGTACTTTGGTTGTCTCCTGGAATGAAGCAGCAGACATAAAGCTGTTGGTACGAAGCGCAGCACGGGTGATACCCTGAAGAACCTGGTTAGAGGTTGCTGGAATTGCATCCCTTGCCTCAACAAGTTTCAGGTCTCTTCTCTTAAGAGTTGAGTTCTCTTCACGAAGACGCCTAACTGTAATTATCATTCCGGCCTTAAGTTCGGTTGAATCTCCGGCATCAAGAATAACTTTCTTATCGTAGATGTCATCGTTCTCTCCCATAAACTCCCACTTATCTACCAACTGCTCAGGCAAGAATCTTGTATCGCCCGGATCTACAATCTCGAGTTTACGCATCATCTGCCTAACAATAACTTCAAAGTGCTTGTCATTAATCTTTACACCTTGCATTCTGTAAACCTCCTGAACTTCATTTACAATATACTCCTGAACTTTTGTAGGTCCCTGAATTGCAAGAATGTCGGTAGGGGCTATGGCCCCTTCGGAAAGTTGCATACCGGCTCTAATGTAGTCGTTCTCCTGAACAAGAATCTGTTTTGAGAGCGGAACAAGATAACGCATCTCTTCGCCGGAACGGGATTTAATTATAATCTCCCTGTTACCGCGTTTGATTTTACCCATCTGCACCTCTCCGTTGATTGCAGATACAACTGCCGGATTGGAAGGATTTCTTGCCTCAAAAAGCTCTGTAACCCTTGGAAGACCACCTGTGATGTCACCGGATTTACCGATAGCTCTTGGGATCTTAACCAGAATATCGCCCGATTTAACCTTTTTGCCGTTCTCCACCATTATGTGGGCACCAACAGGCAGGTTATACTGGCGAAGTTCCAGTTTGTTCTCATCCATAATACGGATAATAGGGTTTTTAGATTTGTCCCTAGACTCTATGATAACCTTCTCTTTGTGAAGTGAGTACTCATCTGCAGCCTCTTCACGGAATGTCACACCCTCAATAAGGTTCTCAAAGTGGATCTTTCCTCCGATCTCTGCAATTGTAAGGGCATTATATGCATCCCATTCGCAAATTCTGTCCCCTTTTTTAACAAGATCTCCATTCTTATAGAAGAGAGTAGCTCCATAAGGAATATTGTGAGTAGAGAGAACAATACCGGTGTTTATATCCACAGTTCTCATCTCTGCAGTACGACCGATAACTATCTCCGATTTCTCTCCGGTTTCAAACTCTTTTACCAAAGTCCTAAGCTCTTCAAACTCCAGTCGACCATCATATCTTGCAAGAATCTCATTCTCAGATGCAATGTTGGAAGCTGTACCTCCGACGTGGAATGTTCTGAGTGTAAGCTGTGTTCCCGGCTCTCCAATTGACTGAGCGGCAATAACACCTACCACCTCTCCAATCTCAACCATTCTGCCGTTTGCAAGGTTTCTTCCGTAGCACTTGCCGCAAACCCCTTTACGAGATTCACAGGTAAGTACCGAGCGAATCTCAACCTGCTCGATTGGAAGACTTTGGATGAGTTCTGCAATCTCCTCGGTTATCTCTTCACCTGTTTCAATAATCTTATCACCTGTTAAAGGGTTGTAGATATCGTGAACAGATGTTCTACCAAGAATCCTGTCGTAGAGTGACTCCACAATCTCATCTTTGTTCTTAATAGCTGTTGCCACAAGACCGCGAAGAGTTCCGCAATCATCTTCATTTATAATTACATCGTGTGATACATCCACAAGACGACGTGTCAGATATCCTGCGTCTGCCGTTTTAAGGGCGGTATCTGCAAGACCTTTTCTGGCTCCGTGTGTAGAGATAAAGTACTCAAGAACCGAAAGACCCTCTTTAAAGTTGGAGAGGATAGGATTCTCGATAATCTCTGCAGAACTTGAACCGGATTTTTGTGGTTTGGCCATCAGACCCCTCATTCCCGAGAGCTGACGAATCTGCTCTTTGGAACCCCTTGCACCTGAGTGAAGCATCATATAGACAGGGTTGAATCCCTGCTTGTCTGTTGCAATTCTCTTCTCAACGATGTTGGTAAGTTTTGTGTTTGTAGATGTCCAGATGTCAATAATCTGATTGTAACGCTCATTATTGGTTATCAAACCGTTATTGTATGAGAACATAATATTCTCTACCTGTTTGTAACCATCTTCAATAAGACCTACCTTCTCCTCCGGAATAATTACATCTTCCAGATTGAAGGAGAGACCTCCCTTGAAGGCCATTTTGAAACCGATCTCCTTGATATCATCCAGAAACTGAGCTGTTCTGGCAACACCAGATACTTTCAGTACATTTCCGATGATATCCCTCAGAGATTTCTTGGTTAGAATCTCATTTATATATCCTACTTCAGGGGGAACAACCTGGTTGAACAGAACTCTTCCCACTGTAGTTTTTACCATTACATTTCCTTTTGAAGGATCACACATATCTTTAGGCATTCTAACCTCAATCTCTGTGTGAAGAGCTATTGTGCCTTCGTTATAGCCAATTATAACCTCTTCCGGTCCATAGAACTTCCTTCCCTCACCCTTAGCTCCAACACGGAGTTTTGTTATGTAATAGAGCCCGAGAACCATGTCCTGAGATGGAACGGTGATAGGTGCCCCGTTAGCAGGGTTAAGGATGTTGTGTGAGCCCAGCATTAAAAGTTGTGCTTCAAGAATGGCAGCATTTCCAAGTGGAAGGTGAACTGCCATCTGGTCACCGTCAAAGTCGGCGTTGAAAGCAGTACAAGAGAGTGGGTGCAGCTGGATAGCTTTTCCCTCAATCAGTTTTGGCTGGAATGCCTGAATTCCGAGTCTGTGCAGGGTAGGGGCTCGGTTTAACATAACCGGGTGTCCCTTCATTGCATTCTCAAGAATATCCCAAATTACAGGATCCTTTCTGTCAACAATCTTTTTGGCAGATTTAACTGTCTTTACGATTCCACGCTCGATTAGCTTCCTTATAACAAATGGTTTAAACAGCTCTGCAGCCATATCTTTAGGAATACCGCACTCGTGCATTTTGAGCTCCGGACCAACAACAATCACGGAACGAGCCGAATAGTCAACCCTCTTACCAAGCAGGTTCTGACGGAAACGCCCCTGTTTACCTTTAAGACTGTCCGAAAGGGATTTTAGGGTACGGTTAGCTTCGGTCTTAACGGCATTTGATTTCCTCGAATTATCGAAGAGTGAGTCTACTGCCTCTTGAAGCATCCGTTTCTCGTTTCTGAGAATAACCTCCGGAGCCTTAATCTCTATTAACCTCTTTAGACGGTTATTTCTGATAATAACCCTTCTGTAGAGGTCGTTAAGGTCTGAAGTCGCAAAGCGTCCTCCATCGAGTGGAACCAGTGGGCGTAATTCCGGTGGAATAACCGGGATAACTTTTAGGATCATCCACTCCGGATTGTTAATAGCTTTAGATTCGCGGAATGCCTCAACAACACTTAGCCTTTTTAGAGCTTCTGCCTTTCTTTGCTGAGAGGTTTCGTTCTCTGTTTTATGACGCAGGTCGTATGAGAGCTGATCCAGATCAATTCTGCCCAGCATCTTGTAGATTGCCTCTGCACCCATTCCAGCCATAAACTTGTTCGGGTCGTTGTCGTCAAGAAGCTGATTCTCTCTTGGAAGAGAGTCAAGTATATTCATATACTCATCCTCAGTAAGGAAATCGTGCTCTTTAACTCCGTCAGCCTTTTTTATACCGGACTGGATAACAATATAGCGTTCGTAATAGATGATAGCCTCCAGCTTTTTTGAAGGAATTCCCAGGAGGTAACCTATTTTGTTAGGGGTACTGCGGAAGTACCAGATATGAGCCACAGGAACTGTCAGGGATATGTGTCCCATTCTCTCTCTGCGGACCTTCTTCTCTGTAACCTCTACTCCGCAACGGTCGCAAATGATGCCCCTGTAACGAATTCTTTTATATTTACCGCAATGGCACTCATAATCTTTATAAGGACCAAAAATTCTTTCACAAAACAGTCCGTCTCTCTCCGGTTTATAGGTTCTGTAGTTGACGGTCTCCGGTTTTAAAACTTCACCGGAAGATCTTTCCAGAATCTCTTCGGGAGAGGCCAGACTTATGGTGATCTGGTTAAAATTACTCTTTACCTTTATATCTTTTTTTGTAGACATATTATTCTATTTCAAAGATTTGCAATTACTTAATCTAATTAGTCAAGGGTTATGCTTAAGCCCAATCCGCGAAGTTCGTGTAGTAACACATTTAGCGATTCCGGTATTCCGGCGGCCGGCATAGGGTCTCCCTTAACAATAGCTTCATAAGCACGAGATCTACCCGATACGTCATCGGACTTAATCGTTAGAATCTCCTGCAATATGTTGGCTGCACCAAAGGCTTCAAGTGCCCAAACCTCCATCTCTCCAAATCGCTGACCTCCGAACTGTGCTTTACCTCCGAGAGGCTGTTGAGTGATTAGCGAGTATGGGCCGATAGAACGAGCGTGCATCTTATCGTCTACCATATGTCCAAGTTTAAGCATATAGATAACACCTACAGTGGCCGGCTGATCGAACAGATCTCCTGTTCCACCGTCACGAAGATAGGTTTTTCCATATCTTGGAACTCCTGCACTTTCGGTAAAGTCGCATATCTCTTCCAGGTTTGCACCATCAAAAATAGGAGTACTGTATTTTTTACCAAGCTCTTTACCTGCCCAACCCAGAACTGTCTCATAGATCTGTCCGAGGTTCATACGGGAAGGTACACCTAGTGGATTGAGTACAATATCTACAACCGATCCGTCTTCAAGGAAAGGCATATCTTCATCTCTTACCACCTTAGCAACTATACCCTTATTACCGTGCCTTCCTGCCATTTTATCTCCAACTCTAATCTTTCTTTTCTTGGCAATATAGACCTTGGCCAGCTGCATAATACCTGTTGGAAGTTCATCTCCGATTGTAAGATTATATTTAATCCTCTTAAGTTCGGCATCAAACTCTTTATGAGCTATCAGGTAATTATTAATAAGCTGTTTAATAAGATTATTGGTGCTCTTTTCAGTTGTCCACTTGGTTGGGTTGATGTTTTCGTAATCTATCTTATCAAGAAGGTCAAGTTTGAACTCAACACCTTTTGATATAATTTCAACGCCATAAAGATCTGTAATACCCTGAGAACTCTTATTTTGCAAAAGTGCAAAAAGCCTCTCAAGGAAGTTTATCCGAAGCTGAGCAGTTTTTCTGGTAAAGTTCTCCTCTGCGTGCTGAATCTGATTTTTTGAGGCAGATTTTCCTTTCTTCGAGTTCTCTTTTGCAACTCTGGAAAATAGTCTCTTCTCAATTACAGTTCCCCTCAAAGATGGAGATGCTTTTAACGAAGCATCTTTAACATCGCCTGCTTTATCTCCGAAGATGGCTCTAAGAAGCTTCTCTTCCGGAGATGGATCACTCTCTCCTTTAGGAGTAATCTTACCGATGAGAATATCTCCCGGCTCAATGTTTGCCCCTATTCTAATGATACCATTCTCGTCCAGATCTTTGGTAGCCTCTTCACTAACATTTGGAATATCGGATGTAAGCTCCTCCATTCCTCTTTTAGTGTCGCGCACCTCCATTATATATTCATCAACGTGAATTGATGTAAATACATCTTCACGAAGAAGTCTTTCAGATATAACAATCGCATCCTCAAAGTTGTAACCTTGCCAAGGCATAAATGCCACTTTAAGGTTTCTTCCGAGAGCGAGTTCTCCTTTCTCTGTACCATAACCCTCAGAAAGAATCTGACCCGGCTCTACCTTCTCTCCCTTTTTAACAATAGGTTTAAGAGTTATAGAGGTGTTCTGGTTAGTCTTTCTGTATAGAGGCAGTCTGTAAACCGTAATTTCCGGATCGAAACTTACGAATCTCTCATTCTCGGTCATTTCGTATTTCACGTGAATCTCACGAGCATCTACATATACAACCTCACCTTTTCCTCTGGCAGTTATCTGGGTACGGGAGTCTTTTACAACAGGTCCTTCAAGACCAGTACCAACGATAGGAGATTCCGGTTTAATAAGCGGAACCGCCTGACGCATCATATTCGATCCCATAAGCGCACGGTTTGCATCGTCGTGCTCAAGGAAAGGTATAAGAGAGGCTGCTATAGATGCTATCTGATTAGGAGCAACATCCACAAGATGGACATCCTCTTTGCCTACTACAGGGTAGTCTGCTTCAAAACGGCATTTGATTCTATCGTCTGTAATCTGACCTGTTTCGTCAATATGAACATTAGCCTGAGCTACCATCTTCTCCTCTTCCTCCTCTGCACTCATATAGACAATACCTTTGACAGTCATATCTACCTTACCCTCCTCTACCTTGCGGTAAGGAGTTTCGATAAAACCAAGGTCATTTATTCTGGCATAAACGCAAAGAGATGAGATAAGACCGATATTTGGCCCCTCCGGTGTTTCAATAGGACAGAGACGACCGTAGTGTGTATAGTGAACGTCACGAACCTCAAATCCGGCACGGTCTCTTGACAGACCACCCGGCCCCAGTGCAGATAGACGACGCTTGTGGGTCATCTCCGCCAGAGGGTTGGTCTGGTCCATAAACTGAGATAGCTGACTTGTTCCGAAGAACGAGTTAATTACAGATGATAATGTTTTGGCATTAATCAGGTCAATTGGTGTAAAGACCTCATTATCCCTTACATTCATCCTCTCTCTGATGGTTCTGGCCATCCGTGAAAGACCAACACTAAATTGGTTTGCAAGTTGCTCGCCTACTGTCCTTATCCTACGATTACTCAAGTGGTCGATATCGTCTACAATAGCTTTTGAGTTGATCAGCTGGATAAGGTATCGGATAATTTCAATTATGTCAAGCTTTGTAAGAACTCTGGTCTCATCTGCAATGGTGAGATTCAGTTTGTGGTTGAGTCTGTATCTTCCTACCTCTCCAAGATCATATCTCTTGTCGGAGAAGAAGAGTTTATCAATCACATCTCTTGCAGTCGCCTCATCTGGTGGTTCTGAGTTACGAAGCTGACGGTATGTATAAAAGACAGCCTCTTTTTCTGAGTTTGTCTGGTCTTTTTGCAGTGTATTATGTATGATGGCAAAGTCATTGACATTTGCATCCTCTTTATGAACTAATATTGTGCTGACTTCGGAGTCAAGGATCATCTCCAGATGGTGCTCTTCCAGAATTGTCTCCCTGTCTACAACGATTTCATTTCTCTCAATATATACAACCTCTCCTGTATCTTCGTCAACGAAATCTTCATTCCAGGTTTTAAGAACTCTTGCTGCAAGCTTACTCCCCAGGCATTTCTTTAGATTGTTCTTATTTACTTTGATTTCGTTAGCCAAACCAAAGATATCCAGGATATCTTTGTCACTCTCATAACCTATGGCTCTGAGGAGAGTGGTTACAGGTAATTTCTTCTTTCTGTCGATGTATGCATACATCACATTATTGATGTCTGTTGCAAACTCGATCCAAGACCCTTTGAAAGGGATTATTCTTGCTGAATACAGCTTGGTACCATTGGCGTGCACACTCTGTCCAAAGAATACACCGGGTGAACGGTGCAGCTGTGATACGACAATTCTTTCAGAACCATTTATAACGAACGTTCCCCTTGGGGTCATATAAGGAATTGTCCCAAGGTATACATCCTGTATAACAGTATCGAAATCCTCGTGTTCGGGATCTGTGCAGTATAGCTTAAGCTTCGCCTTTAATGGCACACTGTAGGTAAGACCTCTGTCAAGGCACTCCTCTATGGTATAACGAGGAGGATCTATAAAGTAGTCTATGAATTCAAGGACAAAGTTGTTACGGGTATCCGTAATTGGAAATATCTCCTGAAAAACTTTATAAAGGCCTTCGTTTTTGCGATTTTCTGGTGTTGTCTCAAGCTGGAAGAAATCTTTAAAAGATTTCAACTGAACTTCTAAGAAATCCGGATAATCTAAAAGGGATTTAGAAGTCGCGAATGTAATCCGCTGATTAATAGTTTTGTGCGACATTTTTTTCGGATTGGTTGAAAATAAATAAAATAACGACAAAAAGGTTTAGAGCCGTTATGGCTCTAAACCTGATGGTGTTCCCCGATTAACGGGATGTGGAGTTATTTAATTTCAACTTCTCCGCCCGCCTCTTCTATTTGAGATTTTACTTGTTCAGCTTCGGCTTTTGAAACTTTCTCTTTAACAACTGCCTTAGGTGCTGTATCAACTAAATCTTTAGCCTCTTTAAGTCCAAGACCGGTGATCTCTTTAACAACCTTTACTATTTGTAGCTTAGCTTGTCCGGCTGAAATTAGAATAACATCAAATTGAGTTTGTTCAACTTCTGCAGCAACAGCTGCAACAGGACCTGCAACAGCAACAGCTGCAGCAGCAGGTTCGATTCCGTACTCCTCTTTTAGAACTTTTGCAAGTTCCTGAACTTCTTTAACAGACAGGTTAACTAATTCTTCTGCAAATTTTTTGATATCTGCCATGGTTATATTTGTTTTAAAATGATTAATTTTTAATTACTCTTTTTCTGAAAGGGTCTTTACAATACCTGCAATCTTACCACCGCCGTTTGAAACGAGAGCAGAGATAACATTTTTAGCAGGAGATTGAAGAAGACCGATAATATCACCGATAAGTTCATCGCGTGACTTAATAGCAATGAGTGCTTCAAGTTGATCTTCACCAACATAAGCGCACTCTTGTACAAGTGCTCCTTTAAGGACAGGTTTCCCGTGCAATTTTGCAAACTCTTTTATGAGTTTTGCAGGTGTGCTCACAGTCTCTGTGAACATAACTGCTGTAGGACCTTCCAATATAGGGTAGATAGCCTCTGAATCTGCAGGTGCAATTTTCTCTAAAGCTTTACGCATCAAGGTGTTCTTAACAACAAGAAGCTTTATCTCTTTTTCAAAGCAAGCACGGCGCAGCAGAGCTGTTTTCTGAGCATTAAGCCCTGAAATGTCTGCAATATAAAAATTTGGAGTTTTCTCCAACTGTGCTGCCAGACTTTCAATAATTTGTGTTTTTTCCTCTTTTCTCATAAAACATTAGTTATTTTATTCGGCAGCATTTATTGATTTGCTATCTACATTAATACCGGGACTCATTGTAGATGAAATGTAAATACTTCTTACATAAGTACCTTTTAGCGCCTGAGGTTTCAGTTTAATAACTGTATTCAGGAGTTCCATTGCATTTTCAACAAGTTTTTCATTCTCGAATGAAATTTTTCCAATCGAAGCGTGAACAATACCCTGTTTGTCTACCTTAAAGTCTATCTTACCGGCTTTAACCTCGGTTACAGCCTTCCCAACTTCCATAGTAACAGTACCTGTCTTTGGATTAGGCATAAGCCCGCGTGGACCAAGAATTCTTCCGATGGCACCAATTTTGGCCATTACGGATGGAGTACAAACAATTACGTCAACGTCTGTCCAACCATTTTTGATCTTCTCTATGTAGTCGTCCAGACCAACATAATCGGCACCTGCTGCTGTAGCTTCTGCCTCTTTGTCCGGAGTACACAGTACTAATACACGAACTGTTTTACCTGTTCCGTGCGGAAGAGTTACTACGCCGCGAACCATCTGGTTCGCCTTACGAGGATCAACTCCTAAACGTACAGCGATATCAACAGATGCATCAAATTTTGTGAAAGATATCTCTTTTACAAGTTTGCAAGCATCTGAAAGCTTATACTGCTTATCGGCGTCAACCTTGGCGTATACTATTTTTTGATTTTTTGTTAGCTTACTCATTATCGCAGGATTTTTCTATTTAACATCTTCGGGAAAATCCCCGGTAACAGTTACACCCATACTGCGTGCAGTACCAGCCACCATTGTCATGGCAGACTTAAGGGTAAATGCATTCATATCGGGCATTTTATCTGTAGCTATTGCACGGACTTGTTCCCACGTTACAGAGCCCACTTTTTTACGGTTTGGTTCAGCCGATCCCGACTGAAGTTTAGCAGCCTCTTTTATCTGAATAGCCACCGGCGGTTGTTTTACGATAAACGTAAACGACTTGTCGCTGTAAACAGTGATAATAACCGGTAATACTTTACCGGCCCTATCTTGGGTGCGAGCATTAAACTGCTTGCAAAAATCCATTATGTTTACACCCTTGGAACCAAGTGCCGGACCTACCGGAGGTGAGGGGTTGGCTGCTCCGCCTTTAATCTGCAATTTAATGAGAGCGGCAATTTCTTTAGCCATAATGATTGAATATTTATTCTTTAATTACTTGAACGAAATTTAGCTCCAGAAGAGTTTTTCTTCCGAAGATCTTTACCATTACTTTGAGCTTCTTCTTGTCTTCGAGAATCTCTTCAACTGCTCCGTCGAAGCCGTTGAAAGGACCATCTATAACCTTTACGGGCTCACCTACTATGAATGGAGTGATGTTCTCCTCTTCTTTGTCTGCCAATTCGTCAACACGACCCAGTATCCTGTTAACCTCCGACTGGCGGAGAGGAACAGGCTCCTTGTCTTTACCAGATTTCTCTGTGAGAAACCCGGAGACGTGAGGAAGGTTGCGGATAAGGTGCTGAATCTCTCCTGTGAGGGCTGCCTCAATGAGAATATAGCCGGGATAGAAAATTCTCTCCATACTGACTTTTTTACCATTTTTTACCTGGTAGATTTTTTCAGTAGGAATAAGAACCTGGGAGACAAAGTCTTCGAGATTTAATCGCTTAATCTCGTTCTCAATGTACTCTTTGGCCTTTTTCTCTTTTCCTCCGGCTGCCCTTACGACATACCACTTTTTGGAAATTTCACTCATAATAAGACTAGTACAGCATATTGTAAATAAAAGTCATAATGTTTTTGAACCCAAAGTCCATAGCAGATATGACCAAAGCGAAAATCAGAGATGCGATCATTACTACAATGGCCGAACTCTGAAGCTGAGCCCAAGTAGGCCAGCTCACTTTTTTTACTAACTCAGTGTACGATTCCTGGATGTACAATCTAAATTTGTTCATTTCTTTATGATTGCGGCTTGAGACACTGGAAGCTGTTGCTCTCACCGGTTATTAACTTCCGGCACGTAACTGCCGGCGTTGCAGGGGCAGAGCGATTCGAACGCCCATCAACGGTTTTGGAGACCGCTATTCTACCCTTGAACTATGCCCCTAAATATTAAGTTAGTCACCGGTAAGGTGACTAACTTATAAAGTTGTTAATTACTCAACAATCTCTGTCACCTGTCCGGCACCAACTGTACGGCCACCTTCGCGGATTGCGAAACGAAGCCCCTGGTTGATAGCTACTGGGTAGATAAGCTCAACTGTGATAGTAACGTTATCACCAGGCATAACCATCTCTGTTCCTTCCGGAAGGAAAATCTCTCCGGTAATGTCAAGAGTACGGATAAAGAACTGAGGACGATACTTGTTGTGGAAAGGAGTGTGGCGACCACCTTCATCTTTCTTAAGTACATAAATCTCAGCTTTGAACTTAGTGTGAGGAGTAATAGTATTTGGTTTGGCAATTACTTGTCCGCGTTTAATGTCTTTTTTGTCAACACCACGAAGAAGCAGACCTACATTATCTCCTGCTTCACCTCTGTCAAGAATCTTACGGAACATCTCAACTCCGGTTACGGTAGATTTTTTAGGCTCTTCTCCAAGACCGATAATCTGAACCTCTTCTCCGGTTTTGATAACTCCTGTTTCGATACGACCTGTAGCAACTGTTCCGCGACCTGTGATTGAGAATACGTCCTCAACAGGCATTAGGAATGGCTTTTCGTTCTCACGTGGAGGGATAGGAATATATTCGTCAACTGCTTTCATCAGTTCAACAACTTTATCTTCCCACTGAGGATCTCCGTTAAGAGCTCCAAGAGCAGAACCACGGATAACAGGAGCGTTATCGCCGTCAAACTTATAGAAACTTAGAAGTTCACGAACCTCCATCTCTACAAGGTCAATCATCTCAGGGTCGTCAACAATGTCAACTTTATTAAGGAAAACAACAATCTTAGGTACATTTACCTGACGAGCAAGAAGAATGTGCTCGCGAGTTTGTGGCATTGGACCGTCTGTTGCAGCAACTACGATGATAGCACCGTCCATTTGAGCAGCACCTGTAACCATATTCTTTACATAGTCGGCGTGACCCGGGCAGTCTACGTGAGCGTAGTGACGATTCTCTGTAGAGTACTCTACGTGAGCAGTGTTAATAGTAATACCACGCTCTTTCTCTTCCGGAGCATTGTCAATAGAGTCAAACGAACGAATTTCCGAGAGACCTTTTCTTGCAAGCACCATTGTAATAGCTGCAGTCAAAGTAGTTTTACCGTGGTCAACGTGACCAATGGTCCCAATGTTTACGTGTGGCTTGTCCCTTTTATAAGTTTCTTTTGCCATAATAATAGATTTTTAATTAAATTAATTTTTTTGCACACTTGTAGAGCCGGTGACGGGAATTGAACCCGTGACCTCTTCCTTACCAAGGAAGCGCTCTACCTCTGAGCTACACTGGCTTACTAAAGAGCGGAAGACGAGGTTCGAACTCGCGACCCTCAGCTTGGAAGGCTGATGCTCTACCAACTGAGCTACTTCCGCAATCAAATAAAAAAGTGGGGAGAGCAGGATTCGAACCTACGAAGGCGTACGCCAGCAGATTTACAGTCTGCCCCAGTTGGCCACTTTGGTATCTCCCCAATGTTAACATTTCAAAAAACTTATCTAGAGCCGATGGAGGGATTCGAACCCCCGACCAGCTGATTACAAATCAGCTGCTCTGGCCAACTGAGCTACATCGGCATTATATCAAATTCCCCTGCTAAATTTGGGGACTGCAAAGATATATGTTTTTGATTAAACTCCAAAAAAAATATAGAATTATTGTTGCAAACCACACTTTTATTATTAAACCAATATCAATAACCCGATTTTATATGCAAAAAATGCTGCAATCCAGGCCACTGCAATTGTTGAGAAAATAGACAGCAGTGCCCATTTCCAGGTACCGGTCTCCTTTCTTATTGTGTAGGCTGTAGCAACGCACGGCATATATAGAAGCGAAAATATCATAAACGAGAGGGCATTTGCTTTGTTGAACATCTCCTCCTCTTTTATCCTGGCCATTAGTGATGTGCTCACCTGCTCACCCTCTACGGGAACCTCCTCTGATTTGTATACAACCCCTAATGTGCTAATTATAAATTCTTTTGCAGTTATTCCGGTTACAAGGGAGACGCTCATCTTCCAGTCAAATCCCAGAGGAGCAAGCGCAGGTTCTACAACTTTACCAAATCTCTCCAGATAGGATACTCTCTCAACCTGAGGATTGCTCTTATCTTTAAGAGGTAAGTAGTCAAGTGCCCAAACAATAATTACAGCCAGCAATACAACGGTTCCGATTTTTTTAACATACTCCCAGGCAGCATCCCACATATTGTTTACAGAGTATATAAACGAGGGTCTTTTATAGCAAGGAAGCGGAATTGCATAATCCTTTATTCCAAAATTGAAGAAGAGTCTCTTAAACAGAAGGGCCATAAATACACCTGTGAGAATACCGCCGAAATAGAGCAGGCTTAGTGCAAGAACCTGATTGTCCGGGAAAAATATTCCCGAAAAAAGCAGGAATGTGGGTATTCTAGCGCTGCAGGGGATATATGGTATCATTAGCATCGTAAGGATCCTGTCGGATTTCCTCTTTATTGTCCGGGTAGCCATAATTGCAGGAACATTGCAACCAAACCCCATTAACAGGGGGATAAATGAACTCCCGTGCAGCCCGATTTTATGCATATATCTATCCATAATAGTAGCCGCTCTTGAGATATATTCAGTCTCCTGAAGCAGTGAGAGGAAGAAGAAAAGAATCAGAATATTGGGTAGAAAAGCAAGGACGCTTCCCACACCCATTATCACCCCCTGGCTGAGAAAATCTGAGACCCACCCCTGAGCCATACTCTCCTGAATAAAGAGAGCCCCCTTATCCATAAGCCACTCAATACCTGCCTGCGGATATGCTCCGAGCCGGAAGGTAAAGAAGAAGATCATCCAGATTATAAAGATGAATGAGACAAGACCCCAGATTGGGTGAGTCAGAAACGAGTCTGCTCTTCGGGTTTGCTCTTCGCTGTATTCATACTGCCTGCCGAAATGATGTTTGTGCCTCTTCTCGTGTTTTCGTCCCTCTTTTTCCGGCCCCTCACCTCTACCGTGGTGTTTGTGTTTGAAATTTCCTTTTCTGTAAGTACTTTGATCAAATGAGACAACAGGCTTACTATTTTTTTCGTGTGACATCCATTATTGTATTATAAATGCCATCTGCATCGTAACCGCATTCAGCTACCAATTCGGCAACTGTTCCCTGCTCGATGAATCTGTCCGGTACTCCAAGCCCTATTATTTTTATTCCCAATGAGTTTGCAGCGATATATTCCGAGACAGCAGAAAAAAGACCGCCTTGAACGGATCCGTCCTCTACCGTTATTACGGTTTTGCATTTTTTTGACATATACTCAAGAGCATTGGTATCTATCGGTTTTAAAAAACGCATATTGTAATGGAGTGTATTTATTCCTGCCTCTTTTGCTTTTTCTATTGCTTTTTGTACCAAATTCCCAACCGGCCCGATTGATAAAATGGCGATATCACCTCCATCCTGCAAAAGTTGTGCCTTCCCGGGTTCAATGAAGTTAAAATTGCCTCTCCAATCCAGACCCTCTCCGTAGCCTCTGGGGTACCGGATAACAGTAGCGCCATATTCGGGAGATTGTACAGAGTGTAAAATATCTTTAAGCTCAACTTCGTTTAGGGGAGAAAAAATAGTGAGGTTAGGGATACATCTAAAGTAGGCAAGGTCGAAGACACCGTGGTGAGTTGCTCCATCTTCTCCCACAAGACCACCCCTGTCCAGACAGAAGATTACCTTTAACTTTTGAGTAGCCACATCGTGAATTACGCTGTCGTATGCTCTTTGCATAAAGCTGGAATAGATGTTACAGTAGGGCAGCAGCCCTTGGGCAGCAAGCCCTGCAGAGAAGGTTACAGCGTGTTGTTCGGCAATTCCCACATCAAAGGCTCTTTCCGGCATCTCTTTCATTATAATGTTCATAGAACATCCGGAAGGCATTGCAGGAGTAATACCGACAATCTTCTCATTCTCTCTGGCAAGACGAAGCAGCGTCTCGCCGAAAACATCCTGGTATCTGCTCTTCTTATTATCGCTGCCAGAAATTCTCTCTCCGGTATTTTTATCAAATGTGCCCGGAGCGTGCCATAAAACCTGATCTTTTTCTGCAGGCTGGAACCCTTTACCCTTTTTTGTTATTATGTGCAGAAGTTTAGGACCGGGAATCTCCTTTATGTCACTTATAGTTTTGATTAGCAGCGGCAGATTGTTCCCGTCAATAACACCAAAATAGCGAAACCCCAGAGATTCAAAGATGGATCCGCTGCGGAAAAATGCCATTTTGGTACTAAACATAAAATTCTTAAACAATTTTTTGAGCTTTTGGGAACCGATTACTCTCCAAATTTTGTTTTTTGTTTCGTTGTATATCTGAGATGTTGTTATCTTCAAAAGATAGTTATGAAGAGCACCCACATTGGCGTCAATTGATATCTGATTATCGTTTAGAATTACCAGCAGATCTGATTTTTGCGCCCCTGCATTGTTGAGCCCTTCAAAGGCAAGCCCACCGGTTAGGGCACCATCACCAATTACGGCAACAACCTTCTCGTTTGTCTTTTTTAACCCGGCAGCCACCACCATTCCAAGAGCAGCAGAGATTGATGTAGAGGAGTGTCCAACCCCGAAGGCATCGTACTCACTCTCACTCATCTTGGGAAAACCGCTGATACCTTTATATTTTCGGTTGTTGATAAATGAGTCTCTTCTACCTGTTAAGACCTTATGGGAGTAGGCCTGATGACCTACATCCCATACAATCTTATCAACTGGAGTATTATAGAGATAGTGAAGTGCAACAGTAAGTTCAACAGTGCCCAAACTGGCTCCGATATGACCCGGATTCTTTGCGCAACAGGTTAAGATGTGATCCCTCAACTCTACACAAAGTTTCTCAAGGTCTTTAATGTCCAGCTCTTTTAGGTCGTCGGGGGAGTTTATCTTACTGAGTACTTCCATATTTGAATATAGTGCTATTTTTTAATGTTAGGTAATTGAAGACCGTAACCCATCTTCTTGTCTACTCTCTTTAGCAGCAGAGAAACAATAATTGCAAGTGAACAGATTCCGGCAAAGATTGACATTGGAAGAGTATATTCGTATGTATTTACCGCTACTCCATTTTCTATTGTTGTAATAACGCAGTAGTTTTTAAGTACGCTTCCAATGAGGATAGGTACAATCATAAGACCAATATTCTGAATGTAGAAGGTGAGTGCGTAGGTTGTTCCAAGTTGTCTCTCAGGCATAATCTTGGCAAGTGACGGCCACATTGCAGATGGTACCATAGAGAAAGCTATTCCCAGTAGAACCATAAGTATAATTGCGATCCACCACTGTGTAATAAACGGCATTGCAAAAAGTATATGTACAGAGACAAGCAGGACAGAACCTCCAATCATAAGGTCTGCTCCGTGTCCGATTTTGTCATAGATTCTTCCGAAGAGAGGAGTTAGGATGATAGCCCCGAAAGGTAGCATACTCGGGATAAGCCCGGAAAGCTCCGGATCTACGCCAAATTTATACTGCATAAGCCCGGCAGCATATTTTAGAAACGGAAAGACTGCAGAGTAGAATACTACACAAAGGATGGCTATTAACCAGAAGCCTTTGTTTGAGAGAATATCCTTAACATCTTTCATATTGAAAGACTCTTCCGGCTCGGTTTCGTCTGCTTTTATCTGTTTATCCAGCCTTCTGTCATAAATTGAGTAGATAACAAAACTCAATCCACCTAAAACCAACAGAACAAGACCGAATAGTACAGGGGTACTTACGCTTGCAAATTTGACGGCAATCATAGGAGAGAAAGCGAGAGCTGCCGCTGAGCCCAATCTTGCCAGCGAAAGCTGCATACCCATAGCCAATGCAAGCTCTTTACCTTTAAACCATTTTACGATAGCTTTACTTACAGTAATCCCGGCAACCTCAGCTCCAACACCGAATATCCCAAAACCAACTACTGCCCAAACAACCTGCATCTTATACTCGTCACCAAAGAATCTCATTGTTGTGTCAAGAAGAGCATCGTTTGAGATAGCCCAGTACTTAATGGCAATACCTATTACCATAAGTGCACTTGAGAGAATTCCGCTGAAACGAATCCCTTTTTTATCAAGGATAAGTCCGCCAAAAATTAGCATCCCAAGAAACACATTGAAAATTGAATAAGATCCGGAAAACCAGCCATACTCGGTCGGATTCCACAAATTATGCTTTTCAAGCAGGGTTTGTAAAGGGGAGAATACATCGGATGCTACATAGGCAGCAAACATTGTTAATGCGACCAATAGCAACATTAGCCATCTGGTAGATGCTGAATCTCTTAACTGGGCTGTTTTAGTTTTCATTGATTATTATATTTAGGATTAAATTTTTCTGAGATTCTAGCTGGTTCTTATGATGGTTTGATCTCTGTCCGGCCCGAGTGAGATGATCATAATCGGAACTCCCACCTCTTTTTCTATAAACCTGACATAGTTCATAAATTCGAACGGAAGGTCCTCCTCTTTCGAGATCTTGGTAAGGTCTCTTTTCCATCCTTTGAACTCTTTATATACCGGCTCAATTTGAGCAAAAGTATCGTAAGGTACGCAGTCGGTAATTTTGCCGTCTACTTTATAATGAATTGCTACAGAGAGTGTCTCAAAAGTGTCAAGAACATCTGCCTTCATCATAATTAGCTGGTCAACTCCGTTTATCATCACGGCATATTTCAGGGCAACCAGATCCAGCCATCCTGTCCTGCGAGGCCTCCCGGTTGTTGCGCCAAATTCCGACCCAAGCTCTCTGAGCATCTCTCCGGTTGAGTTATTCAACTCTGTCGGGAATGGACCGCTACCTACTCTGGTGCAATATGCCTTGAAGATACCATATACGGAGCCTATCTGTTTTGGAGCAACTCCAAGACCGGTACAAGCTCCTGCACAGGTTGTATTTGAAGAGGTTACAAAAGGGTAGGAGCCAAAATCTATATCCAGGAGAGAGCCTTGTGCCCCCTCTGCAAGAACCCGTTTGCTCTCTTGGAGAAGATGGTTGATAACATACTCCCCGTCTATGAGCTGGAACCCTTTAAGATACTCCACGGCTTCAAACCACTGAGCCTCTCTCTCTTGAAGATCATAACTGAAATCGAACTGTTTAAGAGTTGAGATATGTTTGTTTTTAAGGGTATTGTATCTATCTGCAAAGTCGGGAGTGAGAATATCTCCGACCCTTATTCCGTTGCGACCTGTCTTGTCCATATAGGTTGGCCCAATTCCTTTTAGCGTAGAGCCAATTTTTGAAGCCCCTTTTGCCTCTTCTGAGGCTGCATCAATAACTCTGTGGCTGGGTAGAATAAGGTGAGCTTTTTTGGAGATAAATATTCGCTCTTTTACGGGAACATCAATATCTTCAAGCTTTAGACACTCCTCCATAAAGATGATAGGATCAATTACAACACCGTTTCCAATAATGTTTTGGGTATTTTTGCGAAAAACTCCGGAAGGGATAGTGTGCAATACAAACTTCTTATCTTCAAACTGCAGGGAGTGGCCTGCATTTGGCCCACCCTGGAAACGGGCAATCACCGGATAATTTTTTGCCAGAACATCTACAATTTTACCTTTCCCCTCATCTCCCCACTGGAGACCCAGTACTACATCAACTTTCATATAATTTTTTAATTTAAAACGGCAAATCCTCTATCTCTGAGGATTCTGCTCTGCTTTCGCTCATTTTGTTAATAATCTCTTCAATCTTTGCCCTGCTGTCGCCGGAATCTTTGTCTATGCTTTTACGACTTTCGTCACTGGCTCTGTCCAGAAGTAGTATACTATCTGCAAAGATCTCTGTTGCATACTTTTTCTCCTGAGTAGATTTGTCTACCCAGCTGTTGGTACGGATTCTCCCCTCAATATAGAGCCTTGTCCCCTTTTTTATATACTTCTCTGCCAACTCTGCAAGAGCTCTCCAGCATACTATGTTATGCCACTCTGTCTGCTCCTGAAGTTCTCCGCTCTTTGTTTTGAATTTTTCCGATGTTGCCAGAGGGAATCTGGCTATCATTGAATTGTTTGCAAGGTGTCGGATATCCGGATCTCTCCCCACATTCCCAATTAACATTACCTTGTTCAGAGACATAATTACTACAATTAACTAAAGACAAAGATAAAAAAAATTAGCAATCAACAGCCACTTCAAACATTGCTTTACTGTCGGGCTCCATTTGTGTGAAAAGTTTAAAAGAGGGAATGGCCTGGGATATAAGCCACTCTTTACCGGATATATATTTATTGCACTTACTATCACTAAAAAGCGGGGTTTTATAGTTTGCCTCAAGAACTGTGTGTTGCATAAGGTTAGCCCGCTCCAGTCCGGCTATTGGAGCATCTATGGTGTAGATTAGCAGTCTAAACTCCCGGATAACTTTCTCAAATTTCTCCAGCGGGAGCCAATCGGTTTGGAACGCTTTTGCCAACTCCTGTGCTTTTGTATCTGTCCTGTTGATGATGGTTACATCTATTGACATCTCTTTCAACGCGATAATTGCAGCCTTGGCTGCTCCTCCCGCACCTACCACCAATGCTCTGCTCTCTTTTACCATTGCTGCCTCAAGAGAGTTCTTAACCCCGTAATAATCTGTATTATGACAGTGGAGAGAGCCTCTGTTAAAAAGAATTAAGTTGGCAGCTCCGATTTTTGACACAAACGGATCCCTACTTGAGCAGTATTTGAGAACACTCTCTTTATAGGGTGATGTAACATTTGCCCCGGAGTAGCCCTCGCGTATAAATATCTCCATCGCCTCTTCAATGGTGGGTGAGTCGATAAGATCATAACTAAACATACTACTGTGGTAGGCAGCCCGGAAAAGGGCAGGACTCAGGCTGTGAGATATGTTACTTCCGATTAAGGCAAACTTTTTCATTTGAAGATCTATTTCCGGAACTCTCTTTGTCTTAACGCTTCAAAACAGATAACTGCAGCAGAGACCGAAACATTGAGGGAGTCTATGCTACCCAACATAGGAATCTTAATTCTGTGGTGAGCCCTCTCTCTCCAGAAGGGCTTAAGCCCCAGAGACTCTGTGCCCATAACTACTGCAGATGCTTCGCTCATATCGCAGTTGTAATAGAGCTCTGCATCCTGAAGTTGTGCTGCAAATATCTTGATATTATTATCGGTGAGCCATTTATATGTCTCTTCGGAAGAGCTGACACACACTTTATTGGTGAATATTCCTCCGATACTGGATCTTATAATGTTTGGATTGAACAGATCTGTAAGTGGGTCACAAACTATAACGGCATCTGCATTGGCAGCATCTGCAGTACGCAAAACAGCTCCAAGATTTCCCGGCTTCTCTACACTCTCCAGAACTATAATCAAAGGATTTGAACTGAGGGAGATATCTTTTAAGGTGTGCGCTTTGTATCTGAATATGGCTATGACTCCCTCTGTTCCACCTCTGTATGCCACTTTTGAGTAGACCTCCTCTGTGAGAGAGTAGTACTTTTCGGCGGGATATTGTTTCTCAAGGGAGGCACTCTCCTGGGAGTTTAAGATGTTTGATAACCCGGTGCATAGAAAAAGCTCATATATTTTGTATCCTGCACTAAGGGCCGCCTCTATCTCTCTCTTCCCCTCTACCACAAACAGAGCTCTCTCCCTGCGTTCTTTAGATTTTTCTGAAAGAAGCAGAAGCTCCTTGATTTTTGGGTTTTTGGAGGAGGAGAGTGTGTCTATGTACATTTTTGAATTATTAAACTAATATTATTGATTCTGAGTATTCTCAGTATCTGGTTTTACGATTTTTTCGGGACGCATCTGAGGAAAGAAGAGTACATCCTGTATAGAGTTGGTATCTGTAAGAAACATAGTGAGGCGGTCAATTCCTATTCCCATTCCTGAGGTAGGGGGCATACCATACTCCAGAGCCCTGATAAAGTCCATATCTATAAACATAGCCTCGTCATCACCTTTATCTTTAAGCTTAACCTGGTCACGGAACCGCTCAAGTTGATCTATCGGGTCGTTCAATTCGCTATATGCATTAGCCAGCTCTTTCCCGTTTACGAAGAGTTCAAATCTCTCCGTCAAAGCAGGATTTGTGCGATGCCGTTTAGTGAGTGGAGATGTCTCAACCGGATAGTCGGTAATAAATGTCGGTTGAATAAGGTGCTTTTCGCAATACTCACCAAAGATTGCATCTATCAGTTTGCCGACTCCCATTGTGTTGTTAACCGGCACATTTAACTTTTTACAAGCCTCTCTCAAACCCTCTTCATCCATACCTGCCACATCTACACCTGCATACTCCTTGATTGCATCCAGCATAGGTAGTCTTCTGTATGGTGCTTTGAACTCTATCTCTTTATCTGCTAAAATAAGATTTGTCTTGTTATGAAGAGCAATTGCCACCTTCTCAATCATCTTCTCCACAAACTCCATCATCCAGAAGTAGTCTTTATATGCAACATATATCTCAAGTACGGTGAATTCCGGATTATGAGTCCTGTCCATACCCTCGTTGCGGAAATCTTTGGAGAACTCGTAAACTCCATTGAACCCTCCAACAATAAGGCGTTTAAGGTAGAGTTCGTTGGCTATTCTCAAATATAGCGGGATGTCAAGTGCATTATGGTGAGTAATGAATGGTCTTGCAGTTGCTCCTCCGGGAATGGGCTGAAGAATTGGGGTTTCAACTTCAAGATATCCGTACTGATTGAAGAACTCCCTCATTGTATTCATAATCTTTGTACGCTTGATAAATAGCTCTCGTACAGAGGGGTTTACAATCATATCTACATACCTCATACGGTATCTCTGCTCAGGATCGGTAAAGGCATCGTACTTCTGACCCTCTTTCTCCTTTACAATAGGAAGAACTCTGAGAGATTTGCTCAAAACCTTTATCTCTCTTGCGTGAACGGAGAGTTCACCGGCATTGGTTATAAAGGCATAACCTTTAATTCCTACAATATCTCCTATATCTAGTAATTTTTTGAAAACGGTGTTGTACAGAGTCTTATCCTCGTCCGGGCAGATGTCGTCTCTCTTAAGATATACCTGGATTCTGCCGGTCTCATCTTGTAACTCCATAAACGAGGCAGCTCCCATAACTCTTCTGGTCATAATTCTGCCTGCAATGGTTATATCTGCGAGATTGGGTTCGGTTGGATTGTATCTCTCCTTAATCTCCTGAGTGGTAATATTAACCGGGTACTGTTCTGCCGGATATGGATCGATTCCCAGCTCTCTCATTGCCGTAAGAGATTCTCTTCTAATTATTTCCTGTTCGTTTAGCTCAGTAAGTTCCATTTAGCGTGCATATTTTAATAACAGACAAAAGTAATTTTTTTTAATGACATTGGAAATTAATCTGTAACTTCGCCTGATATGGCCTTAGATAAAAAGTGGATAGTAAAAGAGCCTGGAAACCCGGCGTTGGTAAGGCAACTTAGTGCAGAGCTTGGTGTAGATCAGACTCTTGCAAATCTTTTAGTACAAAGAAACATCAAATCACAGGCCGAAGCAAGAGCTTTCCTGAAACCTCAACTGGAGCAGCTTCACGACCCTTTTTTAATGAAGGATATGGAGAAGGCTGTAGAGAGACTCTCAAAGGCGATTGAGTCAAAGGAGAGAATCCTCATTTATGGTGACTACGATGTTGACGGGACAACGGCAGTTTCGTTGGTCTTCTCATTTCTTCGGGTTTACGGAGAGGAGAATCTTGAGTATTATATACCAAACAGATATACAGAAGGGTACGGAATTTCTTACAAAGGGATAGATTGGGCACACGAAAACGGATTCTCACTAATAATTGCGCTGGATTGCGGAATCAAGGCCGTAGATAAGGTAAATTACGCAAAGGAGAGGGGAATAGAGTTTATTATATGCGACCACCATCTACCCGATGACAAGCTGCCGGATGCGTGTGCTGTCCTCGACCCAAAGAGGATGGATTGCTCATACCCATTTGACGATCTCTCGGCTTGCGGAGTAGGGTTTAAATTTATGCAGGCATTTGCCTCAACTAAAGGGATACCGTTTGATAATCTTTTGCCGTTGCTGGACCTTATGGTGGTGAGTATCGCATCAGATTTGGTATCTATTACCGGAGAGAACAGAGTTTTGGCCTACTACGGTCTTAAGCAGCTTAACCAATCTCCGAGAAAAGGACTGCTATCTATAATCAAATTGGCGGGGCTTGAGAAGCATATGATCACCATAGATGACATCGTATTCAAGATTGGCCCCAGAATCAACGCCGCGGGAAGGATGGAGTCGGGAAAGACGGCGGTAGATTTGCTCACCTCAAGAAATGACAATGACGCCAGAATTATCGGAGATACAATAAACACCCACAACAACGACAGAAAGAACGAAGACAGAAAGATCACCTTTGAGGCGAGTGAGATGGCCACTCTGGTTAAGGATTTCTCCAAAAAGAGATCTACCGTCGTCTATAACCCCACCTGGCATAAGGGTGTTCTGGGAATTGTGGCTTCCAGACTTGTTGAGAACTACTACAGGCCTACAATTGTGCTATGTAAATCAAACGGGTTTATTACAGGATCTGCACGAAGTATTCCCGGGTTTGACCTATATGAGGCAATTGAAAACTGCTCAGATCTGCTGGAGAATTTCGGAGGACATATGTACGCTGCAGGACTCACCCTCCGAGAGGAGAACTTCGAGAAGTTCAAAGAGAGATTTGAAGATTATGTATCTGCAAAAATAACTGCAGAGATATTGACTCCCGTAATTAATATAGATACATATTTGGATTTTAAGCAGATAACTCCAAGGTTCTTCAATGTGTTAAAGCAATTTCAACCATTTGGTCCGGGGAACTTATCTCCTGTATTCATCTCAGAGAGGGTTTACGACAACGGTAACGGAAGGAAAGTGGGATCCGAATCGGGCCACCTCAAACTGGAACTGATTCAGGAGGATGATTTTCACAGACACATATCTGCAATAGCCTTTAACAGGTCGGAACATTTTGACCATCTAAAATCGGGAAGCCCTGTGGATATCTGTTACTCCATTGCAGAGAACTACTACAGAGGCATTGCAAACATTCAGTTAAGGGTCAGGGATATCAAACTGATTGAAGACCCTATTTAACTAAATAATCGAGAGAATTTTTACCAAAACATCTTTTAGCGAAAGGTTATCTACATCGATGATTATTGATGCACTCTCTCTATAACCCTGCTCTCTCTCCAGATATAGCTCATCTATCTTATTGCTTAAGGCGTGATTCTCCTCTTTATGAACGAGAGGTCTCGATTTCCTGCTGTGCATAAGTCGTTGCGTAAGAGTTTCAATACTAGCTCTTAAATATATGCACTGAGTTTGACTCTTAATTAGCTCTCTGTTTTTTGGAGAGATAAGTGCACCTCCGCCAAGAGACAGAACCATCACCTTCTCTCTGTTTTGAGAGAGCAGATTTTCAAGAGCCTGCTCCTCAATCTCCCGAAAATTCTCTTCGCCCAGGGATGAGAAAATATCCACGATTTTTTCACCTCTCGACTCCTCAATATAGCTGTCAAGATCTATATGCTTACAGTAAAGATGTGCAGAGAGCTTCTCTGCTATCGTGCTCTTACCAACACCCATAAAGCCGGTTAGTGAAATAATCATCGCTCTTGCTGCTTATATTTTTAGAATAGGGTAGGAGAGATTTCCGGAAAATCTCCTGTTTCCGGAACATCTCCTGTTTCCGGCTCATCTGATATGTTCTCCACGATATCGATAATGCTCTCTTTCTCCAGTGGCTCGATAAATGATACCGACCCCACTTCAAATGTTGTAACCCTCTTACCTTTTGCCCGGAAGCTTTTGCAGGAAATAAACTCCTCTACATCTATCTTCTCCTCTGCCCGTTTGTGGTGTTTCCCAGTAAATGAGATTGCCAGTTGCGGGTATTTATCGCTTGTGATGGAGTGCAGATATGAGCCTGGAGTCTCGCTTATAAAGAGCTGTACTGTATTGTCGTTTGGCTCGAATGAGAATCTTTTAACATAGAAGCATCCGGCCTCTGAATCATAATAGATTGCGGTATAAACTTTATGAATATCAAGCTTTTCTACAATCTGAATATCGCCCTGATATCTGTTGCTCAGGTCAAAATTTGTTGTGTAATACTCTCCGTTTTTGCACACTACCAGTATGTGGTCGTTCGCCATAAAATCTCCAAGATAGAGACCTCTTGAGTCTGTGTTGAGGCGGTTGATATCACCGTCAAACCAGATTGACTGTCCTCCAAACTGAGATACACCTTTGGCCTTAAGCTGAATTTTGTGGATAGGGTTTTTACTTAAAATGTTACCCATAGAGCTCCTACCCTTAATGGCAAGATTGGAGAAATCAAACTCCAGAATGAGCTTTTTAAGTTTAGGCCTTGGTTTAAGAAAAATCTTGAGAACCTCTGCCTCTCCGTTCGGGTTGGCAGTAAACCACAGCACCTGGCTCCCATCTTTACCCTGGGTAAGGTCATACTCTTTATCCCGAGTAACTCCGGAAACGGCAAAGCGTTTAACATAAACCTCTCCACCTTTCCCGTTTTTGTAAACAGCGTTGTAGATTGTCCGTTCATCATTTTTGGTGAAGAGCCCCACATAGATTATATCCTTACCGACAAACTGTTTTTCCGAAATCTTTGTAACGATATACCTTCCGCTCTTAAGAAATACTATGATATCGTCAATATCGGAGCATTCACAAACAAACTCAGCATTTTCGTCACGCTTAAGATCCATCCCTACAAAACCCTCCTCCATATTTGCATATAGTTTGGCATTTACAGCAACAACTTTTGTCGCCTGGATAGTCTCAAAACTGCATAGCTCGGTCTTTCTCGGGAAATTCGCGCCATACTTTTTCTTTAGCTGAGTAAAGTGCTTTATGGTATATTGAGTAAGATGCTCCAGATTATATTTGACTTCGGTTATCTCCGACTCTATTCTGGAGATAGCATCTTCGAGCTGCTTAACATCAAACATTGAGATCTTTCTAACCGGCTTCTCTACCAGCCGGAGAACATCTTCCGGTGTCACCTCTCTTTTGAGTCTGGGTTCAAATTTTTTGAGCTCCTGTTCAATTGTTACAAGTTGCTCCTCCCAGTTCTCGGCATCCTTCTCTAACAACCGGTATACCCTCTCCTCAAAGAATATCTTCTCCAGAGATGTGTAGTGCCAGTTATCCTCCAACTCTGCAAGCCTTATCTCCAGCTCCATCCGAAGAAGATCCCGGGTGTGGTCTGTATTGTAACGAAGAATTACATCCACACCTATAAAGTGTGGCTGACTATCCATTATCACACAGGAGTTTGGAGAGATAGAGATCTCACAATCCGTAAATGCATACAGTGCATCTATGGTTTTATCCGGAGAGATGTCGTTATGCAGATGTACAACTATCTCGGCCCCTTCCGAGGTGTTGTCGTCTACCTTTCTTACCTTTATTTTGCCCTTGTCGTTAGCTTTTAGTATTGATTCAATGAGCTTTGTGGTGGTTAAGCCAAATGGAATCTCAGATATGACCAGTGTTTTTTTATCCAGTTTGCTGATTTTAGCCCTCACTTTTATTGCGGAGCCGCGAAGCCCGTTATTGTATCTGGTACAATCTGCAAGACCTCCGGTAGGGAAGTCCGGATAGAGAACAAAACTCTCCCCTTTTAGGTAGGAGATGGATGCATCTATGAGCTCGTTAAAGTTATGTGGAAGAATTTTGGATGCAAGACCTACTGCGATCCCCTCGACACCCATTGCCAAAAGAAGCGGGAACTTTGCCGGCAGGCTAACAGGCTCCTGATTTCTGCCGTCATAGGATTTCATCCATTTGGTAGTCTTTGCGTTAAAAAGAACCTCGTTGGCAAATTTACTTAGCCTGGCCTCAATATAACGCGGAGCTGCCGAGCTGTCACCTGTGATTGTATTTCCCCAGTTACCCTGACAATCTACCAAAAGATCCTTTTGCCCTATCTGCACCAGTGCATCACCTATAGATGCATCTCCGTGAGGGTGAAACTGCATTGTGTGACCAATGATATTGGCAACTTTATTGTAACGGCCGTCGTCCATCCTCTTCATAGAGTGAAGAATACGCCGCTGGACAGGTTTAAGCCCGTCATCTATATGGGGTACCGCACGCTCCAAAATTACATAGGAGGCGTAGTCGAGGAACCACTCTTTGTACATACCGGTAAGTTTGTACCTTTTGTCTCCCTCGTTAATCAGTTTGTCGTATTTACTTCCCTCTGCGGGTTCGGAACTCTCCAAAGGTTCTTCCGCCTCGAAATCAAAGTCAAGATCTGGATTGCTCATTATCAAATATAAAGTTGTGTTCTAGTCCTGAATATACCCGAACTGCTTGAGCTTTTTATTGTCTTCCCGCCAGTCCGGATTAACCTTTACAAATATCTGCAAAAAAACCTTTTTTTCAAAAAAGCTCTCCATATCTTTTCTTGCCTGGGTTCCCACTCTCTTAAGAGCGAGCCCCCCTTTGCCGATGAGGATTCCCTTCTGAGAATCTCTCATTACATAGATGACTGCATCAATATGGTGAATTCCTTCGTGCTCTTTGAATGAGTCAATAACCACCTCCGTACAGTAAGGAATCTCCTTACCGTAGTTTAGCAGAATCTTCTCACGAATTATCTCGCTTGCAAAAAAGCGCAGGTTCCTGTCGGTGAAGATATCTTTATCGTACCAGGCGGGGTTCTCCGGTAAGAGCTCCAGTATCCGGTTAAATAGCGGATCCAGATTGAACTTTTCGGTTGCCGATATCGGAAATATCTCTGCCTGAGGGATAAGCTCTTTCCAGGTTTGATAAAGTTTCTCTATATCCTCCTGATTACTCAGGTCAATTTTGTTCATTACCAGCAATACAGGTACGGAGGTAGATTTGAGTCTCTCCAGGTACTCTATGTTTTTGGTGTTTTTCTCTACAACATCTGTCACATAGAGAATAACATCGGCATCAGACATCGCGGTGTTTACAAAACTCATCATACTCTCCTGAAGCTTGTAGTTGGGCTTCAAAATTCCCGGAGTATCTGAATATACAATCTGATAATCTTCTCCGTTTACGATACCCATAATTCTGTGACGGGTAGTCTGTGCCTTTGATGTTACAATAGAGAGTCTCTCCCCAACCAGTGCATTCATAAGAGTAGATTTGCCAACATTAGGGTTACCTATAATGTTGACAAATCCTGAACGATGTATTTTATCTGTTACCATCTCTCTACTCATAGGCACCCATTCTTAACATAGCAACCTCCTGGTCTGTAAGAAAACGCCACTGTCCGCGACGGAGATTTTTCTTAGTAAGCCCGGCAAAGAGTACTCTGTCAAGTTTTTTTACTTTATAGTCAAGATGTTCAAAAATTCTTCTTACAACTCTGTTTCTTCCGGAGTGAATCTCGAGCCCGACCTGACTCTCATCTCCATCTACATACGAAAGTGCATCTGCGTGAACAGGACCATCTTCCAGAGTTACCCCTTTGAGAATTGCCTCAAAATCTGAAGTTGTGAGGTTTTTATCTAAAAATACGTGGTAGATTTTCTTTTGTAAATTTGAAGGGTGAGTGAGCTTTTCGGCCATATCTCCGTCATTTGTAAGAAGTAGCACTCCTGTAGTCATTTTATCCAGACGACCAACAGGAAAAACTCTCTGTGGACATTTTCCCTCAATCAGATCCATAACAGTTTTATCTGCGTTTGGGTCTGACATTGTTGTTACAAAATCTTTCGGCTTATTCATAAGAATATAGACCTTCTCCTCGCCTTTTAGTCTCTCTCCGTTAAAGCGGATATCATCGTTGTAACTCACCTTTACGCCGAGTTGTGTAACAATCTCTCCGTTAACGCTTACCAAACCTGCCTCTATGTACTCGTCCGCTTCGCGGCGTGAACAGATTCCTGAGTTTGATATAAATTTATTTAGACGAACCGATCCGTCGAAGTTATCTGTGGATGCAGTCGTTTTTGAACGCCTTTCGCGCATAATCGGTTTGCGGTCACTTTTGAATGAGTTCTCGTCAAAATATACCGGTGCGTTCTCTTTACTGTATGGTTTACGCTCACCGTCGAATGGTTTACGCTCACCGTCGAATGGTTTACGCTCACCGTCAAATGGTTTGCGGTCGCGGTCAAATGGTTTGCGGTCGCGGTCAAATGGTTTGCGGTCGCGGTCAAATGGTTTGCGATCTCTGTCAAATGGTTTGCGGTCACGGTCAAATGGTTTGCGGTCGCGGTCAAATGGTTTGCGGTCGCGGTCAAATGGTTTGCGATCTCTGTCAAATGGTTTGCGCTCACCGTCAAATGGTTTACGGTCGCGGTCAAATGGCTTACTCTCACCGTCAAATGGTTTACGGTCGCGGTCGAATGGTTTGCGATCTCCCTCGAATGGTTTACGGTCGCGG